>JGI24891J29808_1000045_pt1 | contig 172211 bp, 164 predicted proteins | sample FreactcultuFSWF8_FD_29808 | JGI IMG/M metagenome (IMG submission 29808) | reverse complement strand
AGTGGAGTGGTGGGAGAGGTAGGTGAGGTGGGGGTAGGGGGGTAGAGCGCAGAGTCGTCATTGTCGGTACTCTGGGTGCTGTTGCTGGCACTGCTCTCAGTGGCTGCGGTATCGGTGGATGAAGCCGAAGATGCGCTGTCGTTGCGCACGGGAGGGTGAAGAGATGCACTGAGGGCGGCGATTTCGGAGGTTGTGAGGGCATCGCCTCCTTTCAGAGCTTTTATGCGCTTCTTCGCCTTCTTGCGCTCACGCTTGTTGAGCTTTGGGGTTGCCTCTGGCTCGTTGTCGGCAGAACAGGGGTCGGATGCTCTTTCGTCAGTAGGTGTGAAGATAGAACATAGCAAAGAAGGGCAGGCGCTGGGCTCGATGCCGTGATCTTTTTGCAACTGTCTGAACTCGCGGAGGAGCATAGCCAGAGCTCTGTGGCGCTGGTCGTGAGCTCCGTTGAAACGGCGACAAGTATCACAGTTGTGGGCTTGGCCTTTCAAAAGATCTGTCAGCTTCGTGTTTCTTCCCATGCCAGTATCTTGTTCTTCAAAGGTGGTGTGCGGAGTGGAAAAAGAAATCGCGATGTTCGACAGAGGATATCAACTTACCAATCATAAAAAAGTGTTGGTGAAACAGTGGGCAGATTTCAACGTGTTTGAAGTAGCAGGTATGCTTCGCTCTGGGATTGTTCAGCGGTGTCTGGCACTTGGGACAGTGGTGCTCTGAAAGGGGTCAGTGAGCGCAGTCCGAAGGATCTTCGTGATAGTATAGCTTACCGAGACCAGGACTGTCCTCCCAGCGCAGAAGTTCTTTGGTCATGTTTTCGTGCTCAAAGGGGATCCTGAGATAAAATGTCAACAAGGAGATCCGTCGAAGATCTTACTGTGCGTACTGTGCGTAGCGTCAAATGGCTGTTTTGTTCCAGCAAAGATCTTGCGTGCCGAGAAGGGTGCGTTGACAGAGGAACAGCGACAGTCGATAATAGAGTACTCTGTTGTAAAGCACGCTCTCCTGGGCGAGTAGACGAAGGATGCGAAAGAAATGTCAAGCACAACTTGAGAGAAAAGGTATGCAGGAAAACACGGGGTTGCTGGTGAAAACCGACGATTGATTTGCGGCGAAGCGAATTTTCAATCGGCAAATTCGCTGGAAGATTGTATGTGAGAGTCGACGTGAGCTAATGACCCGATTCGGGATATAGCAAACGCAGCAAACGCCAAAGCGAACGGACAGACAAGCACACCGCGTCGACATGGTAAGTGACAGGGCTAGGCAACAGGAGAAGTGATTCACATTGTTCTCATACTGTCATTCGACGACAGATACTAGCTCTGCAGACATAAGAGAATAGGTTGCACCTACCAGACGGATGCTCTCATGGGGATGGGGCCTCTTTCTGCCTACGCATCCCTCACCATGCGGGCTCCCGCCCAGACGAAGGGATAGTTACGTTGGTACCAGTTTATACTGAGGATTGTCAGAAGCTGTTCGTTCTCGCATCAGACGAGTCGACTTACAAGCTCTTGCGTCCTGCAATGCGCGGGTGCGTTGCCCATGACCCACCAAGCACGACATTATGCTTGTCATCGAAGAAATCGGCTGCGAGATATGTCAGAACCGGATTTAGCATGGACATAACAAGACCCTGACCTGTGTAACCTGGATAGAGGGGCGTGGCCTCAAAGCCCTCGTGTTTGCTCAACACGCTGCTGGTCCACTCCCAGACACCTCCCATCTCCGATTGACCAGCAAGCTTGTTTCCGTTCTGCGAAACAGGCATGGGGTGCCAGTGTCGGAAGCCGACGTTAGCTCCAAGCAAGTCTACGAACAGGTCATTCGGGTTTGGACCAGTCGAGCTCGAAGGTGAGGTCTTGGATGGTGGCGACTCCTCTACGCCATCATTGACGAGATGCCTGTGGCCGAATTAGTCAAGTCTTAAGATATTGTCACGAGTTATACTGACGCGTTGACAGCAGGAATGTTAGCTCCAAGCGACTCGTGAGCTTGCAGGGTCTTTGCCTCATCAACATGTCTGTAGATGCTTCGAGCCTCTTCCATTGTCGGTATGCGGCCACCCATCCAGCGAGCACAACCGGCGATCTCGTCGTATGACGCGCAGACAGGCCAGTCTAGAGCCAGCTTCAAAGAGATTGGTCCGTACACAGTACGTACTGCTTTGCCTTGAAGGAAAGACGAAGAGAGGCCACTTGCGTGACCATTTGTCTCTGCACCGTTAGCATGAGGAAGAGTCTGCCAAGACGCAGGAAGAGCATCGATGTTCTTCTCTTCCATGTACTTGGCATATTCGCCATTGGTGATAGGTCTTCCTTGGGCCTTGAATGCTGATACTCGAACAGTACGTTTGGGCTTCTCGTTATCCCATCCGAAGAAGTGTTCAGGGCCAGAGTTGTCATCAGGATCTTCGATGCCAATCTCGACCTCTTGTGCTGGAATGTCAAACCACTGGTTTTCGACAGCCCCTTGTCTTGCTTGAACAGCCAAAGCCTCAAAGTCAGGCATCACGGTTGTAGGTGGTGCCATGGTTTTCTCACTCTGGATGAGCATGTATAACAGCGTCTCGAGATGCATAACCTCGTGCTCGTATGACAGCCAAAGAGCTCTTGAGACGGCGCGGTCATTGGTCGCTTGTCCTGAGGCGTACAGCTTATTGACTCTAACTCGCACTCTTGACTGGAAGTCTAGAATTTCGGGTGCTGGTGGCCATGAGTCGGGGATCTCACTGTGTGAATGGCACTGCTCAGGATCGTCCACATCAGGGTCAATTCCTCGCTCGAAGATGCTCGGATAAGAGCTGGGCTCTGTGGGCTTTCCTTTGGTTGCGCGTGTGAGATGAATATCCATAAAAGTAGGGATATGGCCAAGGTAGAAGATGCAGGCATTGCGAAGCTTAATAGGCTTCTCAAGCAGCTCTTCTTCGGGAATCATCTCCAAAGTGACGGCGTCCCAGGCAGCCCAGAGTTGGTTCCACTCTTCGAGCGAAGGGACGGGCTGAGCAGCATATTTATCGGGGACCAAAGGATATTGGACCTTAGGTTTGTTGAGTAAGTGCAGTCCTGCGATTCGTAAGCATATTAACTTTGACGAAGACAGATTGTGAATACTCACCATAATCCCCAGTAGAGTTGGTCCACTTGGCACCTTCGGTCAAACCAGCATCAGACCAGAGTTTCTCGCCTTGGACTGCGTTGTACTTGTAGCTCTCCTCAATTCTGACCTGCTCGCCAGCACGGATGAGAGCGCCCTCGATAGTCACATCTACCTTGGGTGAGACAAAGGCTTCGTGACGGTCGGTCTCCTTGTTGTATCTTCCGATGACCTCCCATTTGCTAACGTCAAAGGCATCGTAGCCTAACAACTTGTTCGCTTGTGTCAAGCCAGCAAGGATGAATTCATGCGTCAGGCCTTCACGATCATTGTAGGCGTGATAGACCTTGTTTGCGTCAGTGCAGGCATCAACGCCGAGCAGCAGCGTGTCGTTTGGGTCCAATGTCTCCGCGAATTGCGAGAGGAACTTGGCAGCCTCGTCCCTGGAGAAGTTTCCGATACTTGAGCCAAGGGACAGAATTGTTTTTGATCGGTGAGCGTTCTCTGACTTCTTGAGCCAGTCGAGACCCTCATCATATGTTCCTAGGAGACCATGGCATTGAACATGCTTGAAGGTGCCCTGTGGGACTTCGGCCAACGTGCGTTCGAGTTCTACCTCTGAGACATCCAAGGCGTAGTAGGACACGTCCTTGCCTTTGCGATCGAGAGCGTCTAGGAGGATACGGACTTTACGAAGATTGCTGAAAGGCGGTCAATGATCAGTCTTGGACGGTATGTACGTGATTATGTGCATGTACATACCCGCTGCCCAACTCTACCAGCATAGAGTTCGACTCGAGAGCAATACGGTCGGCGATGCGATCGGCGTATGCTTCTAGAACCTCAATCTCCTGCCCCGTAGGATAGTACTCGTCTAGGTATGTGATCTTCTCGAAAAGCTTCAGTCCATCTTCGCTGTACAGCAACAGCGTCGGTAGCTTCTTTTCCTGTCCATCTCTTGCATTAAGACCTTCCCTAATCTGAGGGACTAGCGGCGTAAGTCCTCCACCATCTTGGCGAATGTCAATGATCTGTGGTGCGGTATTGGAAGGCATGGTGCTTGTGGTGAAATCACGCGATTTTGCGTGCTCAAAAGACGGGTAGACCGAGGGTATATAAGCAGATGGCAAGTCTCACCTTTCCCCTCCTGCCGTAAACACCTAAACCCCACATATCCATGCTGAAGAGTATGTCATAATTGTCATCAGAGCCGCAGTTGCCATACGGAACCGTTTCCGTCCCGCACCTCGAGGCCGAGGAACCAATCATGTGGAACCAGACTCGAGAACAATGCTCTTTGTACCTGAACTCTGCGGGGCAGCGAGGTCCAGTCTCCTTAGCATCAGCTGTTTGAGTAACTTATGCGCCATTTACAACAGGCACCGAGTGTCACGAAGCCTCGTGCGTGCCATGTCAACTCGTGAGTGGGTGGCTGGTTCAATATTCCGGTTCGCTCGATCGATCTTGGTTCGTTCGGTGGCATTGCCATGTGACGTAGATGATCCATAAGCTTCGGAAAGCTGTTCCGCTGTTCAGTTGATGATGGTGTAACCCTGGCATACCGATAATTTCTACGGACATTGTATGATTGTGGACAAGACTGCGTTGTTTTACTAAGAAAAAGCATGATGATTGTGTCGGTGTGAAGCTTTGGTTACGACAGACAGAAAGAAAGCCATTATTGTTCGTTTGCTTTCGTGAATCTCGTGAAAAGCACGATTTAGAGCTCGACACAAATCCAAGAGGCAGAGACGTCTTGCTGGAACATTTCACCATCAATGGATGTTTTGAGACTGTTTGAAACGATTGTTGGAGGTTCGAAAACCCAATGGATAGTCTGCCCATCATGTACTTTCACTGCCAATTGTCATTATCAATGCCCTGATGTCTTGGTATCAATCCCCAGAACGCCTTTTTCCATGCAGTCCATGCAGCTTGTCGTAGTTTGAACTCTATTGCCACCTGCGACCTCTACCACGTCCACGACCACCGCCGCCTGATGGGCCTGATGGAATGCCTCCTTGACCCTGCATCATGGCAATCTGTTGTTGGCTGTAGCCGTCAAAGCCTTGACCCTGGGCTTGTGGGCCTTGCTGGCCGGGTTGTGGTGTGCCTCCTCGGAAGCCTTGATTACCCTGCTGCTGGAAGGATTGCTGTTGTTGACCGCCATAACCTTGATTTGACTGCTGTGGCTGCATTGACTGGCCACCATAGCCGCCCTGACCTCCACCCATGGATGCTTGCTGATAGTGTTGCATGAAGGTGTTAAAGTCGAGCTGACTAGGATCGATGCCCTGACTTTGTAGGACGCTGGCAAAAGCGGCCATATTATCGGGGTTCATATCAGGCATGCCAGGCATACCCATGCCAGGCATTCCCATTCCCATAGGACCACCAGGAGGAGCGGCTTGAGGACCAGCAGGCGCAGCTTGACCGGGCATACCACCTCCAGTCAACATCATCTCGAACTGCTTGGTCTCGGCCTTTTGGTTGTTGATGGTAGAAGCCATGTTCTGCTGTCGCAAACAGTATTGGGTCCAGGTAAACTCGTCAAAGCCGTAGTTGAAGAAATCGGTCTGGTCGGTGCCTGGTAAGCGCCAGGGCTTTGTGTGTTCGGCGAGATCAGCGTCAATGTCGACCTCGGTGATGAGCTTTCCAGCAGGGTCCCATGAAGGAATGGCATTGACGTCTATCGATGATGTGCGGACTTCGGGATAATGTGAGCCGTCTTTCAGCGATACGAGCTTCTTGTTCTGAGCAGTCGAAGATTCCGTCTTGAGAGTCGGTGTTTGTTGTGCTTGTTGATTAGGAACGTTGTCGACAGAATCAGTTCGGGCAGGAGCTTCTGGCTTGATGCCGCGGAAAGGACGAGCTTGCCTGATGGGCGAGTTAGGAAGGAAGTTGATGTCGCAGACGCTATGTAAACTCACGGTGGCTCTGGTGCAGCGCCTTCCTTGTGCTCGGTGATGATATCAATGTCGCTATCACTGTCTTCATCTTCGTCGTCCTCATCCTCGTCGTCTACGTCGATATCCGGTTGTTCGTTAGGATCGTCTTGGTTTGTCGGCTGTTCGTTCTTAACCGGCACATCGCCATTCTGATCGTAGAAATCATCCTCTTCTTCTTCCATGATGATGTGTGCTATGTGCGATTGCTAAAATGTGGGAGATAATTGAGTTGTCGCAAGTTGAAGCTGGCGATGCTACAGAGAGGGACAGCGACAACACGCAGGGGTCCGAGCTCGAATCGAGGTCTTCGGCAAAACTAAAGCATCAAACGCGACTTCCAACTCTGTCCAGTCTGTCCAAACAAGCCGATCGATTGTATATTTGTATCTTGTACCGAGTACTCGAATCTACGAAGCTGTCGTCTTTCTGCCACCATCTGACCCCGGCGACGTGCATTCAACCCGGACGCGCGCCTTCACATCATCAAGCAAACAACTTCATCATCGCTTCACTGCAGACATCCTTCACTTTCTGCATACGACCATGGCTTTCGGCAGATCTAATTCGCTGAGCCTGAATACTGGCGCCGCTAACTCTTTGTTGTACGTCCATCCAAGACACCCCTTGCGCAACAAGCCATTTTCAACATGCGACGATCCGCCATTACATTCCTTCCAGGCGCGCTGACTATTGCTCCCTCTAGCAGCGGCGGAAACACCACAGCCTCCAACACCCAGCAGCAGCAACCGAACACTACTAGTCTCTTTGGCCAAGCTCCAGCAGCATCCTCGCAACCACAACAATCCGGCGGCCTCTTTGGCGCTTCAACCGCTACATCACAACCACAACAGTCGGGCGGTCTGTTCGGAAACACATCTGCTGCTCCTGCCGCAAAACCTACCCTCAGTCTCTTTGGAAACACCCAATCTTCCACATCAACTTCTCAACCACAGCAGCAACAATCCGGAGGCCTTTTTGGAGGTGCAACTGCCAACAACAATAATACATCAACCACCGGAGGTCTTTTCGGTGGTACAACGGCCAACAACACCACTTCAAACACTGGAGGTCTTTTTGGAGGGGCAGCCGCCAACAATACCTCGTCAAACACCGGTGGCATGTTTGGGAGCTCAACACAAAACCAGGCTCAGCCTCAGAACAACAATGCCGGTTTGTTCGGTGCGCCAAAGCCTGCCCCCCCAGGTCTCTTGTACGTCCTGATCTCTCAATCTCTCAAGCCAGATAGTCTTCTAACATGTTCCGCCCAGTGGCAGCAGTACTGCTCAGCAATCGAACAACAACTTCGGCTCGTCTCTCCTAAATCCCCTGGGCGGCTCAACTGTCAGGCCCTTGGCCGGTAGTCTCACCATGGGCCAAGGCAACACGGCGCAAAGCAGCACACAGCCTGGCGTCAAGATCGATCTGTCAAACCTTCGCCCAACCACGCGCTTCAGCGACCTACATGACGACCTCAAAAAACAAATAGAGTTCATCGAGACGTCTATCAGAAAACAAGAAAACTATGCCACTCAATGCGAGGCTATGATTGTCGGTCATGCCGCTAACGTCGAGAGCATCAAGCCCGACGTCGACCTCATCCAGAACAAGATCGAGACGGTCGAGCTTGCCCTTGAGAACGACGGTGCGGCCATTGCAAATGCCAAGGAGCTTGTTCAAAGGGATGCTGGTGATCTTATTCGTGTCGCTCGCATGGCCGAGAACTTGCAACTCCCTCAGCAGTACCACTACGGAAGAAGCAGCAGACCTTCAACAACGGACGACGAGTACGACATCGATCTCGTTGGGTACTTCGGAAAGCAGGCCGAAGTCATGCAAAAGACTCTCGACACGTACACCTCTCACCTTGCCGAGATTGAAGCTCACCTCCGCGTCGTCGAGGGAAGCACCGTACAACAAGCACATCAACTCGCCGCTCAAAGAACAGGTGGTCGCGCTGGAAACAGTTCAGATAACGTCCGCGAACTGGCAGAGACACTTCGCGGCTTCGAGAGCGGCATCCTTGGTGCCGCAGGTCTGGTTGGTTCCTGCAGAGAAGGTGTCAATGAGTTGATACTTGGCAAGATCGGCGGCGATCCTCGAGAGAGTGTTGGATACGGAGGCAGGAAATCAGTCAGATTCTAAGCGGACCATAAATGGACTCTCCAGAAATGTCCAATTCTTGTCATCAATCGATGTCCTTGAAACTGCGGATGACAGGCTGCGCTTATCGTCACTAGATAGCTCTGATGAAACCAGACGAATACCTCCCGTATACACGTAATTAGCTACGATAAGAAAGGCAAGAGCCGACAGACGAAACTCGAGAATGGAGACCGAAAATCGCAATCCTCAGAGACGATTGTGCAATTGCTGCCATGTTTGACGCCAACCCCCGGATTCGGTCAAGCCACCAAAGCTGCAACCACGCAACCTGGTTTCGCACCTCCTTCTTTCGATTTTCGAATCAAACTTCTTCTGACACGACACGTCTTCTCAAACTGTCGGTGAATTGGCTATCGAGCCCAGACCATCGATGATTGATAATTCACACAAGCCACTCTCGCGTGTCAAGGCAGTCTCCGTGACAAGTCAACGGCTACACGCAAGAGCACGGTCGTTTCGACGAGCACGCGATTCCGCCTCCTGCCATTCTCGTCTGCAAAGAAGCAATTGGAAACTGTCATCGAGAGTTCCATGATCCCCGGCAATGTAATGTTTTACCCCAAATCGTGCATGTTATGCGGAGCCGTGTAAGATATAGGCATTTCCCGCTGCTCTCATCATTTCCTGGGGCCAGCACGCCATTTGTATATGGACAATGCACCTTGATGATTGCGTTTACTTGTGATGATGATGGTGAGATCGTAAGACTCATTGACTGTTGGTGTAGGTAGGTATATAAGTCTATTTCCCCCAATTGTCATTGATGTTCCTACCAATCATTCATTCTGCTACTTGATACTTCCATCTTTATTCGTAACAATGGCACCATATCTTCAAGAAGCGACTGTACCGGCGAGTACTGAGATCGGTGATATCAAGGCATCGGTCAAATCAGCACCCAAGAAGATACTCAGCTACGAGCCCGGTCGTACTGTCGCCGAGACACACGAAAACTACCCTTACGAACACCTCCTCCCCACCTTCCCAGATGTGAAATGGGAGCCCTTGAAAGAAGTCCCCTACCACGACAAAGGAATCGATGGCTCTCCTACCTTTGACGCCCTCCTCTCAACCGCCACCTCGATCCGTGACTACAACCCCAAAATCGGCACCGAAGTCGAAGGCATCGATCTCGCCAACATCACAGACGCACAAAAGAATGATATCGCTCGCTTGATAGCGACAAGAGGTGTGGTGTTCTTCCGCAATCAGAAGAACTTCGACATCGAGGCGCAGAGGAAGTTGGGAAAGTACTTTGGTACTGTGCATAGACATGCGACCACATCTGTCCCGAAGCAAGAAGGTTTGGAAGATGTACATGTGGTATTTGCGGAGGGAGCAAGAGGAGCACGCAACCATGTGTTTTCTCCCGCTTTCCTATGGCACAGCGATGTGAGTTACTTCCTTTACCCCAAGCCGCCGAGCAGAATACGATACTGATGATATCGCGACAAAGGTCACCTACGAAATCCAACCCCCCTCCTACACAAGTCTAAAACTTCTCTCGGGTCCACCCTCCGGCGGCGGTGGCAACACCCTCTGGTCATCCCAATACGCCGCCTACGACGCCCTCTCCCCAGCCATGCAAACATACCTATCCTCCCTCTCCGCCCTCCATTCAGCAGACATGCAAGCCGCCGATTCCATCCGAGGAAACCGACCCGTCCGTCGCGATCCTGTAACCACAATCCACCCTCTGATCAGAGTAAATCCCGTCACTGGTTGGAAGTCTCTGTTCTTTAACCCAGGATTTGTGACCAAGATCGTGGGAGTGCCGAAATTGGAAAGTGACTTTTTGATTTCGTATCTGAATGAGGTTATAGCTACTACGAATGAGATTCACGTTTCTTTCGAGTGGAGAAGAGATGATGTTGCGTTTTGGGATAACAGGATTTGCGTGAGTCGCTTCCCTTCCACGTCTCTTTCTTGCTTGATGTTTACTGATGTTGGGACACAGAATCACTCGGCGACATATGGCTTTGCTCCTCACAGAAGACATGCAGTCAGAGTGGCCACACAAGCGGAGAAACCATACTACTCTGCAGATGGAAAGTCACAGGAGGAGGAGTTGAATGCAAAGTATGGCTTGCCTGCTGGTAACAAGGACTGCAGCGGTGTAGGCAATTACAACGATTAGTGTTGTAGTGGGAACCAAAATAACGAATTACATGACTTTTCACCCACATCCTTCTTTGCAAATGCGATTCTCTTCTGGTTCGAACTGACTTGGTCTCAAAGAGCGCCCCGTCCACAGTCCTGGTTCGAACTGTATTCAGACCGCCGCATATGGACGCCGGCTCTACCGGTTATGCCATGTGCCATATGCCCTTGCTTTGATTTGAGGGGGTGTTGACTGAATATACAGTCTTAGGAAAGAATAAGGGGACTTGGCACTTTTGATTCAATATCACTCTCTCCTTCCTACGAGTCTACAGATATCCTTCGTTTTTGGCACAGCTGAGATGTTGAGCAGAGGTAAAATGCAGCTGGAGCAGTAAGGTATCGTATACTTTTCATCGTAATATCATGATAGCTAATCTCATGCATGGTTATCATAAAAGCCATTTCTTTCAAGCATACTCCCAAATAGATAGCAAGACTCCCTTGGCCATATTAAAACCAGGCAGCAATTGTGAACAAGTCATCCCATAGACATTCTTTGGGTTCATCATGAACAAACTTCTCTCAAGCAAGCAGCCCATCAAAGGCATTCGGTCACAGCAAGACTGTTTCGTGCTGACATCGTTTGCACTTCAGTGCTTTTACTCATCGTAATCGTCATCGCTCTCGACATCGCTAAGGCCACTGCTCTCAGCCTCCTCACTTTCGCTGTCAACCTTCTTCTTGCCCTTGCCCTTCTTGGCAGCAGCAGCTCTCTTCTTGCCCTTGGGAGCGGCCTTACCAGCAGGCGAAAGCTCGCCCTTCTTGGCGCCGTGTCTGGTGACTAGGTGCTCAATGGGACATCCTTCCTCCCAACGCTCACTGCCTGTGCTGGTGGCGGCGCGACATCTGGGACATTCCTTGCCGTGCTTGATGAGAAGTTGATGCAGAGGGTACTTGAGATCGTCCGGGACGCGAGCTTCGCAGTGAGCAAAGGTGGTTTCGCGACCGACGGGAGGTTGGCCTTTTTCGACCTCCTTGGGAACCCAGCCGAGGTATTGGCAGAGACGGAAAACGTGAGTGTCAACGGCAAATGAGGGGCGTTGTAGGCAGAAGAGCAGGACGCAGGATGCTGTTTTGGGTCCGATACCAGGGAATTGAACCATACGGTCGAAGGCTTCCTCGTTGGAGAGCAAGTGAAGATGATCGAGAGAGAGCACACCAGACTCGGCACGTTCGATCTCAGTGTTCTTCTCCTGCGCAGGCTCGTTCTCTGAGCCAGGTGGGCCAGAGACTTTGCTCTCCATCTCCTTCTTCAGAGCAGCACATCGAGCCTGATTCTCTTCGTAAACCATGTCGAGGATAGCTTTGATGTCTTTGCTTTTGTTATTGGCCAGACCACCACTCTTGATGGACTCGAAGACTTCCGGTTGAGATGCAAGGCGAACCTTGTTCCAGTCCACGCTGCCCTTACCGACGCCCTCCTTGAGGGTACCAAAGGTCTTGACGAGGCCTTTGAAGGCGTTGGATGAGTTCTTGCCGGTGGTTGCAGCAGAGAGTCGTGTGCGGATCAAGGCGTCCAAGACTGATGGAACCTCACCGCAGCCAGTAACTTCCAGTGAGGGCAGGGGGATCGTCTTTGGGGCAGTAACTTTGCCGTGCTTCTTGGCGAGGATACGCTCAACTTCGTAGCACTCTTCCGAGGTAGGATGAGCATAGTCAGGGTAAGGAGTTTCGCCTGGGGTGAGTTTGTAGCCCTTTCCCTTGGTAGCCTTCTTCTTGGGCTTTCCTTCGGTCTTCACCGCCGGAGAGGTGGCTTCTGACTTGACCTCAGACTTGACGTCTGCATCAGGCGAGGCGATATCAGCTGCCTTCTCGGCGAGTTGGTCAACTTCCTCAGGATCAGCCTTGACCTGCTTGGCCTTTGACACACGCTTGGCCTTCTTCTTGGGAGGCGATGGCTCAGCTTGATCAACATCATCGGTGTCCGGGGTGGGCAGAGAGCCAAGATTGTGCGGCAATTCATCACCAAAGACAGGAGATTCTTCCTTGGCAGCAGGAGCCTTGCGCTTTCGCGAAGCCTTAGGAGCAGCTTTCTTCTCCGAGACTTCGGTATCATCTTCGTCCTTGATTTCGGGAGACTTAGCGGGGGCCTGCTTGCGAGTCTGGCGCTTGGCTGGTGCAGGTGCAGGAGTTGTCTGAGGACTCGAGGCTTGTTCACCGCTTTCGACTTGGAGCTCAGCAGCAGCACTGGCACGGGTTCTTCTGGGAGCCATGGCTAGGAGAATTCTGGTTGGCTTGTGAAATTGAAGAGGCGCAAATGTGTTTAATCGCCAATTGCGACAGAGGGTCGCAGTGGCAAGGGTAATGGGTCGTAGAATGATTGTCAGACAGGTTCGTTAACAGGTAAGTTGGTTTATGTCTGAAGAAGTTTCGCAAGAAAAGACTTGAGGAAACGGGATTCAAACTATGGTATAGGTTGATGAAGAGGGAAGGCGCATACTCGAGAGTTTGATGCCAACATCAATGACGATGCATCTTGTGGAGGAGTGCGCGCACAGGCCAGACGTTCCAGATCATGTGGAGATTGTGCTTATCTCCGGTGTCATGTGTTTCCGCATGTAAACCCCTCTCCTCTTCTTAGGAGGCTTATGCACATGATAGAACAGAGACTTATAGAAAGAACAGGGGCGCATCCAGTTGAAGGAGGTGTGTCCCGATATAGGTAGAGGTGAGAAGGTAAGGGGAAGATTCGCTCGTCGGAGATGTGACGTGATGTGCAGATCATCTGTGATAGCATGCAGGTACAGAAAGAACGACCCGAGAGCTATGAGGACCCTATCTGAGTCATCAAGGTGTTGAGGAGCTGCGACTTCGAAGCCGCGGTGTGTCCAACAAATCCAACTCTGTTGCTTACAGCCTTGAGGATTTTGTAACAACATCATGCCTTCTGTCTTGATCGTCGGAGCCGGCGTCTTTGGAGCAAGCACTGCATATCATCTTGCCTTATCTTCACCCGACATAGACATTACAGTACTGGATCAAGCACCTAGTCCTCCAGCTCCAGCTGCCAGTACGGATATCAACAAGATCATACGAGCAGACTACTCAAACTCACTGTATGCCGACCTCGCCTACGAAGCCATAGAAGCATGGCAGAAATGGCCAGAGATAGCAGATTGCTACCATCGGACCGGTTGGCTTGCACTGCAAGAGAAAGATTCCGATTTCGCTGAACGCATTCGAAGAGTCTTCCGCGAGAGGGGCCACGACCCCGCTTCTGATGTCTCCTTGTCAGAGATCGAGAAGCTGTACGGCGGCATACTGAAAGGCACTAACACGAATGGATTCAAAGACGCCTACTGGAACCCGGAAGCTGGATGGTGTGATGCCAGTAAAGCAACCTCATCAATTATGAATGCCGCCATCAAGAAAGGCGTCAAGTACATCTGCGGCCAAGTGTCCCAACTAGTGCTCAACGACGCCGATGTCTCGGGCGTCAACATAACCGATGGTAGTACCTACACAGCCGACAAAATGATCTTGGCCACAGGTGCATGGACAAGCAGTATCCTCAGCTCAACCGAAGATGTCCTCTCCATCCCCGTCGCAGACCGTGTCGAAAGTCAAGTCACCGCCGCCGGCGTCTGCGTCGCTCACTTCCGCATGTCTACTCCCGAGATGGAATCTCTCTCCCAGATGCCCGTCATAGTCTACGGCGAAAATGGCGAAGTTATTCCACCACCACCTGCATCGAACCTTCTCAAGTTCACAAATTCCAAAACATTCACCAATATGCAAACCACTGCTTCCGGGCAAAGGATTTCTATACCACCGGAAAGAGATCAACACATCGTGTCTAAGAAGCTGCAGCAAGAGATGTGGGACTTGATGATCTCGAATGTCATGCCGACTTTTACCACAGGGAAGAAAGTGGATTACTACCGTATCTGTTGGGACAGTATCACGCCGACTCAAGATTGGCTGTTGACCAAACATCCTCATCCCCGTCTCAGCAATCTCTATCTAGCTGTAGGAGGCAGTTTCCACAGTTACAAGTTTTTGCCCACAGTAGGAAAGTATATGGTCAACGTGTTGCACGGAGTAAGCAATGATGAAACCAGAGACAAAGCTTGGGCATGGAAGAGCAGAGAAAGTTTGACAGGAAGAGGCGCCCACGAAGCCACCAGACCCAAGAGAGACCTGAGTGAATTAGAAGATGTCGTTGCGAAGTTGTAGACAAATTACACATTCTGACTATAGCCATTATAGCCGAGAAAGAAGAAAGAAGAAGTTAATTACAAAAAGAATGCTGCACACATCACAAATAAACCATCGCCACCAAAGACCCCAGCGCAATGCCCGCCCAAGAAATAGCTATCCTCGACCCAGCAGACGAACTAGTTTTCTTTCCCGCCGTCGTCGATTGCTGCATCGAAACCTGCGTCCCCGACGCTTGCGTCCCAGCACTTGTGGTAACCCCCGAATGTGTCGAGGTAAAGGGAATAGTCGTCGTAGCATTGACCACAAACCCGCCCAGTGCCAAACTGATAGTCTCGCCTTCGACAACTTGAGCAGGTCCACCGACAGAGATAGTTTGGCCGGAGATGGAAAATGCGTTGTCACCTGCAGAGGCGGTGAATGTGTGGCTGTCAATATTGAATTCGATGTTGATGGCTGTGTGTCCTATGCCTCTTGATGGACGTGGTGCGGCGGAGGGGATCCAGGTACTTGCTGAACTTGATGAGGGAGAAGGAATCGTAGAGGTGGAAGAGGATGAAGTAGGTGTTGTTGCGGGAGTCGTAGCCATGGTTTCTGGTAAAGCGGTGTATGAGGTTTCTGCTGGAGATGCAGTGGCGGTTGTAGCTGGGCCTTTCCAAGGCACCGTTGGTGTTGCGACTGCTGTGCCTGCCACCAAGGCGCGCGGTGGGTCGAAGACGAAATTTGGAAGGGCTTCGTCCCACATACTGCAGGAGGACCATTCTGGCACCATATCGCGGACTTCCGTTGGCATCGCGAGGATAGGATTCAGATCCGACCAGATAGTGGAGCATTGCGAAGGGGGTTTGTATGGTGCATCTGTACCATTGATATATGTCGTTGATACATCGGTGCTGCAGCGATTCATACAGTTGTAAGCGCTTGCTGGCCAAGGGAAGTTCAAGTCGGCATAATTCAGAGGTGTTCCTGGCCCTTGAGCAGACTGCCATCCACCACATTGCGTCGATATGGCGCTCGAAGGGAACGGCATGATGAAGTCAGTGTATGTTGGGCCGATACGGTTGTCAAATCCATCTTGGAACGCATATAATGTCTTGAAAGACAGATAGACATTTCCAGAAGTAAGTGTAGTTCCCAGTGCTTCGATGACCGTGGGGCCACCTGTGTTGGTGATGGTAGATCCGTTTGCATGGCATTTGTTGCTACCAGCCGTAGTCACGGGGAAGTAAGCAAGCTCTACAGGACCTCCCATGATCAGACATGGCTGCAGAATCGTTAGCAGGATGAGCAAGCGTGCGTGTTTCAGAGAACAACTTACCTGACCAAGATGAGCAGGACTACCACAGAGGGCCATTAATGTGACATCGTCCCATGATATTCCGCTGCCGTAATAGAGGTATAAACACTCATCCGGAGTGGCTTCGCGCGGATGCGGCACCGAGTAGACAGGAAGCCCCACGGTAACATATGCCTCATATGGTGAGAACGAAGTGTATGTGGAAGTCAGAGTCAGAGGCTCAAAGTCTACACGCGGGGAGCCATCGCAGAGCTTATATGTAGAGAGGCTCTTGGAAGGATAGATGGTATTGACTGTTTGCAGCACTTGTGTGATAGTACTGGTGGTTGTTTTCAAAGATGTTGATCTTCCAGAAATTGCTGTTGAGTACCAACTCATCGAGCCTTGACGCCATTTTGAATATGTCTTGTAGCAAGCCAGAGCTGCCGCATTTGTCGTCGTGGCAGTAGAAATGTTTGTCGTGACTCCTCGGGCCCTTAGTAGCTCCGGTCCAGTTCCGTGCCTGTGATATTGGTGATTAATCGAGCGTGTTTCGGTCGGTATTGTTGCTGCCACAACTTTTGTCGAAATCTCAGTTATCGTCGAGGTCTTTCCCTTCAAGTCGCTAGCAGCCGCTAGACCTTCGCCAATACCAGCCGCTTTCGTATCATGACGCGGCTCCTTTTCGTATTCTCCGTTTGTGATCGATTCTGAGTTTGCAGTTGCTGAAAACACGAGCAGGAATGCGAACAGCAATATCGATGGCACCCATCGTGTCGGCGTGCTTGAACGCATCTGGCAAGAAGGAGAAAAGAGTTGTGTCTATGAAGATACACTCCTGGAAACACACTGCATGACGTCGAGGCCGAAATCCAAGGTCGTGGTCGTGGTACAGTCCAGTCACTCCGGGCAGAGGTCTCACGAACTCCTGTTGTTTGCGAGAGACGGGAGGTGCTGAATTTTGATAAGAAGGCGAACCATGGCCAAGTCCTCGAGAGGCGCAAGTTCGAAGATCGAGGATCAACGTGGTTGATGGCGCACGTTGGCTAGCGCGAGAAGCGTGGACCGAGAAACCCGGTCCAGGTTCGCTTGGTCCGTTCGCAAGACAAGGACGACGAATCCTTCTTGAGGCCTCGAGAGAATAGAACCATTTGACATGGCAGATCAATGTAGAGGTCGCCGACCTATACTCGTTGAATTGCCGATTCCATGGTGATGACTGCAAAAGTCTGTCTCTCTCCATTCGGCTTTTGCGAGTTGAGAGTTGACAGAGCAATTGTCGTTCTTACCGTGCTACGAGACAGCTGAAAACCGTCTTGCATCGAAGTCGTCACGTCAAGTTTGAGTACCTATAGCGACCAATATTGTGTTTGTTTTCATGAGTATCTCGCCTTTGCTGATTGCTCTGCGATGCTGTTAATTCAGGCAAGCATCGATATTTCGCGTGTCCTGACTCGCTATATTTGCACGTTGTGTTTCAGGCTACTCCAATCTGCGTTCGATGTCGGCACTTTCAAGGAGATGAACGTATTTGACTCACAAGTTCTCGAGAGGGTGTCAATGTCAGAGAACGGTTTGATCTCGGTAGAAGAATATCCCGCCCGCGCTCCACGGTGATAATCACGGACAAGATGTCAGTGTTTCAGAACTTAGAGTGCGTGTAAACTGCTCGGACCTGCGACAACGCTGTATATCCTCTCACGAGCATTTTCTTCTGCATGCACTTGAGTAATCACACATGTCAATCTCACGCGCATAGTATACCACTTCATCTGAATAATGATCATTTCATTTGTTATTATTGGTAAAGCAAGTCATGTCGGACCGAGTCCCACTACTCATTTGTTGTGTGACAATACCAAAGAAGAAGAAGTCTTGAACGTCAAGTGCTGTATGCACTACACTTCGCCTGACCGCAGTAAGACCTTTCATGAATCTGCATCTTAGCAAGTGAAAGCAACAGCCGTGCATCAAACCCAAGACAGAGGGTAAAAAGTGTAAAAACACAGCGCCAGCATGGCAGGAGGATGGGCGTAAAAAGAAAGGGAAAGGGCGAAGAACGAATAGTCAGACAGCTCCTTGTTGCGCCTGAGATAAAATTCCAGTGACTGATAACTCCTTAACGACCAATTGGGAGCAGGTTGCTCGTTTAGGCTTCTGGTCTGTATGCGCCACGGCCACGACCACGAGGCACTTTGGGCACTTTGGGCCACTGATTCCTCTTGAGACCAGCATTTTCGGGGTTGGAGTTTGAAGCAACAGTGTTCTCGGTCAATGGCGTCTTCGTGACTTTCTCGGTGGTATCTGGGACGCTCTGGGGCTTGCTGCCGGTGGCCGAAGTAGCGTTGGGTGCTGCGGTATCAGGCGTATCGTTGACAGTATTGCTGGAGGCATTACGCTTGCCCTTGTTGTTAGGTCTGCTAGAGTTCTTGCGGCCTTGAGCTCCCTTGTTCTTGCGGAACAGAGTCACTTCTTTGCGGACGAACCAAGGCAGTGGAAGCTTGATGTTGACCGTGATGTCGCGGGCTGCATTGTCGGGGAACGAGTAAACGCGCTTCGACTGAGGATCTACAGCCTTGTGGAATCTCGAGTGCGGTCTGACCGGCGTGGAGACGGTAGCAGGAGGTTCGGGGTACGTGACGCCACGGGGCAAGAAGACTCTAGGAGTGGAGCCGAAACTAAGTTCTCCATCGAAGATATCGTCAACGCCGGGCTTTGACACGATTTTTGTGTAGGTAGATACAGGAGAAGATGAGCGAGGCAGAGACACAGTGGTGGCGCTCTGTGCGATAACAGTATCCGAGCTTATTCTAGAGACGGATGCGACGGCAGGAGCGGGTGCTTGCTCCTTTGGAGGCGTCTTGGGCGGCGATGGAGGAGTTGTAGTTGTGACTTGAGCTTTACCGAACAGACCATTAAATCTGGCTTGCCAATCCTGGGTCTGAACAAGAGGCCTGGCGCCGACAGCACCGGCCGTGTATGAGTGCACACTGCGGGGCATTGTGACTGGACTCGGCTGCTCGTGGTCCACTTCAGCGGCAGGTGGCAGCTTGACCTTGGGTTTGGGGGTTGGGAGATTGACGTGAGGATGCCTGGAGTCGCCACCAAAGACTGGATGATCAGCTTCCTCAGGAGGTGGAGATCCTCCGTAGAGCGCAGAGGGGAAGAATCTCGATTGCTGTTGAGTCGAGCCAGGTGTAGATGGTTGAATGGGAAGAGGCAAAGGCTGGACATTGCTGGCATATGCAGCAAGAGGAGGGAGTCTTACACCAGTGGTGACGTGACCGGGGCTGCCAAAGGCTCTTGAGAAGTTTGAGGGACCAGAAGGAAGGCGCACTATGCCTTCGCCTGCCATGTGCAACTGCTCGCCGCCAGGAGGAGGAGGATGGTGCATCGACTGTTGGGCGATGGGCGACAGGGGGCCTGGTACAACCTGGTGTGTTCTGTGGGGGCCTGAACGGATGGAACCAATTGCGCCAGCTCGGTGGGGACCAGGAGGAACAGCACGTGTGGGAGTGCTGTCTTCGGGGAAACGGTCTTCGCCACGTCGCGTCTGCTTGAAAGTTTCAGAGACGGTCCAGTTTGCGTGAGCGTGGGCGTGGCGGACTTGCTGGGGCGCGGAGGGTTTTGCTCTCTCATCCTGGGAGCGCGCCGCGGTCTGCGCTTCTTCTCTGGCAGCTTGAGCGTTGTTCGAGAAGTTGGTCCATGCCGAAGTATCGCGGTGAGGCTGCTGACGAGGAGTTGTCTTCTGTGGAGGAGCGATGGGGGTTGGGTACGCAAGGCGTGCAGGCTCGGGTAGTGGTGACGCGCCAGCGAGTGCGGAGGCGCCGACAGGCTCGGGCATGCGCTCGTCAAGGGTAGACAGAGATCCATACTGCTGATCCATGGGGTTAGGCTGCGCAGAACCGGGCTGGCCGAATGCGTTAGGCGAAACACGTGGAGGATAGGGGCGGCTGAAAGGCGCGGCGAAGGGCGCATTTTGATGTTGGGAGCGCGAACTAGGAGAAATGCTCGAGTAGCCTGCATCAAAGGTGCCGTTTCCGATGTGTCTGTTATTGCTAGGTGGAGGACCCCAGAGATTGGGTGCCGTGTGCGAAGTCATGCTAGTGCTGCCCCAAGGCGTGGCCGTGAAGGAATCACCGCTAGAGATCGATGGCAAGCGCGCAGGTTGCGCTTTCTGGTCGCCAGGCGACGAGAAAGAGGATGTATTCATGCCTTGCAACGATGATTGTTGATAAGGACTGCGCGTCGGACCATTCGGCGAATGCTGCTGGAGACCAGGCAATTGAGGTGATGAAAGAGACCCGTGCGTCGGGCGGGTGATGGGAGTCGGATTTTGAGTGAAGGAAAGTGAAGGTTCGACAGCCTTCTCCTTTCGCGGTGAAAGCTGCTTGATCGGTGACACGTGCGCTTCCGTGCGAGGTTGTTCCTTCCTCGGTGCAGCCAGCTCGGCGGCCGGTGGCTTATCCGGCGAGGCCTTTGAAGCAGTTGCAGAAGGCGCATCTGCTTGCTTTTGTGCCTCAGGCTGTTTCTCGACCTTCTCTGGTTTGTCTTGAGAAGGTGTCTTTTCGAGAGACATTCCTAGAGCCTCCATCTTCTTTCTGATCCTCTCTCTTCTCTCAGCCTCCTCGCGTTGCTCTTCCTCCTGTCTGCGTCTGACAGCGGCTTCGCGCTTCTCTTGCATGAGCTTCTTCTGTTTTTCGCGCTCTTCCTCGATCGATACCGCGCTAGGTGCGGTTCCATCGGTCTGGTGGTTTGGAGCTTCTGGGGCTGTGGCAGAGGGTTGCAGTTCCCCATTGCCTTCGGGCACGGCTTCAGGAGAAGGTTCGGCCGGATCAAACACTCTGCTTGAACTGGACATGCGTCTATCACGAAGCATGTTTCCGCTGACGCTGGATCCTCTTCTGCGGCCCCAAGGACCTCCCTCTGTCTGAGAGTTTGTTCGAGCTTGGAAAGCGGCCGAGGGCTCTGCAGGACCAACTCCAGCAGTAGGGCGTTGTAGAACTGCGGGCTGTCTGTGGTATTGATCCTGCTGGCGTGATCCTCTACGGTGCTCAGGGGCTGGCTCATAACGACCTGACTGCGAGTTGAAAAGCTCCCTATTCGTTCTCTCGCCTTCCTTCCAGGATCGGTCAAATGTGTCGGTAGCCATTTCGCGGGTAGGTGGTTGAGACATAGTATCAAATCCATGGGGATCTCTGTTTGTAAATCTGGGGCCGGCCTGGGCAGCTGGCGGAGGATTGACTGTGACAGGCGAGGCCTTCTCAACTGGGGGAAGAGGTGCCCAGGGTGATTTTATGGGTGCGGGTGCAGTGTTCTTCAGCATAGGTGACTTGCTGTCCGGGGTAGCCTTTCCATCAGCGCCAATTTGCTTCGCTTGCTGTGCAGCTCCAGGTCTCAGAATAGTGCGAGTTTGTGCGGCCAGAGTCGATCGTTTGAGCGCGGTCATGGAAGGCTTCACAGGGGCAGCAGAAGTGGCAGGTGTCGTAGGAGCGGTCGAAGCAGTAGGAGGCAGCTCTTCTTGTGGCTTCTCCAAAGACTTCACCTCTGGTTGAGGAGGAACAGCGTCCCCATGACTTATAGTGGTTTTGGTACCGTCCATCCATTCAACTGTCTCGGGTGTCCACTCTTCTTCATCCTCGTCGATATCTGCCCATTTTGCCTTCTGCTCGGTTGCCTCTTCAGATTCCAGACGTGTGGCCAGGTGAATTCCGTATTTCTGCTTGAGTTCTTCGTCCGTGTAGTGCTTGGCTGGGGCAGGTGGCGCAGCTGTTTGATTATTAGCATGCGACAAAGCGTGATTCTAGGTGGCACTGACGTTGGTTCTTGTTCCACACAGTCCTACCATTCGGAGTGCTTGTGCCGTCGCCTGGGTGAGGCCGAGGAACGTCGCGCAATCCGCTGCTACCGGTTTTCGCAATCAGACGGGGCTTCGCATTCAGTTGCAGCGTAGCCAACTGAGGGGATGCTTTCGAGGAGTCAGCGTAAAGTCATGAAGACGAGGGTATAGTCGGCGCACGCTTCTCAGCAATCTTGACCGGGGGAGGGGTATTTCCAGGAGTTGTAGCGGCCTTTGCCAGGAAGGACTTTGTGATAGATACAGGCTTGAACGACAGAGGCTTCTTGACAGCGAGTTTGGGACCATCTGGCCGGCTGGAATCAGTGTCGGAACCATGTTGGTCGGGCGTCGCATTGTCTGCATCTCTGTTGATTGCGCCGTTGAGATGAGGGTGATCCTGTGAGAGTTTCGAGTCTAGTAGAAGGGCGTGATCGTCGTGTGGCGGTAATGGTTGTGTCTGTTGCATGTGCAGGCCTTGAGCGGCGGTCTCGAGTTCGTGGGATGCATTCACGTCAGCGGACTTTGATTCCACCGACTTTTCGTTGATCACCACATTTAGGGGGCTCAGCTCTGCCATAACAGAATCTCGGCGAATGAGAGGCGTGCAGTCGTGAGATCGTGCCCTTGTGGTTGACTTGCGAACAGTTGGTGTCTTCGTGGTTGCGATGATGCGGGATGGTCGGCGTCAGATCTCCGCTATTGTGGAAGCTCCGCTCTCACAAAAAGACTTTCTTGCAAACAGCTGGAAGATGGCAGCATTTGCTGAGATGTACCAGATCACGTTCTTCAGATAAGTATCACAATAGATCGCACCTCACTAACAACGTCCGTGCGTGGCCGTTCAACCCAACTAAGCGTACAAACAGCTGGAAGATGGCTTCAACACATCACGAGACAAGAGACACGGAAAGAGTCCAGTTACTACAATCTCGGTTTATGCTGTATAATTACAAAGACGGGGTTTTTGACTTTTGCTTTCCTCGCCGTCCAGCATGCTACCATCGCCTGCCTGATTGCCCCATTTAGTGGGCGTTGTTCTTGTGGTGACCTGCGGAGCCTGTGGTTAGCTGCATGTCGAGTGTTTTTCCAATCCAGGAGAGACGTACGCAAGTGGAAGTAGTAGTTCTGGGCGTAACCAAGGAGGATCATGGTGCCAATGACGTGAACCAGGGCTGTGTTTGGCCATGTTAGCTGGTGCCCGGAGTATGGTTATAGAAATGGGGTGGTCGTACGCATAGCCGAAGGGTTCTTGCCGTTGAAGTAGCGGTGCTGGTATCTCTGGAGGAGGCCGGAAGGCTTGTGCTCGGGAGCGGGACCGCGAGGGAGTCTCTCGTAGAACGAGACGACACGCTGCATGCGGGCGGCGTCGGCCGAGGCACCAAGGCCCTGGTAAGTCGACTATGTCAGCCTGATTCTCGTAGCTCTTTCTCCAAAATGAATGCGATGATATGGGTTGCGCCAGCGGCTGAGGTCGGGTTGTAGGTGCCGTGTCATGTAGATTTTGCGGAGGATGGAGCTCAACGTACCGAGGGCGAGGCAATCTGGGAGCAGTTAGTATGAGGATCAGTCAGCAGCATTGAACAGAGCAGACGCACCTTGGGAGGAATGAGCGTAGACACCATGGTTGCGACAAGTGGATCTTCTGTGCTATGCAATGCCTCTTCGACATGGCGTTGCGAAGGCCTCCCAATCGCCGCCAAGACTCCGGCTTCACTCCGGCTACCGCTTCGAGGTTGCTGACCTACGTGAGAGCATACCGATCGAGCGACAAGACGCCATTGCCATTCGACTATATCCACACAATGTCGCCAATCAACAGGACAGCAGCCTCGAGGCTCTTCGCCGTCGCTTCCCGACCCGCTCTCTCGCAACAGACCCCCCGCGTCGCCAGATGGCAGTCGACCGTCGGCCCCAACTCGCATGAGGTCGACAACATCCAAAGCCGCGACGAGCCTCCTTCACCCGTCCACTTGACCAAGGGAGAGACCAAGGGCAGCGAGCCTGCTGCTCAGAACACACCTAGCCATGCTCCCAACTACGGTGCCGCCGTCGACTACAGAACTTCGTGAGACTCGCCCAATACTCCAACGCCGACGAGCGATTGTGGGCTAAATGTGACCTTACAGCGCCTTCTCTCCCGTACCCAAGCGTGTCATGGATGGCAGCGAGCCTACCGAAACCGTCGCTGCCGCCGTCCTTTCTGGCGCGCCTACCGATCTCCAAGCCCGCACCGTCCGGTTCGTTAATCCTCGTCTTTCGCCGCTTGTCTCAAGTCGTTCATACTCACATTTTACCTTGTAGCATCTTCCGTCCTGCTAAGACCGCGACTCAATCCGGCGACTGGAACGCTCACCACTGGCGCATGGACTGGGATGTGCTCAGCAAGGGCCACCGCTGGGAGAACCCTCTGATGGGCTGGCAATCATCTGCCGACTACATGCAGGGCACCCACCTCAACTTCAAATCCAAGGACGACGCCATCAACTTTGCCAACAAGCAGGGTTACGAATACTTTGTTCAGGAGCCCAACGAGCGCAGAATCATCCCCAAGGCTTACGCCAACAACTTCATGCACAGCCCAAAGAAGCTGAAGCACATCCGTACCAAGTAGAGCACACGGCGGACACCTCTGTACATTTTCTTCTTTCTTCCAATACCATGACATCGATTTAGAATTATTTCTCAACCTAACCTCAAGCGTTTCATTCCACTGCTTCTTGCGCCGGACACGCATCTCTTTCCTCCAGCTTTCGAAATTCGAACCATCGCCGAGCAACCTGTCTAACTTTCACACTTCTGCCAACCCAACCTCGCTCTCCACCGCCGAACGTCTTGGTGGTTATGTTCAGCATGGACAAATCATGGTCCCATGGGTTGGCGGTCGTGTGTGGTCCATCGAGCATGTCTTCATCCTCATGGGCAGCAACTTCGTATTCGTCTTCTGGTTGAATGCATTCAACCATGATGAGCTGTTGATCGAGATGATGTGCTACGTCTACAACAGAAGCAAAGGTTCGATTAAACCCCTGAGCCGAGTAGGACAAGGTATTTTCATGAAGCTTGACCGGGTTCATGATGATCAGAAGTGAACGAGGTTGATCGGGTGTGTCTCTGGACTTTTGACTGGTGATCTCTGATCGAGGACGATGCATAAGTGCCACAAGGTAGGCTCGTAGGTTGGCAAGATCCGGACAGAAAGTGATTTGAACGCCGCGTGAATTGTGTAGATTGCTCAAAGTTGGAGCAAGCAGGTTTAGAGCTGAGCTATGATCATCTCCTTGGTGTTTCTGAACCTCGTACAAGAGGTTTTGTAGAAAAGCATCACGGGTTGAACAGATGATCAAGTGTTTGTGTGGTGATGAGTGGCGCATGCAGAATTGAAGGACATGATGAACTTGGCAAGGCTCGAACGCAGTCGGTCTCGGTGATTGAGGCTTGTCGGATAGCATGTGAAAATGGACATGCAGACTAGAAGAATGATTCTAAGAGCATCAGTGCATCAAGTGGCAATTTGGTGCACGATAGAGGATTTAATCGAGATGAAGATGGACGTATGTAAATAGAGGTAAATGCATGACAGGGTCAGAGGAGATTCCAAGCGGCGGAAAGCACGAGGCTCGGCGATGACGCCGGAGGTTGAACATCCTCGTGCCCCGCCTGTTCCAAACATTCGAGCTTGAGCAGGCACGATTGCGCCTCGACCGATTACAGCAAAGATGGAGTCGATATCGCGTATCTCTGGCATGCTGGAGACAGGTAACACGCATGGCAATACAGTTCCGAGGTACCGAGTCTAACCAGTGGCAGCACGCGACCTCACGCTCGAGGCGGCTCGAGATGCAGGAGCCAGTCGGCGGTCGATCAAGCAGATGCCTTCGGCCCAAATAAAGAAGTTGCTGGACAGCAGGAACGAACGAGATGTGCTCGAGGGCTTGCGCCGTGTCATTGAAGTCAGTTCTGATCAAGAGAGAGGAGTCCTGCTTGAGAGAGAAGCGTCAACTTACCCAGTCCACGACAGATGCAATACACGGCGCCTCTGTCGCAAACACTTCCCTTCTTCCCTTCGGTCCTCAAGACTCTCTCACATCCGACATCATCGACCCGACCGCTCGTATACTCGTACCTACTACACCATGCCGAGGCTGATCCGGATACTGCCCTGTTGTCTATCAACACGATTCAAAAGTCGCTCTCCGACACCAGCCCTCGTGTACGTGCCATGGCCCTAAAGACCATGTCCGGCGTTCGTATCCCTCTCATCAGCCAAATCGTCTCGCTCGCAATCAAGAAGGGTACTGCCGATATGAGTCCGATAGTTCGCAAGGCCGCTGCTTTCGCCTGCGTCAAGTGCGTCAAGCTGGACCCCTCAACTCTACCTCAGGTTACCGATTATCTGTCTACACTCCTTGGAGATAAGCAGTACTTCGTCGCTGGTGCTGCTGTCGCTGCTTTCAGCCAGGTCTGTCCCGAACGTTTGGACCTGATCCACCCGCATTACAGAAGCCTTGTCAAGAAGCTGGTCGACATGGACGAATGGGGGCAGATCTCTACCTTGCAGTTGATGACCGTCTATGCGCGAAAGTCTTTTCCAAGAAGGACTCGTCGTCTTCGCAAGGCCAACACCCAAGTTGAAAAACAGAAGGGCTTCTACGACGATGATGATGCCGACGAACAGGAGGTCGAGTACGAAGACGTCGAAGTCTTGGATCCCGATCTTGACCTCCTTCTGACCTCCGCATTACCACTCTTGCAGTCTCGCACCTCAGCCGTCGTAATCGCTGTTACGCGAGCCTACCTTTACCTGGCTCCTGCTCAATATCTACACCACGCCATTGGTCCCTTGACCGCTCTCCTCCGTGGTCCTCCTGACATCAACCAGATCGGCCTTCACAATATTGTCCAGATCTGTCTTCTTTACCCACAGCACTTTGTCCCACACTTCCGCCACTTCCTTCTTCGATCTGGTGAAGGTGAACAGACCTGGCGTCTCAAGCTTGAAGTTTTGACCCTTGTCTTTCCTCACTGTGCCACTGATGTACAAGGCCTCATCCTCACCGAACTCGAACACTTCTCACAAGGCCACGATCCTGCTCTCGTTCGTGAGTCAGTACGAGCAATTGGTCGTTGTGCTCACAATTCGGATGCTACTACCGGTTCTCGATGTCTGCGATTACTACTCCGTCAAATCCACAGTCCGGACCAACATCTTGTCGCCGAGGCCTTAGAAGTCATCCGACACATGATTCAACGCGATCCGCTTTCTCATACTAAGACTGTCATCCGTCTGGCGAAGAACCTCGATACACTGACTAGCCCCGCTGCACGCGCCAGTATCATCTGGCTAGTCGGTGAATTTGCTGGCTACTCTACAGACCAAAGCATTGCACCCGATGTTCTGCGTATCCTCGTACGTGGGTACCCCGACGAGCACGATCTTGTGAGACAACAAATCGTCTTGTTGGCAGCCAAGGTATATTTGCACTGGTTAAATGCCGAGATCGCGACGAAAAAGAAAGACGGTCCTCCCATTTTGGAACGCCAATCGAGCTCAACTGTTCTTGCGCCTGACGAGCATGAAGATGGTGCAGGCTTCAGAGACGAAGGATTTGAGAACGAAAACACTTCGAACTTCGACTCACAAGAAGACAAGTCTCACCCGATATCGCTACTATACCATCACACCCTGCTCTTAGCACGCTATACGCCCTCATACGATCTACGCGATCGTGCCCGCATGTTCCGCGCATTGCTAGCCGTTCCCTCAAGCACCGAGCTCGCCTCGCTCCTTCTGCTCGCACCCAAGCCGGTACCTCAAGCACCGAGTCCAAGCGAGAGCCGTAAAGGCTATGTACTTGGCAGTGCCAGCTTGGTCATCGGAGAGGAGAGCGGTGTGGGCGGACTTAGTGGATACGAACCTTTGCCGGACTGGGTCCAGGAGGGTGAAGAACCTGACGCCAAACTCAGAAACGATGATACCGAAGCCAAGACCGAATATAGGGTTGGTGGATCGACCAACGCGCCCGCGAGCAGAATGCTGGATGATGCACTCAAGGGGTCTGCGCCCGTCTCATATAAACCTAAGTTTGGTGCGCCGGCCAAAGAGAAGACCCTGGACGATTGGCTCGACGAAGAAGACGACGAGTCAGAAGAAGAGACTGACGAGTCCGAACGTGAAGAGGAAGAGACCGATGAAGATGAAGAAGAGACAGATGAGGAAGATGATGATGAAGAAGATTCATCAGAAGAGGAAGATGAAAGCGACAGCGATGACGGAAACGAGAAAAGGCGACTTGTTGGATAAGAGTCCCAAGCATAGAGATACCCATATATGCATACAATACTGCTGGCTACGGCCTCTTGACACATGATTTACTTGAATGTTTCTAGCTCTTGTTCGAAAAGAACCTCGCGGGAAGCGGAAGGGACGATATTCAATCAAGTCATGATCGAAAGGCACGGTCGAGCAAAGTGAGAAAGAACGACCTTTTTCAGATTATAGAAGGCATGGGCTAATGTGTAAGGAAAGAACTATCCTCAATCTACCAATCAGAAAGTGCAAAAAGAACCCTTGTAAACCGCGGTTGGCTGTACATTTGAAAAGGTTTTGGGTCACAACTGATTCGCAGAACAGCTGGTAAGTTGGAGATGCAGCCAGGGGCTGTTCAATCTACACTCACCATCTTCCCCGTTACCTCCTCCCTATTACTCTCAACAAAAGCCAACCCCTTTATACTTGCGCGCGAATCGGCGCGGAACGTTATATTTCACCAACGGTCTGGGAATAAGATACAACCAAGGACGATCAAGATACGCTAGCCTGTGCGAGCAGTATACATTGCTATCGAGAGATGTTGGCAGTTTCCTTGTCCTTTCTGCAGTAGCTTAGCTTCCACCACATAGCCAGATGGAAGACTCTTTCAAGACGTCGTAGTGGTTGTGGAGTAAGCCTTGAAGTTGGGAATGAGCTTTCTAAAGATCTTCGTCGTCTTGCTTGATGATGTTGTGAGCTCCTCGACCCAAAGCCTCTTCAATGTACAGCCAACCGCAGTTTACATCACCAGACCACCTACCTTGTAACCATCAACAAAAGGACAGTAAAGGCTGGATACTTATTCGGTGAAGGAAGTGCGAGACAGATCGCATCAACGAGCATCACTACTGTGCCTGCTGCTCTCCTCACGTGCAGTGTTGAGGGTTGAGAAGACTTTGTTCGTTCCCGGACTCTCCCTCTACAAGTCGTCTTTGTGTTTATGGTGGCATCTCTTTTATTCCTCCTGGTTGGATGCACACTTGCCCTTGTTCACCTTCTATCGTTCTCAAAACAGCATAGCATTGTGCCATTGGCACGTTCGAGGGAAGTAGTGAGACGTTTTTCTGTAATGGTTGGATTGAAAATAAAGAATCTTGACGTGAAGGCCGCAACAGAAACTATCGAATCGGAAGTCATTCTTCCAAAGGAAAACAGGAAGAAGAAATTAAAAGCAGAAGAAATAAAGAGGGTGGAGAGAGAAGGGAAGGAATTGTTACCCGCGATCTGTCTCTTCTCCTGTTGTGAGACAGACCTGGCCTTTGTACGCCTGAACCTTGACCCGCCCGCCAATATCGAAGAAGAGTCTTGTGTGCGGCGGTGTATACACACAAGCCTCGTATAGGTCATCTCCATAGAATAAAAGAGAAGCAACATGAGCCGTATACAACGAATAGAAGATGTAGAATAGAAAAAAGGGGGCAAAAGAAGTGAACTTGTGCCTGATGTCGTTCAGACATAACCAAGCATGTTGGACGCTTACCGGCGATAGCGACTGCAAGGATTGTTAGTATCGCGTGAAGATATCGGAGTGTATCCGGAACATACCTGTAGACATCTTGTCTACTCCGTCGCATGCGATGTGCTCGGGGTGTATCATCGTCCTGTCTGCGGCGACCTTCTGCAGCGGCGACTTCCTCATAGGTGCGCTTCCTACCGCTGCCTGATTTCTCTGGAGCGACTGGTGGCGCCTTGGCTTTGGGAGTTGCATCCAGATCGACCATTACGTCGTCGGGATGGAAGTCCGAGCCAACAGCGGTGTGCTGAGAAGTAGTCGACTTGGGACTCGCAGGATCGTGTGCGCGCCAAGGATCGAAAGATGGTGATCTGCTTTCGCGAGGAGGAGGTGGAGGAGGGAATTGGGGACCATATGCGAAGCGTTGGCCTGCAGGCCCGAAGGCGCCAGGAGGGGTGATCTTTTTGCTGCCGTAGGTCAGATCATAGAACGTTAGACCTCGAGAAAACTGTACATACCGATTGGTCGGGGGAACTGGTAACCCCAAAGCAGGAGGTGGGGTGGGATAGACCATCTTAGGCGATCCTTCGACACCAAGCGCGGCAAGAATATTCTCCTGGGCTGAATCCTTGGGAAGCGGAGCAGGCTTGGCCTTGGGTTGTTGTGAGCCTTGTCGGCTGCGTTTCTCAGGGGATCGCGATCTCGAGTATCGAGCAGAAGCTCTAGATGACTGTCTGTCGTTCTTTCGAGGCGACTTGGGACCCAGGGCCTGCTCCAAGGTGTCGAGGATAGTAACCTGCTTCACAGGCGGAGCGGCATGAGCCACTGGACGGGGCAAAGGATGTGCGAGAGGCTGAATGACTGGCTGCAAGACAGGCTTGGCTGGTTCATCTTCGTCGTCACTCATGTCCATAGCTTGGTCTCCATCAGACTGATCTTCGTACGCTCCAGCGACAGCTTGCTGCATCAGCGCTTCAGGGTGGGAGACTAGCGCAGTGACATTATCCTGAGTGACCGGCTCAAGTTGGTCAGTGACAGGATCCGGTCGATCACGATTCGCAATGACAGTGCGGACAGGAACAGTCACAGCTGTCTTGCCAAACTCGACGAAGATCAGGTCATCCTTGACCTTTTCCCACTCATCTGTGTCTCGTACACTCAGTCTGATGTCGACAGACATGTCGTCGGGGAAGAATTCGGATGTGACACTGATGTGTGCATCTTCAGTCGCCTTCACTGACTCGGTCCACGTCGGTTCAACATCGTCGAAGACTGACGGCAATGGCTTGCTAGTCGGGATAGCGGGGTGCCATATGATAAGACCGAGGCTCAGCTCTGGCACGACCTCCTCAGCCGGAACGCCAGCTTCACCTTCAAAGTCGAAATCAAGGCCGAAGTCGAGACTGGACTGACGAGTATGTGACGCGGCGTATCCGTCTTCGCTGATGGGTGGGGGATAGGCGGAAGCATCCACGTACGGCGTTGAATGGGCAGAAGGCGCAGCGACGTAAGCACCGTTCACATCGTAATATCCTGAGTGCTCCTGAGGGGGATATGCAGATGCAGGCACAGCGTACGGCTGTACGGGTGCTGCCACTGCATACGATTGTGCTGGTTGCGGAGGTTGATGAGGTTGATGAGGTTGATAAGGTGGCTGCTGGTAAGCTTGGCTCGGATCATACACGGGCTGAGTGGGATAAGTTGCTGCCGGAGGATAGCCTGTGGTGGGTGGAGCCTGATATCCTTGGTAACCCTGCTGAGGGTAAGCTGGCTGAGGAGCTTGGTGAGTAGGATAAGTCGGGGCTGTATATGGAGCCGCGGTATATGTCGGCTGTTGTTTGTAACCAGGAGGTGGAGGATAGCGTGTGATCACGGGATTGCCTTTTTGCTTTTTCAAAGGGGGACTGAAACAGAATCAGGACTGCGCAGAGACGAAAGGAGATGGAAATAAGCAGCAAAGATGATCTTACCCGTTTTGTGGAGGAGCAGCATAAGGTTGCTGGTATGGTTGGGCTCCATATGCCACTGGTGTTGGAGCAGGCTGATACGGAGGCTGAGCATAGCCAGCTACCGCAGGATAGTGAGGTTGTGCATAGCCGTTTTGATATGGCTGTTGCTGCTGGAAAGAAGCTTGAGCAGCGGGCGCATTATACATGGCGGGCAATGTTTGCTTGCTCTTGGCCAAGGGTCAAAAAGATTTGACGAACTGAGGAAAGAAGAGAAGACTTTTGAAAGCGGCCCACCAAAGATGAATCAGAAAGATGCCATAGGCGGATGAGAAAGGAGCGATCAGAAGGGACAGTAGAAGAAGAGTTGCAAGGGATATGAATCAACTTGTGCCAGTCGTTTGACGGGGAAGGAGAGACGAATCAACTCGGACGCACAGACGAAGACGGCAAGGTGCGGGACTTTGACAGAATTTGTGGAAGGAGCTGTTTGTTAGGAGGTGTTTGGATGAGACAGCTGCCAACAGAGTCTCGTCACCTACCCTCTACCTGGCTGTAGTTGATTGTCGTCGCAGCAGGAGGCAGCAAAGCAAGGTGCAAGGATTATTTACATGGTAAATTGCACGTCGGGCCAATCACAACGCTCAAGTCTGGCTACGTCACGTGAAAGCCGTTCACAAATTCAGATTTGGTGGGAGGTGGTGCGGCGTTCGGGGAAGATGGGCTAAGGGCAGCAGTTTGAGGCAGCATTTGGAAGACCGAAGACGCTCGCCGCCGAGCTCTCGTCATGTCGTTGCGATAGACGCATCTTGCACGCTGTGTACCTATTCCTTTCGACCATGTGTAAAAGAGTCGATTCAACCAAGGCACTAATATCGCCTTTCCCGTCCCCCTAAGTTCTTCTGATCCGCACGCTTTCGCACCTGCCTGCTAGAGCATCCACCGCAAACATGCCCGGACTTCCCTGTAGGACGCCTATCGCTATAGCATTTCACCGAGCGGCAAGAGCTGACTTCTGCAAGCCAGCATCGATCTTGACGAATGCATCTCCAGACTCTACCAGAAGGAGCTGCTTGCCGAATCGGTCATCGAGGCAATATGCGCAAAGACAAAAGAGATGCTCATGAAGGAGAGCAACGTCGTGCACATCCAGGCTCCAGTAACCGTCGTCGGCGACATCCACGGCCAGTTCTTTGACCTCCTCGAGATATTCAAGATCAGTGGGCCATGTCCAGACACGAACTACCTCTTCCTCGGTATGTCTTGCGCACGCGACCGCCTGCCCACACCTCTCTGACCAAGCATAGGCGACTACGTTGATCGCGGCCTCTTTAGTGTAGAGACCATCTCGCTTCTGGTCTGTCTCAAACTTCGCTATCCCCATCGCGTTCATCTCATCCGCGGCAACCACGAGTCCCGAGGAGTCACTCAGTCCTACGGCTTCTATACCGAATGTAGTCGCAAGTACGGCAACGCCGCCGTCTGGCATCACTTCACCGACATGTTCGACTACCTCTCCCTCTCCTGCGTCATCGACGACAAGATCTTCTGCGTCCACGGCGGTCTGTCGCCGAGCATCCATAGTATCGATCAGATCAAGATCATCGACCGCTTCAGAGAAATCCCACACGAAGGTCCTATGGCCGACTTGGTCTGGAGTGATCCGGACGCCGACCGCGACGAGTTTTCGCTGAGTCCAAGAGGAGCTGGTTACACCTTTGGCGCACAGGTCGTCAAGAAATTCCTCGAGGTCAACTCCATGACACACATTCTCCGCGCACACCAGCTCTGTAACGAAGGGTACATGGTCATGTTCGACGACAGACTGTCAACCGTCTGGAGTGCTCCCAACTACTGCTACCGATGTGGAAACAAGGCTAGTGTCCTCGAGGTCAGCCCGACTGGAGAGAGAAAATGGAACGTCTTCGACGCCGCTCCGGAGAACGAAGTCCATCGCATCGAGCAACAGAACCAACACAACAATCCCGGCTCAGATCCGGTCAGAGACTATTTCCTGTAGAAAGAGCCACCCTTTGCTTCAGCTGTATTGCGTTATGGGTCGATAGAGGCAGCATCTCTGGAGTTTACAAATGATACCAAGGCGGCACGATATGATATTAGGTTTGCTTCTGTACGATACCATTATTGCAACTTTCTTATTTTCTTTGCTTGGTTACCTGGTCAAACCAATTTAATATGCCGTTATTCACGAACGTAAGTTTAGCGGCTAATCACACATTTAACCATCGAAGGCACAATTGGCTTCTTAAGTGGTGTTGTCGAGATGACAATATCCCAGCTAAACACAGCTATGGCATAAAGCAGTAAAGAGAGTGGCAGAGGTCAGAGCGCAGTTATCAAAAAAACAAAAAGGAGCGACAAGGGTGGGAACGGAAGGAGCAAAGCACAACAAATCAAAAACGCACATCACAATCTGCCTTCAAATGACAGAAATGCTGGCAATTGTGTCCTTCTCACCTTCCAGCTTCAAGGAAACAGAAACCGGACGAACAGTGGACGAGGCATTGGAGACCAGGCTGTCCACCTTCTCAAGGCTCAACGAAGACTGATTCTTGCTAGCCCGAGGTTCACGAACCATGATCTCGAGATCCACGACCTTCTCAGCTCGCTTGAGATGGATGGATTTGATGATCTCGAAACCATACTTGCGGTAGATGGCTGGATTGGCAGCATTGCTGCTCTCGAGATAACAAGCTCTACCCTCGGCATCCGCACTGTTGGTCACGTACTCGATACACTTGCGCGCATAGCCTTTGCCACGGGCTGCAGGCTTGGTGCCGATGTACACGAGGTAGTAGGACTCGTCATCGCGAGCGCCCATGACCTCGAGCTTGGTGTCGTGCAGCAGAGGGAAGAACTCGTCGAAGAAACGAGTCTTGCCTTCGGCTGAGAGCTTGTACCACAATCTCCACATGCCACTACGCAGGATGGTCAAGTAATCATCCATGTTCTGGCCCGGAAGCATCCTGTATCGCTGTCAGCCATCCTTACAACATGATATCATCGTCAACACAGAACTTACCACAAGGCAACACATCCGTAGTCGGATCCTGCGGCCAACACCAGGCCCTTCAAGATGTGAGCATAGGTCATGTACTCAAGAATGCTCACATGCAGGTCCCACTTCTGCTTCTCGGTCCAATGAGCACGATCAGGGACTTCAGTGAAGTAGCGAGCGACATCATCGTCGGCGAAGGCCTCGGCCAAGCACTGAGCAGCCTGCTTGTACTCGGCCAGAGTCACCCGACGGACCCCATCCCCTCCAGCAACAGCAGCAGTAGCAGCAGCGGTGATCTTGTCGCTGTTGACAGCGACATAATTTTTCTGGTGGCCACCACTGTGTCCATTCATGGTTGGCTTATTGCCATTGAGGGCGTAGATTGTCTTTTGATGTTTGACGCCCTCCATGATGGATTATTGGGTTTGTTGGTACTGCTGCTGTGATTACTGAGGGGGATGAAGGTCCTGCCGGTGTTCTTGTTGATGGCAACGAAAAACGACATCAATATCTGGGCTGTAGCCGATGTGCCTTGCAAGGCTCGAAGGAAAGCTGAGATGCTTTGTTGTATGAAAGAGGTGATCGAGTCGGAAGGTGTTTGGTAGCAGCAAGTGGTTCGAATTCGTGTATAGTATCGAGAGAAACGAAGACTGATGTTTGGGAGAGGGGAGAGGAAGTCAAGGCAGGCCCGGAAGCCGAGTGCCGTTATATACACCTGCTCCTCGCCTCGCCCTTCATGCACAGATAGAGCAACCCAGATACGACCATAGTTAGCTAGCCCCCCACGTTTCCTCACTCCTGCGGAGATGCCCGCGCTATCACGAGGAGCTTTTAGCTTCGACATCGCTCATCCCGGACGTCTCACCTCCCGAACTGTAAGACGCATGCATGCCTCTCTCCGGTGTCTGCAGAACCCCCTCTTCCTTTTCTGCATTCCAGACTCTTTCCCTTGGTATCACCAATGCAATCCTACGATACAACATACATACTCCGTACAAAGATAGCAAAAGCCGAGCCCAAAAAGTCCCCCCGCTTCCTGCGAAGAAGCAAACGTTTGGTCGCACCTGCCCACATGATGAACACACACGCCTGGAAGCAAGATTGCGGAGAGCAGGGCCTCCCCCGCGTGAACATGCCCGATTGGGCGTAGCACAGCAAGCCACTCTGAACCCTGTTCGAGGGCACCTGAATCCTTCGGGTAGATCACCTTGCTTTCTTATCTGGCATCACCGCCGTATCTTTTGCTTCATCTTTTACGTCCGCAGTGACCGTCCAAAAGGCGGTGCTTCCTTTATCAGTCGGAGACGCGTATTGCGGCGTGTCAGATGCTAGATTCGGGCCTTTGTCTTCTTGCTCGGTGATTTGATGTGTTGGTAGGGCATGACGACTCGGGCAAGATAGCAATCTTGAAACGCTAACGCGTTTGCCTATTTCCTGCTCCAAAGCAGTGATTGCAATTTGTATGCCTGCAGAGCGAAGGTCATGGTGCTTTATAGACATCCGAACTTTCACGAATGTGTCCCCGTAATTCGTTAGAATGCCGCGTTTCCAACAACGTCCTCCTCCCCCTCGGTTCAAACATGGCGTAGAAACGGTGTCCTTGATCAAGCCCATCCAAACAAATATCCGCAAAAATGACTCGAGGCATTGGGATGCAAGCCACTGGGCACTATTCGTCTTCGAGGACATACCTGTAGAGGTAAGGACTAACATCTAAATCTCACAGAAGCGACCACTGTTTATCAAACGTCTAACCGAAACAAAACTCCAGACTATCAACAAAGCCATCCATGCCATCTGCCCTGATCCGCAAGACGACGACCTCAATTACTGGCTCGCCGATTACACTCACAACATAGCTGAAACCGCATCCCTTGTTCTCCCTCCTACTTGGACTCCCCCATTTCTGGGCCAATCCATCGAACTGGCCTTTGCCTTTCTCGCCGACATTCCAGAAGACATCATACTTAATAGAGAATACATCGCCGTCCTAGACAAACACTTTTTGGAGGAAAACGGTTGGGTGCTGATCTATCATCTTGATGGAGAAGGAGTCATCACTTGTGTTCCTTGTGTTCTTGAACTGTGTAACATGCTCCCTGGAAACGTGAATTTTCACGAAGGCACGTGGAAGATGAATTTGGAGGATTGGAAAGGTCGAGGTAATGTCATGTTCGGTGGTGAACGGATGAGGAAATCGAGAGTATTGGGTAGACAGACACTAGAAGAGACGACGAGCTAGCAAAAGAGCTTGGTTTGCTTTCTATTCGTGCTATGCTGGACTGAGTATACAGTATGGTCATCTGTGATGGCTTCTATTCCATATCTTGCTAGCAATCTCATATCTTGTCGTCATGTCCTAGCGCGCACGGCACAAGGATTTTTGGAATTCCTCTCGAGCTCAATAGCCCGGTTCTATCCGATTCGTTAGCGAGTCTTGACTTGTAAGTAGGAAGCTTTGGAGCACACACCATCGTTCCAGTACAGCGTATCTGCTTGCACTTCCGGCCCAGTAGCTCCAAATACCCAACCAAACTTCAGCTTGATGTATTGCATCAGATGGCTTGCCAACTTGATATGTCCAACATCCGTAGGATGATATTGTGGTCCCTGTAACTTCAATCAGTACTAGACATCTATCATCTCTCCCACGCCAGACTTACAATATCGTTGTGTTGCAAAATACCAGTAGTGTTGAAGTAATGCACGAAACCGGCGTGTTGGTAGTGAGCGTACACCTGTTGAATCTCCTCGATGAAGGCACCACCTTGCTCCCAAGTATTTCCAACCTGACCAAATCCGTTCCAAAGAGCGATGAGGATGATCTGAGCTCGTGGGTACTTCTGATGCACCTGACCGACAAAATCGATATAGCTGCTAAGATACTTCTCGTTCGTGACGTTGTTGTGCGTGTTGTTATCGTTGGTGCCGAGGTTGATGACCACAATATCAGATTGTTGATGATGTCTAAAGTCCCAAAGTGGTGGGTTGTCGCCATAGATTACCTCAGAGCGGTATGAAGTATCAGAAGCTCTGTACCATTGATATGTTTGACCATGAGCATTTCCCCAGCAGTTCTGATCCACAAGACAGATACCAGGATATGCGGTGATGTCGAACTCGACATTTCCGAGGCCTTCGGCTAGACCCCAGGCGTAGCTCGAAATGCCTTCATAGGTTCCGTATTGACCTGCTGATAGACTGTCGCCGATGATCTCGATTTTCTTGGAATAGTTCGGAATCTTGATGAGTTTTGCACCTTTGCTGAGATGGACACCAGCTATCTGGACACCATAGGCATAATTGGTGACACGAAGCTCGAATATCTGCGGCTTTTGCGATTGAGTTGTAAGATTGAAGCCTACAGTCGATGCGTCGATAAGCTGGTGGGTCGAGTTTGCAGTGACGTTTGTGAACAACCAGTCTTGACCAGCGAATCTGTATGCAATGAGGACGCCTTGAGAAGTGTATTGACCAAAGCTTATAGCAACTTTGTCGCCGGTGAAGCCGAATTTGAGACCAGGAGCTGACCACCAAGATATTTGATTCTCGTCCCAACGACCTTTGTATGAGATCTGGGAAGCGTTGGGAGAGAAAGACGTCCAGTTGGAGTTGCTGGTCACAGATGCAATGCTTGTGTCAGGAAAGACTATGTCTCGAACTTGTCCATTTTGCAGGATGGTTGCAGAGGCGAGAAGCGGTGCGAGTGCATACGCTATCAGATTGGAAAGACGCATCTTGACGATTAATACGAACAAAGTGAAGATACTCAGTAGAACAGCGAATGGGGAAGGTTATAAAGTTCCATCCACTACTACCTATACCAGCGATGGAGCGGGGTCCAAAGTATGCCTACCGTCTTCGGCACGATGTCATCGTATCGGTTGTCCTCCTTGGAAAAAGTCGAGCGGGGAAGGCAGATCATTAGGGCCTGGTATAGACCTTGCTCGAGCACGACGATGGTTTGTTACAAAAAGGTGACGGAGGTTCTATCTCCGTTGGCGATCACTGGTGGAATTCGCTGAACTTGCATGCATGTTGCTCCGCAAATGTTTAGCCTGTAGCTCATAGCGGACATGTAAAAGTGTGTTGTTCTTGCATGATCATCAGAATACGGCCAGTGTTTACGAAGAGTTGCAGCTGGGTTTGATGGTCGTGGTAAAGTGCAGGACTCAGGAGGTTGGGCCAAATCATGACGCATTCGCTACTGTAAATGAGGTGGCTGGGGTCTTGACATGATCGCTTTCGATGTCGCAAACTTCGTCCAGGTCAATTGGCACTTGAAACCGGAAATCAAGCCCAGAAGAGTGCAATTACCACTGTAATTATCATGAGTGAGACGATTGAGAAGAAGAATAGATGTTTGTCTAAAATCTAGAACAGATACTGCAACTCTGCCTCGGTCATTCAGCGCCCCAGCTTCCCCTCCCCACCTTCTTCATCACAACCTCCAGCCTTCCAACCATCGTTCTTGCCTCACATCAATCATATCTGGAACAGGAAAGCCTTTTCACAATCAATGCAGAGCATGTTTAAACAGATACGACACCCACCCGAAGCTTCTCGGTCATGTGTGGCAATGTCCTCAAAACCGGGAAGCATCAAAGAAAATGAGAGCTCTGGGCATAGGAAGAAGCGGTTGTCAAGCAAGAGGAAAGTGTGACCATCAAGCAGGAACAACATGACTAACGAATCAATTTCACTCCTTATTTTTATTACATACGCTCATCTCATCGGATTACTCGAATGACCTCGTTCCAAATGATTGATTGAAACATTGATATACATTCTAGACTAGACACGTCAAAATGGATACAATTTGTACGTCTGTTTTTTCCTTCTCACCTCCAAAACAAAAACACCGAAATAATCCGACCGGTGGAGGCTAATAAATGTGATAGTAGAAAGAAGATGATATATAGAGTAAAATGCAAATAAACATGCACAGAGGTATACCGAGCGTCGGCCAAAAAAAAAAAGCAGCATTAAATCCCATTGATAGAAATGACGTTGACAAAAGAAAGAGACTGACAAGATTCTAGAATTAGAACATGTTGTCGGGCTGATATACTCCTGCCGATAAAAGGGTTTCAGTCGGAATGTTAGCTCTCACTTCGCGAGGGTGAGGATAACCGTTGATCGATTCACCGCCATTTTTGTATTGCTCCATAGGCATACCAGGAGCTGGAGGTGGTGGCGGAGGCGGCGGATGCATTGCGTTCTGCAATGAGAGCGAGGCGTCAGAAGCTGCGGCACTGACTGCGATAGAAGAAGTCTCGTAGGGAGATCTGGTGCGAGTCAAAATGTTCTCAGGCTGTGACTGCTGTCTGGAAAACATACTCGGCAGCACAGTCTCATACGGCGATGGCGCGTATGCATCTATCGGTGGTGACTTTGTACGGTTCTTACTGTTGTTACGCATACGCTCCGTCACACTGCGGAAACGTGAGTTGATACCCTCACTGATGCTTCCACGACCACGTCTCTGAGCCTGCGCTTGCATCTGAGCTTGAGCTTGTGCTTGAGCCTGAGCAAAATTGTTCAGTGGGGGAGCTGTCAATGCGCCAGCTCGGTCGATGGTCGGAAGTACGTCAATGACCATGGGTTCTTCTTCTCCTATGGCTATGTTGATAACGCCCAGACCACTACCACGATTAGCCATCAGTGGCGGTGGAGGTGGGGGCGGGGGTCCAGCAAGATGTTGAAGCTCTGGCAGCATCAAGTCTGATTCCTCAACAATAATAATTTGAGCGTCGTGCAAAGTCTGGTCGATACTGGGTCTATTCGATGAAGGACTCTGTTGAGGTTGCAGGTCGTTCTCCGTAGGCGTTAGCTTACGGCTGTGTCCTCCCTTGTTAACTGATCCTCGTCGGGCGGAATGCGGCAGCACAGTCTTGTAGTGCCAAGGTGTGCCATCCATGTTCATCTCAGGAGGTGCCGAGGAAGAACGGGGAATAGCCTGTGAAGTCACTTGTCCGAACACTGTTGAGGGTAGAAGAGGTGCGATGTCATCTTCTGCAGACCTCGGAGACGGCGAATCTTGATGGAAGGTGGCAGATGACAACTGGGGAGGAGTCTCAGGGACCTGAGGAATGGCAGGTACGTCTTCGCGATCGCTTGAATCGGCAGACATGTAACGTGGATGCCTCATAGCCCGTGGAGTGGCTGGCAGTCCGATTGGCGCCGTAGGTGTTGATGTACCTGTGTTTCTAGTCGGCGGAAAGCGGCCCTTTGACTCCGGATCGGCCGTATGACTACGTGTAATCTGATTGCCAGAGTATGGAGGCATGAATGAGCTAGGAGCATCTCCAAGCTCCGTATGATGCCTCGGGGGCATGAACGGTCTTCTTGGAGGTGTCTTGAAATCGCTAGGCAAAGGTATCGCGGGTGCGGATGGACGTCTGGCCAAAGATGCACGTCTCTCCTCAAGTTCTCGAGCGGCCAGCTGCTTCTTTGTCAAAGTCCGGAGATCCCTAGGTCTTGCAATACCCTCCTCTGGCGTTTCGGAAGCAGAACTGTCTTCGTCGAGACTTTTTCTGGAATAGTCGAGAGCTTGTACTCCGGTATGATCACTTACAGATGCTGCTCTGCTTTTCTTGACATTTAGTCTTTGCCGAGACTCGCTCCTTCCGGCATTTGAGTCGCCGGAGATTTCATGTGGAATGGAAGGCAAATGGACGGGCGGTCTCGCCGGCGTACGCGACTTGCTTCTTTCACGAACATTGGCTGGTAGTCGTTGATCAACCTGACTGGGCTCTCTTACTCTGTTTGGGACTTGACTGTTCGCTCGCGACGTACGTCCCGCGTTCGATACTCTCCTCTGCGGTGTAGACTCTCGGTAATAAGACTCATCTGCAGTGGCGGCTGCGGCCATAGCTCTACTTGCCATGACTTCGTCAGGAGACATCGGGATTGGTGAGGATGGTGATCTTCTCGGTGGATTAATGTACCGCTTTGCCGGCCGTCCACGGAAATCCATCGCGTTACTAAAGGGTTCGTCTTGGTTTTGATGAGGGGCCACGAACGGATCCGACTGACCGCTTTGATTGGCAGATTCCAAGAATGCCTGTGGAGCAAGATACGTCGTGTCGTAGACCTTCACTTGTAGATCGCTGTTGGCCCTCTCCCGTGAGCCGTTCCTAGTCCGCGATTCGCTCTTCAATCGTGAAAACACGTCACTACTTGGAGACGGTAGACGATTTGAGCTCGAAGTTTGTTTCTTTGCTTGCTCAAGGCTCTGACTCGGATTGGCCGAAACAACGGATGAAGGATTACGACTGTGTCCAAGCTTTCTTTGGTCCAGAGTTCCGGCTATGTGTGCAGAATCAGAAACCTCTCTCCGAGCGGTCAAAGGGGTTTGAGAGGTGTCGCGAGTACGGGACACCCCACTTCTAGAAGGCAGTTGTCTTCTAGCGTATCCACCCGGAGTCGCTGTTCTTGCAGAGGATGGATCTCTATCGAACTTGTGACTTGAACGGAGCCAAGGAGCTACACCACCGGGCGAGATTGCAGATTCAGCTATTGGTGTGACGCCAACACCGAGCATACCGGCCAATGGCGTTCTCTGGTCGGCGGAGGGTAACAGAAGAGGAACCCCTTTGTCGCCGAAAGTTGTGATCAACTTCAGCGATCCGTTCCTCGTAAGCTTTCGATTGGAGCCAACAGCAAAAGGAGGAGAAAGCGGAGGACTTAGTGGGGAAGGGCCAATGCCTTGTTCTCTTTGACTCGAGAATACTGCATCTTGGGCTCGAGGAGATGACCAGGAGTCAGAAGTCTCGATGCTGATGCATGAGAAGCATCGAACAGCGAGTTCAGGTCGGCCTTGCATTACCAAAGCCTCACCCCACTTGCGAACGAGATATGATTGCCTTTGCCAATCTGATGGCATGGTTAGACATGTCAGAAGGACTGCTTCCATATGGTAGCCACGAGAGACATAGACCTCAATAGCATCATCGTGTTCACCAAATCCTAGAAGAACTACGACGGCAGGGTGAATGTCACCTTTTGCCAGAAGCCGTTGGACAAAGGCTTGACCAACTTGTTTTCCGGAAGAGGGCCCCATGGAGCTCAGAGCAAGAAGCATCCAATCAGAAGAAGTCATGTTTTCAGATCCGACCATAGCGGCCATAGTATCTGCACCAAATTCTCCAAGCCATTTGGAAAGAAGTACACCACTCGCAGATCCAGGTCTTTGTCTCATGACTGCTGTTGTTAGCCAAAACACTAGAAAGCATGGATGCAGAAGTGGCAAAACTCACATTCATCCCTAACCAAAGACTCGATATCATCGTTCCAGCCAAACACTACGCTCAGCATCTCCTGTCGCAGAACATCAGATGTACGGGCGACTTGCCCATAGTGGGGAGTTCTGAAAGGTACATCTCGGAGTCGTGCTCGAGTATGAGGAAAGAGATCCATTTGCGACGTTTGTTGAGCCTCATCCGGACTTCTCAGGATTTCTTTGCGTAGACCTGAAGAGCGGAATGAAGAAGTAGATCGAATTGAGACACTCTCTCGGGGCTTGATTGATGGCAACCCGAACGAGAATTCGGTTCCTTCGTTGTGAGAGACGTTGGAAGCCCGCGAAGAGGGCGCTTTGTCGTAGCGATATGACGGCACCCTCCGTCCATCGGAAGACCTAGAGCTTACCGACGATGTCTTACTAGAAGTTGGACTGAGCGCTCCAAGGCGGTCTTGCTTTTCTTCTTCGAGCTGATCCATCTCTTTCGCAATCTTCTCAAGAGGTGACATTGTACCAAGCTCACCTTCGCTCAGATCCGCATCCATAAAGGCAAAAGGTGCCGAAGCAGCATTCGCCGCAGCCTGACGTCTAGCTGTTTCCTCCTTTTTCTGTTCTTCGATGGAATTTGGTGGAGATGGCGGTAGCGGTCCTGGGGCGTGTTGAATGCTGGCGACCTGTATAGGAGTTTCACTAGGGTTCACATCGTACTGTTGAACAGTGTGATTTGGTCCTAGCGTGAAAAGCGTCGAGGACGGTCCATAGCATGCGACACCTAAAATGTTGTCGACAGTCGGAACAGACTGGAAACTCACGTTCTTGGTCCGAACGTCCCAGGAGCGTGTCTCTCTAAAAACTAATTATCAGCAGAGATTGGCATATCGGAAAGGGGAATGGTCTTGCCCATCTGCGTGCTGAATGATCCGACCGTTCTTCGACCACGTAAACCAGCAAGGCCCAACACCTCTATTTTCGAGCCTACTGAGAATTCGGATGATGTTTGGAGTCTCTCCAATGACAGCTGTCTTTGGTATGCTCCATACTCTGAGATCGCCATCTGCTGTTTGAGTGGCAAGCATGTCGGACTTTTGACGCGAGGAGGAACCATGCCAGGAAAGCCCGGCAATTCGGGAAGGAGCTTTCGACGTCGTCAGACTATGCACGATTGTGAAAAGCGGTTGCAATGTTGCTATTAGAATGGAGCCGTTTAGGAAGCTGCGACTGTTAGCAAGAGTGACACATCTGACTCTGGAGCAATACTGTACCCAATTGCAAAGGTCCGTGAATCGGCTGCCGGGGCTATCGCTGTAATTGGATCATAGATTGTACGAGCTGATATGTGCTCAGATGTCGAGGGCTCAAACAAGATTACGTTGCCTTGCGCGTTCCCTGGAGCTCGTCAGAACAACCTCATGACCAAGGAGTGCATTTCTTACCAAAAGCAATGTTTCCATTCTTCATCCATGCTGCCACCCGGATGTGTTCGTACGCTGCAAAGCGGGCGATTTCGTCGCCTGTTGAAATGTCCCAGACTATTGCCGTGTGTCCCGTATCGTAGCTGACTGCTAAACGCCCTGCACCTCTTTCGCTGACAGTGTCTGCGTGTATCCAAAGTACATCTTCCTGGTGTCGGTCAAATCTTCGCTCTATCGCCAATGTATCGTGGTGCAGGCAGAGAATGATGGTTCTTTGTGCATATAGGAAGAATGAGGCAGTCGCTGCACAAGGTTGGAATTCGACATCGGGGTCAGGTGTGAATGACGATTGAGGAGGATTAGGCTTGGTGGTCGCTTGCCTTCTAACCGCAGAGTGCGACCTTTGACCGGAGGGCCGACCGGTCGACATTGCTGAACAAGATCTAGAAGAATCAGGATAAAGGTCTCGTAGAATTGACCTCGAGGGAGCGAATCAAGCGGTCATGAATTGGGCCAGGTCTTTTTGGCAGTAGATGGCCGAGTACCAGAATAGCAATCGGAAAACAAGGTGTGGGATGCTGTATATTTCTGCTGTAACGTTGCGCGAGATCGACGTACCGAAAACTTGTGCCAAGTGGATGCAGTCACACCGCGTGGAACGATGAACAGGCAGAAATGTCCTCAAGCGGAGGTTTGTGCTACGGCGAAAGTTGTCCGCGTCAAGGGCCGACCAGGATGGCCTGCAGTTCGGGCATGCAAGCAACCACTCTTGAGATCCGAAACCTGCGAAAAATCGTGTTCTTCGTGCCAAACTTGGAACAAATTGAAAGTGAGAAAAAGGGAGAAAGAGAGAAGGAAACAAGACAACAGAGGCGTGCTCATGTTAGAAGACAGCAAATCAGACGCGGGCGCGTATACCAAAAGCCATGCGTTTTCGGCTGGCGCAATATGTGCCTCTGGTGATGAGCCACCTGTTCGGGAAGCGATCGGGGTGCAGAGCGCCTAGACATTATTGACGGCTTGGGTAGGGGACCTATCGATTTGCAAAGGAGATACAATACTGTGCTTGTTGGCCAGCGAGTACAGGCGAGCGAACTAGAGCTTCGAGGGAGGACAATCCCCTGCGCACACGGCTGGCCGTCATTGCTATTACTGGGCAGGGAGTTCACGCACGAACGAGTCGAGGCATGGGGAACAGGATGCAGAGAGAAGAAGAGAAGGTTGGGTCGAGTGATTGGCCCAAGAAGCCCCCGCTAGAACGTGCCCAACACGCACCTCGACCTTCAAGCTTGTGCATCCTGCTTGATCCAAGCAAGATATATCGATAATTGGGCCAAAATTTCCCATCGTCATACTTTCAAGCGAGTTGCTATCAAATAGGGAGGTCGGAACCGTCTCAACGGTATTCATGGTTCGACGACCTTCACGTCCCTTGCGTTGTCGCTGCAGCATCCAAAGGTCACGTTTTCTCAGTCGTACTAGACCATGCGACAGGGCGTCACGAGCGCGTTCACTCACCGCAGTCCAACATGTGATGAATGGACGTTGCCGGGTCCGGTGTTCCTTGTCATTTGCTTCTACGGTTGTAGAACCAACGGAGGACGCATGCGACCAAATCTTACAGAGTGCCTGCATACAGCTTGGAGGGACGTGGAAATGAAGAATTTCGTTTTGTCCCGAGTCATGCCACGCATACCGCTTCAAAGATGAGGGATAAATTGGCTGGGAAGTCAAGCTGATCAACTGCCCAGGATAGGCATTCCGACAGGAGGTGGGAGTGACTCAAGGCAAGTGGCAGACGATAGAGAGGTTGGGAGCAAATGGGATTCGCGCCGTAAGCGCCCCGCTTCATAGATTGCATATGACTGCGCAACAATTCCGCTACCCTTCTGCCTATCGCAGAAGGGTCTTCTTTGATAAACAAGCTGTCGTCCTCTGCAGGGTCTTCCTGCCAGAAGGCTATCTAGATACAGTAAAGGAAAAAAGGGGATATCTCAAAATTGGCTTTGTCTCGCCAAGGGGTATCAAATGAGAAGGTAAAGAAAAAGCTTTCCATCGCGTAGGACTTCGCAATGCTCCGACCATGCAGGATGCAGCAAACTCCAAAAGGATCAACAGGCAAAGAAAATGGGGTTGGGAAAAAATTATGCAAAGCGAATGCAGAGTGTCCGTGGCACTCTGTTTGGGCCTTGATTCTCAGCTGCGACACGTCTCGACGTGTCGCCAGCACATGAAAGGCCCGGTCGGATGGTCCAGCCAAATGTCTGACGGACGGGCTTAAACGAGTGGACAGCCAGAAGAAATGATGAATATCTTTGGCCAGAAAGAGGTGATTGAAGCCGGAGATGATCCAGGCTTCAGATTGAAGGGTAGATTCGTGATGTCTTGATGGGTACTAGAATCATGAGATGATGCTTATTTCTTCATCATCATGATGGGCTTGCTAGGCACATAGCCGTTACTGAAGCCGAAGCTGTCGTAGCTACCACAGCTGCTGTCGAGGGTGACAAGGCTGGCGTTTGCAGCCATAGGCATGCCACGCTTGGAAGTCATCCATTGCTCAGCGGTCCTGGGTGGCTCAGGTGCCTCGTCGAGGTAGTGAACGTCGTCGTCGCCGAAGAGGTCCTCGTCACTGATGTAGGAGCTGGGAGGGCCTTGGGGGAGTTGAGGGCGGGCAAGCTTCCAGGAGGGGTATGCGGCAGGTCCGTTGGGAGAAGGGCTGCCGGAGAGGAGCGAAGCATCGCTGGTGTTGCGGGGCCTGGTCATGGTAGACGACATGGAAGAGAAACCAATCTGGATTGGCTGGGTAGGGTTCGAAGAACAACTAGGAGTTGTGGATCGGGCGGAAGAGGTAGTAGAGGTCGACATTGTGCAGTGCAGGGCAGCCAGCTTTATACATGTAGAGTCGAATTTGAGAGGAGGTGTGGGTTGAGGTTGAGAGGAGAGGTGAGAGGCGGCTGCTAAGCGACTGCTATACCGTGATCCAGACGGTATGCGAGGAAGGTGTCAAGTTGTTTGGCGTTGTTCCAGAAACTAGGTGGGGGGTGCTCTGGCCTTCTTGTAGTTCTGAGGGTATCACCCAGTAGATTAACGTTGATAGTTAAGGTACCCGGCAAACAAACAGCTACGTGTTGGCTGAAATCTCCGCACTGTCAAAGAGCGCTAGGAAGGCGCTGCGACCGCCAGATATATTTTGGACCCATCGTCCCGAGATGCTGGTGGGCCTTCCTCGGTCGTCAAGAGTCATAGACGGCCCAGCGGTGTGAGCATCGAATAAGCTACGGTCAGCACGATTAGCCGCTTATGGCCGGTAGACTTGGCGAGCTTGATCCACTTGCGGTTAGTCAACCAGTTCGGCTATGAGTTCGGCTTGCCTATTTCCACAACAAGGCAAAACGCGGCGAGCAGAATCGAGATTTTACGTGAAAATAGGGCCCGGCTTTTACTGCGCCGCCGCTGGGAAAAGGGTCCAGTAGGTTTCGGAAGGGCGGTTTTAGGTCGCGATCTTTTGCTGCATGAAACTTCACGTGTGAACGAAGTCTCGAGGAGCTGCTTGTTGTGTTTCTGACTCGCGTTTCAAGCTGGTTGCTACCCTTGTGCCCCTGTAACATGCTCTTCTTGATACGACGCCTAACGTGCAATCTCCTGTTGGGCGATATCAGACAATGGTGGAGTACAGGGCTGGTTGTCGTGCTCTTACAGCCGGCTGGGCGGCATCATCTCCTTCGGAAGATGCAGGGAAATGGCATTGCTTGAGAGGTTGGGATCAACGGGTCAAGTCGGCCAAGCTCCACCTTACTCGTGACGGAGCCTTGTCGGACCAAGACAAATCCGAGGGCATGTCAAGACTTCACATGAAAATGACGACTGTCGTCATAGGGTCCACGCCCTGGTGGATACTCTCCGCAAAATTTGCTGCTTCAAATATCATCAAATGCCATCATGCCGTGGGATCCCAGACACCATCTATTGAGCCTAACACGGGCTGCGGGCCGTGAAAAGCTATCACAACGCAGATTGACGACATTTCTTGATGGTAAACCACGTGAATGCTGGGAGATCAGCATACCAGCACGTTGTTGAGAGAAGTATATTATATCCAGCAGCCACCGGTTGCATTGCGCCAAGTCCTTGATTTGGAGGAAGAGATGACGGTGCGGTAACAGCTCGTGTTCTGCGCGCTTGTATGTACGAGATAGGGAGGTGCACTTGTGTATGCGTTGCAGGCGTTGGAGCAGCGATAGGCCAACTGATAGAAGGCAACCACCAGGCAGTTCGCGCAAGCAAAAGATGTTGAGCACATCAAATGTAACTCTGCACATCTTGAGAAGTCGGACCCATGCCGGAGCTCGGACTAGGAAGTCTAGTAAGATTTAGAGCTTGGCGAATTGTTTGAGGCGAGGTGCTCGAAGAAGGTCGACTCGAGGAGGATGCTCGTATGCTCGTGTCGTGATCCATAACTGGCAACAGCATGATGATTTTAGAAATGATACGGAGTGTGGTGCTTGGCGAGATCTAAGACTTAGATTGCCAACAGTCGGTATGATTGAATTTCAGCACTTGGTTGCCCCATGACCACCAACCACCCACGAGATATCTCGCAAAACACTCGAGGATGCGTTGTTTTGTTGATGTTGACGTTGCGTTGATCGCGAAGCGACTGCACAGGGCTTCCAAGCAAGGCTTGCGAGAATGCAGATCAGGAACTCCGATAATCACTCTCCGCTCAACCTTGGAGCTGTCGGTTAATCTGACGTGTTGATCACTTCTCCTTGGGTCACGTTTGCGCCCGACAAGGAGAATTTCGTACGGTTTCCTCCAAAGAGCGTCCAGAGACGAGACAGGCTCACCTTCGGATGTTGTTTTGATCCACAACCATTCTTCTTCCAACTGCACGTCCCAGCTCTCGAAAAGACCGTCCTCGCCTAGGACAAGATCTCTGACCGCGGGTTTGTTGGTAATCCAAATGGCAATCACACCTTCGTTGGCCAGGAGAACATCGATGTCCATCTCGAAGATTAGTTGCCTAACATCCCAAACGGTGGGAGAAACCTGGTAGGCCGATCTTCCCGATTTCTCAGTGCGCCTGACAGAGGCATTAGGCCAGGGAGGATCCATGATGATCACGTCAAACTGTCGAGGTGTGTCAAGCTGTCCAGCAATATCTCTTACGGCCATATGGAAGGGTCGTGAGCTGGAACAATCACCGAGATAGAAGGAAGCTCGTGGTGGAACGTAAAACCTGGCAGGAGTTGACATGGAAGTCGAACCGATTTCGAGGATACGAGCAACATCCGACATGTTGTAAAGGTACTTCGGCCAGAGGGATGTTTCAGGTAGGGGTTCACTCCCACGACTTTGTTGATCATCCAACTCTCTCCAGCGAAAAGTATAAGGTTGTATGGGACCGGACGAAAGCTGATGCAGCAAGTCATCTCTGGCTGACTCGGCATCTGACAAAGGGTCATCAGCTTTGCGTTTCTGCGGCACAGTAGGTTCTGGTTGTGAGTTGATAGTAGTACGCGGTAGACACCAAGGACCGGTGTATTCCTCGCGAACCGTGGCTAGAGAAGAAGCTATCATATCGGCATATATGTCATCGTTTTCAGTAGCCATTTTTTGGCGCAGCTTGTCGCGCGCGGCTTCTGATTTTGGCTCATGGTTTGGGTAAGGGGTCTTGAGAGGTGCGCATGAAATGAGAGATGAGGTTGAGTCAAAGAAAGAATTTTGCTGGGCATCGGCGATGGAAGTTGGTATATCAACCAGGGCGACCCTGTCTGTTGAATACAGAATGCATGACGGCGGCGACGATGCGCCTTGAGGCAGATCAGAAGTGTTGAACTGCTTGTCTGGCAAATCATTCGTGGTAGACGGCATTCTTACCACGTTATCTTGATCTTGGGCCGACATATATCATCAAGCACGAATTTGAGCTGGAAATTATGTATGCGGAGCCAGAACGAGATCAAAATATGTGGACCATGGAAGCAATCGGTGTCCAGGCAGTCCGGGAACAAGACGAGATGTGCCTGAAGGACCGATACACAGTCGAGTCTGGAAGATGGTGGATGTCGAGTTGGGACGTATTTCGCAAGAGATGTTCTCGACAAGTGGATAAAAAGGGCCGGAGAGGTGGAATGGCTTTCGTGCATCTCGGCTGGTCCAGAAAGAAATCAGAAAGTCAGACCTCGGCTCACGATGCGGGCACACCGGGAGCGTTTGGTCAGCGGCTTCTTCTCTCCACACGATTCACGAAAGACTCCCGCATCATCTCTGCATACGTCCATTGTCCATACCTACGCAATTACACACTCTTCTCTGTCCCTCCTCACGTGCCATCTCCCTACGATCCTACGACCCCCCTACCGACGACTAGACAGACCCAGAGCATCTCCAACAAAAGCATCAAGAGCGGCTTCTGCCGAATGACATCTCGGACCCCACACGACAAAGAAAGAAGCCTCTTGGATTGATGCCGGCGAGCCTCGCCATAAGCGGCAACCATGCCACGGAACAAGACACAACAGACGCACGACTCATGACATCCCCATCACCGCCTGCGCAACTGAAAGCGCCCGTGAACAAGCAGAGCTGGGACTATGTCATGCGCAGCGGTCTGGCCGGCGGTATAGCTGGATGCGCCGTACGTCATTCCCAGTCTTGAACTTATTCACTCTTCCCTCTACTCACACCCGTCCAGGCAAAGACAGTGGTAGGCCCGCTTGACCGCGTCAAGATTCTCTTCCAAGCTTCGAGTCCTCAATATGCAAAATACACGGGCTCATGGTTTGGCTTCTTCCGAGCCATGCGGGATATTCAATCCAACGAAGGCACGCGAGGTCTCTTCCGCGGTCACTCTGCCACCTTGCTCCGTATCTTCCCCTACGCCGGTATCAAGTTCCTTGCCTACGAGCAGATCCGCGCCGTCATAATCCCATCCCAAGAGAAAGAGACGCCTATCCGTCGACTACTCAGCGGCAGCTTAGCTGGCACCATCTCTGTCTGCTTCACTTACCCTCTAGAAGTCATTCGCGTGCGACTAGCCTTCGAGACCAAAACACAGCACAAGACTAGCCTGAGAGAAATCTGCAAAACCATCTACCACGAACAACCGCCGCCCGTACGTGCAGCTCCTCAACATCTAGACACGTCCTCCGTTACACGCGCCGCGACCTCGTCCATCTCTGCCACCTCGGCCGCCCTGAACAAAGCAACACCTGCCTCGGGCATGGTGAACTTCTTCCGTGGCTTCACCCCTACCCTCTGGGGCATGCTCCCCTATGCCGGCTGCTCCTTCCTCACTCACGACACAGCCGGCGACTTTATGCGACGTCCGCGCTTAGCAAAATACACTACACTTCCCGAATCACAATCCTCCCAAAAGCGCGACCCCAACAAGCCTGTGCCGCTCAAATACTGGGCTGAACTTGCCACTGGTGGCTTCGCTGGTTTCGTATCACAAACCGTGTCATACCCGCTAGAAGTCATACGAAGACGCATGCAAGTCGGCGGTGTAGTCGGCGATGGCCATCGTCTCGGCATGATGGAAGTCGCTGCACGCATCTACCGTGACACTGGCTTCAAGGGCTTCTTTGTGGGTCTTGGTGTTGGTTACATCAAGGTCATCCCTATGGTTGCCACCAGTTTCTTCGCCTACGAGCGCGCCAAGCTCGCTCTTGGTATCTGATACTGCTTCTCTCCATCTGTTTTCTTGATGATTCCCGTCAAGCCTCATTTTTTGCGCTGACATGTACATTGGCGTTTTGGGGTCATGCGTTTTGCATAAGCGATGTTTTGCAGCATTTGGGTATTTTGTTTCCCCTGGCCCCGTTTTGCCAGGATCATGAGGATGCCGCTGCTTCATAGATGATCAAAGATCTAGACCTGACACGATATTACAAGCCAAACAAGTTCACACGAAACACCTCGCCCACCTCGTCCTCCCTGTCACCTTGTGTTTCGCCTACATGGCGCCATCGCGTATACACGCAAGAAGAGACGCAAAGACATACGTCTTACAATTGGAGAATCGATCTCTACTTTTGCGAAATATGCTGCCTCACGCCGCGCCGGCTATTGCGTCTCTTAACACCGATATACCACTCCACCGTTCCAAGCCTCCAGGCAAAAATATGAAACAGACCGCTCTCAACGCCTATCCCTCCCCCTTTTCGCTTTCATACACCTATCGAGCCCCTAATTTTCCAGAAATCCAGTATCCACAATCACATGTTGAAAGTGCATCAAAAAGTCCATGCACTGACATCAGCCTTTTGAAACGCACCCCAGAAAGCTTACTCTCAGCCTCCAACTCTGCCCTGACCAAAGGAACCTCCTGTGCTTCTCCTGACTAGAGAGACAGCTGCTTCAGAAACCGTCTTCTAGAAGGACTTGAGACTTGGGGATTGAATGTCGATGGATGCTGGATTTGAAACAAAGACTCGGGGCGACCGTCAAAAGCCACGTTGAGGCACTCTCCACACTGTTTTGTCTCCGTTTCTGTTGATCGCAAACAATTGGTGAAAGAGATGGCTGTTTCGACTTCCCTGATCTTCGAAGTGCAAGCAGTGAGGGCTTGAGATGGTCTAAAGGACTACACCAATCTCACCAGCCTCGACTTGCGCCTGTGACAGCCACGGAGCTGCACAACCCCTTCGTCAATCAGAGGAACATTCAAAGGGAGCTTTTGCACCTCGCGCCTTTGTGGATTGTGGACAACGCACAGGATTCAAAGAGTGTCACACCATTCCATATAGCTATCCCGGCACCATGGAGGGAGCGGAGAGAGCAAGCCGAACGGCATGCTTGCCACTAGAATTGTATGATTTACGGTAACGGGAATGTATTCTCAGACTGAGCTCGTAGCCTCTGCTCTATCCCATAAGCTCGGAACACCATCTTGATGAGAGAACTGTTTTCTATCACAGTCGTGGATGTCGTGATTAATCCTCGTGTGCTTTGCAAGTTGTCCTGACAGATATATTGGAGTGTCGTCATCTCCGCAGGTCTCCAAAGAAGGCCCCTAAAAATGACTGGAGGGTGGTAAAGCAGCTTGTCGACTTCTCACATACCAGTCCTTCTGCGCATCATGAACACCGCCAAAAATAGCTTACACTCATCCCGCACATTAACAGATCCTGCGGCACAAAAACCAATCACTCAGGCACCACAATCCGAAGAACTTGCGTTGACGATAATCTCTGTGATCTTATTTTCATAACGTCGTCCTCATACCAAGCATATCATGTATACCATGCAGCATCGCTGGTTGTCTTGTCCCTCGATCTCTTTACTCCTTCTTGCTCTGAGCACCCTCCTTCTCCATACCCTCACAACCAGAAAGCTTTCCGGCCACCTCTTCAACCTTGCCGTAGCCATCGGTGGCGGGGTCGCGGTTTTGGCTTGCTGACTTCATGGCGTCAATGCCGCCTTGCTTGTCGGTCTCGCCGCTTTGCTGCCATGCTGCGTTGCCGGTTACGCTGCCGATGACGCCCTGCGAAAGATGTCAGTAAGGAGAAGATGGAGAGGTGGGCAGGGAAGGAAGAGGTTACCTCTGCTGCGCCCTTGACGTATTGAGCGTGGCCGCCGATGAGAGAGGGTTGCTGGGTGTTGTCCGACATTTTGTGTTTGTGTGATGTGTGGTGTTTTGATGTAACTGTAGAGATATGTCTTGTGCTTGGATCTGTTTGCAAACGTGTATGAGAGAAGGTAAGATGCCCATGGTCATCGTTTATTGATATATCGAATCGATGAAGCGTCATCGACGTCATCGTTGTGTCGCGCCACTGCTCGGTCTTTATGCAAGCATTCCTTGCTTGTGCAAGACATAGCACAAAACAGAAAACACAAAGCTCTGCCCTTTGTATTCACTCCCTTTTTCTTCGCAATCTCGCATTCTTTCCACTTTTCGCACTAATTATTTCTTGGTACTATTAGAACGGATGCACCGGAGTTTAACATGGAGCAAATCACCGGAATAGCGGATATGCTTATATAAAAAGCGCAAATGATTAAAGATGAGGTAGGTCTGTGTCGTTCTTGACAGAAGGAGTAATCTTTTCGTTTTCTTGTATCTGTCCAGGAAGGAGCTACCCAGCGATTCCCACAAACATGAAATGCGACACATTGGCAAGAAGAGCCATCCTCTTCGTCGCTTTCATTGCAGCAACCACCATCCTCTATGGACTCACTACTCGACTTCTATTCACAGCTCCAAATTACGATGACGTGAGCATTGATCCAGAGGGAGGAAGCTACTACGATTATGGTTCCAAAGTTGCTGCTGCTGTCTGGAAAGGAGCTGGCCAATGGATAGGCATGTCAAGCGATGGATCTGTCAACACAGAAACAAGCAAGGCAGACATGATGATCAAGTCGAAAGAGCAGGGAGAAGATATCACGCCTACGGGAAGTGGTGCACTGAATCCGGAGGAGACTTTCGCTGCTATTGCGAATCAAGACAACAAGTCAAGGGAACGACGACTCCGATCTCGTCGTGCATATTCCAAGACGAACCGAGGTCGACGTTGATCATTCACCAGCCACCCTAGAATACACGCCAAAATGTTACACATCATGCGTCAAGTCAGGCCAAACTCTTGGTCGTACTGTCACATCAGCAGAGGATCAGTTTGTCCGCCACGATTTTACGACATGATCGAACTTCGAGCACATCCTCCGATCTTATTCATCCGTATGGCGCAGCGAGCGTTCAACTTCAAAAAGAACACTCCGCACAACTGCAGTCGACAGGAAATGTATTGTTCGAGGGGAGCAGGTCAAGAGATGCATTCGACCAACCTGCCAAATCCAAGCCGCTGAAAGAGTACGAAAACCGCGGAAGCAAAGAAAACCAACGCTCAGTCAAACACAGTCCATCTCATCTCGAAGAGCTCTCTGAGTCATCCATGTTGTCCACATCAATCAAGATGCCTTGCAACCCGCCTTAACTCCTAAGGCACCAACACGAAGCCCTGGTCATCGATTCGTCAAATCCACCGAAAAGCCCTCAATCTACCGTGGCCCCCACCCACAACCACCCAACCTTTATAAACCAGACATTTCCACCTCCCTCACAAGCAAAAAAGCCGTGGTGGTGTAGTGGTAGCATACCCGTCGTTAAGTTTGGGCACGTGAGCATTCCTTTCATTTCAAGCGTGGTCCCGATGAACACGGGTGGTCGCAGGTTCGAATCCTGCCCATGGTGCTTATCTTTTTCTTTCTTTTTGGTCCTCGAAATAAAGGATGTAGGGGGTTTTGTGTCGTAGCGGTGGGTTTTGGGCTATGGGTATGAGTTTTTGTCTTGTCGAGACACGATATAAGGAGGGGTGTTCTTTTCTATAGCTTTATCGTCGCGTTTTCGCTTTGCCAAACGAGAGTTTGTGACTTCGGTTCTTCTTCGATTGACTCTTGGGACTTTTTCTTTGGTGCCAATCGCTGTCGCCCAAAATTTCAACCGATATATTGGGGCATTCCACCAACTCTACCGTAGCCACACCCAGAGTCTTCTCAAGCCCTACTTTCCAAAAAAAAACTTTCGAATTTTGCGCAAACAGAATAACGTATTCTCTGAACAATGATTTCGAGCTACCAAGACACCGACCGCAAAGATCCAATCTCTACATCTACTCACAAAGCAATTGCACAGAGGTACGCGTCTTCGACATGATATCTTCGACGAGTGATGTAGATGAATGTGGAGATAGTGATTTCAATCTTAGTGCCGTGCGTATGAAAATCAGCGAATGGTCTCATCAAGACTACATCAGTCATGATGGCTTTGGTGAGAGAATCTTTACCAAGGTAGTGAGAAATTGCTTGTAAGCGCCATATTGATACATGAGTTCATGCTGATTATTGGGGGAGCGAGGGCACATTGATGGCATTAAAAGCAGGCGTGAACTGCCAACAATTAAGGAGAACCAAGATATGGGGAGTAAAGAAAGTAGAGACTAACCACCCAGGAACTCGTTCAATAATATTATAGTAAGTAACAAGGCATAAAATCAGCAACATGAAGAGTCGTGATGGTTGGCAGATCATTTCAGGTAATCTACCGAGCCCTTGCATAGTACCTCTCACACATTCTACGCGTCCGAGCCTTCTTAAGCTCTGGGTCTATCTCTTCATCAAGATGCACATCCAAGGCCCTCATTCTTGGTCCAGTCTTTCCACCGGGTGGCCGACGATTGTAACGCACGCAAAAGTTCTTCAGGCGTGGAGCAAGATCTAGAAGCAGTTGTGCATACGTACAAGCTTCATCATGACCGAAACCCCAGACATCGTTATCCTCATGGTCTTTGGCTTGCCCGAGATGTAAAGTCTCCAGATTAGGAAACAGCGGTGCCTCAGAGGCATGCCAGGTGCTCAGGTCGTGTTCCCACAGGAGCTCGCATTTTTCCAGCAATGGACAGCTTCTCGCAAGAGATTCCACAGCGACGAAGGTTAGTACCTTGCCGACTGGAGGAAATACAAGATGTCGAAGTTGTGGTAGTTTTGCTATCAGTTGCTCAAACTGTTGGTCGGTAAGCCAATCGCACCAGCCAGCGGCCGCATCCATACAGCCAAGACGAAGACTCTCTAATTTAGAGAGCTTCGAGAGGTGGTCAAGATCTGCTGCAGAGAACACTGTGTCGTCACTGAACTCAAGCTCGAGGTGGACGATGCCCGGTAGGTGGCTAAGGGCTGGGCAAACAATTTGTTGATCGGTATGAACAACGGCAAGTCTTAAGTCGACCAAATTGCCCGTAACACTGGACAGAAGGGATGCCACCAGACCCGAAGAAGGTATTATGGACAACTTTCTGAGCTTTTGGAAACATGGTGAGCCTGGCGACCTGCGAGAGCACCGTTCTTCGTACTGCTCGAAAGCCTCTTCCTCTAACCATTCATTAATGTAGAGTTCTTCGAGCGAAACATAGTTGGAAAGGATGATCAACATATTTGCGTTGACCAGACTGGTTTCTTCCAAGTGTACTTTGCGTAACTTTGTGCACTTTCGAAGGGAATTGTCAAATGCGCTCCTGAAGTCGAATGCATCCAGATTCGCGAGGGTCAATTCTTCTAGATTTTCTGGAAAATCAATCCGAGGGCCCAAAATCTCTTGGATATCCGGTAGAGATTCCAAATGGAGACGTCGTAAAGATTTGAGACTCTGTAAAACTTTCGAAAATCGACTATCATCGAGTTTAGGCGTGTTGCAGTCCGATATTGTTAAGCTTTGCAGTTTAGGGCAACACATCTCCACCAGGTCCAAGATATTCGCGTGGAGTTCGAAGTCTTGGAAGCCCAAGGTATGTAGCCCTGGTTGGAGAAGTGACCGAAGCTGAATGTCAGTCGATCTACAATTGCAGAACAGCACTTCTTCGAGCAATTGGAATTCGAGCCTATCTGAGACCTCCTCGCGGATACAACGATCTAATGTGAAGTTGTGAATCATAGTGGCATGATATTGTTGTCGGTCGAACGTCAACACTTTGCTCAACATCGATTGCTTTGACTGGTACCATAACATCTGGATACAACAGTTGTACCAGACCTTGCTGACTAGTATTGCAGAAGAGAGCGATGCCTTATCCCCAGCGAGGTAAACGAAGATGTCGTGTTGAAGTTCAGGTGGCAGGGTATCAAAGCCAGACGTGCCTCGGCAATGTATAGAAAGTGCCATGTCGAGGAGCCTTTACCGCCAAATTTCGATTGAAGAATGTCTTGATTGGTGGCACGGTTGGAGTGCGCGCGATCTTTAGTTTTCGTTGAAAGAGAGTTGGGACCGAGGCTTGATCGAGGTTCAAAGACGAGCTCAGTCGAGCGGGGCGCGGTCAAGTCAGAAGCGTTAAGGACAACGCGTCTGCGCTTCGGGGTAGAGAAGTGAAGACAGACTGTCACACGGTTCAGAGTTCACAGACCAGCGAGATCTTCGAGCTTAAGATTGTGATAAAGGTCTGGTCAATGATCAAGGGTGCATGTCAATGTTGATGTGTGTTGAGTCGAAGGCAGAAGCATATTGTTTGGAAGCTTCGATGGGGACGTACGAATGACGGCTTGGCGGCTCTAGGCTGTTGCCTACTCCATGGATGAGAACGCGATGATGGCAACGTGAGCCTCTGTTGACATCAGCGTCGGGATGTGGAGGAAGCGCGTTGCACATCTCCATCACTAGAATCAAATACAAGCTCGAAGGACTTTGATGGTAAAAATGAATAGTTCGGTATGGATTATGATTAAAGTACTAACAGTACATTGACCTTCCGTGGTGGTATATTGCAAGAAGAAAAGACAACAGAGATACGAAAAAAGATAATAAAAGGCTTCGTCGAAACATCATACACATTCTTCCTTTTCACACTCAACACTCTTACAGAGCGAGGACGGCGGCGGCCAAAAGACCAGCGGCACCGGCACCAACCTTGGCGGCGGCACCAGAGTATGAGGCAGGCTTAGAGGAGGTGGGAGCAGCGCTGCCACCCATGGTAGAGTTGGAAGATGCAGTGGAGCCAGCCATGGTGGAGTTGGACTTGGCGGGCTTCATGGTGGCAGGGTAGGCGGCACAGGTGGCCATGGGGGCGAGGAGGCAGGTCTCGTCCTGGCAGATGCTCTGGAGCTGAGCACCCTGGGCAGGGATGACAGTGGTGGGGGGAGCGCAGCGGACGTTGAAGATGGTGTTGAGGGCCTTGCCGACAACAGCGACATCATCGGCGGTGACACCGAAAGAGGTGGCAGCGAGGGCAACTTGCTGGATGAAGTAGCCGACCTCTGCAGCAGAGAGGTCCATGAATCTGTGGACAGCGGCCTGAGAGCCGAAGCCAGCGTAGCTGGGGAAGCCGGTGGCAGAGCAGCCAAGGAGAGCACCGAAGTACTGGTACAAGTGGGTCATGAGCTTGTACTGGTTGGATGAAGTGCCGTTGGAAGGCATGTTCATGGTGAGAGGGACGGCACCACCATCGTCAAGGAAGTTGATGGAGACACCGGAGCTGCCACCACGGTTGGAGGAGGCAAGACCACCGTTGAAGTAAGGAAGGAGGTTGACCTCAGTTCCGTTGTAGGTACCCTTGGCCAAGATACCGGGGACAGCGTTCATGTTGGGCTTGGTGTAGTTACCAATGACAACAGTGTTGACGAGAAGGGTCAACAGGGTCAATTGGTTGGCACCAGTGTTCTCCTTGAGGAGAGCAGTAGTGTACTTGTCACAGATGGATGCGTTCTGGGCAAAAGCAGGAGCAGCAACGGCAGCAAGGCCGGCAACGAAAGTGGAGGGACGCATGGTGATTGGAGTTGGAGTGTGTGGTCGACGAAAGAATGAACGAGCGTGGGATGAGAGAGAAGAAAGGAATAAAGGCGGATTGTCTCGAGCTTATGTGGTTCTTCATTCCATGAGAAGTTTGTGGTCATTCCAAATCGGGCGCTTCCCCTTGGTCGGAGGAAATAAGACACACCAACGTCAATGGCGCATGAATAAAGAACAGGAATGACATGCGGGAGAGCAACCATCCGCATTCATGAAACCACTGAAGCCGTTCGTTCCTCCAACGTGGAGACTGTATTGACACTTGCCAAACAATAGCTACAGCTCTTCCTTGCTTTACCCATACAATGAACACTCACACAAATCTTTTTCGCATTTTTGAGGTCGTCGTGGAGTTCGCATTGTTGCGAGGCTGTGTTGTTGGAGTCGGGAATAAACTCCAGGGACCTGACATGCTCCCCTGCGTGACTGAACGTCGATCTTGAGGATCTTGAACAGATCAGGAACGTGGGCGCATGTTGCGGGAAATTTCTGAAAACGGTCATGAAGCCAAAATCCAATGTTTTCGACTTACCAACCAATCAAAACGACGACATTACAATGGATGTCGTTCGAAGAGGACGTGCGGTGTGGAGTGATTAGTTGGGGTACCAAGCCTCGAGATAAGCGTAAAAGTAGCGCGACTGTAGCGCAACGTTCGAGGTGCTAGACCATTCAAGCGAGCATTCCTCAGGAGAAAACAGGTGGGAAAGTGGGAAATTGGAGTGCTTGAAGAATGCCAGATTGGTATTTTGCCCGCTTGTAACCCGCACCCGTTATGATGAACCGTCCCAAAATAACGCCAATGATTGCAACCAGACCGAAAACAACCAAGCCTTCTCGTACTCAGGCTGATACTGGGCAGACTAAAACATGATCAGATGACGCCGAACCTTCGAAGGGCAATCAATCTATTTGGTCGTGAAGCCGCTCTTCTTTTGCAACCAGGTCTCCATGTTCATCATCTGCGGGTGGATTGAACGGAGGTTTGAGATGTCGGCCTTGTATCCGTCAGAGGCAAACCAACCGATCATGTGGCCCAGCTCAGCAACCATGTAGGTCAAGACCGAGCCAAGACCCCAGAAGGTTGTACCTGCAGGAGAGCCGGTTGCGTTCTCGAAAGCCTTTGAGATTTGGGGGAAGGTGAGTTCGTCGCCAGCCAGACCGCGGGCCTTGTGGTTCCATTCCTCGGGGTGGGTGAAGGCCTGTGCTGCGAAGAAGCCAATGTCCGCGGTAGCGACCCATTGCAGAGGCTTGGTGTCGCCAAGGTGATTGTGGAGGGCGGTCAGGAAGACCTTGGTAGGGAAGCCCGGTTGCAGGTTGTCCATGAATGCGACGGGTCTGAGGATAGTCCAGCCCATGCTTTGTGCCTTGTCACGCAGATGGATCTCAATCAACTGCTTGGTTTGGAAATGAGGGATAGGGGTTGCGTTGTCCCAGCTGGCCTCATCACCGCCACGCTCAACGCTGCTGTAGACAAAGTGCTTGACGCCGTTCTTGACGCTCTCGTCAATAAGATCGGTGCCCTGCTTGACTTCACCCTCGAAGGTTACGCCCTTGCCCATTGAGATCTGCACTGAGTAGACACCCCAAATTGGTTGCTGGGCGACTTTGTTGGCGGCTTGGAACAGAGCGGGCACATCGTCGAGGTTGCCTTCTACGAGCTTAATGTTGGATGCTCTTCCGGCAAGCTTCTTTGCGCTACCGCTGTTGGCATCTCTGGTCACAGCCAGAATGGTGAAGTCGGAAGCATTAGGCAGCTCGAGCAGAGAGTCGATGACTGAGCCACCCTGCTTGCCAGTGGCGCCGGTGATAAGAAGTACGCGAGACATGATTATGTTCGAGTGAAAAAGGTGGAATCAGGGAGCAAGAGATGCAAAGGCAGAGAAGGAGGCAGAAACAGCAGCTACGGCGAAGGACATGGCTGCAGTACCCTTATCACATGGTTGCTCCAAGCTCAAGCTCGAAGACATCAAGCTCATCATCGTACATTCTATTCGACGGACATGTCGCGGAGGGTTGGATGGTGGATGCAGATTCCGAAGGGCGCGTCTTGATTTCCTCCGACGCCGAGAGGCTTTTTCGAGCGGCTTTGGTGACGATCATCGGATCCCCAACTCGTCCTTGATTCCTTGCAAGCAGCGTCAGCGTCCTCCTTCACGCCTGTCGCTCCATGCGCATTACGCATGCTACTGTACATGTCTGTGTAGTGCAAGATGCAGCGCTTCGGAGAATTAAGCGCTGATCATGGATGCCGTAAATACCCTCGTGTCACTGACCTGGTAGAAATCATGCCGTGCTGGTGCTCCCATCCCATCGTCGACGTCCTCTGACAATACTCTTTATCGCCATACATATTCGCGACAAGTCTTTGTGCAAAGTCTCAAGTCATCACCATCACAAAATGGCCTCGGAAGACAGATCAACACGGCTGAACACGGCCTATTCGCTACTCGACGCATACGGCTCCCTCTCGCCAGACGCCATCCTCTCCCATCTCGATGAGAGCTGCACACATCAAGCTCTGCCCGAGTCACTGGGTATGCCGCCTCGCTCAAAAGAAGAATTCAGAGGCCATGCCCAAGGCATTACCTCCATCTTCACTACCTTCGCCATGATCCCGCAAAACGTCTACGAGGACGAAGACAACAACGCCGTAGTAATTCATGCAAAGATGGACGGTCAGCTGAACAAGCCCGGCATGGGTCAATGGAAGAACGAATGCATCATGCTGCTGCGCTTCACCGAAGACGGCTCCAAGATCACCCAAATCAGGGAGTTTGTCGACAGCGCAAAAGCCATGGAGATGCGCAACAAAGTCAAGCCCAAGAACTTCGACTCGCATGGTGGAAGTCTCCTTTCCACTGTCGGCTGGGTTGTGTCCACCACTGTACCGGTCGCCTTGGCCGGCGCCGCCGTTCTTTTCTTCACAGGAAGGCGCGACTTGCTTCGCCTGAGATAAGGAAGGCGGCCGTATGCCAATGCTTACGATACATGTAATCCCTCCGAATGTCTACAATACATGTTGCCTTGTCTTCTTTGTGTCTGTCCAGGGCTGTTCCGCGTTAGTGATACATCTATTCAAGCGACCATCGCACAATCTCCTTGCATGCTTGGATTGTTCCAGAGCTACGGTCATGCTTGCATATATCTCGTGGCCATGCGTGAATTTCAGCTTGGTGGGTGCACTGGATGAAGTGCTTATGTCGATACATCCAAGCCAAGCCAAGACAACCTCTAGCAAAGCAATTTGGCCCAGAGACTCGCACCGGCACTGCGCGAACCATCAGAGATCGTCAATCCGAGATACTTGCCTACGATCGTCTCCCACAACGTCCGCGAGGTAACCAACGAGAAATCCACAAACTGCGCCAGATTCCCTTGCATAATCAAATAGATTTCCATAACGTTTTCCGGCCCCCTTTTGAAACACGATTGCATTCATCCCCCCCTTCCAAACACCACCAACCTAGAACTTCGTAATCTACTCTTGCATATGCTTTGTTCATCTAAACATCTGCACCGGCTCTCCTCTCTGAATACCGAAGGTTGAGACGAAGTGACGCGTCGATCTTGCCTGTTAATATATCTCTACCCCAGAAAATATGTCGTCAAGACTTGCTCAACCCGCCGGCCGGAGTTGGTTCGTTGATGGGACAGGGGTAGATCCCTGCCGGGTTGTCCAACCTCACTTCATGCTCCGACCACACGGTCGCCTGCGTTAGATAAACAATCCTCTGGGATTTTTGAGTAAAAGATTGCGGCCGTACTACCAACAGCTCGTACGGCTGCTGTGCAAATTTGTTGGTTGGGAGAAAAGTGTGTGAATGAACAAATACATTGATATCTATCTCGCCCTGGCAAAAGAAAACTCTTTGCTCATGTAGTAAACAAAACGAACAAGATTGCTGTGGTGGAAAGAATCACACAAAAGGGGGTAATCAGAAACAGATAGAAGCAAGAAACAAGAAAGGCAGGAAATAAGAAGAACAAAACAACAACATTACTGCGCCGCCTGGCCAAGAACCTTGACATACGACTGCTTTGCCTCTCCATAACACGACATGGTCCACCCGGGTAGATCGAGCCGGACATGTTTGCCTTAGATCGTGATGTCCTCAAACTTTTGCGTCTGTCCGAGTGCTGCGGCCTTAGCATACGCAGCCCGCTCCTCGAGATCCTTAGCTTCGGACATCTTCCACTCGCGAATGACGTCGGCCTTGCGTGCTTCGCTGCGAGGCTCGAATGCCATCTCGAATGGGTCGGGTTTAACGATGAGCAATGAGTTGCACTTGTCGGTGGGGACCTCGATCTCTCGGCCGGTGGCAGGGTCGACCTTGCGCTTGAGGTTGTACGCCCACGCTAGTGCACCACAAGCCACAATGAGCTCGTCCTGCGTCAATGACATGCCGAGACACTGTCTTTGTCCAAAGCCGAAGGAGGTCATGCCCTTGATGTTGGGGTGTTGTGTCAGGGGCTCCTGGAAAGTTGGCCAGCCGGCCTCAAGCCAGCGTTCTGGGCGGTAGTTCTCTGGGTCGGGATACTTGACAGGGTTGAGGAGGAAAGCGCTAGATATCAAGGTCAACACTCGGAAAGCCAATGAGAGCACTGACAAAACTTACTAGTCGAGGGGTAGAATGCGAACGCCCTTGGGGATGAAGTAACCGCGGTAGTAGTCGTCCTGCTCGGCCTCGTGTGCGACACCGGTAGGGACGTTGGGACGCCAGCGCATAGATTCCTTGATGCAAGCGCGGAGAGTAGGAAGCTTAGGGAAGTCCTCAATGCTGGGCATACGTCCTTCGAGTTGTTCGTCGATCTCCTTCTGAACCTTCTGAAGCCATTCGGGGTTGTGAACCATGGCGACAAGGAAGTAGTTCAGAGGTCCGGCAACAGTAAAAATACCGACAAGCGCGAGCATACCAAGAACGGAAGATGCTTCGTAGTCGCCAGAGAGGTTGTTGGTCTTTTCGGTCTCGAGGAACTGCTTTGTGAAACTCCAGCGAGCAGTACCTGCCTTCATTTGGGTCTTTACACGGACAAGGTTCTCCATCCACCAGCGTTGTTGTTCATCATGACGCTTGTGTTCAGCCCTCTTCCATGGGTTGATCATTTCAGGAAGCTTCCAGAGAGGTGTGAGGATGTTAGTGATAGGACCGGCGGGAGACATCTGAGTAAGAAGGCCCCAAGCACTACCAATACAGTACTCGCTCAAGCTTGGGTCATCCCAGTTCAGCGTGCACATGATCTTAGATGCCATGTCCTCAAGAGTGTAGTTGAAGTTGTCAGGGTTTTCGAGCAGACGGAACATCCATCGCTTGACTTCATGTTGCATGACACCATAGTAGCCAGCGTTAGTGGCTTGTGTCAGGTAGCCATGTGTGAAGCGACGTTGCCTGGCCCAGTATTCTATAGCATGTTAGTCAATGAAGAGTTTTGTGATGGAAGAATGTGCCTTACGGTTCTTGCCCATCAAGGGAAGGTATTCCATGGAGCCATGAGTACTCTTGGAATCAAAGAGAGAAGGAACAGCAGGTCTGTCGGAGTTGTACTTTGCCTTCTTGACAAGAAGTTCTTCGGCAATCTTCTCATCAGAGACAATGATGAACGACGTGCCAAGCATCTCGGTGTAGTAGATTGGGCCATGGATATCTGCGAACTCCTTGAACTTGATCCACATCTTCTGAATAGGCATGTCGTGAATGCGTCCAATGATCGGTAGCAACTTGGGCCCAGGCAATTGGTGGTCTGCCTCGGCCTTCTTTGGACGCCGTGCATTGTTCAGGATGGAGATGGCCACAAAGGCCACCAGGGCGATGCCGACGGCTGCTAACGTGAGGGGTTGCATTTTGGCTTACAATGAGAAGAACAGAAAGAAGAGCAGAGAGCGGGAGGACAGAGATGTTAACTCAAGAACCAACAGACGCTCGAGACTCAAACGTGCCGTGAGCATGACAATATGCCAGAGTCTAATCTCATGTGGTAATGATGGGTCGATCTACGATCAGACACCTCGGAAAGGTTCCAGCAGGGGGGCTTCAAGTGTAGGGCATGCAAGCCCAAGAATCGTCGCTGCACGATGATTCATGAGATCTGCTCGCTCTCGAGCGAGCGCACACCCAGCACACGGCCGCAAGGCTGGTCCCATGAATCGCAGCAAACCACCGGCCTCGTTGCTGACAGAGATCAGCATGGCTATCTGAGAACCGGAGAAGAACAAAGAACTCGAAAAAGGCTGTCCTCTCACCAACATGTTGGTCAGATTCTGGAAGTCTATCGCAGCATGCTGATGAGATTCTCATGCAACCACGATGAATACGAGAGACGATTGGTTGAAAAGATGAGCAACTTTTACCATAGTGCATGATGCGTTGCATGGATGGCCTGCGGTTACGTTGACACATACCAAAACACAGTTAGACCTTTGTCGAAACTGCAAGGCTGGCGACTAGCCAAGGCACGCCGATCGAAGGGTGAAGCTTGACTGGGATACCGACGCTACGAAGGCTCTACCCGCAGCGAACAAGTCACCACCGACGTGCGGCACAACTCAATCTGCTCGGTTATCTGGGACCAAGCAGGGCTCCTCATGCAGCCTCACGATCGAATCATCATGTCCCATAGGAAATGTGGGGGGCGACATATGTGGGTAGCACAGTCAGAATCAACAATAGCAGCCTTACACCGCGTTCTCGTGGACGCAGCAGTGTAACGGGAGTGAAGGTACCGGGTCCGGAATGGAAACATTGTGGTATGATACTTCACAGAGACCGTAGCGACGTTGCGAGTCCGAGACCGATCTAAGAACAGCAGCGAACGAGTTGTCGATCAGGAACGTGTGACTGGCGGATGGTCTTTCGGAGTTGCTAGGATGGTGTGTAGGCCGTGAAGAGCAGCGATGAGCAGTGCTTCCTGCTCCCTGGACAGAAAGACGTCGTCGTGCCTAGCTCGGCCCGCGCCGATGCACAGACAAAAAGCGCAGGGGTTATTCAGCAAGGGATCTCTTTGCCCAGAAACTTGTTGGGGGCGGGGAGGCTTGAGAGGCGTTTGGAGTGGCAGCTCTTGGTTGCTTGGGTGGCTTTTTCCCCGGTCGCAAAGCCAAATGTCACCGTCATGGGCAGCAACAGCACTAGCAAGGCATGTGAGAACGATGATCAATGTCCATCATGCTCGTCATGAAGCTCTTCCGTCGGACTCTCTTGGAGACCCGAAACCACTGTCACGCCTCTCCGGCATGATCAAACCACCGACCAGCGACAATCTCGTGCCTGCATTGGGAGCGTCGGAGATTTTGAGCGCGAGCAGAACTACACAAAAACATGGGCAGTTCCTGCTGAAAAGATGCATCTCCTCTCGTTTCACCTGAATCAATTCTCCGAACTGTCATCAACATGACGACCAAGATGGAACACAAACCTCTGGGTTCTTACCCTGACTCTGGCATCGACGTTCTCATTGTCGGTACCGGTCTTGCAGGTCTGACTGCTGCTCTCGAATGTATTCGCAAGGGTCACAATGTCAGAGTCCTCGAGCGCAATGCCACAATCAACACCGCTGGAGACATGTACTTCATGGGTCTCAGCGCTACTAGATTCTTCAACCACTGGCCTGAGATGAAGAAGGAATACGACTCGATTGGTCTTCATGATGCCTGGATCGAGACCTTCCAGCACTCTGGTCAGCAAATGATCAAGCCTCTCAAGGTCGCCGACCGCCTGAAGGCTCAGGGTCTCGACCCTGGCACTCCCCCCGGTACTTTCCAGATGCGTCCCCTTGTCTACAAGATGTTCGTCAACCAGGTTGAGTCTCTCGGTGTCAAGGTCGAATTCGGTCGTCGTGTCGTCGACTACTACGAGGATGCCGAAACCAACAAGGCCGGCGTTCTTTGCGACGACGGCAAGAAGTATGAGGCTGATGTTGTCATCGCTGCCGACGGTGTCGGTTCCAAGTCTCAGAAGCTTGTCGGTGGTCAGGTCAGAGCTGTCTCCTCCGGCAGAGCCATGTGGAGAGCTGCTTTCCCCATTGAGCACCTTGACAAGGATCCTGAGGTCAAGGAGTTCTTCTCTCTCATTAACGGCGAGAACCCCATTGTTCGTACTTGGCTCGGTCCCGGCACCTACGCCCTTACCCTTACCCGCCCTGACACCATGATTTGGATCATGAACCACGATGCCACCGGTAGCGAGGCTGAGTCATGGAGCAACACTATTGATTATGAGGAGGTTCTCGAGGGCATGGACAAGGTCCCCGGACCGAACAAGTGGGCACCCATCTTCAAGAGGCTCGTGAAGTGCACACCACCAGACACTATCATCAACTTCGAACTTTTGTGGAGAAACCCTCAGCCCACTTGGCTGTCTCCCAACGCTCGTGTCGTCCAGATTGGTGACGCTGCTCACTCTTTCTTGCCTGCCTCCGGAAACGGTGCCACTCAAGCCATTGAGGACGCCATCACTATCGCTTCTTGCCTACAGCTTGCCGGCAAGGACAAGATTGATGAGGCTCTTCGCGCCCACGTCAGAGTTCGGTAAGTGATCTATGCCATGTTCTTTTTTTTCGAATAGCTTTCTGACTTTTACAGTTTCATCCGCAACTCATGCGCACAGAAGCTCGGCTTCAGTAACGCAGAGCTCCTCCAGGACACCGACTGGGAGAAGGTCAAGCTCAATCCTCGCATGGCTGCTCCCAAGCTCCCCAAGTGGGTCTGGAGTCACGACCCCGAGCACTACATGCACTCCAACTACGACAACATTGTTGACGGCATGAAGAAGGGTATTAGACACGAGGATGACGAGCGTGTCCCTCCTAACTACCCTCCTGGTTACCGTTACGAGCCATGGAACATCGACGAGATTATGGACGCCATGAGAAACGGCAGGCCCGTCGAGCTTGGCGCCGGTGACTGGGACTAGACGTCTCGAAAACTTCTGCAGGTCCACGTGAAAATGCGTGGCCGCTGTATTGACACGAGCGTTAACGAGGGTCTGTTTTTAATAAAGCGAAGCATGGGGACTGAAGATTGTTATCATTACAGCAACTAGTACCCGGGCGTTATATATCATGAATTTACTATCTAATTTCATTTCAATTCGTCTCCTCTTCAAGCTTGATTCATGCATCTAACCCCTTGCCGAGCACTTCCCATGCAGAAGCTGCTTTCAGTATGTCCATCTCATGCCACCTCTTGGCAACGAGCTGCATACCAACCGGAAGCTTGCCTGCTCCGTCACTCGTCTCTGACCAACCACATGGCATACTCATTCCGGGATGTCCTGAGCAGTTGAAGGGTGAAGTATTCAAAGTCACACCCACAGCCTTTTGTGCAATCTCCATTACACTAGTGTAGTTACAGTGCTTTCCTGCAACAGTGGGAGTCGTCGGAGTAATCAGAATATCAACCTTCTCGAACACCTTGTCATACTCAGCGCGCAGCTGATGGACGAGCATATGAGCCTTGCGTGTAAGCGAAGGTCCAAATTTGGTTTCCATGTGCTCGGCGTTGAGCACGACATTGATGACAGCCGGGTTCTTGTAGACCAACTTGTCGTAGAACGTCTGATCAGTCGGGTTCGGCTCGAGCCCTGGCAAAGGATGGCTGAGAAGATCAGAAGCCCTGTTCTCGAAGAATCGGGGAATAGCCTCACGACCTGCAACGGTCCAAATCGATGGACCAAGCAGATGCAGTGGCACCGAGACCTCGTGGACCTCCGCCCCGAGCTTACCAAATCTCTCCGCTGCGGCCCTGACGATCGCGGCCACGTCGGTGTTCAAGCCGGCGATCTCCCATGCTTCTTTGAGGATGCCGATCCGGAGGCCTTTTGCCGCTGCTGATGCAGTCCACTCGCCGGCTTCCTTCTTCGCTGCCTGCCACTCTGCAAGGAGTCCGGTGTAATCTGGTACAGCTTGACGCAGAGGCGTTTCGGGGGTTTGACGCGGATCGATACCGTCATAGCCTGCGATGACGCCGAGTAACAGTGCGATGTCCTCAATCGATCTCGCCATGGGTCCCGTAGAATCGATCATCGGAAGGATAGACACTATGCCAGTGTAGGGAACCAGTCCTGTTGTAGGCTTCAATCCATAAAAACCACCGAAAGATGCTGGTGCACGAATTGAACCTCCCTGGTCTCCGCCGATCGCCATGTCGACACCTTCCTCACTAAGTGCGCTGGTTTCGAAAGACAGCCCCTTCTTCTCATTCCACTCTCTGACATCCTTGGCCGAGACTAACGAAGCACAGCCGGAACTGCTGCCTCCAGTCATGTACCCTGCTGCCCATGCGTTGTGAACAGGACCAGTCTCTGATGAGACGGAAGTAGGGAACAAGCTGAAGTTTTCGCACACTGCTGTTCCAGTGATGGTGCCTGAAGCCTCGAGAATCCGCTTAACCACGATTGCATCGATCTCACTGATAGCATGCTTTCCACCTTTGAACAGCTCCGGAGCCGTGCCGAGACGTAGTGGTGCTCCTGCAACACTGACGTTGTCCTTCATGGCGACAGTCTTCCCAGCAAGTGCCTTGCTCGTCGGAGAAGATGCCTTGAGGTTTGTCTAACGATTGTTTCAGAAATTGCTCAAACATGATACAGAGCACAAGATACACACCTTGTGCGACCAAGCATTCAAGGGATTCTCTTCTGAAGACGGTCTGGACCATTTGCGCTCTCCTCCTTCCACGGCCGTTGGCTCGAGTCTAGGATCGATATACTCTGGGAGAGCCGCTACAGCCAATGCGACAGCATCAAAACTGTTTTGCAGCAGCAAGAAGTCCGTCTCATCCTGACTTTCGACAGGAATCGAAAAGCCTCTAGCCTTCGCAGCGGTATGCAGTTCCTCTTTGGTAACCGTGGGCCTGGCAAGTTAGATTCGCTGTCTCTGTCTGCTCACGTGTGGGAGAATCTTACAAGCTACCCTCTGCAAGCGATACGATAGACATTTTGGTGTGAGTGTTTTCTCGAGCAAATACTGAGAAGAGCACTCATCTTGAGAGACAGATCGTTGAGAGTGCTACATTGATCTACGGCCAAAGTGGTGGCCGGTCGGGTAGATAGGTCGTACCTGCCACTTTTGTCGAAGGAAGCTGGCCGAGATCGGCGCTTTTCGGGACGCTGTTTTGGCCACCCCCACTCTTGTTCACCAGCAAAGGAATCTGTGCATTCATTCTCACCAGCTAGCATACCATGAAACAGCACGAAAGTCTTTGTGGAGACAATGAATTGCTTAGAGAAACTTGAGCGTTGATGAGATGTAATTATCAAATCACAAACACCGCGTTCATCCATCTTCTCAAAGCTCGACGCGCTTCTCTCGGCGAGCAAGCTTCATCCACATATCGGTGTGGAGGGCGAAGAAATATGTCTTGACTGACCACGGACGTTCCTTATCCACCAGCTCAAAGTCGAACTGTTGGACCATCTGTGCTACAAACTTGTACAGCTCAATCTACAGAAATTAGCATCCAAGACAACAGAAGAACAAACACTCGAGGATTGGCTTACCATCGCAAGATCTCTGCCAGGACAAGATCGTGGTCCTGTACCTCCGAAGTTGAACAAGGCGTTCTCCAGATACCTCCCTCTTGCTTCATCACCCAGCCATCGGTCTGGCTTGAAGACATAAACATCTTGTCCAAAGATTGCAGTATCTCTGTTTTGCGCAAGACTGCACATGCCTACGATCGTTCCTGGTGGAATGAAGTGACCATCAACCGAGAGGCCACCGTCGGGGACGATTCGGTACAGCTGAGCAGGTACTGAGGAGTACATCCTCAAAGACTCTCTGACGACAGCTTTCAGGTATGGCAGTTGTTGCGTCTGTCTGAACGAGATCGATTCGCTGGAATCTAGTGCATCAATCTCCTTTTGCAGTTTCACAACGACTGCAGGATTTATGCTGAGATAATACAGGACTGAGCGCATCGCAATACCTACTGTATCTGCTCCAGCGCCACTGTGTTCTGCAGTAAGTACACATACTTCTAGAAGGATGAGCCAGAGACTACTCACATGGTTGCAGTGGCACCATCGACAACCTGAAGACGGGTCGGTGGCTTGCCTTCAGAATCCCTATAGGCAAGAAAGTGATCAATCATGTCCGGCTGAACTCCGCTACGATCACTCTCCTCATGCTGTCGGACCTTCATGGACGACCACTCGAAGAACTTCGAAAGTGGATTCTTGATGCCGAGGAGACGTGTCAAAGGATTCTCAATCCAGAAAAGCTGACCCCAAACATGACCCAGAACCGTGGAGACCATAAGGAACTTGATCAAAATACCCTGGACGTTCATGTCGCCGGCACCAGCGATTGACCCGAGAGGCTCTCCATAACAAAGCTGGCCGATAACGTCCCAAGTCAAGGTATCCGTCCAGTGACACATGTCGATGATCGCGCCCTCCGAGGCAGGTTTATCGAGCTGCTGCCAGAGCTTATCAAAGCAGTCCTGCATGGAACTTTCCAATCGCAACAGAGCAGTCATCTTGAGGGCAGGAGCCATTCTCCGTCGGATGTCGGCAGAGATCTGAGGATCTTGCGTGGCGAGTTGGTTGGGAGCTGCTTGTGGGCTTTGGAATGCACTATACCAGTTACTTTTCAGAGCAGGTGTACCATGGCCGTAGAGAGCTTTCATAGCCGACTCGTCCACGACCGAGAGCTCGTTTGGTGCCAGTCTGACTACTCTGCCATATTTCCGGTGGAGGTCTAGGATCAAATCATGCCAATCACCGATCGCATAATGATAGAGGCGCCATAGACCTGTTATAGAAGCCAGTCGAGGACCTGGGAATTGAGCTAGAGGGTGGAAGAAGGCGTTGTAGCACAAAAGTAGGACACCAGCACCAGAAAGTGATAATAATCCTGCTATCCAGTAGTTCTCAGCAATCAGCGACATCGTTGCTACTTTACAGTCAGGAAAATGGAAGTATTAGAAATGCGTTGAGTCTTATTCATCGACGCTGCCTTAGGATCCCGCCAAGGTATGGGCCTCAATCCTGCAGATCCCCCATATTGGTATGCAGTCAGCTTTATATTGCTGACCCGCATTGTGCTGCAGGCTTGATCCTTCGCGCATATGCCGACCCTAGTTCATCTATAAATTTTTGCTTTCGAAAGTCCTCGTTTGAAGAAACGCGGGTTGGCTTCAAACCTTCGACTCTGTCGTAATGACAGCAGCGGCACCTACATCGCTGCCACTCGATTCTCCATCTTGATCTGAATCGTCGCCCTTCTCTCCATCATCCATTGTCAAATCCCACTTTCCAAACACCACCATCAATGTCGGCGGAATGGTGAATATCCATAGGGCAAAGGCAATGATCATCTGATTGCGATTTGACACGCTCGACGCTCCAATACCATATGCGATTGCAGAACCGATCGACTCCCAGGATCGCATAATACCAGTCATTCGAGAGACTTCCCCGTTCTTTTGTGTGCCCTTCTTCGCGCCCAACAGCCAGTAGATGTACGTCTGCATGGCTTCGTAGAAGAACTTGAACAGGATGTAAACGGCAAATGCGGAGTTGAAAAATCCGCCATCACCCAAGTCGAGATCTGGTGCTGTCGAGCGATTGGAGATGTCGACTTCGACGACGGCATTCCAGATCCAGGCTGCGGTTACGACGATGGCAATGCCTAGGTATATCGCTCGAGATTTGATGGTCGCAGACAGCCTCAAGTCTAGGAGCGCGCCGGTAAGAAGATTAGCTGTCAAGCCGACGACTGCGCTGAGGAACGAAGCCAGAGCTCTTGAGCGGACCGTAAAGTTGTCTATACACTTGTCAGTAAGGTTTAAATCCGGTGGCACATAGGCAAGTCTCATACTGGTCAAGTAGTTCCCTTGATAGGTCGTGCCAAACTGTCCTGCCAGAAAGATCGGATAGAGCAACACGAGGTAAGGAGTTCTCAACAACTTCCAGATGCCACGAGCCTCGATGTCAACATTCGTCTTTCGCAAATACGGTACTGCTGTTCCATCACTCCTGATAACATCTCTAGGTTGCGACAAGAGTAGAGCAAACGGAGCACCAAGGGAAGAGATAGCGATGAGACCTTGATAGGTTTTGTAGCTGACCTTGCCAGTATGGGCCGTGTTGACATTGATGGCCAGAGAAATAGAACCACCAACAAGTGGCCCAAGCTGGCGAATGCCCATCCAGATGCCGACATACCTGTGTTGACGTATCAGTCATGCGACAATGTTGTCAGACGATCATGCGATAACTCACTTTCCTCTCTTAGCTTCCTCGGGGTATCCTACGGCTATAGCAGCCTCGCTAGCCCACAACAGAGAGGCACCCACGCCACACAAGCCAGCACCCAGAAGCAGGAACCATTCGTTTCCAAATCGGTTGTTGCAGTAAAGGCCAGCAGCATAGGGTGTATAAAACGCAGCTCCGAGTACCAGCGTCCACTTCGGAGTTATGTAATTTGAGACGCCTCCGCAGAGGGCGCATCCTATTGACATTAATCCGTATGTTAAGGCGTTTGCAGCATTGTTCAATGTTGCCTGTAATTTAGGTAAGCATGTCGTGCTGAGCGGGTATATCTATCCTCGAACTTACACTGGCATTACCACCAGCTCCAAGGTTGTTCAAAGCTGTCCAGATACCAGGTTCACAAAAGCCGACCAGACCAACGATGATGATCTGGAAAAGACATGACCGGTAGAAGGCTGTAAGCTTATTCAAAGCCATTGGATGATTGTTTGCTGGAGATATGAGTGCCGCCTTTTTGGGCCTGCAGCACATGCTTTATAGTTGACTTCGCCATGCTTAGGTCTCAATCTTATCATGGTTATGGAGCAAATTTTGTATCGTTGAAAGCACGACATTTTCAAGGACGAATCAAGCACAGCTGGTTAACCAAATCCTGGTCGCAACTTCCCTTGAGCCTGCAGAGCATTGGGCCAAATCGATCAACAAGAGCACGCAACGCCCCACGCAGATGGTGCTTTGAGCTCGGGCCAGCAGGGATCCCTCCTAGCAATGTCAACGATGTGTTCCGGATAGACTCATCTTTTCACGTATCGCGATTCGAGCCAGAAAGGAAGTAGTCAATGGTGGCGTAGACGTGATTTTCAAGTATGAACAATGTTTGATTTCTTAGCTGTCTCAACCACGTAAGACTACCTGTTTACAGACTGGTGAGTGATCGTTCTTCATTATCGTTCCGAGTGTTATACATAATCAACCACAAAAGCTGATTGTAGATTTTCCATGTCGTTTTCCTTCTAGAAGCTGTTGACAAGTGTGACGCCTGTTGTGTAGATCATCATGGCGATACCGATCACCATGAACACAATGTCTCCGGCCTTAGCAAGGCGTGACTCGGCGACACCCTTGTAATGCAGAAGCGGTGGGTAGATGTATACCAATGGCACACAAGCGAAAGAACCGATCAAGGCCACGAATCTGTCGAGGTTGCCAGCACCTGCGATGGCGATCGCAATACAGACGCCAGTCAAGAATGTTCTGAAAGCGTTCTTCTTCCACTTGGTAAGCTGATCCTTCTTTCCGGACAAGTGACCGAACATCTTTCCCTCGATGATACGCATGGCAGGGAAGAGCTGCACCGGGTTTCCGAAGAGCACGGCCATTGAGTACAAGAACTGAACGGCGTTGACGAGCTTGCTGTCCTGAGGGAAGTTCGAGATAATCTCGATCTGTGTGTCGTCTCCAAAAGTAGCGTAACACAAAGCGCCAACCGAGGTGAAGATGACTGTGATAATGAGCATGATCACAGCCAAGAGCCACTCAAAGTTCTGAGGCTTCTTCATCGAAGACTGAATAGGCAGGATGAGACCAATGCCTTCAAATGTGAAGATGGCCGATCCAATTGTCAGTGTGAATTGGTTGGGGTTGAAGAGTTGAACAGTAGGGTGAATACCCTCTTTTGCGAGGGTAGCGATGTCAAAGTAGTAAATATAGCCAAGACCGATCATAATGAACACGTCAGCCAGCAATGCGACAGGACCGAGCTTTGAGATGTTGCGAATGAAAGACAGGGGAACCAGGACGACAAGCTGCATAGCGATCAAGGCGCGGACCGATACAGGCATACCGCCCTTGACGACAGCTGCGAGGAACGAATGAAGGTTCTCGGCGACGAAGACAACACCTGCGCAGACGAACCCGATCTGTGAGATTGTGACCGAGGCAAGAATGAGAGATCTCATCTTCTCTCCAGCGATGGCCTTACCAAGGTCACCATAACCACCGCCATACTGGTTGCGGCACTTGAGTAGCAAGTGGAAAGCAAGCATGGAAACGGCCGAGATGGAGACCAGAGTCAAAGAAGAGAAGAGGATACCGCCGTTGTTAAAGGCCTTGGGAAGAAACATGATACCGGTACCGATGAAAGCCTTCAGAAGCGTGAAGAAAGATTTGACCATGCCAGCATCTCCCTTGGGTGCTGCCCTAGACGACTTGCGACGGCCAAGAAGAGGTCTTCTCTCGGTTGGAGGTGCTTCTTCCTCGTCCTCTTCCTCCTCAATGGCTTCGTCGTCAGATTCGTTGAGATCTTCACCAGCGAAACTTCCGTAAAGATTCAAAAACTCGACAAAATTCCTGGTGACAGGCATCGTCGCACTGCTGAAAGCATGCTGTCTCTGCATGTACTGACGACGGAATGCTCCAGGTGCACGAGCTTGAGAAGCTGTCAATTCCGAGTCCCAGCTTTCTCTGCGAACACGAGGAGCGGAGAATGTCGCAGCCCTTTGGTGCAGTGTTTGACGAGGTTGAGCATTGAGCTTGAATATATCTCTGTGGATGTCTCCTCCCTGGAGATTGAGGGAAGACTCAACTCCAGAATCATTGTTGCCAGTAGCCTCGCCGAATTCGGCAGTATAGCCTGAGGGAAGATGTTCGGAGACGACCTGAGCCTGCTGCTCCTCCTCCTGGATTTCCTGTTGCTCTTCGGACATGGCGAAGAAAATTGGGTGAAAGAATGTTCAAGAAGAGAATGTTCACAAGTATCGCATCCTTCAAGCTCGAGCGGTGAGTTTGAAGACTTCCAGCGCTGTCTCAAACAAAATTGCCCCTAAATGACGTACCGATGAGGAGCCACCCGATATCACGTGCTGGTGCGCAAAAGCCAAAATAAAACTTGCTGGGACCGGCGCTTGCACCAGCGAGGGACCCGACCACGACCAACACGGCACGTCGCACCTTCTCGTCGCGTTCACAGTGACATCTTTGCTCGTATCTTCGCAGCCATCACTATGATTGGATTCTGGTGTACTCAGGGAGTACCAAAACAACAATTAGAGTGTTTGAGTCGCGCTCTCAAGAGCAATCATTACATGCAGAAAGACCGGATCTGAAAACTATAGCGACGCCGGGATCCCGACTGACACAGGTCATCTTCGCTTTGTCCACGGCTCGGCGACAGCATGCTATATCGCTGCCCGCAGCGCTTCACTAAATGGCTTTTTGTATGGCATGGGCGTTTGTTTGTCGCCATTCCTTTCACAGGCACGACTCGCTTGGTTCTCATGACCTACATCCTTCCAATGGTCGGATGGTCCCCGACCCTAACTCTGGTTGGCACAACGGATGCTGAGTTACAAAGAGCTTTGAGTGCTCCAAGTATTCTCACAAGAAGGTAAGTAGATAGCTGTATTGACGCTTGTTGGCTAATTTTTGTTTGACCTCATGGGTTTGTGCGCAGTGCTCCTGAACTACACAGCCATATTGATCATTGTTCCTCCAGGCTGAACTTTCCTCGTCGGACGTCTTCTCAAGTAAATTTTTTGCAATCGGCCAAATCACATTCATTCAGTCCAACACCTAAGCACAAGCTATGGGTGTTAGGTTCGGCGTGTGAGGTCGCGACAATGCGCCCATTGGTACGCTGCCTGCCGACTTGAATATGAGCCAATACAACGCTCGATAGTATCATCAACCAAGCCACCAGTACATCGCCGTCTCCAGCACGTTTACTATCCGACTTCCACTTGCCAATGACTCTGCTTCTCTTTCGGACCCCTACATGACTGGAGAACAAGCTTTGCAGAACGGCATCATTATAATTCGGGCTGCAAAAGTGCACGATCTTTTTGGCCATTGGAAATATGCCCAACGGAGGAGGCTAGTCAAGTATCCTCTCTCGGTGCCAAAGGGCTCTGAGACCGTGTGGCAGCCATATCCCCTCACTATTCAAGACAGAAATGCTGTTGTCACTCTGTTTCGCTGTAGGTACGCTCAAAAGCTGGGTCACTGTTGAGAAACAACTCACATTTCTTTCACTTCTCCTGAATCGTACAAAATAGAACATGCTTCATTCAGACACTCTTTAAGACTCAAACACAAAACTACACTACGCAGAACAGTGGTCAAGAGAACATGCCAGACATCTTATGCTTCACTGTGAAACTCTCATACATCGCGGGTGACTGAATGATGGAGGTGCTCGGGCTTGAGTGAACGGATGAAACCGAGCTCGTCGGATACATAGAACATTCCGGACTCGAGCTGCGTTCGCGTTCGAACTGCAAACTTCGCTAACCTTTGATCTTTAGCCATCTGACTTCCATCCACTTCTTCCCCAACGCACGACCAACTTCATTCGAATCCGACAAGCTCGTCGAATTCAACTCGTGCTCCGTTCGCATTCGAGTTGTAAATTCCACCAACCCTTGATCCTTGACCATCCAACTCCCATCCAAATTTCTTTTCTTCAACGCACGAGCGAGCAACTTCACTCGAATTCGACAAGCTCGTCGATTCCACAGAACGTTCCGGACTCGAGCTGCATTCGCATTCGAACTGAACTGAACTTCACCAACTTCTGGTCCGAGAACCTCGTCGAATCCACAGAACATTCCGGACTCGAGCTGCGTTCGCGTTCGAGCTAAACTTCACTAATCCTCGATCCTTGACCATCCAACTTACATCCACTTTCTGTTCCCTAACACACAACCAACATCACCCGAATCCGACAAAGACATACCTTCCTCGATCATGTCTTCCGCCACTGCCTCCATCCTGGAGAACACCAAGCCCCACAATGTCACCGCTTGGAGCTTCGATATCTCAGTAAGTTAACATCACTCGCCCCTGTTTTGACGCCTCGGGTCTTCGACCGTCATGATTTATGCTCGTCCCGGGCATCTTAGAGCCCTCTTTTGGAAAGTTGCGTCCATGCACGACTCTTCGAGAGATCTTGTATTCCATCTCAGAAGTTCCGGCTATCTCGAGCACATTAGACCTCTTTTTCAGAGGTTGCGTTCACACATGGCTTTTCAGTACCACCGTCGCCCCTGTCTTGACGCCTCTGGTCCTCGACCGTTACGATTCCTGCTCGTCTCGAGCATCTCGGAGCTCTATTGAGAAGTTGCGTTCATGCACGGTTCTTCGAGAGATCTTGAACTTCACCTCAGAAGTTCCGTCCATCTCGAGCACATTATACCTCTCTTCAGAGTTTGCGTTCACGCATGGCTTTTCAAGAGGTGTCGTGTACCACCTTCGCCCCTGTTCTGACGCATCGGGTCCTCGACCGTCACGACTCCTCCTCGTCTCGAGCATCAGAGCTCTATTGAGAAGTTGCGTTGATGCATGGTTTCTCGAGAGTATACCGACTATGTTAACCACGACTCTGATTCTCAATCATCACTGTTTCTGCTCGTCTCGAGCATCTCAGAGCTCTGTTGGGGAGTTGCGTTCAAGCACGATTCTTCGAGAGATCTTGTGTCCCATCTATATCAACACGACTGGGATCCTCGACCGGAAAAAGGCCCTCACATCTCGAGCATCCTGGACATCTCTTGAGAACTTCTGTTCCTACACGGCTTTGAATGAGGTTGCGAGCATTCTAGGCCTTTCTCAAAACTCACCTTCACACACAACTGAGAGCGATTGTCACATTGTCTGTTCACATTGCTAACTTTCTCAACCTCAGATCCAGATGCTCGAGGATGATATCTCCAAGCTGAAGAAGAACCCAACTCAAAACAACCTTGAGCATATCGTCAAGAAAGAGACTTCTATCACTGAGAAGAAGATCGCCCTCGAGAAGCATTGTCGCCAATTCGGCATCACTTACAAGAAGTTCGGCACTGAGGAAAGTGAGGTCAAGCTTGAGTCTACCAACGGCGAGATAATTGAGACTAAGACCGAGACTGCCAATGGCGAGGTAAGTGCGATGATGACTTCCCTTCTCAATCCATACTGACAAATAAATCAGGCCGGTGTCATGACTAAGGACGAGGCCAAACACACTCCCGTCTCTTCTGCCAAGGTCCCTGTTCCTCTTGTTCAGGTCAACAAGATGGAAACCGACAGCAGTGTCCCTCCTATCGACGCTGCCACTGATGCAGCTAACGCCGCTGCTCTTGACGAGATCATGTTCCCTCCTGTTACTGGAATGCTCAATGGCATCTACTCTCCTCAGCCTCATCAAAGCGGTATGTCCGCTCAGGCCCTCCTCAACAGCGACTTCTCATTCATCCGTGCTGTCGATGCTGAGGTCGACGACCCCTTCATTGCTTCTCCCGGCAATGACACCTCCACCGGATTCTTCCCTTCCTCACCCTCTTCCAACATCAACCAATTCCCCTCCTTTGGCGGCTTTGGAGGCGGCGGTACTGTCGGTCAGATCAACGACGGCCACTTTCCCGTTGAGGACTACACAACCGCTGGCATGAACATGACCACTGAAGAGTTCATTGCCCAAGACCTTGCCCGTCAGGAAGCTCTGGCCGCATCCGGCAAGATCGCTCACAATGGTGTCGCCCACAGCGATATCCAAGACTTCGGCGCTTCTGCCGGACCCGTCAAGGAACCTAACTTCAAGGCCGACGACGATGACGAGGACATGACCTTCGATGCTCCTGTCATTGAGCACACTAAGGTCGTCATTCCCGGCATGGAGGATGATGGTTTCTGAAGAACGTCAGTCGGGGAGGAAACCTTTCTGATGGAAGGACGAGGCGTAGATACGTTGTAACATAGACCGACGGTTTCTAGACATGGAATCAAGGCATGAAGCCTGGGATGGGAGATCTTTATGCTGCTATACTTCTCCTTATGTGTGTCATTTCTCTCGTGCTCTTGTGTGTGTCTTGTGAGATGTATTGAAATATGATCGTACTGCTTGTTTGCAGGAATGCGAGTCAGTATGGTGTGGTCACATCAAGCATCCTGGCAAATGAGCTGTTTGATCAGGATTTCACTCATAACGACCGTAATTCGTGATCTGTGTGTACGAAACCGGCACAACCTGCTCTAATATAGAATAGAAGTCTATCAATTACAGAAGCCAAAGTATTTGACCAGTGGTGGGCGCAATAATGTCGTCGTTCATCAGAAAATGATCGCCAGAGGGGTGACCCTGCCCAAAGCACCCCGATCGCGCCTTCCACAAGACCGTCAGATCTGTCTTTCATCACCTCAGTCTGCAAGAAATGATCACCAGGATTGCTGCAGCTTCATCCGGGGACGTCGAATAAACGAATTCCGCATATGCATCATGAATCTATGTACCTTCCATCGTGACACTCATCAACAAGCCTCCAAACACCTAGATTTCACCCACGAAACCGACCTCCACCAACTTCTCCACTGGAACATCAAGCTGCGCGACCTTTGCTCTGGTGTTCTCTCTGACGAAAAGAAAGGCCCCGAGCAACGTCTTCTTCACCCATCCGGTCATCTCGTATACCCTCAATTGCTGCTTGCCGACCAGATATAACGTTTGTGTTTTAAACGCATTGTCCAGCGCCAGCAGACGATGAGAAGTAACCAGCGCGGTAGCACCAGAGGTCGAAGGTTCCGGTCCATCAGCGGCGAAAGTAGTAACGGTCGCAGTATCAGCATCCAACTCTCCATCGCCAACGGTGTGCAGCGCCATACTCATCACAGTCTCCGGCACCGTCGCTTTCGGCCTGCTGACCACAGTTCCCCTGACAATAGCCATGCGCACTTGCTCATAGACCAATTTGCCCAAGTCAGGAGTCACCACTCTGTCAACGTAGCCATAGCGTATAGTCATACGATACACATTAGCCAAAGGCGTACGAGCGATAGTGTAGCGATCTTCCTCATGAACATGAGGTTCAGATAACGCGCGCAAGTGCAGGAAAACCACAACTTGCATCTGCGCTTCGAATTTCGTGATGAAGTGTTCATACACCTGAGGGACATGGATGTCGGTGCCGGATTTGTCGAAGAAGATGCCCATGCCTTTTGTTTCTGTCAGTTCGCCACCGCCGTGTCGCCAAGAGAGATGGAAGGATTTCTTGGCTACCACGTCGTGAGACGTAGTGGTGGAGGCGAGGTTGTTGGAGGAATAGACTACTAGTTCAGAGAGTTGGGCTTGGGTCTTGGCTTCGGTAGTCCATTGTTTTTCTTTGCCGTAGCGCCAGAGGCTGAAGAAGGAGGCGAGGAGCATGGCGAGAAGGAGGGTGAACCATGCGCCGTCTGGAACTTTCGTGAGGGCGGAGGAGAGGTAGAGGCCGTCGAGGGTGACGAGGGGCAGCCAGACGGCGAAGACAAGGAAGGGATTTGTTTTCCAGACGATAAGGGCGACGAGGGTTACGAGGTTCGTGGTGATGAAAGTGACGAGGATGACGCAGACACCGTAGGCATGTCCGAGTTTGGTAGTCTGTAAACATGTTAGCTATTCGTGGTATTTGGAACAGTTCTCCACTGGGCTACTTACGTTGCTGTAGACGGCAGTAACGATCACAGTGCCGACCATCATGATCCAGTTGGCCAGAGGTATATACACCTGCCCATGGAATTTGGTGCTAGTATAAGTCGCCTTGATCTGCGGAAAATAGGAAGAATGCATGAGCTGAATGAGCAATTGGAAGGTACTGGTGATGAGAGCTTGAGAAGCGACAATGGCGGCGAGAATCGAAAGGACAAGCGAAGGGTAAAACATGCCAGGAGGCACAGTCTCGAAGAAGGGATTGGCATATGCTGATGGGGTGCGAGAGATGTATGCTGCTTGGCCGATGTATGCCAGAAGAAGACAGGGGAAGGTAAGGCAGAGCCATGAGATCTGCACAGCACTATTGAAAGTCAGATATGAGGCTTCAGGTGGACTGGACATTGAAGCTTACCGTTTGCTGAAGGCACCGAGATCAGCAAATAATGCCTCGACACCCGTGAAGCAGAGCAAGATGCCACCGAGTGACTGCCATCCCTCCTCCTTCAGACGCATGAAGTAGAGGCCGGCATAGTAGGGGGAGAAAGCCTTCAAGACTGTCCAGTCGTGCATGACGAGATTCTTCCGTGTTTGTTAGAAGGCTTGCAGTCATAGACGATGAATGAGCAGAACTTACATAGATACCGAAAGACATGTTGAACAGCAACCAAAGAATGACGATAGGAGCAAAGCAACTGGCCAACTTCTGAATGCCGAGTGGTTGCAAAACAAACAGCAAGACGAGAATTGCACAACTGACACCGATAATTGTCGGGCTACCAATGCTGTCGTCGACTACCTTCAAGCCTTGGATAGCTCCAAGCACCGATTGTGCGGGTGTAAGAATACCGTCTGCGATGATCAGACTGACACCGAAGACGGCCAGGATCTTCAATATCGCGTGTGCAACCTTGCTCTTCTCAAGCCAAGCTCTGATGCTACGACTTTGTCTATTGAGCTCGGCATTGGGGTATCTTTCCATCTTGATAGCGTGATATGTTCGTGGGTCTCTTTTCATGATATCGCTCTGTACAAGGGATTAGGTCATATTATCGGTCTCTCCTTGCTCGGAATGAACCTACAAAGCGTGATAACAAAGTATCTGGTATCGGTGTTAGTAATTGAACAGTACATAGAGAGAAAAGCTGTAGCTTACATATGGCAAATGTGCCTCCTTCTCCTTCATCGTCGGCGGCTAGGACGATTAGAACATACTTGATGGTAACTATCAGGGTCAAAGACCAGATGATGAGTGACAATGCACCAAGAAGGTCGTCTCTCGAAGGCTCAGAGCTGAATGTAGATGAGTAGACATAGAGCGGACTGGTTCCGATATCACCGTAAATCACTCCAGTGGACTGGTAGGCGAGACTGAGGAAGACATATCAGTAAAGATACACCACGTGCATGCGAAGCAATATTTACTAGAGTAGAGTCCATCCTTTGAACGTCTATGCGGGTCAGTAAGGCTTGCGACTATAAAGCTACGAGACCGTGACAGTCACGAACCTGTTTCTTCTTGTAATCGCGCTCTTCCAAACCATATGGCTCGTCCGACCAGACCGATTCGATATCGGCCTCCTTCTCAGCGATAGACTTCTTGCGCGAACTCATGGACGATTCTTTCGTCCGTTCTCTTTGCAGAGTCTTGTCGTCGAAATGTACGTGACCGTTCTCACTCATTTGGCAGCGGGGTTCGAGGCAGGAAGGTGTCACAAAACAAAGAGGGGCAAAACGACAACAAAGGGAATGTGGAATGCAGCTCAATCACCTACTTAAGCTGAAGAGAGGCTTCAGACCCGCCATCTGCCATGACGGTAAATTATCGAGTCGAACTAGATGACCAGCACGTGGGACGCACAACAAGATTACCGAGTAGGCAGTACGAGGCGGCTGCAGCACCGTGGTTCCATGATAGTGGTAGTAGGAAAATCACGCAGTGGTTGTGAGTGGTGGTGGCAGTGCGAGATGTTCGCGGGGGGAGACGGTAGGTGGCATATAAATCGCGCACGATACAGACGTTCGTCCGGGTTGGATGGAAGGATGTCTATGAGCAAAGCGTTTTACAAAGAGAAGACTTACGGATAGTTATCGGCGGGGCATAGAAGCACATGTCAGCCGCGGCCGGTGAAAGCTCCACAACGATGTGTCGAATCGAGCGGTGTACATGGATGAGGCAGGTCAGCATTGCTGCGCGTGTGCAGATGTTAGAGGGGTGAAGGCTTCGGAAGCACGCGCTGTCGATCGACAAAGGGTCCAAACACGATTTGTACCTGGACGTTTGAGAGACTCTTCAACTGCCAGATCAGGTACCTTCAGGACTACGCTCTCGCGTCGAAGTAAAGCCTTTTAACAAGATACGAGATGGTATGTATGTTCAAGGAGAAGGAGAGCTGCTTTCAGCTTTGTACGAATGTGCGGAGAAGGGGCCCAATCAGGGGTCGGCTGTGACTTGGAGCTTTGGCGGTTGCACTACATTGCGACGGTTTAACGGAGACTGACAGCACAGCAACCACCATCGTGCTCCTCTTCCTTTTGTAATCGAAGAGTCTGTCGCCTACCATCATCACCAATCCAGCCACGGAATTCTTTCCCTTTGTCATTCCTATAGCGACTCACCCAAGCCATATCCAACTGTGCACCTGATCATGCCTTCACAACGCCGAGTCAAGGTCTTTGCCCTGTTGGCAGCTCTGGCCGTCCTCAGTTTCATCTACCTATCTTCAGCGGGCTCATCTACGCGATCGAGCGCTTTCTACACAAGCACATCATCCGCACTCAACGCGAAGCACCAGGAAGCTCTTGACCTGGAGAATCACCAAAAGATCCAAGAAGTCCACGAAGCCGCCGAGAAGCAGAAGGAAGCCGCCAACATCCGCGACCCCGATCTTGCTGCCGTGCCCGGTCAGAAGGTCGGAAAGGACCAGAAGCCATTCGCTGTTGACGTCGAGAAGGCTGCTGAGAAAGCCCAAGAGGTTGCCGATACCGTCAAGGAGGGCGCCAAAGACGCCGTCCATGGAATCGTCGATGCCGGCGAGAAGAGCGTTGCCGGAAGAAAGATAATCAAGGGAGAGAAGGGATTGAAGGACGACGGTGTGGCCAAGGTTGGAAACACGGGAGCAAAGCCTACACAAGCCGCAGATGCCGATGATGAGTCCGAAGAGGAACACAAGGTCGAGACTGAATTGAATGCCATCCTGAAGAAGAGCCCGAGTACGTATATGGAGGCCAGGTCATTTACAAATACACTAACACATACACACAGTCATCATCTTCTCCAAGAGTTACTGCCCGTACTCGAAGAAGGCAAAGGCTATTCTGCTTGAGCAATACAACATTGTCCCTGCTCCCTACGTGGAGGAGCTCGACCTGCACCCTCTGGGCCCTCAACTGCAAGCCGCACTCTTGAAGACGACCGGCAGACGCACAGTCCCTAATGTTTTGATCAACGGCAAGAGCATTGGAGGAGGCGACGATATCGCAAGCCTCCACGAGGATGACAAGTTGGTTGCACAAATCAAGGAGTTGGGAGGCAAGCGCATCATGGAGGTGACAAAGGCACCCCCAAAGGCCGCCGTCAACTTCAGAAGCTAAATTGACCTTACCTGACCTTGAGAAATCAAGGTAGAAAATACGTTCTTTTGTTTATTTAATGTCACTTGACAACCTTTCCTATTTCAGTATGGAGGCACAACATTCAGCGATATCACCAGAATAAGGATTTGGAAAGAGGAAGGGTATCAGTTTCTGCTTTTGACGACCGTGTACAGAATGTTACATCAGGCGCAAAGCGAATGTCTGCTGCTGTGGATCGAACGGGTATTGGGTGTTTATGGGGCGTAGTTTCGGTATCGAACAAAATACGAAATAATTCAAAGCACTGCTGGGCGCTCGAGTTGGCGGGTATAGAGACGTTCAGTGAACAGAACAAGGAGTCTTTCTTTTTGAAGTCGTTAATGAATTTTTGGTCCGCGAAAATTTTGCCCATTTTCATTGAAGCGCTACGCAGCCCGTACAGCAAAGTGCCCTGATCCGTCATTCGCCAAAGTTGATGAAACAAGTTGTCGCTTACTCCTCGACGATGTTGCCGCGCTCCGAGACGTAGAGACCGTCCAAGAACTGTAGTATGTGTTAGCCAGGGGTATTCCAGATGATGCGATGTGACAGCCGTCGGGGGCGCGCGGGGAGGCATGCGCACCTTTCTGATATCCTTGTTGCGGACTCTGCAGATCTGCTGGATGTCGGCAGCGCTCTGGGAGACCTTCTCGAGGTCGTTACCGGTGAGCTGCAGCTCGTCCTTGACGTTCTTGGAAGCCTCGACCTCGACACCGTCGGCCATAACGACACGGCGAACGAGCTTCTCGCCCAAGAAGTTTCTGATCTCAACCTCCATGCGGCCAGTCTCGTTGTTCTTCTCGAGGTTGACGTTGATGGGGAAATGGGCGTAGACGTAGCGCATCTTGTACTTGTAGCCCTTGGTGACACCAACGATCATGTTGTAGATGATGGTGCGGACGGTGCGGAGAGCGGCGACGTTCTTGCGGGCACCGTGGTGCATCTCGATGTCGATGATGTTCTTCTCGGGGTGCGAGAAGCAGACAGCCAAGTGCTGGAGCGACTTCTGAAGAACGCCACGGGGGCCGGTGACGGTGACATGTCTGGTCTTGATCTCGACCTTGACTGCGTGGGAGTCAGTCCAAAGCGCTCTTTTCTGTATGTCCTCCTCGGTCTCTGTCTCGGCAGACAGCAGACGGGTGTTGCGCAAACGTACCACCGTCGGGGATGGTGAGAGTCTCCTTCGAGTGAATGTACTTCATTTTGGCGAAATAACTGGATTGACGGGGTGTCGAAGGGAAGTTGTCGTCGTCGCTGGTCGTCGCTGCCGGATTGGAGGTCGCGGTTGCAAAATTCAGTCAAAAGCCCAAGCGAGCTGTGTGGGCTTGGCGGTAAGTGGTCCAAGCGTTGACACTCTCCAAAGTGACCCCTTTGAGCACAATACACATGTTGCACCGATTATGGTCATGGGAGATATTGCAAAGACAGACTTTCGGTGAAGGGCTTGTAGTCATCACGAAATGTGGTATTCAAGTGGTGAGAATAGGTATCGATAATATCTAGCAAGTGATGCTCCCGGTCTCTTGCACACTCATATCGTATGGAACAGGGAATTGATCACTTCCATGGTTAAAGTGATGTGAATTTTAAGGCATGGTAGTCTTGCTGCGAAGTTGTTCGAGGAACGCCTCCATTCAAGCTGTTATTCGCTCACGTCGGATGACTGTTCTGGTGGCTGGGGAGGTCGGTGTTGCTCGACGCGCCAAGGCGTCTCCTATATAACCTGCCCTGACTCCGCTTCGCGACTTCCGTCTTTCCTTCTCACGCCTGTCGGACCGTCTCGACTGTGTGTAGTGACAGCGGGTTTCGACCCATATCATCGCACGTCTTGACCGGAACGCAGGCGTCAGTCTCATCACGCGGGTGGCTCGGTAAGCGTGTTCTGCCCGACCCCGCGTGTGAAGTCGTCGATGAAGAGTATCGCCAGACACCACCGTCTTCGCGCGAGAAATCTCGACAAGAATGATCGCAACTTCACTGTTGCTCAGGATCGTTGTTTTGGTTATGCGCGACTCCGACTCGGGGAAGAACGGTGACCTTTGGATGCTCGACATCTTCTTGGAGGACCTTTGCGGACCACTCGAAGTCGTTGGCCAGCCTTGCCCGTTCCACTTCCTTCCGACTGGAGACGTTCAGTCCGCTTACGAGTCGTTGAGTCCCATCCAAACAGCACAAAGGATTGGCTTTACGCCTACAAAGGATTGGCATTACTGCCTTCGGAGGAGCTCGTTTTTAATGAGTTCGCACCTTGCTAGGGAAACTGTGCCGAGACTGCGAACCGACTTAAAACAAACTCCTCCGTACAACGGATTGGCTTTACTGCCTACAAAGATCGTCGGATAGTGGATTGCAAGTCGGCCACTTGCCGATCTGCTTCCGACAAGAAGCCCAGAGGACACGGGCAGCTTACCGCCAGCAACCATCAGATGAGCTGTCTCACCCACTTCGCATCTGGGAGCTGTACGCGGCCGAGTGCCTTGTCCTCGAAGATGTCTCAGAATCGAGGTTACGACCTCCTGAATCAAAGAATCGAGTGGTTATGCTGAGCTGCTTGCTCTCGCGAAGGCCCCGCCCTTCGACACCACGAGAGCTTGCGGAAGGCCCATGGCACTCCAAGAATCGAAGATGCTGTTCCTGCCGGCGACAAGGCTCTGATGCAGCGTCGACAGCTCGTGTATACTGCTGTCCGCTTCCCTCCAGAATGCTAGTTGTGGTAGAAGCTCTTCAAGAATTTCTCAAGAATCTTTCACAAGAATCTCCCCCGAACCAGCACGCAAACCCGGCGTCGACTCCTCGAGAGTCCGCGGTAGTGTTGATGAGACCAGCAGCTGACTAACAGTGTCTTCACTGCATACCAGTCGAGCAAGCAAGTCGAACAGGAGTCAACCTGTCTAAAAAATCACTTCAGCGATTTGCTCACACCTTTACGTTGGTGCTGAAGATAAGTACGCCATTCGAGCGGAAACCAAGATGAGCAAGCTATTCATGAACCGATGTTGTTCTATTCATATGTGCCATACACAGTCAACCAAGCTATTTATCTTTCCCATCAAGATCCGTGCATGTGCCTGTGACGTGTAATGCTGTTTCCGTATGCTTTCAGCCTTACGGCTGACCAAAAGTTGCTTTTGAATAACGAGGCCTCATGTCTTTCTGCTTACAAGATGGCCGACAAGAAAGCATGGAACTTGTGATGTTCATAGCAAAGCTTGTCCAAAGCCGGAGCTTCACCTGCAAGGGAGCCTCATCGATGTCGACGTCGAGTCCGAGTCGACCTTGGCGGGTGAAGCCGCCATGATTTAAAGCGATTGTTTTCATGTCAGTTTGCTTGAAACATTCCGAAAGTCAACAATGACATAAGACACATTCGTTTACAGCATCCTAATGGCAAACAAGAAGGGCGCAAACGCGCAGAATGGCCAGCAAAATACCGCGGCAGGCGCATCTTCAGCATCTTCTTTGATCATATGCCGCAATAAGTGAGTAGGTGCTATCTTCCCTGCCACTTTGTTTCCCGCGCGTCCTTCTACCTTGGCTCTTGGGACACATATAACTGACATACAATCCATAGACACTGGCGATACATATCATCCTTCCACGGTCCATGGTTGCAACTACCACCCGAGATTCTGGATTCACTCGCTCACCAGAATTATACACAACCGCTCCCTCGGTTGATTGACCCTGCCGTCTTCTACGATGTAGTCAAAATTCGACGCGCAGTCGACGAAGCAACAGAAGATGCGGTACGCGCCTCGAACGGAATGTCGACGACGGCCATGAACAGTTCGCTCAACTATCTGGATCCATTTGGACAAGGAGGGCCACAGGCGCCGAAGATAAGCAAGGAACGCATATACAAGATACGGCAGAAGGCTGCGCGATTGCTAGCGAAGGCATACTCCCTGGATGAGGTCGCAGCAAGTGTTGCGACAATGCAATCCACAACTTCTCTCGAAGAAGTCGCATTACATGTTCTGAGGCGCGACCAGACGGACACCGAGGCCAAATACGTTCACTTCTTCCACGAGAAGATTCCTTCAAGGATGATGGAACAGTATACTCCACTTGAACCACTCGACGATGTCATCTTGAATTCACCCTGGGAGCTACAGGGTGCTCCATTGCGTACCCGCGCTCTTGTTCAGATTTTCAAAGGCCAATACGAAGGAGCTGCCAGCGATCTGACTCTAGGCCTCAGGATAGCCCAGGAGCTCAAGAAACTACACAAGCCCGGAACTGACCAGTTGGTCGTGGCCAAGCACTTCAAGGAAGAGCAAGACCGATGGAACAGGAGTGGTAGAGACTGGAGACAGGTACCACAATTGAAAGAAGAAGACCAGCCAAGTAGCTTGGAGCAACAGATGCTGTTCAATCGCGCCGGTGTCTATCTCAGCATAGCGTGTGAGAACGTCCATGCTGCTTTGGATGGTCTCGAAAAATCACGGCCCAAAAGTGAGCAAGGAGAGTCAATTCCCATGTCGGCGCAAGAAAAAGAGGCCCACCAGGTGAGACTGGATGCGCGAAAGAAAGTCAAGACCAACGCCAAAAGGGCCCTAAAGGACTATCTTGCCTTTCTCGGTTACTTTGATTACACACCTGGCCTGCCTGTGGAGATCATCGAGGAGATTACTCGTAGAATCAATGAGTTGGCGAACGGTAATAAACAGACAACGATACAGCGCAATCGCTTGCTAGAATGGAACAGCCATTCGTCATCAGGAAGGAGTAGTCCGACGGTGGACTCTATATCATCACACCGATCAACACAAATTTCGGATTCTGGCTTGGATTGGGATGCAAATGGATGGCCCAGAATCCCTCATCGAAAGATTTATCCTTCCTCGGCTCTGTTTGCCGAGAAGCCGCTACCAGATCTTCCTTTGTTTCCTTCTGCAGAACACTCGTCGCAAAGTGAAGGCTCAATGCCAATCAGCACCCGCGAAGCCATCACATATCATCCTCTTCTTACTGACGCGCTGCACTCCTTGTTACTAGCGCATGCTTTGATTCAAACTTCACCGACCGAACTTCTACGACACGCCCACAATGCTGCCCGTCTTGCCCGCCTCGCAGATGGCTATCCCATCTTTCAAGCTGCCCGTTCACCCGCACGAGCTGACTGGATCGAGGTCTTGCGACGCGCAAACAACTGGATTGGCTTGTCACAACCTTGGCAGAAGCTCTGTCAATCGGCTCCTCTCACGCCTCAGTCGGAGCCAGATGCCACAGCAGGTGCGCAAAACGGAAGTGCATCTGCAGGTGCCATGACCGTGAAGAACACTGTCTCCGAAAGCGAAGAACAAAAACGCGAGCGTAGAAAGCAAGAGGCGATCATTGATGCTCTAGGAGACGAGCGCGTCGTCGACGAAGAGAGCTTTCAGAAAGCCGTCCGTGCTCGCGAACGTAGAGCGATTGAGGATGAAGAGGGTTTAAGTGGACCATTGTATGACGGACACGGTAATCGCGCCCCTGCGGCCAAACGCTGGGCACAAGATGACGGCAAGGAATACCCCATCTCAACCGAAAGAGCTGAGGCAATCTGCCGCTGGATCAAGGAGGCACCACTGAGCATGGGCGTGAAGAAGAAGCGTCCAGTCAAGAAGAAGAAGGTGCCTGCCACGAACGGCGCGAGTGCGGCCACAGAAGGACTGAAGAACATGCATGTCCATGAATCCTCGGAACAAGTTGACTGATTAAGCATCACCGATCCATGACCACGCCTACGGGCAAGATCGGTCACTATCATAATGTTGCAGTAGATGTCTCCTTACGATAACGAAAAAACACAAATGTAATTCCAAGACCTAGACCACGGTCGCTGACATCTTGTCTACGCAAAGAAGCATATTTTTCCCGTTCCTCCCTATTTGTCCGGCGCGTATCGCAAATTAGCCTATCAGCTTGCGGTCACCACATCCAGTGAGCTCGACTGCTTGAGACAGGAGGAAGGTTGAACATGGCAATCTTTCTATCAATTTACTCCTTGTACTGGATGCCGTACTTCACTTGTATCTGATAGATAGGCCTACTACTGCTTTGATGCCTCCCCATAGGCACGTCAAAGGATGGGGTGATTCACTCAGGAGGACGATTCTGTCGTTCAATTTACGTTGAGGACATGGCTGATAGCCAAGCAAGACCGAGAGCAGGAAGACATGCCAGCCAAGGACTCGGCTCTTTAGCAAACGCGAGTCGTCGTGATCAAGACTCGCCTTCATTCATTGGCGGAGCTTGAGCAAAGATGCCAAATCCGTGAAGTACCCAAGTACTAACGACGTCCTCTGGTACACCTTTGAACCATGGAATCGATTTTCTCCATGGCCAATTCAGCTTCTCCAAAACATCATGAGATGGAAGAATGAAAGAATATGTTCGCTTGGTGAATTGATTGATCCGCACATGCAATCCTCCTCGAAGAGTGGACCCATCGAGGGGCCCCGTGGAGAGAGCGAGGGCTTGTGCGGTGGGGGGACTTTCTCGACGTCTGGACTTCTGAGACCTCTCTTTTTTTTGATTGCAAGCATCGGTGCACCCACCCACCTTCTACCATGCCCTAATCGAATGAATGCAGTCTGGGAAGCTCCACGTGAGGTCGAGTCTCTGACAACAATAAACAGATGCCGCACGTGAGATCGCCTTGAAACAAAGCTCGCCTTTTTTCCTTCAAAGCCTCGGCCGCAAGAAGCCGGCGCGAAAGCCACCAGAACTCAAATGTTTGTCCTTCCACGAAACAACATCTTTGCAACCACATCTTGAACCAAAAAGTTCATGGCAAGAAGAAAGCAACGGAATCAAGAGGCTTCGTAATCTCGTCATGCTGCACTCCAGATTCAATAGCGCGTTCCGGCGCGACCGGCTGGTACTGGATGCACAGCGGCGAGGCTCTAGTGCACATGAGCCCTGGTCGAAACGGAGACGCCACTGATTGGCGGAACAATCCAATTCCATGTGATATATTTTCCGTGAGGGACAAGCGAGAAACGACATCCAGGTGGAGACTGAGCAGGACAGGCCTGGGGTCCCCAGATGGGCAGAACTTTGACTACCAGAAAGAGCATGGTCTACCAACGACCCCATATCATGGTCTGTGCCGGCCTGGAGTGGCGTGGGGGAGGAAGATACGGGGGGATATTGTTCCATTTCGTGAGGAGAGATTGGATCTGCAATATTTAACAAGGCCTGCCCTCCTTCTGGGTATCTCTTTCTTTGTACATCTAAGGATCAATCTCGCCGAGCACTACGACCCTATCACGGGCCTTCTGCGACCACGACCTTTCCTTGGACAACACCTCAATCGTTCTACACAGGCTCAACTCTGCCTACTACCCGCTGCCTTCGTTCCATAGTCTTTCCCCATCGTTAAAGAAAGACCACCGCAACCATGGGCAAGTTTAGCATGAGCAAGACTCGTGCCTACAACTGGTACATCTCGCTTGTAGCAGCATCATGCATGGTTCTCTATGGTTATGATGCATCCGTCTTCAATGCTGTACAGGGATCCAAGCACTGGGTCGCTTACTTTGACAAGCCCGTATGTTGTCCCTGCCCTGATTTACGCAAGAGATGTCCAAGACTGACCTCCAAACAGAGTCTCCAAACCATTGGTGCCATCAACACTGCTTACACTGTCGGAGCCATCGTCGCTGGTTGGTTCATGGGTGGACCCATTGCTGATTACTTCGGTCGTCGTGTTGGTATGGCTTCCGGTGCCACCCTCGTTATCATCGCCACATTCATCCAGACCTTCACACCTCGTCACAACCTAGCATGCTACATCGTCGGTCGTGTCGTTGTCGGTCTCGGACAAGGTCTTGCCCTGACTGCCGGACCCATCTACATCGGAGAACTCGCTCCCTCGGAGATTCGCGGAAAGATCATGTCTTTCTGGCAGATGTTCTACAGTGTCGGTTCCTTCATCGCCTACTGGGTCAACTTTGCTTGCTCGAAGCACAGAGCCGAACTTGGCGAGTGGGACTGGAGAATGGTCACCATCTTCCAACTCCTCATGCCCGTCCTCATCCTGTCTCAAGTCTTCTTCATCCCCGAGACCCCCAGATGGTACCTCCAACACGGCGACGACGGCACCAAGGCCAAGCAGTCCTTGATGAAGGTCCGCGACACCGAGCAAGAAGTCGACGATGAAATCCTCATGATCAAGGAAGCCCTCGAGTTCGAAAAGGAAGCCATCTCCAGCTCATATTCTGCCCTCTGGAAGGACCCTTCAGTCCGCAAGCGTCTGCTTCTCGCATTCGTCCTCAACGCCGGTCAACAGATTACAGGTCAAGGCACACTCAACACCTACAGCACAATCATCTACAAAAAGGTCTTCGCCAGCGACTCCACCATCGCCCTCATCAACGCCCTCAACGCCACCTTCGCCATCTTCTTCACCATGAACGCAACCTGGACCGTCGACCGCTTCGGCAGAAAGTTCCTCCTCATCATAGGTGCCCTGGGCATGGCAATGTGCATGGTCATCGTCGCAGCCGTGGTGACAGAAACACCCGGCGGCAACACAAAATCCGAGCCCGTGGGTATCGCCGTGGTCTTCCTGCTCTTCCTCTTCGCCTTCTTCTACAAGCCTTCCTGGGGCGCCACGGTCTGGATCTGGACGGCGGAGATTTTCTCCATGAACGTCCGCGCTCAAGCTGTCGGTATGGCTTCGCAGACGCAGAATGTCGCCAACCTCATCGTCCAACAGTTCTTCCCCACTTTCTTGAACAACTGCGGTTTCTACGCTTTCTACATGTTTGCCGGAATCAACTTGTTGCTTGCGGTGTTTGTCTGGTTCTGCATTCCCGAGACCAAGAACGTTACCTTGGAAGAGATTGACACTCTGTTCGGTGGTCAGAACCACGTGGAGAAGGGTGGAGACATGATGGGTGTCATCGACGCCAGACACGCCGAGGGAGAGAAATTCGGAGTCGAGCACATTTATGAGATCAGAGAAGACAGAAGATGATTGTGATGTATATATTGGTTGTTTATGATGGACATGATGGTTTTTTTTTTGCTTTGATATCCCAGAGTGTTTGATACTGTCAAGCATCGCACAATATGATTGTGCTATTTTCTACTTTCCTCGGCTTGCTCCTGCCTTTCTATACTTGCATGAAAGTGATGTGCTCAACATATCCAAGTCATAAGCCGTAGGTCAGGTTTGGCGAGCATCTTAGGAAGGAGCTTGCGAGCATTCATCCGGAATAATACCCGATCGTGCCTACCTTACCACCGCAGCTTGACTGTCACCAATCATTAGAATAGCATTTTATCTGCCACGCAGTCCAAGCTAAGGCTTTACCAAAGAAGGTGGTGAAGAGTGTCGTGAAGATGGAGATGCAAGTTGCCATGGAGAGGGCACTCTTTGATTTGGCGTGGATCGTATTGTGAAATTCAAATGCTATGCGACCACTCATGCTACAAGAACAGATAACCCGTAAGAGCCCATCATTATCATAATTCTTCTTCCTCATCCAACACTAGTTATACTCCCAAGCAGCAAACCCCTCCTTGACATCCTTGGCCAACAAATTGACCATCGTACATGCATTCTTTCCCGTAAACCCATTCTGCTTGACCGCTCCATTCTCATCTCTATACTCCAACCAAACACGATAAGCCTTGTCCGTAGCATCCTCACTACACAACCAATAATCATAAAACTTGCCAACCTGATTCAACGGCGAGATTTCAAACCCACTGATTTGAGAACCGGCGGGCATGGCGGCGGAATGAGGGATGGTGTAGGTTAGGAGTCCATCGGGTCGGATGTACACTTGCTGTCCACCTGGCACTTCGGCATTGAGGAAGAGTTTGCCGTCGCCGGAGGAGGTGAATGATGTGTTGGTGCCGGGAGGGCAGGGGGAAATGTTGGAGGGGCATGAGGTTGAGGCTTTTTTGCCGATCCAGAAGGAGCCGTTGGAGGCTTGGATGGGTCCGTTGAGGGGGGAGTTGCTGAAGGAGATGTCGAGTTCGAAGGGTTTGGCTGGGTTGTGGCGGGCTTCGAGGGGTGCTGCTATGGCTGAAGAAGCAGAGGCCAGGAGGGCGATGGTGTTTGTGAACTTCATGGCGGTTTCGAACTGTTGTTTGATGATTGATGATCTTCTGTGTCTTGCGTCAAGTTGTGTTGCTGTGGATCTTGCAGATGGAGAGATGTTTGAATGAGAAGGAGGTCTTCAACAGAGCATCGCTCTTACCTTATATATCTGATGGAGATGTCGATCAGCGAACACGCTCCAACTGACTAAAGTACCCTTGGTTATTTTTAGTCAAGCATAAATTGTAGATCCGGGCAAGAACGGTCGAGAAAGATGTGCGATTCGTATCCAAGTGGTCGTCTGGGCAAATGTCAAATATACTACTCGGAGGGCAATGGACAACGTGACCCCGTTTATGCTGCAAGCGTTGCAGTTCTGGCCGATCAAAAAGGCCCTGGTTGCTTAGAATAGTAGAACAGTGGCATCATGGTGTTACTCTTCTTGACTCGGATTATTATGGTCGAGCTTTAGTTACGGCCATAGCATGCATGTCGCTCGTCACAGCGGTGAAGATGGGGAGGTGGAATGAGGGGAAGGTGATGGAGGAGAAAGAGCTCCACGGGCCGAGGAGGGCGTGTGCTCTGGAGTGACAGCATTGGAAAGAGCTTGGTAGAATGCCGTCGAGGACACGTCTTAACATATAGTATGCCTCGACATCGCAAAGACGTAGCTTGAGAAGGAGATTATGGAGAGGAACAGAGACAGTTCCTTCATGATGCGGTCAAAGCGATCGTGAGCTGGCGTGATGCCTCCACGATGCGTTGTGGAGAACGAGATCTCGAGTACGTCATGACAGCCAGCTCGATCAGATATTATCCATTCAATCACCAGAGCTCCCCAAACACTTCCCTCTTCTCAATTCCTCTTGCTACAAACTTCAAGCAAAACTTCTGTAAAAACCGTCAACATAGCTTCTCGAATCATCCCCCGTCTCNCCCTCCTAAGCCGTCAAGCAACACGCACAATGGCCACTACATCCTCCACTTCCACCCCCCAGCCTGCTCCCTGGAAGCAGGCCTTCCTCAAGGACCTCGACAAGATGGACTCGCCCGAATTCGTCTTTTCCTCTCTGCACGCAGCTCCCAAGGACTCACCCACCCCTTACCTGCCCCGCGCACGCTACTGCATCTTCCGCGGTTTCTGGGCCGAACTGCCCGAGAACAAGCACAACGAAGCACCCATGAACCCCCGCGTTTTCGAATCCGAAATGCCCACCTTTACCTCTGATGTTAGAATGATGAAGGTGCCCGAGCTGTTCAGCAGTGGCAGCGGACATGCGGACAAGGAAGAGCAGATGCAGGGAAGTGGCGGTGGTGGTCCTTGTGAGGCTGTCTACTGGATCAAGGAGACCGGTACGCAGTGGAGATTGAAGGGTGAAGCTTTCGTGGTAGGACCCGATATCGAGGGCGAGAGCGAGCAGAGCAAGGAGAGCAGTGGTGTGAGGACTGTCAAGAGTGAATTGGGCAGCCGTATGAGAATCGTGGATGAGGGCAAGCAGGGAGAGTGGTCTTGGAATAAAGAGCTTACTGCTCACTTTGGAAACAACTCGCCCGGTTTGAGAGGTATGTCTGATCTTTTCATCTCGATATAATGAGCTCATGCTGACTTACTATCAAGGTTCGTTCAAGGCACCCCCGCCCGGCAAACCGACCTCGGAGCCCTACGACGACAAGAACCTGGCTCTCGGCACCAAGGTCGAGGACCTCAACGACCCCGTCGCAAGAAAGAATTTCAGAGTTGTCGTCATCAAACCCGAGGAGGTTGAGCAGCTCGACCTCAGCGACCCAACAAAGGCACGCAGACAGGTCTACATCTACCAAGCCGACGGTACCTGGAAGCAGGAGGAGCGCTGGCCTTGAGCATTCCATGAAGTGCTCATGGAAAAGTCACATGCATATAAACGACCATCAAGACAAAACATCAAAGTAGAAATCATAATGCAATTTAATCATGTCCATAACCATTCACCCAACAACGCCAATAATCCAGAGGGGTATATCAAATAGAGAAAAGGAGAAAAAGAGAAACAGCGTCAAGAAAGAAACAAGAAACCGAAAAAGATAAATGCCGACCAAGTCCTCAGACCAAGCTCTGCTCCATCTCTGTAATGTAGAGCTTGATGTGCGACTCCATCTTCAAGTATTCCTCCTTTGCACTCTGCACCTCCATGTCAATATTCTCCTTCAAATCCGCCATCTTCTTCTCCGTCTGTTCAATCCTAATACGTCTTCTCTCAACCTCTTCCCCACGCTTTCGTCTTTCTTGACCAAGCTCCGAATGCGTTTGCTTCAGACTCTCCATGCGTCTCTTAGCTTCTTCTGCTTTGGTCTCTGCACCGTGTCGCAAATTGTTTGTGCGTTCTTGGATTTTGGAGAGTTGTTTTGTGAGGATGCGTTCTTGACGTTCGATCTCGAGTACGTTGTTAGTGCGCTCGGAAAGGGCGTCGCGGTGTTTTGTTGCGCGAGAGGCTTCTTCATCTTCCTTCTTCAGCTCGGTTTGGAGGTCTTCTAGGAGGCGTGTGAGTCCTGTTACGTCGCCGTGGAGAAGTGTGAAGGTATCGGTGCTGGTCTGAAGGGCACGGGTGCGGCGGTCGAGTCGGTCAATTTCGGACTTGTCGGCTGTGAGGTTGGCGTTGAGGTCGCGGAGGGCGGTTTCGAGAGCTGCGGGACTTTGCTGTGTGTATGGACGCAGTTTGTCGGCCTCTTTCCTGACATTGATGGCTTGAGTCTGCTTGTCCTCGAGGGTCTGCTTGAGTCTGCTCTGCTCAGACTTGACGCGGTCTAGCTTCTCGGCCACCTTCTCCTGGCCCTTTTTGAGCTCGAGCAGGCGGGCTTTGAGTTCGCTGTTCTTCTTCTCCTTGTCACGCATGGCTTGTTCGACATTCTTCCTGTTGCGCTGCATCTCCTGCAGCATCTCCTCCTTTTCTTGGTTGCTGTTGTAAAGCTCCTCAATATGAGCCTTTGTTCGCTCGGTGCTGTTGAAGTACTCATCGATGACCGAGGTTTGCGACTCGCGGAAGCGGATGAAGTTGATGACATAGGAGAAGATCTTGACCAGGCGCGGATGTGTCGGCTTGTACAGATCCTGGAAGGTGAAATCTTTGATGCCACATTCGAGCAGCAGGCGGCGCAATGTGACGAAGAAACCCATGAGGTCGCGAGTGTCGGCGGTGAAGATCCTATCTGGGTCGTCGCCAGCCAAGTCGTCGGCCGCAGCCTTCATGGCAGGCGCAACGACCTCGCGCGTCGTGTTCATCAACAGCTCTGCCAGCCATTCGAACACTTTCTGGATCTGCTGAGGGTTCGGCTTCTGAAGGTCTTGGATGGTGAAGGGGATGCCAATGTCGCTGATACATCCTGCAATCTCGCGGTCGGGCTGTACACAGATGGCCGTCAGTCGTGTGTTCACGCTGTCGTGAGAAGAGTCTAGGACTCACCAGCGTCATGAAAGCATCCTCATTGTCTTCTTTGCGAGCCCTAGGCTGACTCGACGGCTGCTGTGAGCCTCGCGGCGCCATACTCATACGTCCACTGTATGCCATGTTTATCGTCTTGTCTTGTGGTATTCTTTGTTGTCGCAAAAGTCGACTGCCTCGAAACTCTTCTGCCCAAATGTGGGGTAGTAAACAAACCCGATGCACGGACCATCTGATAAGCAGAGCAGGGTTGCATCGAAATCGACTTGGTCCCTCTGGGAGTACTTATCACAGTCACGACTTGTAAATATTCCTCCTGTCATAGTCTTGTTTTGTCCGAGCATTCAAGTGCAGTATCACTATTCATCGAGGTATACAGAAGTCTATCAGCAGCGAATTATGGAAATGGTCATTTGCATTACAAAGTGTGAATAGGGATAAGTGACGACTGTGTCGCTCTGAAGTAGACATTCGGGTATCAACATGAAGAAATGGAAAAAACATGAACAAGCACTTCTCCCTCTCTACTTCTTCTCAGCAGTGACTGGGGTAGTCTCGTTAGGGGTAAGAGAGCCCTCGCGAGTCTGAGGGACACCGTGAGTGAAGTCAGTCTGACCAGACTGCATAACATCAATGCCAGCAGGACTAAGGTCCCAGTGATCCATCTCCTCGTCAAAGAACTGGTCGAGGTCAAGACCTCTGATTTCAGCCTCCTTGTCGACACGCAGGTGCATGCCGGGGATGTACTTGATGATCATGAGCAAGATGTAGCTGACGACGAATGAGTAGGCGGAGATGGCGGTGATCTCGGCGAACTGCTTGCCAACCTGAACACCATTGCCGTTGTAGGCGCCGGGAGCAAGAGTGACGCCATCGAGAGCGGAGATGGCCTGGTTGGCGAAGATACCGGTGAGGAAGGAGCCCATCATACCACCGATACCGTGGAGCTTGAAGACGTAAAGACCGTCGTCGATGCGAAGCCAGTCATTGATGTCCTGAAGAAGAGCGCAGACAACGGCAGTCAGGAATCCGATCACGGCTCCGAGCCAAGGGTTAACGTAACCAGCAGCAGGGGTAATACCGACAAGACCAGCAATGGCACCCTCGCAAGCACCAACAACCGAGAAGCGACCCTTGTGACGGATGGCATCAACAAGAACCCAACCAAGGACACCAGTAGAGGCAGCAACCTGGGTGTTGAAGGCAGCCATCATACCACGAACGGAAGCGTTAAGAGCACTTCCACCGTTGAAGCCGAACCAACCAAAGACAATGAGGACGGTGCCGACAAATACGAGGGTAGAGTTGTGAGGCTTGTGTTTAGCGTGATGATCCTTGGAGGTTCTCTTGCCGAGAGCCAAAGCGTAAGCAAGAGCGGCCCAACCAGATGCGATGTGAACGGGACCGCCACCAGCCTGAACGGAAGTCAGCAAAGCTCTTTGCAGTCAAGAACGAGGACTTACATAGTCGAGCGAAGGAAGGTTGAAGAGCCAGCCATTGGCGTTCCATGTCCAGCAAGCGATAGGGCAGTAGACAATGGTGCACCAGCAGAAGGCGAAGATGAGGGAAGGCAGAATGCGACCACGCTCGAAAGCACCACCGACGACAATCTGTACTGTGCAAGCGGCGAAGAGAAGCTCGTAAAGACAGAAGACGATCTCAGGAAGGACAGCACTGCCAGGAGAGGGAGCAGCGGCAACATTTCTCAAGCCGAAGTTGGCCATGTCGCCGATGAAGGGGCCGGCGGTGCGACTGAAGGCAAGACTGTAACCCCAGAACATCCACTGGAAAGTCACGATGGCACCGACCATCATACTTTGGAAGAGTAGTGACAGTCCACTCTTCTTGTGTGCCAGACCACCATACAACAGACCGATACCAGGGATAATCATGTAGACGAGGAACGCGCAGACCATGAGGTAAACATAGCTAAGTTGCAATTAGTGGATGATGGTATGATAACTTTTGCGGTTGTCTTACTGGAACTCAAGACCTGCATATTGGGCATTGACATCAACCTCCAGAGGGTTACCTCCAGCGGGTTGGGAAGAGTTGAACTCAGGCTAGGAGTGAGATGTGAGTAGGGTGACTCAAGACCCGACCAGGAGGCTGGACTTACTGCTGTCGACATTATGATAAGACGAGAGCGATGACTGCTGCTTTGCAAGCAAGCAGTTCAAAAGTAGCGAGAGAGAGAAATATATGATCCAGGAAGAGTGATATGCGAGAGCGGACCTGCAGGGTATTTCTACCTTTCATGCAACACCCCGTTACCGGTCAACAACTCATCTATCCTCCCACATTGCAATCGTAGGGCATCCTTTATCTTCGCGACTCCTCCCGTGTTCCATACTATTGCCCCATCACCCACACGATCCTTCTACTCCTACTCGCATCCAGACGCCAAGAGATAAGGAAACCAGATATCAAAGCATCCATTTCAAAGAAAGCGTTGTCGGCATCTGAGTCTTTTCTTTGTAAACGTCGGAAAATGTCGAAACATCCGGCTTAGTGGTTCATGGGGGCTTGAGGTTACCGACTTTCTATGGCCTGTTGTTCCGAGCACATGGGCAAGTTGGGTGTACAGGTGAGGTTCCGACCTTCCCAGAGATAAGGATTCCTCCACGAGGCGCTCCCGAGGGCGCGCTAGCGATGGATATAAGAAGCCGTTTCCATGGCCGGTCGTAACGATTCGTTGACTAATTTCGTTTCGTACTCATTTCGTTCCCGGGCTATATGGCACCATGTGTCGGTGACCAGGGTCGGACAGAAATGTTGTTGGAGCTCCTTGTTGTCTTGTCAGCAGAGTTGAGAAGTTTCGTCGAAGCGCAGCCAAAGGATTCGTTGAACTGATGCGGGCTGCGTTTGCCCAGCTTTGACCAACCAACTCCTGCGGGCAAGACGGCCAATCTTGAACCACGAACCCTGCGTCAGCTTTCGCTATAAATTGTCCGACATGCATGTCTGGGCACGAGAAATAGAGTGTAAGCGTGATGTTGAACATATCAGGTAAGTTCTTCCACAAATAAGCATGCCAATGTTTTGGCGTGCCCACTGTTAAAAGGCACCTTTGAGCCATCCTTTCATGCAGTGTAACTGTGCTTATGTAGTAGGGGTGCCTGGGCATCACATTTCAAGCGAACAGTTCTTAGCATCCAAGAATCCTGACGACTTAGCCCTCACGAAGTAGTAAACTAGCCTCGCCAATGTTGAGCCTGAGATCAGACAAAGATAGCATCATTGTGATTAGCAAGTGGGACACCAACCAAGTACTATAGTCTTGTATGGTGACAGAGGTGAGCTTCTGATGGAGTCTTTTTGGTGCGATGAAATGTGTCATTAGACCTGCATTGTGTTCTAGAGAAAGGCATGCTTAGACCAGAACTCCTCAATCTCTTACCTGGATGTATCTTGTATATCGCCATATTTTGAAACGCCTGGACCTGAAAAAATGTAGCATGGGGTGTTTTCAAGGCTTATTGTAGTAATGGGCCATCTCTAGGCCAGCACGCTTGAAGCCGCACTTGACGTAGAAGCCCTCGTTGGCCTCTGAGCAGTCGAGGATGGTCTGCATGTCGAAAGTCAGCATTGTGATACTCATGGTAGACTTCAAAGACGGAAAAGAAACAAACCTTGTAGCAGCCGACCTTCTCAGCAACGTGGTCCAACGCTTGAATGATGCGCAGACCCAGCTTCTTTCCTTGCTGGTCCTTTGCAACAGCGATATCCTCGATGTGTCCAACCTGACCCAGGCTGTGGATACTGTTGTCACCCGTATCAGTACCAAAGTCTCTTTGGACGTATCTCTCCTCTTTCTTGAGACTCACAACTTCTTCTCGACAATCAAGGCACCAGTGCCGACAATCTTGTTCTCGCCGTTCAGGATGACCAATGTGTGGTAGCCACCTGCACCTTTTCCTAGCGCACCAGATGCCTGCATCTCTTGGAAGCGCTCGTTGAAGTCTTGTTCTGAAACATCGCCGACGGTGGTGAGGACGGCGAGCACGTCTAGGAAGCCGGCATGGTAGTCGCTCTTTTGCAGAGGACGGATTGTGTAGCCCTCTGGAAGGGCAGCCGCGACTTCGGACGAGATGAGGTCGGGTGAGAAGAGAGACTCGGAAGACATGGTGTGTATCTGTCGGCCGTCGAGGGGTGATCGAGGAGGAGCTTTGGAGAGAGTTGTTTTGGCTTTTCCGGTATACTACTGGTTGCGCATATGTAGACGGTTGGACGCAAGCTTCTAAGCGATGACAACGTGCAATGCGAGAAGTTGTAGTTGTTCGGGGAGAAAGTTGTCCTGGTCACAATATTTTGGACTCGAGTTTCCCCGGACGACAGCTTGAGCCTCCGCGCGGCTGTTCCTGCAGCGGTGCCAAATTTAGATTGCGATTGAGTTAGGCCCATCTGATCAGCAGTCTGTCTGTCTTCTGAACACATCCCTTCACTCAACCGGAGGAACCCTCATCTCACCGCTGTGAGGGTCACCGCTGATTTGTGAGTTTCAGATTCACGAGGCCGTTCCCAATGCACTTCCTGGTCGCTCGAAGGCAATGTACAGGCTTTACAAGCAGCTAAACCATCAAGGTATATTTCTGAAGATGGCATTGACGAGTGTCATGACAACCGACTGGCACTTTTATTTTCAGGTATTCTCCTGCTCAGATGACATTTCCATTTGCGAAATCGCAGCTGTTGTCTCTAGCTTGCCAGTACGCAATCTCAAGATTGCATAGTCATTTAGAGATTGTTCTGCCCAGGTCCTCTCGGAGTTGCCATTGCGGGCATACGAATACCCATCGCACTGGGATTGACAGCCCGTCTCTTCGCCTCATCTATCCTTCCCTTTGACAGACTGATGGCTGGCACTATCCACTCGCCACAACTGCATCGCATACCCTGCCAGGCATATTTGCCCACGTTGGCTTTGCACTTTTCGTTAGGACATTCCAGCCTTCCTTCGACTTCCCCCTTCTCCAACTCAGGTCGCATCCATGACAAAGGGTCTAAGAAGTAATGTGTGCAGGAGTCAGCCGGACCTCTTTGAGCTTGGTGGGCGATCAGGAATTGCGATGTCGCTAGTGTGCGTCTGCGACTTCGTTAACGTTTCTGGTGGTCTGTCACTCAACAGGGACGACTTACCTGCACTTTCGGCATCGCATGTCAAAACCACCGTCATCCTTCGCTGCCACATGCTCATCCTCAAAGCGAATCTTCTCTGCTTCCGGGGCCTGTCCGCAGGCACGGCTCATCTCTACCTCACGCTGGTATACCCAGCGTTGGTAAGTCGGTGTATCTTCTACACTCTCTGGGGTGTTCATCTCGTGATAGAGTTCCAGCTGCTTCATGAATCCTTCATTAGGCTCACAGAGCGGTCTACTCTGTCTGATTTGCTCTAAGGCCTCCGATGGAGAGATGTGATACTTCTGCATCAGGTACGCAATAACGCATGTTGCTGATCTTGACTTGCCCATGGCACTATGTTTGATGCGTTAGCTTGCTCGTGTGCTAGAAGAAGGTTGGAGCAAAATGATAGAATGCAGAACGAAGAACGACCAAGCATATTAAACTTACCAGTGTACAAGGACTGCACCTCCAGATGCAAGACCATCTTCGATAAACTGAGTGGCTTTCGGGAAGTGCTCTAGCAGATTTTCGTCCTCGACGTCATCAACTTCGACGACCATGTGTTTGTATCCTTCGAACAGCTTCTCCTCGAGCGGAAGTCTCAACACGGATAGTACATGTGTGATGCCGGCCTCTGCGAGTTGATCCTTGCGTCGTAGTGTGAAGATACTACACTTGGAGTCAGTAGACTTTTCCAACAGATGTCTTGTTCTTTCTGAATTGAGGAGATAGTGATAAGGGTGTGTTCGTCACATTGCTGCATAGAGAAAGAATTCATCGAGAAAGATCAGATTTTACGCACCCTCCGATGTAAAGCTTGAGATCGCCAGGAACTTTGTCAAGCAAAGACATGATAGCGTCGTGTTGTTGGATAAATTGGGGGTGATGTTGTGAAGAAGGCAAATGGATTCGAATAACTTTCTTTGCTTTGATGCACACAAGTCGCCGCCTCAAGGTGGATGGATGGTTTAGGGTCACCGCAGCGTGTGCACATTTTCACTTGGCATGTCTACACAAATTATGCACTCACATGCACGGACTTGGTTCGCCGATATCGTCGTTAAACATTGCCATGCTGACCTTTTGGGCTTTTGGTGCTTCTCTTTGTGCAAGTTCCTTGCAGCCTTGCCCGACCGCCCTTCTCAGACCCCCTTGGTCACTGCTTCTCAGTCAGGGGCGGCGGCTCTTTCCATTCTGCAGCAGTGGCACATAGGTCTGGCCAGCCAAACTTGAGATCCTCACCATCCACAGCCTGATGCAAGCCGTCGGACAAGCTTTGTCGTCACGCTTGAGCAAAATCGGTCTGCGCAGGCGTGTTTAGATAGCTGCTAGCACTATCCACGAGCACATGGAGAGTTTGACTCGCGCCAGCCCGTGGGGGTCGTCGATTTTGTGTTTTGCCGGTTATATTAAGTGGCTTGAAATGTCGAGTCCGTAGGGCATAAGGCGGCTTAGGACCACAGGCAGAGACATGGCTCTGGGACGAGGTACATGGGACAGTCACTGCCGCAATGCTCTAAAATTGAATATCGAGTAGATTGGCATGATCCCAAGGACAATCTCACCATCAGAGGGGTAGCTCTTCGGCTACAGGACCAACTAGTCCCAGGCGGGTCCTCTCTACATGCAACTCACGCTTAAGCAAACACAGGGGACTTTTGCATGAATCGTGCCTCTTTGCATGTATCCACGGCCAAAACGTGGGGCATGGTCAAGTGGGAACATGGAACGGCGAACTTGCATGGAAACGGGGCTTTAGGAGGCACCTGTTCCCTTGGTGTACGTACCAACAGAAGCCATGCTGCCAAGCAGCAAGTTTAGACCTTGAAGGAAGTTCGGTCTGTTTTTTCACACGCGCTTGGACTCTGCTGACTAGGACGGCTGGACGATGGAAGGTCGAAGGCCTTTTCTCCTCACGAATGAGATTGAGTGGGTGTGTGTACGGGCGTATGGCGGACGAGCTGGGCGTCGTATGAGAACGGGTGAGTGCTGCGTGACACATGGCGGTGCACAAACAGCTCAGAGGACTTCTAGAAGACATTGAATGGCGGAGAGGTCGCGAAGTCTGCCGTCTTGTGCAGCAGACCCTGATAACCTGAGTGGGGAGCAGGGCCTTGGGCGTGGTCCAGACTGAGGAAGAATTCCCAGCTAGGCACAGCATTTTTGGGAGATCGACAGAAGCGATGTCTGAATTCTGCTCTCTGTCTTGGGGGGCACCAAGTGACAAGGATGCAGCGGAGAACAGCGCCTGCGTGTTTTTACATAGGGCTGATGGGAGCGACGTGAATCAAGATGCTCTGATCATGCTCGACTCCTTTCCTCAGCATCAGCTTACACTAGGTTCTTAGAGTCTTGTCGTGCCCCCTCTCTCCCCAGCGGCAGTTGTCAACGCCTACAGCGCCGGCTTCGCCAAGTAGTAGCCCACGGTGAAACGCTCTTTCCAGTTGCGCGCGCCCTTCCATCATGTGTGGTACTCCTTCAATTCGCATCAACTCTCACGACCACCGCTACCACAGTCCGCCGTCCAATTCTCGCCATTCGCTCCATCACTCGCTGCATGCGCCGGCGTCGCCGATGGCCATTCAATCCCGAGCACAAGAGTCCCCGGTGCCACCAGCCCTCCCGCCGCCCCGCGATGTTTTCACCGACGACATGACGCCCCAGGCGCAGCAGAAAGAATGGATGTTTTTCAACAAGGAATATGTCGATCAGCACTGGACTGACTTTGGCAAGGCCGCCACTGTCAGACCCGGGTCGAGTCTGCTGGGCGGCAACAAGGCGCATCAGGGCTCCGAAGGCGACGACCACACACAACATGAAATAGACGCCTCCCGGAGAGGCAGCTCCATGTCCACCGTCACCGCGCCGCATCGCAACTCTGAGGCCATGATCGATCCTTGCGAAAAAGACGAATCAAAACTCTCTGGCTATAGGTGTGTTATTCTGCCATTTTCTTCATGTCACGCTTGTCGCATATCAATCGCGATCCGATCAAAATCTCAAACATTTGCCGTCCGGATTGGTAGCCCATGATGCTGCCAGTCAATATACGAGGGCTTTGTTGACTGTTGATGTGTTTACGGCTTGGGTCGAAGCCCAGCCGACGCTTCGGCTTTTTGAGACACGGACTATCCACCGTTGCTATAGAATCGTGAATACTGACAACAAACTCTACAGACTTCAGAGCGAACGACAACTGGAGCAACGATCACTCAGCACCTCATCGCAGGCTTATGATAGAAACTTGCTCTCAAAGATCGGCGGACCGAACACGCCCAATAGACTTTCGGTTTCAGGCGGCCCGGAAACCACAGGAGCCGTGTCCCCTGGTGCCGAGCCGACTGCAGAACACGCCTCAAGGCATCTGTCGACCTCTTCGTCTGAAAGGCGCCATCCTTCGGTCGACAGCTCGACCTTTAGATGGTCTGTATCGAGTGCTGCCTCGCCCGGTCCCTTCCGCAACCCCAACTTCAATCCGGAGAACAGCCGGCCGACAGCACTGCGACACTCGAGTTTTCAATTTGACGACAACGCCTCACATCGCAGCAGCTATGATCAATCAATGTTCTTGCATGACGAGTTTTCTACAGAGGAGGGCCAGATGAAGGACCTGAATCTCAACGATCGCGATGATTTCCAACTCCACGCCAAACCAGGCATGAAGAGGCGCGCTTCGTCCCCGCATAGAGATTCCTTACGCGAGGACCGCTCTTCCGTTAGTAGCGCCCCGGGTGGCAGTGACTTATACACTCGCCGCTCTTTACAACAATATCCTAATCGTAATCCCTCAATCTCGGCGTCGAGGTATGCGCCGAGCCATCATGGTTCAATATCTTCTGCCTCATCATACAACCCTCGAAATGGTTCCCTGGCCTCATCATACACGCTTTCCGTCTCTAGCAGCGCTACGAGCTATGCGTCAGGACGTATATCGCCTGGCATGATGTCGCCAGCTATAATCGACCCGGAGCTGGGAGCCATGGGATACACAAATGCTAAGCCACTGAACAATCCAAGCCCTGGGCCTCAACAAACTATGCCGGCTTACTCGCGCACAATGTCTGATACTCCTGTCCATACGGCTCTACAAACTCCCGTCGACAGTGCTCCACAATCACGGCACAACAGTCTTCCTGGCGTACAGGGCATCTACATATGTGACTGCTGCCCTAAAAAGCCAAAGAAGTTCACAAGTGAAGACGATTTGAGGTTAGTTTTGAATGTTGATAATGCTACTTTTTAAGCCCTCACTAACGACATACAAAAAGGGCTCACCACATGGAGAAGCAATACTCATGCCTCTACTGTCCAAACCGCTTCAAGAACAAGAATGAAGCGGAGCGACATCAGAATTCTTTGCACTTACGCCGTCATTCTTGGTCGTGTGCCGCTCTCAATGCAATTGAGACAATCTTCCACACATCGCCTACCACAAATGGAGCAACAGACATCTGCGGCTACTGCGGCGAAGAGTTCCCCAACCCAGCAGACTGGAACCACCGACGCGACCACGTCCTCGGGACACACAAGTTCGGCGAATGCAACCAAGCAAAGAAGTTTTATCGCGCCGATCACTTCCGTCAGCATCTCAAGCACAGCCACGCAGGAACGAGCGGCAAATGGACCAATATGCTCGAGACGACGTGTATGCGTGACGAACCACTGCCTCAACCCATGTCTATGGCCGGCAATATCCACAACAACGGTGCGCCGGCGATGCCTATGATGGGCATGGCGAATACAGCCGGGCCACCTATGGGTGGCAAACCAGAAGTCATCACAGAAATGCCGCACGAAGCATGACATTGCATGGAAGGATTGCATTCAGAGACACATCTGGTGTAACAAAGGCTGACGGTGGGGGCATAAGATGACATTTTACCCTGCATCGTTGGCATGATAGTGGAGCCATAATAGAGGGCTCTCGCCCTGGCTGGTAGTGTGCCGATGGCATGACAAGAGGGGTAGGTTCGATGCGAGGGAACCTATCAACGCTATTTATCATCAACATGGTTCGTCATAATAGAAGCGACGCAAAAAGGAGGGGGTCAGCAATGACCGCAAGGGCGAAACGAAAGGGTTGCTGCAAGAGCACAGAGAAGGGTCGCTGCAAGTCTGTCTCTTCGGAGGCCGCGGGTCATACCGATAACCAAATTTCGTCAAAAGACCCAATCACGAACTATTTTTTTCATGACCATATAAAATATTCAAGGCGTTTTTAGAGAGAGCAAAAAATAAAAAGTCAGGGATTGGTGTTTTCTCTCCAGCCAGCCAATTTTCTGGCTGGTTTCTTCATATGAACTGTCTGTCTATTGTGTTTTTGTCGTGATTCCAACTAGGCTATCTTGAAATGTTTACATTGTGGTTCTTTCTCGGCTGGTCTACCTATTTGCGGAAGGAGACTAGAAAGCGAGGAGAGTTTGATAGAAGTCCGTAATATGCGTATTATTTGAGGTGGCGTTACGATGGAAGTCCGATCGAAACAAAGAATAGACGTACACCCGTACGGGCAGCTGCGATGGCTTTTTCGGACTGCGCTTCGTATTGAACGATGGCTTTCGTATTCCGGCCTTTGTTTTCCGCTTGGCAGATGCCACTTGAGTGCTTCCTCTTTGTTTGCTGCACTGTCGAACTCGGTTTTTTTGAGTCGATTGTTGATCAAACATAAGCAGAAGGTGACATGTGACAAACATGTACGAGGACTTGGTGTGACACAAGATCCAATGACAGGACCACTTGCAAAACAAGCATTCAGTAAGCAGCCAAGAGATTTTGAATGTCGTGATATCGAGATGCGAAGGATGAAGGATGGATAGGCTTAATCGGGCTTGGGGTCAGATGTGCTGGACCCGGCTTGTCGGTGTCGGACCGTCGTGTCGTACGTGTCTCTTGCGCTGGCAGGTTTGGGCCTGATCCAAATGCTGACAAGGGCTGAAAGAAGAACGAGGGCGAATGCGTCGTATCTGCCTCAGCCCTAGTGCTGACAGGTGTCTTGGCGGATGGCGGTGGCTGTGTGCGAAAGACAGGCCGTAGACAGTGACGCAGAAGGGGCACACATGTCTTCTGAAGTGGGGCGACTGCAGTATGCGACTCCAAGTTGTTATGCTGGAGTGCTGCAGGAAGCCGGCGGGTAATGCAGACGCTTGATCACGCTGATGTGGCGGTCAAGGACAAGGTTGTTGGCAGGTCATGTGCAAGGAGGGTCTCAAGGGTTGCTGCTGGGGACAGAGGGAAACAGCTGAGGGTTTCGCATACGTTCGCGGTTGCGCTTTGCAGCTTCCGCGTTACGCATCTTCTCCAATCTCATGTTGTAGAAGTGTTTCTGCAGCTGAAAGACACGAGGGCCGTCGTCGAGGCCGGACTTTGTCGTCGATGAGGCGTCGGCTTTGTCGGTCAAGGCCTTGATCTTGTCGTCTCTTTCCTTTTCTTCCTGGTCGGACTTCTTGTCGTCCTTTTCCTTGCCTTTGGCGTCCTTGTCCTTGTCCTTGTCTTTGGACTTGTCCTTCTTTTGCTGCTTCTTCTTCATCTTCTCCTCGTATTCCTTCTTGACGGCCTCGATCTCGCGATCCAACTCTTCTTTCTTCTTCCTGTCGGCAATAGCCTTGGCTTCGTCATCGGTGGGCAGGGCGAAGTTGCGATCCTTGAGGTGGGAGGGGCAGATGTAGAAAAAGTCCTTGCTGTCCGGAGTGATCAGGACGCTGGCCGAGGGCTTATAGCAAATCATGCATCCCTTTGCTGCTGTCTCGGCGACTCTGCGATGGTGCCAGATGTTCTCCATTCGTGCGACTGTCGACTGATGGTATTGTCTCAATGCCCGTGTTCAGGAAGATGGAGACGCGAAACGTGGAGAGAGCTGTGAGGGAAATCGCGATGTCGGCCCGCCGATAAGCGCGATAAGGAAGGAGCAACTATGACTGATATGCATGAGGATCAACATCTTTTTTCTCAACCTCTAGCGATACTGTCCTTTCTTACAATCTTTGCTTTATCTGTCTTGTATTGGGTCAATTCATCTCTCTCGTCCCAAATATACCATCACACATCTCTACAAACATGGCAGGTGCACCTAGCAGCGAGAAGCTTTGGGGAGGTCGCTTTACTGGTAAGCTATAGCTTTGTCTCTTTATCAGGAGAAGACAGTCCGATTGACATGTGCCACAGGCGGCCAGGACCCCTTGATGACTGCCTACAATGAGTCCATCTACTATGACCGCGCTTTCTACTCACAAGACATCCGTGGCTCTATCGCATGGGCCCGTGCAAACAAGAACAAGGGTATCCTGAACGACCAAGAGTTCGCCGAGATCGAGAGAGGCCTTAAGGAGGTGGAAGAGGAGTGGGGGTCGGGCAAGTTCACCATCAAGCCCGGCGTCGACGAGGACATCCACACTGCCAATGAGCGTCGTCTGGGTGAGATCATTGGCAAGAACATTGCTGGCAAGCTTCACACTGGCCGTAGCCGAAACGAGCAGGTCGCTGTTGACATGCGCATGTGGCTTCGCGAACAGCTTGAGAACATCGAGTCGTTCCTCGTCGACTTCCTCAAGGTCATCGCCAGCCGTGCCGAGCAAGAGATCGAGCACGTTATGCCTGGTTACACCCATCTTCAGCGCGCACAGCCCATCAGATGGTCACATTGGATGCTCTCGTACGGTCTGGCCTTCGCCAACGACCTTGAGAGACTCCGCGAGGTTAAGCAGCGTGTGAACCGCAGCCCCCTTGGTTGTGGTGCCTTGGCTGGTAACCCCTTCGGCATCGACCGTGATGCCATGGCAAAGGAGCTGGGCTTCGAAACTCTCATCTACAACTCCATGGCCGGTGTTGCCGACCGTGACTTTGTCGTCGAGACCATGCAGTGGGGAAGCATGCTCATGCTTCACTTGAGTCGTTGGGCCGAGGACTTGATCCTCTACTCGAGCGCCGAGTTCAACTTTGTCAGACTCGCAGACGCCTACTCGACCGGTAGTTCGCTCATGCCCCAAAAGAAGAACCCCGACTCGCTTGAACTCATCCGCGGAAAGTCTGGCAGAGCATACGGTCAGATGGCAGGCTTGATGATGACCATCAAGGGCATTCCTTCAACCTACAACAAGGATTTGCAGGAGAGTGTTGAGCCTATGCTCGACCATGTCAAGACTGTTGGCGACAGCATCCAGATTGCGACCGGCGTTCTTTCCACTTTGAACATTCAGCCCGAGAACATGCTGGCCAGTTTGTCACCCGACATGCTTGCAACCGACCTTGCAGACTACCTTGTCCGTAAGGGTGTGCCGTTCCGCGAGACCCACCACATCTCTGGCAGAGTGGTCGCTCTCGCCGAGGAGAAGAGCACTCCTATGGACAAGCTCTCGTTTGAGCAGCTGAAGGGCGTTGACTCGCGATTCGAGCAGGACATCCTCGAAGTATTCAACTACCAGAAGAGTGTTGAGATGAGAAGCGCTTCAGGTGGTACCAGCAAGAGCTCGGTCTTGGAGCAAATCAAGGTCATCAAGCAGACCATCGAGAAGAAGTAAACTAAAAGCCGTATAAAGCTGTATAATTAGTCCAGTATAATTCATCTCATGTATTGTTATGTTAGATGATCATCCAAATTTTGGGAAAGAGCGACCCTGTCCAAAAACGACTCCGCTTTCGTGCCACCTCGCTTCTGTCAACAACACGACAACATGCTTTTCGTCTGACTGTCTTTCTTGACCGACATCCCACGCAATCATGTCAGGCTCAACACTGGAATTGACTGAAACAGACGAAGCAGGAAATGTCATTGCGACTTACATCCAGACGAGCACCGTCAAGCGAGATGTCACCAGAATAGACAGAATTGTGAACGCTCTTCGCTCCAACACCCCAAAACTGGTCACTCACAATACTTCCAGATCCCCGAGAACTCTCAAAAATCACTCAAGGCGCTACTCGATGTTTTCCTGCCAGCCGGATATCCTGAATCCGTGACTGAAGACTATTTACCGTATGTTGAATCATCTACCAGGGTCACCCGAATAGCATTGACCGGATGACCGCTACTACAGATATCAAATCTATGTGTGTACGCAAACGAATACGACTAGCAATCGGATGCCAGCTCATCCGGCACGTATAGGATTCACTACAAGCATTCTCTAGCTCGATAGCAGGCCTTCTTGCATCGAGAGCAGTGCTCGAAGGTAAGTTTGATAATCCTTGTGGAGCGTATCTCCGTATCGCATGCGAAGGCCCCAGGGGACGTCATATTCGCTACACATTTTATTTGTAACGACTGCGCAACGAACAACTGCTAATGGAATGCATACAGGTGTTGGCGTGGGTGATGCTTCGGCATCTGCTACCGGTGCACTCTTGCTTTCAATCTTCCAAGAGTCTATGGGCAGAGTCGCAACGATACTCTTTGCTCATCGCCTCGGTACATCTTTAGAGCCCGAGTGTAAAATGTACCGGTTGCTGGTTTGCGCTTTACCATCTGAGACCTTTTCGCATGTCCTTACTAATGATGGTTTGGTAGGCTGATATTTTCAACGACGCTGCCATGGTGCTTGATTGCCTTTCCCCTGCTTTTCCGAAACCGATGCGGGTTCTGATACTGGCGTCCGGCAGCGTCCTGAGGTCGCTATGCGGCGTTGCTGCCGGGAGTTCCAAGGCCAGTCTGAGTGCTCACTTCGCTCGATGGGGGAATCTGGGAGAGCTCAACGCCGTAAGTTTCGAACCAAAGAGTGATGCTTTCCAAGCAACAACTCAATCTAATAATGCTAACTTTGGTCATTTCAATTCTTCTAGAAAGATTCGAGTCAAGAAACCGTAATCTCTTTGGTCGGCATGTTGGTTGGTTGTCTTGTAGTCAAGGTTGTCATTACGCCCTTGGCGACTTGGACGACATTGCTGCTGCTGCTCACGTTGCATCTTGCGACAAACTACATGGCGGTCAGATCAGTGTGCATGCGTACGCTCAACCGTCAGCGCGCCAACATCGTCTTTGCATGCTTGCATAAGCACAATCGCATCCTGAACCCTAAGGAGGTCTCGGCCAAAGAGAGGGTGTTCGAACGTGATGGCATATTGCGCGATGCGGATGACAATTGCTTGGGCTATGCGAGGATAGGGATCCCCGCTTCTGAGCTGCTGCAGCGCTTGGGAGAGACCGAAAAGCTGACTAAAGCGACTAACCTCCCGGGCGGCCGACTACTGCAGCTACTTGATGTGTTTGAGGATGAAGGCTACGTGCTGTATCTGGAACAGCCATCAGACATGGTCTGCATCTTGTTGAAGAAGGGCAGTGATACGGCGGTTCAGTTGAAGGCCTGGTACCATGCCCTACTGCTTGCACGGCTAGTCAGACAGGGTTACGAGAGTGAGAAGAAACCCATGGACATGGTTCAATCCACACTTGTGGCTGTGAGGAAGGACTGGGAAAGGGTCCAAGCAAGACTTGGTGAAGCAGGTTGGGACTTGGACACGGCAGCGCTGGAGACAACCTCAGGTTTCCGGGTGTCGATTCGTAGGTGAGACGTAGGGTCCATTCCTCCACAGACATCCACAGACATCCACAGACACCTCACAGTCATCATCGGCGATCAGGACAGATAGTGAGATACGAGAAGCTTGTCTGTTGAAGAAGCACGTTCTTTCAAGCGTGCAGACCACGGATCAGTAGTTGTCTCTGAGGCTTTGCGTGTCGGGTGACGAGTCAGTGCGAGATGTATGCCGAACCAATCAACGACGATAACGTCTGAAAGATCGTCGTCAGAGCACGAGAGCAGTGAGCACGCACGCACAGAGGGAGCGAGCGGACAACGGAAGAGCAAAGGTTCCTTTGGAGTCATACTCCGACATGCGAAGAGAAGTTAAGCTTAGAGGCAGGCGTTTGATGCTCATGCCATGGAACCTCTGCAAGCCTCCCTCTCCCTCTGACTCTGATGTACCAAGGTATCGACCTTCTAACTTCGCGCGGGCGCCTGTCAAAACCTATCGGTCCAAGGCGCAAATTACTTGATATGAAATAAAGGAGAATTACAGAGATAACGGTGCCAGCTGCGAACGAATGTCACGATGCTGCCGGCCGCGCATGCCCGCCCGGGTTTGAAGTCAGCGCAGGCGAGCAATAAGATCGACACTATACGGGCGTAAAAGGGCAGCGGCGGTGATGTAGAGGTTTCTCGTTCAGCAGAAAAAGGACACATACATGGAATAAGAAGTTAGACATCGAGTGAGACAGATGTTGTCGCCATCTTCCGCAGCCGTTGGTTGTAATAATACTGTTACTGGTCGCCACGCTGGGGTCCAATCAACCGGGCTCCGGAGAGAAAAGGTTTCTCTGGTGTGCTGCAGCACTCGGCGGAAACATGCAAACAAGTTCAACAGGCAATCGTTGGTTCCTGCGTTGGCCGAGAAGTCAATATCAACAAAGAATAAATTGTTTGGTGAGAGTGTAAAAAAAATATGTACAAAACTGCTGAGGGCCGACAGAAGCGCCGGACGGGACCAATGACGGAGATGGCTATCCGGCGAGTGGCACAGAAATCTGAACTTCGGCTCTTTGTGCCCTTCTAGAAGACGCTTCGAAACTTGGGATTGTTTCGAGCAGGCTTGACCAATGGCACGCGCTTTGGCAGCCAAAAAAGCCACTCCCAAACACAAGTACGAACAAGATCGACTGTGAGGTGCGCGAACAGGAGAAGACGACAACGGAGACTTGCAGGATGCGTGGAACGATCGACATGATACATGCCCCCTTCTCTCTGTTCAGCACAACGGTAAAGGGTCTCGAGAGTGCTCGAGCTTTGCGATGTGCCAACCGTCCATACAAAAAGGACGGACGGGATGGTGGTGTTACGGGCGTAGGACAGCAGCAGCGACGAGGCTCAGCCCTATTCTAAAGGAACGGCTACCGGAGAAGAGAGAGATTGACGTAGAGAACCACAACAGAGTTCAAACAGCGCGCAGATTGACAGTCATGGGTTGCACTCTGTTTACGACTGCCGTTGGCGGTGAGATGGCCCGGAAAGCGAATTGCGAAAGTAGACGATCGGTGATGCGGCGTCGAATGTCTCATTCTTCAGGTCGGGCACAAAAGGGTCAAACAAACAGAAGATTCGACGGCGTTCGGGGATGAAAGAAGACAGGCCATGAGTGCAGCATGGCGGACAAAGGAATGGATCACTGCGCCAACCCACACAAAAGAAGCGTCAGGCAGGACGAAATCAGCAGCCAATACCCGTGCATGGGGGCGCAAGTTAGTGGATCGCGCCATTCCGGAAGGAGCGTAGTTCGTTCTTACCAGTTTCTAGCGTGGAAGGTGCTGAATCCGTTAGCGCCTGCCAAAGAGGGAGTACCTTCCTCCCGCGCCCTCGTTCTGCAAGAGCGCACCACATCACCTCACACACCCATCCGGCCTCGTCTCGTCCTCCCTCTTTTTTCAATCTCACTCTCGTCCACTCGCTGCAAAACCCCGCCCGCGGCTCGTCGATCACACACCACGCAACTACTTTTCCAATCGTCGTCGACCTTGGTTACTCGCTCTTTCAACTTGCTCGATTCAAAGACGGACGACCAAAAGCCCTGTCGCTCGCTCTTTCCCCGGACTCACTTTCCAGCTCTCTACTTACGGCCGGCCTACTGGTTTTACTGAAAATCCACGCCATACTTTATCAACTGTCTCTCTTGCCGCTCCACCTGCTACACACAATCTACCCTGCGATATACACCTGCAGCTTCCCGGCACCAGCAAATTCCCCTGTCAAATTCTAGGCCAGCCGTGCGACACGACGTGCATAAGCGTAACCACGACAGCCGACGTCAGACAGGACAAGCAGCAGCGACAGCATTAGCAACAGCGACAACACCTTGCTTCTGGTTCATGTTTCGCTTCTGACCCACAGCAACACAAGACAAGCCAGACACGTGTGGGAGAGATTGACTCTTCCACTCCAATTTCCAAGCTGGCGCCTATATTTGAGCACCAGCGTGCCTCTGCCGGCACCCTGACTACACCCTCTCCCAACAGCGACCCCGCTGCTGGTACCCGCCGCAAGAGCAGCAGCAGCTTCTGGGGTAGCGTGATGAGCTCGCGCAAACCCTCGCATTACCAAACAGACTCTGCTCACTCGGCCAAAATCGCCGTCTACTCATCCACCACCGACTGCGACGCCGACGACGAAGCCACAATGTCGGCTGAAGAGTCATCACAACAAGTCCGCCCCATGAGTGTCCACATGGCCGCCTCGGCTCCCTCATCAGCAGCATCGTCGACACGACCAATGTCGGAAGCCGCACCCTTCTGCCCAAGAAGACCGAACCTTCGTGAGATCCTGGCCAACACCGCACCTGCACCATGGACGCTCGCTGCCTTCATGGCATACCTCTCCAACAATCACTGCCTGGAAACACTGGAGTTCACCATGGACGCTGGCAGATACAAGAAGCACTACCACAGAATGATGAACAAGGCTCCCGTTCCCGGACAACCGACGGAAACTGACGCCAACTATGTGAAGGAGTTGTGGGACCGCCTGATGGAGGCCTACATCCAGCCCAACGGCTCGCGTGAGGTCAACCTCCCATCGCAGGTCCGCGATCCTATTCTAGAGCACAAGCCCGAAAACAGACTCCCACCGGCACCTACAGTTCTTGAGCCTGCTGTCTCCAAGACTTACGAGTTGATGGAGGAGTCTGTCCTAGTTCCTTTCCTCAACAGCGTCTATCCTCAATCTCCTACTCCTGTTAGCCCTTACTACCCCAGCAACTCGAACAACTCGAACGAGAGCATGACTCCCGTCGAGGAAAAGTCACGCTTCGGTCGTCGCAGTCGTCACTCTTCGAGAGGTAGCCCCCCTCCTCTCAGTGCCAGCTCTGCCGAGTTCTCGGCTGCTTCATATTCACCCCCTTCTCTTAACAACCGCAAATCTGCCCCTTCCGCTCTCACTACTGCCCTTTCTCGTCACCGCTTCTCTCAAAAGCTCAGCCCCACAAGCTCGGCTCCTTCGCACTCTCTGTCGGCGGCGCTCAGCACTGCAAGCAGTGCATCTGACGCCATCTACTCTGGTCCTGGTCTGACCGACGACTCTGGTAGCAGCGGTTCGCCGATTAACGACTGCCCCATGACGCCGCCAGTCACACCACCCATGAGCGACATCAGTGGCAGCCCGAAAACCAACAGGGATAGCGGTGCCTGGAAGAAGCTAGGCCGATTGAGCGGCTGGAAGCCGTCACGGAAGAGAGGCCAGCCAGGCTTCGATCTTCACACTACATGAGCACAATTGGGAGGACATCTCTTATGAACCAGAGTCCGTCCCGATCACAGTCATTCTTATGTCACGCAGCGAGTGCATCAAAATCTTTACAATCATGGTTAGGCGTCGGGGAGTTTTTAGAAACGACAGAGCATGTGCTCTTATGATGGGTCATCTGGCATTTCTAGCAAAATGGGTTTTGTTTATTTTTTCGACGATGAGACGATGGGCATTGGGAGCAAAGGCTGCTTTCCAGACCGCCGTGGGTCTTGTACGAAGGTGATGGCCGATGGCTATGATCATTCTGGATTATTTACTTTGCGAACATGCCGAGCTCGACCTTACGAGGCAGCCGCTGAATTGTAACAACATTTTCACCTCCTTCAATATGCATGTTCCTTTCCACTACTGTGAGTTTTAGTGTGAGTGTTGTCTAGAACCTGTTGACGGTGTTGAGGCGCTGCAAGCGGCTAGCTGGCGTGACGCAAGTACCGCCGCACCAGTTGGACGCCATGTGTCGGGCATGATCTCGCGGCAGGCCGAGTGGTACAAGTAACACACCAGCTTGCAGCCCAAGCACCGAGGATGAAATGCACTAAACCGCCGTGTACGTTCTATGCGTTCCCGACATGAGGGTGAGGCTGGATGAGCAGGCTCGATATGCAAGTGCGGCTCGGGCTGCACCTGCTCGGGTCGAGTGGTGATGGAGGTGGGAAGATCTAGTAGGCTAATGACATCACGTTTCGGACATGGGTGCTCGAGAATGTGTATGCAATCAAGACGTGCAAGACGAGCCCTGATAGGGAAGACGCGCATGGGACGTCAAGGAAGAAGAAAGTCTTCTGCCCACTCTACTGACCATCATGTCAAGCGCTAATATTACCTGCCCAACGCCATAATGTCGCAGGACACAGGAGTGTATGAACTGCCAGGCGACCTTCCGCCAGTCATCGAATTACCAGGTGAATATCTACCCGCAGAATTACCTGGTGATGATGCTTCACCAAAAGAGTTGCATGATGGAAGGCCATCTGCTGAGTTGATGCCAACGCCCTACTCGACCGACTTGCTGCCAACACCCTACTCAGCTTTCTCGGCCCTCTCGTCGCATCCATCGCTGAAGCCTTCTCCACTGAATTTTTCACGGCCACGTCCAGTACAGGCCAACTCGTACAATTTTGGCAGCCAGGCTGGACCCATTCCTGAATATGACCCGAACAATCGCCCAACACTCTCCGAGTCTCCGCACACTCACGATGGTCAAAGGAGCGAAGAGGAGAATGTAGACGAGGAAGAGGACAACGATGATGGCATTAGAACACCAGCTGCAGATGACAGAACATTCACTAGTCTGAGTCAGGAAGACGTACCAAGAGACAGCATAGATGGAGCAAGCATAGGTGGAGCCAGCATCGACGATGCAATACCACCTCCCATCAGGACGTATGCAGACTTGAGGGATATGGACATGCCAAGAGACAGCTTAGATGGAGCCAGTATTGATGAAGCTCTGCCTCCTCCGATACAGACACCTAAAGGCTTCAAGAGCTTCAGTCACGATTTCAGCACACTGAACATCTCAAGAGGCGACAGCATATATGAAGACTTCCCCACACCTCCTGGCATCAAGTCACCGAAGGATCAGTTTAGAAAGGACTCACAGGCTCTGCCCGACATTAGAGAGAACCATGATGCCACGCCTTCATCCCTTGGACAAAGCAACCATCCTCTTGCTCGCATGAATACCGTGAGTTCAACAGCGAGCAGTTTCGACGAGGCCGTACCACCTCCCGTATCGACACGGCGATATCCTTTGTCACACATGGACACAGAAAGCTCAAGAGGCACAAAGAGTTCAAATCAGACAAAGACATCCAGGGTGGACAGCGTCGTGGATTCATCCGTCGGCGTTCCACCGAGAAGCACTGCTCGTAAGGAGACACAAACCGAACCTCGGGCTCCAAAAGTGCTCATCTACAAACCGTACTTGGACTACGCATCTAGCGAAAGATCGGCTTCCTTGCGCACTGACACAACGCAAGAAGAGAGCATCCCAAGTGCAGGAGCACAAGACAGCCGAAGGCACAGTGTAGCAGAAAGCGAGTCTAGCTCGGTATCTGATTTTGCGTTTGACGGCCGACTTGGCTGGAACCCACGCGGCAACACTGTCCCTGACAAGGATGCAAAACGTCAGCAGAGGTGGTCAGCACCTCTCACAAACCCGCTGAAGAAGGTGACATCCAGACCCAAAGGCAAGCAAAAGCAACAGACAACACTACCAACCATGCAAGAGCAGCCATCACGACAAGGCTCAAACGCAAGCTCCGGACCAGCACTTTCACCAGCAACCAGCAGAGGATCTACAGGCACACAGAGCAGCGCCTCAAGCAGACCGCCTACCATCCCCGCTCGCATTCCTCGCATCATCAAACGCACATCGATAGATCAGATGTCCCAGCATGTCAATCCATGGCAAGGAGAAACCATGAGTGATCGTGGTAGCGAGTCAAGCAATGAGTGGACAAGCAGTGAAGTCGATACTTCTGGTTTAAGCGTGGAGAAGATACACAAGCTTAAGAAGAAGGGCATAAATCCTGCTCTGTATGTCGAGATGCAGAATGCGCGTAAGGGCAAGTCCAAATGGATTAGTCCTTTGCAGGGTAATTCGTTCATCTCCTGATCGTATTCATCTCTCCCTTACCATCAACACCACCATATCTCTTACCCACCAACCCAGTCCCGGTATACTGGACACGGATGCTAATTCCGTCGGCGCCCTCCGTATCGCACTCGCATTTAAGCATGCTTCTATTACACACGATTCAAGCACAAACGACTCCAGTCACTCCACAAGGCGTCCTCCATACCATGGATCCCCTTCAAGCCTTACAACGTGATGATAGCGTGGCACCGCATGGCACCCAAATAACCATATTCCATCGCATCCGTCGGATAAAATGACTCGACCTCTCCTTCCACGACTATTCCCCGACCGTTATACCAAGATCTACGAAAAAGTCCCCTGCTGTACCATAGTTTCTGCCCGGGCAGAGGGGCAGAGAGTAATTCAATGGTATGGTATGGCACGCCGTTGTGGACAGTATCTGGAGGTTAAAATCTTGGATCTATGGAATTTCCGACTGTTTTTCGGCTGCAACGGTTTTCTATCCGATTTTTGTCTCGCGGGAAGCTGATCGGTTCTTCGGTTTCGCGATAAAGAGGCAATCTGGATCTCTGTTCATTGATGATGACGGAAGGCAGAATAGCAGATAAGCGAAAATGTAATACCCTGATGGAAATGGTATTTGAAAGATGTGGCTGATTTGATGTTTATGGTATGTGGCTTGAGGAAGAAGCGAAAGGTGTTCACCACTCCTTCCTTGTATTACTATTGGCCGAGGACTATAGGAACACTTGATTGGGTACTTTTTGCTTATAGATGAATGACGTGTTAATAAATAATCTTCCTACTCAAATACCCCCAAACTCTGGGTAGGATTCCATGTAATTGATATTCTTGGGTAGGAATGGCAAGGGAAGGATGCACCCGCTGGAAGGATTGTTTGTCTTTCCATTTTGCCATGTTGCAGTGTCTGACATTTGTAGATCTTTCCCATCATAGATTTCAGGGTAAAAAAACGCATGGCATATCTCGGTGTGAAATTTCAAATGCCCATCAATGTCTCTTCTTCTGGGCAATGGTGGTTCCCAAGACTTCGATCGAGTGCGGACGAGTCGCCGGCACAGAAAAACGCTGGTGGTGAGTCTTTTCCATTTACTGTATTTGTTTACTGCATTGTGGTTTGTGGTCAGGGCGAAACACGTTGACGATAAGAGGTTGCTCTGTTCGTGACATGCGTTTGTACAGTCATTTGAAAGCTGAACCAGAGACATGGGGTGTTCAGGAAGCGAAATATTGCATTCATCAACCATGGAAAGAGCATACAACGATGAGAGATCAAGCAGAGAGAGGAAAGTGGCAAACAAATTGACCATGCATGAGCAAGATATCAACGTCGTCGATGAATTGGCGGTAGATCAGCAATACAGGTGTGAGTGACGGGAAACGCAACGAGGCCATCAAGCCGTATCTCCGTGTGTTGTATGAGGCATCGCTGCATTGAGTAGTACAATGCTTTGTATGCCTTTCATTTACAGACCGTCGTCACAAGCTCTGACATATCACTGTTCTTTGTCTCCTGTCCGTCTTTGCGAAGCAAACGCGTAAAGAGGATGTCGCGATGGCGCTGGCTTGCCAAGCGCAACCCATAACACCTTCCTCGCGCAACCTGCATTTCCTTCATGTTGTCTGTCAAAAGAAGTTTCTCATACACAAGGCGAGATGTGAAGAAAAGTGTCTAGCTCGCTGTTTGTTCAATCGCCTACCGAGAGTGCAGTACGAAGATAGGATAGCCTGTGACTCTTGCGGTCTCGTCTTGAGTGAGGTTTTGAACCACGAAAATCACGTTCATATCTTCAGGCCTGGACAGGGTAAGCTTGTCGTCGAATCTGAGTGTATTTCCAGCGCACACTCCTCATCGACGTTACGGTTCTGGTCAAGAAGAAGAAGAAGGCACACTCAGCCTTATCACACTTGATGACACGGCACTGCGGCATTTTCACAACCTGAAGGATTATGCCTCTTCTTCCGCTACAACCAATCAGGTATCATAGATCCTTTGTATTCTCCTCCTCTGACCGACCAAAAGAGCAGAAAGTGTTATGGCAAAGGCTAAGTATACTCTGTCGGCACGTTGCAGACGCAATGTATGCAGGCTCTAGATTGCAAGCTTCGGTAAGCAGCCACAACATATCTTAGCCTGACCACGCTTAGCTTCAGAAGGATCTTGTGTGGTAACGCGGCTGCTTAAGTCGCTCTCATCTCCTCTCAGCACTTTCTCAAACTTGATGTTAAATCAGACGGCTCCAAACTTCCACACAACGGCATCATGAATGCAGAGAGCACTCCCAAATATGTGATCATAGAAGAGGCAGAAAAGCAGGTTATGGAGCCAGAAAACCACAAATACTTCGTCATGGTTAGGTCTTCTCTCGAATTACCAGAGGCAGCCCACATCTCGACAGGCCATGACTATAGCCCTGACCCTCATTCTCACCACGAATCACGACCTGCCACTCTGCTGGAAGCACACGAGAGAAGGGACAGGCAAACGTGTTTGATAGTGGGATTTTCACTTCTAGGTGCATTTGTGGTGCTGGCAGTTGTGCTTGGGGCGGTGCTTGGTTTGAATCATCATTCGAAACACTCATCGTAAGTTCCAATTTGTGCATGCTGGATCGAATTCGCTAACTTAGCAAGCTCGACAGTGAAAGCCGATAAGCTCTGAACACGAGCAGCACTACATCACTACTGCTCGAACATTTGTATCTGACCTTATTGGCTACTTCAAATGGCATTGGTGCGAACAAGCCTCCATTGTGTTGTTGGCATCAGGATGGGTGCATCTCAGAGGCTCTTCGAGATATGAACAAGTCATGGCCAAAGTTGCAGAAGAACGAGTGGCTCGTCAATCTCAGACTATCTGCATTGTCTTTAGATGGGAATGTTTCTGTTATAATTGATGAACTGAATATAGTTATATCGATAACAGAAAATATGAGATGTTGACTATGGCCAACGTGGACAACTGCTGCAAGGGCCTTCCTTTCTAATACAAAATCGCACCCAGAAGTCTAGACGCCAACGCCATTTACCAACTCGATTGCCTCTCATCTCATAGCAGCCCGTTCGGCTAGTATAGTTGCGTTCTGCAGCTTCAATTCCTTCTTACGCACTTCTATTCGTTTGTTCTTGATATCGTCCTTCGCAGCCGGACCGGCCAATGCCCCACCGACCATTCCACCGACGGTAGTACCGACGGGCCCAAGGACTGATCCGAAGATCATACCAGCGGCAGCTCCGCCACCACCAGCAGCAGCGGCACCGATGTACATCCTAGCCTTGTCCCCATCCTTCAACGTGGGTGTAGCACGCGGACTCTCGAGAACGCCAACATCGAAAACGTGTTGCTCCCATTCGTCACCACCAGTTAGGTACACGAACGGTTGTTGATTCCTGCCCCTTTCGCCAAAGATCTTGAAAGGCTCGAGCTGGGTGGGAAGGTCCATTTGATCAGGAACGACGTAGACGTGTGCGGTAGGGACCAAAATGTAGAAGACAGGGGTCGGACCGACAACCTCTCTGAATTTGAGAAGGATGGCAGCCATGGTTGCTATATTGTCGAAGATGCCGCAGAGACCAGGCAGGGGGTCTTTACTAAGCTTAGCTTCGAATTCGGAATGCCAGTTGTTGCCGGGATGGAACACGAAAAAGTACCCCTGACCTGTCGTAGCATTCATCTCCTTCATGCGGCGCTCTGACACACAGTAAACGTGCTGAGAGAGCTTTTCAGGCTCGTCCAGATTGACTCCAATGTTGACGGCCTGGTCAATGTGCTTGACATTATTGGCGATTTCTTCTCCAAGCTGGGCAAGGCGAGCCTTGGATCTAGCTTCATCCCAGGTCTGGTAGGCAGTGCAAGATGCAGAGATAATGGTCGACATTTCCCAGCAATATTTGACGGTACTGATGCAGGTATCTGCCGTACCAAGTGTATCTCTCATTGTTGTCATCGTGCTCGATGCTTCGTTGAATTTTGCACGGATATCGTCTTGAAAGAAGGAACTGGCTTCGTGTGCAGCGCCACGGCCACCAGCTTCTGACATTGTGCTGAGAAGGCCGCCCATGGTGGGATTAGAAGAGGAGTATATGAGATGAACGGGCTCTTGCTGAACAACGAGCAATCCCACAAACCTGTTATAAACACACGCAAGCGCTTCGCAGAAAGACCCGAGGCCGTGATGAAGACATGATTGACATCACAGCGTGTGGTCACCTTGTTTGTCTGACGCAATCATGTCGACAGTATAAGCCTGGCTATCGGAGATTGTGATAGAAGTCTCTTCTATTGATAGAGTAGACCGAAAGGATCCCGAAGCCTTTTATTGTTTCAGCCTCGGGTACATGAATGCTTCATATGCATACCGACAGGGGCGAAGCCAATCAATCATCTTTCGAGATCTCCGCTCCAAACGGCGATGCATGGCGGATGCCTTCCCCGGTGGACAGCCACGTGAAGGCGCATTGGACTTTCCAGAACCAGCGTCCACAAATTTGAATTGTGGCAGCTGAAAGCTGAGAACTGTGACGAGTCCTTTCCAAAACCAGGCTTTTGATTCGTGCTTCTTTCGGATATGCGAGCATGACGCTCAATCAAGTCCGGGCCGGGTTGAGTCGATCGAGTACGTGAATCTGTCAAGTCCTCGTCCGTACACCTTTAAGACGGCATATCTCGAGCCTTGTCTACGATCCTAGCCATCAACAATCCTCAGCGATCCTCAACAGGATGTCATGTTCAAGATCATACCTTTACTGCTTCCTCGCACTGTGTGCCCTGGTCGTCTACGCATATGCCGCGGAGCCTACCTTGAGCGGTATGTCAATCGTTCACACTATAGTCAACATACCTTGGCTGATTCACAACTAGTCGCCCCAAAGTCAAACACCACCGAAGAAACCCAACCAGCAAAAGAGCCAGTTCACGTATCTCCTTCGAACGCAGTGCTGTGCCTCGTCGTCCTTGGTATTAATGCGGCCACGCAAAGATCAGGAGCCGATCATTTCGCAAACCAACATCTTTCACCAGCTCGCACCTCTCCGTTCATATGTCTGGCAGACATACTTGTCACCATAATCTGGCTCGTTTACGGCGTGTGCCATGAAAAGATAAGCATCAAAGCCTCGGCGAAGATGCTTTTCAAAGACTTTGACTTCTCAGAAGAAGAGGATACACTCGGAGTAGGCAACCGCTGGTCTTGGTCTATCGTTCTTGTGTTGTTGTTTGCAGTTGGAGTCTTAGTCGAGGCAATAAAACTATTCGCCTTTGCGGCAACAGGAACCGCGCCATGGTTGCAGACATTTGCCGCTGCCATGTTCTTTGCTGCGTACGTCGTACGCATATCTGTCAACACAATCAGCCGGCTTTGCACAGATGAAACCACCACAACAAAGCTAGGGGAAACCAAAGCAGATCGCAAGATGCTCTTCAACATCGCAGACCTGCTCTACAACATCGCTTACTCGGCACAATTTCGTTTTTGGATCGCGACTTTTGGAAACCTCGAATATTTCGCCCGACCGAACAAGAAGGTTGTGCCCACCTTACTCGCCATCGTTATCGTCCCTGCCTTGGCTTCTTATTTCTTTCCGAAGGAGAAGAAATCTCAGGGGGTGCAACCAGTCGAAGAGCAAACATCGCAATCTACACCAACTGGAACACAGAAGCCAGAGATCTATGGCGGAAGTTGGTCTCTAAAGAACTGGGAAAAGGACGACCAGAACAGAGCATTCCTTGTCTTATTCGTGGTTATGATCAGTGTCCCTCTCGATGCCGCATGGAGAATACTTTTTATTCCCTTGGCTTCGCTTGCCGTCGTTGTTGGACACTTGTCTCTTGTGTCTCTCATATGCCAGATCGTTCGCAAAGTCAAGAAACGCAACAGTGTCGCGAGCAAGACAAAAGCAAGCGACAATATATCAGAGGCATCAGTACCGGTGGATGAAGATTCACAGGCGATTGAAAAACAACTGCGTGAGAGATGGTCCCCTCTTTTGAGAGCGAAAGACCCAGAGTGGAGAAATGTTGTCAGCTCTGCCTCTGCGGTGGCTAACTTCAGCTTCGTCTGCATGTACTACTTTGGAATATACGACGCTTCGAAGACCGTGAAGCCAGGTTGGTTAGAAAAGTTCTGAACGCCGAGGATTCTTCGTGTCTACCGAACATGACTAGCCCTGACGGAAGAAAGGTCTCCAGTTGGCTTGTTGGATGGCGGAGCTGTGGTATTAGTACTAAGAAGCAATGTAGATAGATCAAATTCGATCTTCCAAGAAAGTGATCATGCTCATCTTGACGGTAGCCAAGTCTTATATCCAAGAACGTGGCGATCTTGATCTGACCAGAAATCCTTAGTTGGCTCTTCCTTTACTTCAGTGGCTTCCATGAATAGTTCCTTCCTGTCCTGTTTGAATGACAGGCCGGCATGGGAGACGTGGCGATTCACCCGATAAGTGAGCTGTTAGGCAGTCGATTCCCACAAAGATAGTGCAACGCCGTGTTGCCCTGTGAATCCTTGCTTTTGAGCATCTTTATCTTTGAACCATCGATTTCGATACTCTCGAATATGCGTCGGACAATATTGGCCTGCTCAGCATGATGTGATGTGTCCGGCACAGGAAATCTCGCAAGGTTCCGATTCGCGAACTTGGCATCAAGGGCATCGACCTCGGAAGAAGTGAGAGGTGCAGGGTCGCCCTTTTTGTCGATGAAGCTGGGTACTCTAATTGGTCGTGGACGGGTCTTCTCTTCCCGCCGAATGCCGGACAGAGAGCGGATCTCGCGGATTGACCGATAAGATATTGGGCCAAAGAGCTGATATCCTGCTCAGTGCGAGGAAAGCAAGCCGTATGGAGGAGGAGAGGCCAGAGCTACTGCCTTGATCCAGGCCGAGGCATCGGCTCCGGCCTCTAAAAGTACATCGAGGGCCTCAGAGCTGCCAATTCGAGCAGCTGCAACAAGTGAATGCATAGCATCACCATTCGTAGATAAATCAAGCGGTATAGGGCATCCGCCAGCTCAAAAGGGGGTGATCCTTTGAGATCGTGTGTCCGGGTAGTCTCCTCCAGACAACACCACTAGCTGTTAATGATATTATAGCGCAAGCAAAAAAAGAAGTCCTGTCAAAAGACAAAACATACAGCAGCAGGGATTCCCACGTGGTCACCCACCGTAGTACTAATCTGCCGTTCAAATGCTTATGTATGGCAGAGCGGACGGGATGCCCAGTTTTCAGCTGACTGTGACCGTATGTGGTTGACACGGTGATGCGTTGCAATATACTGCTGTGACTGAGCGTGCACATACGACTTGATGTCGGACCAGCAATCTTTGACACAGCTTTCGTAAGGGCCTTGCGAGCAAGTATTCCTCAGATAGTCGGCTATAGAGTAGGCCGGGATCTCGAGGGCTAGGAGCCGGTCATGTTAGCATCTTCGAAGAGAACGCCTTCTGCCTCTCTCGGAAGTGAATGGTAGAATTTGGGTCTTTGTGTTCCTGGTTCCAGAGATCAAGGTGGTTAGGCAGCTGTGGAGCCGCATGGTGATGTTAAACAGAAGATATGTTCGGTGAGATTTTCAACGACCTCCACTGAACTATCGCCACGATAGAAAGACTTCGCGCATTCTGACAGGTATGTGTAGCATGGAGATGGTCAATTATCCCTTAAGTACTCGATCGAGTGTTGGTGAGAGTACGAATTCCGCCAAGACATGGCTCGCCGGCCGCCGCATCTCCGTCACCAGCGCATCTTCAACCTCAAAACTTCTGTGACTGTGCAAGGCATCTGCCTTGAATGACTCAGCTCCCAGCTATAAAGGCTACACCAAAATCTCTGTAGCAAGGCACGAAGATTTTCGCACAACATGGATGACCTCGAAGCGCTCGAGCATCTATCGCTCGTCTCGAAGGTCGCTTCAGAAATCCAGAACCACATGGGAATATCTGACAAGACTATCGCCGAATTCGTCATTGCTCAGCATGAGCAGTGTAAGAACCTCGATGAATTCAAGACAAAGCTATCGGAGTTCGACTTCTCGGCCAGTTTGGCGACAGCTATTGACCGCCTAGTGCTTACCATGCACCCCAAATACAAGTCAAAGGCAAAGCAGGCGCATGCGCAAGAGGAAGATGATCGCGATCTAGATGGTGAGCGCGACAGAAAAACGAGGGTATTCAAAGGACTAGTCATACCCGACAAGGACGTCGCCTTTGATGAGCAGGATGATGCGCAAGAGGAGGACACAAAGCTGGACGCTATGGACGACACCTTTGCCCTACTGGAGGGCCTAGCAGGCGGACCGAAAAAGCCCAGCGCCCCTCGAAAGCGCAGCGTAAGTCCGGTGGAGGCCGAATACGACTCGCGCCAGAGCAAAAAGTCGCGCCGCCGAACACGCTCTCCGGAACAGCGACACGACGACTTCATCTTTGAGGACGAATTCGGCCGAAACCGCCCATGGCGCAAGTCCGATCAAGACACCGACCGCAAGAGCCGACATCGTCAGAGGAGCCGCAGCGAAGACAGACACAGGCACAGGCGCGAACCAACTCCAGAAATGGATGATTCGCCCGTGCTGTACAAAATCTACGATGGCAGAGTTACAGGAGTCAAAGATTTCGGCGTCTTTGTGAACCTATATGGAGTCAGAGGCAAGGTAGACGGCCTCGTACACATCTCCGCCATGGCCGAGGGTAAGGTCAACCACCCATCCGACCTGGTATCTCGGAATCAAGAAGTCAAGGTCAAGGTCATGAAGGTTCAAGATAATCGCATCAGCTTGTCTATGGCCGAGGTTGACCAAGTCACCGGACAAGACTTTGAGCCTCATAAACGCATTGGCGCGGCCACTGGTGCAAATGCTTTGGGCATGAACGGAGAAGAACGCTATGGTAATCTGACCTCAAACGTACCAGTGATTGAAGGCAACATGAACCAGAGACGCAATCGCAAGAGAATGACGTCCCCAGAGCGCTGGGAGATCAAACAGTTGATTGCATCTGGTGCTATCTCAGCTCAGGAGTATCCCGATATCGACGAAGACTATAATGCCGCACTCAGAGGAGAAGAGATCGAAGAGGAGGAAGACGTCGATATCGAAGTTAGAGATGAAGAGCCGCCTTTCTTGGCTGGTCAGACCAAGCAGTCTTTGGAACTTTCTCCTATTCGGGTGGTCAAAGCACCAGATGGATCCATGAACAGAGCAGCTATTGCCGGTGACGTTCTTGCGAAAGAGCGCCGAGACTTGAAGCAACAGGAATCGAGAGACAAGGCCGCCAAAGAAAACTCTGGTGTCGACTTGCAAGCACAATGGAATGACCCCATGGCAAACCCCGAACAACGACAATTCGCCAGTGACCTGCGCCAGGCTCGTCAAAATGACGGAGAAGTACCAGAATGGAAGCGTATCGCCTCACACAGCAAGACTCAGTCGTTCGGCAAGCGAACCGACATGTCGATCAAGGACCAGCGTGAGAGTCTGCCTGCTTACCAGTTCCGCAAACAGTTCTTGGAAGCCGTCGCAGGATATCAGCTTTTGATTGTCGTCGGAGATACAGGATCTGGAAAAACAACACAGCTGACACAGTATCTCGCCGAGGAAGGTTATGCCAACCAAGGAATGATAGGTTGTACACAGCCCCGTCGTGTCGCTGCCATGTCAGTCGCCCAGCGTGTCTCTGAGGAAGTAGGTTGCCGCCTGGGAGAAGAGGTTGGTTACACTATCCGCTTCGAAGACAAAACATCAAGCAGCACCAAGATCAAGTACATGACGGACGGTATCATGCAGCGTGAGATTCTTCTGGATCCAGAGCTCAACAAATACTCAGTGATCATGCTTGACGAAGCGCACGAGCGTACTATTGCTACTGATGTTCTGTTCAGCTTGCTCAAAAAGACGTTGAAGAAACGACCAGACATGAAATTGATCGTCACATCGGCAACTTTGGACGCAGCAAAGTTCTCGGAATACTTCAATCAATGCCCCATCCTCACCATTCCTGGCCGCACTTTCCCTGTCGAGATCATGTACTCCCGCGAGCCAGAGTCCGATTACCTCGACGCCGCTCTCACTACGGTCATGCAGATCCATCTTACAGAACCTCCTGGCGATATCCTTCTTTTCTTGACTGGTAAAGAGGAGATCGATACGTCTTGCGAGATTCTCTACGAGCGGATGAAGGCGCTGGGTCCGAGTGTACCAGAACTGATGATTCTACCAATCTATGGTGCACTGCCCAGTGAGATTGCCAGTAAGATCTTCGAGCCTGCGCCAGTGGGTACTAGAAAGGTTGTTATTGCCACCAACATTGCCGAAACGTCTATCACCATCGATGGAATCTACTTCGTCGTGGATCCAGGATTCGTGAAACAGACTGCTTACGATGCCAGACTTGGCATGGACCGTCTTCAGGTTACACCCATCTCACAAGCGCAAGCACGTCAACGTGCTGGACGAGCAGGAAGAACTGGACCCGGAAAATGTTTCCGTCTGTATACCGAAGCCGCCTACCAATCTGAGATGCTACCCACTACTATCCCTGAAATTCAACGTCAGAATCTTGCCAACACGATTCTGATGCTCAAGGCTATGGGTATCAACGACTTGCTGCACTTCGACTTCATGGATCCCCCACCGACAAATACCATGTTGACAGCGCTCGAAGAGCTTTATGCGCTGTCGGCTCTGGATGATGAAGGACTGCTCACTCGCCTCGGCAGACGTATGGCTGACTTCCCCATGGAGCCCGCGCTTGCCAAATCAACCATCATGTCGGTTGACCTTGGATGCTCAGACGAGATGCTCTCGATCGTAGCTATGATCTCGGCTGTACAGACAGTATTCCACAGACCAAAGGACAAGCAGGACCAAGCCGACAAAAAGAAGGCCAAGTTCCACGATGCATCAGGCGACCACCTGACTCTGCTTAACGTGTATAACGCATGGAAGCAGAGCAGAATGAGCGATCCTTGGTGTTTCGAGAACTTCATCCAGCCACGAAGTATGAAGAGAGCAGAGGATGTGCGCAAGCAATTGGTACAGATTCTTGACCGCCATCGCTTGCGAGTTGTCAGCTGTGGTCGTGACACAACACGCGTTCGACAAGCATTGTGCAGTGGCTTCTTCAGAAACTCGGCCCGCAAGGACCCCCAAGAAGGATACAAGACGCTTATCGAAGGAACACCCGTGTACATGCATCCCTCGTCGGCACTGAACCGCAAGGCAGCAGAGCATGTGATCTACCACAGTCTGGTAGAGACGACCAAGGAATACATGCACAACGTCACAGTCATCGAGCCCAAATGGCTTGTAGAAGCGGCGCCGACGTTCTTCAAGGTGGCAGGCAAAGAGGGAGGCCTCAGCAAGAGAAAGCGCGCCGAGAGGATCCAGCCTCTTCACAACAGGTTTGCGGGAGAGGACGACTGGAGATTGAGTGCTCAGAAGAAGCAAGGTAGAGGCGGTGGTGGAACTTGGGGTTAAACAAACAGCAGCCGTAGCCCGTAATAAAGAATGCAGGCTCTCAAAGGACCATGCACTTATTCTCAAGTAATTGTGCCTTCTGACAGCCATCAGCTAAGCGATTGTTACAAGTACTGTTCTACCATGCAAATCGTGAAGTAGACCATGAAAAGAGGCGCTTCATGGTCAATTGTGCTTTCCTTCCAGCAGGACAATTGAGTGATGGAATGCTCTGGCAAGTGAAGGGATGGTCGGCTTGTTCCGACGGCGGGGTTGAGTGAAGGTGGAGAGTTTGGATGCGGCGGAATTTTAGCAAAGCAGTCATCACCGTCAATCTGAAGTCAATACAATTTTCTCGACAGCTCGTGCGAGCTATAAACACTTCGACTAGACTTTCACCTCTACGCAGACACGCGACAAAACCTCTATTCGTTTCACAAATCACCCACGCGCGCAACATGGCTTCCCTCGACGACAAGTCCAGAGCTCTGCTCCAGAAGGCCTACCCTCAGACCCCCGAGCTTGAGGGTGACATGATCAAGTTGTCCTCGTCGCTCTTCCCCAAGGCCGAGGTGTGTAGCTCTACATGCAACAACAAGACAACTCTAACCAATTCTCGATCAGTACTCGACCAACGAGAAGACCGAGATTGAACAGTGGCTCATCACCTCATCGCACATTGCCTCTACCACCGAGGATGCCGCTAAGACCGCCGAGCGCCTGTCTTCGCTCAACACTCACCTCAGCACCCGCACCACCCTCCTCGGCTCCAAGCCCTCGGTCGCCGACATTGCCCTCTACGCCCGCGTCGCTCCTGTTATCGCTTCGTGGTCAGACGAGCAGCGCACCGGCGAGCAGGGCTACCACTACATTGTCCGTCACGCCGACTTTGTCCAGAACTCCCCCCTCTTTGGCTTGAAGGTCGAGGATGCCGAGAAGGTCAAGATTGACCAGGACAACGTCATCTTCAAGATCAAGCCTATTGACTTGAAGGCCGAGAAGGAGCGCAAGAAGAAGGAGAAGGAATTGGCTGCTCAGGGTGCCACCAGCGCTGCCAACGCCGGCGCAACTGTCACCTCGGCAGCTGCTCCCGAGGCTCAGCAGAAGTCAGTTGCCGAGAAGGCTACTGAGCAGGCTGAGAAGGTCAAGGAGCAGGCCAAGACCGCTGGCGAGAAGGTTGCTGATGCCGTTGGTGCTGAGACTCCCGGTGTGAGCAAGAAGACCGAGAAGAAGGCAAAGAAGGAGAAGGCGCCTAAGCAGCCCAAGGCTCCCGCCGCACCCGAGAAGCCCTTCTCACCCGCTCTTATTGATCTCCGTATCGGCCACATTCTCAAGGCCGAGCGTCACCCTAACGCCGACAGCTTGTACGTCTCTACCATCAATGTTGGTGACGCTCCTGGCACCGACAACACCTCCGAGTACGAGGGTCAGACCTGCCGTACCGTCTGTTCTGGCCTGAACGGTCTTGTGCCCCTCGAGGAGATGCAGGGCCGCAAGATTGTCACCGTCTGCAACCTCAAGCCCGTCACCATGCGCGGCGTCAAGTCATGCGCCATGGTTTTGGCCGCCTCACCACGCGTGAAGGAGGGTGAGGAGGACCACCACGGTGGCCCCGTTGAGCTTGTCAACGTTCCCGAAGGTGCTGTCGCTGGCGACCGCGTCTACTTCGACGGCTACGAGGGCGAGCCCGAGGCTGTTCTTAATCCCAAGAAGAAGATTTGGGAGGCCTTCCAGCCCGGTTTCACCACCCTTGACAACCTCGAGGTTGCCTTCGAGGTCTCAGCTGTCCCTCAGCTCGCCGAGAAGGGTGACAGCGGTGTCAGACAGCTGAAGACCAAGTCTGGCGTCTGCACCGTCAAGTCGCTCGCCGGCGCTACCGTCCGATAAATATGCTGATGATGGAAAACCACGCTGCTAAGGATCAAAAGGAGTAACGATATACATGCTTGCGTTTTAGACATGTTTGCATGAATTCCAAACATTTTCTACAAAGCTTCATTATGACCACTTTCTGTGAGCCCATATTCGCGAACATCGGGTTCGTGTTCTGTTGATATGTACGGAGTACAATGACACGCATCGAGGGTTTGAATGGCGCGAAATTGTAGTCATCTTGCGTGCTTCAGCTGGTCTTGTCGAGATACGATAGCTGAGGACTAGAAAGATACCCCTGCATCAGATAGCGTAACCAAGTGCTCGTTCGTAAACAAGATACGAACTACATCGGAAGGAAAAGCCCAGGCTGACGAGAGATTGAGCGCATTTGCCAAAATGGAAAGCGGTTCCGCGCTAATGACTCGGATAAGCAAGCTTATCGTCGTGTTTATATTGGACACCTTTGCTAGATCTACTAGAAGCTGTTACTGCAGGTCCAAGATTGTGTAGCAAACATTTAGCCCGTATTGTGTTTGCTCGTGAGATTGAGACGTCTCGATTAAGTACTTCTGCAGCGCTTGTCGAGAAGAAATTAGTGGCAGAAGTTCGTGCCGGAGGCCGTGAGTGGTGGATGTCCTGCATGATGCCGCTTGACGTATCAGATCTTCCCCGACATCGAGGAACGCTAGCGCTGTTTGGCATGCTCTCAATATTGCATCCAAACACAGGGGGTTTCGAGATCTTCTGCTACCGGTTGATGGAGTTGAATGAGGTTCTGGGTATACTCAGTATGAATACCAACTAGACAGGATGCGCGAAGAGCCGCATTATCCTGTTGATTGGTGGCTGTTCCGGAAGGATGGATGTAGATCAACGATTTTAACTCGCCAATAAGAAAAGCAAAGCAAAGGGATGCGGCGTGTCGGCGTCAGTGTCTGTATCGGAAATGTCGCATCTTGTTGTCCGTCCTCCACGTTGCAGCTCGTCTCCTTTCTTCTTTCCTCATCTCCCTTGCGACGCACCTTCTTCACCCTATTCTTCTCGTGTTCACCCATACATCGTTTTGAGAGACTTGTTATTGCCGGCGCATAGAAGCGACCAGCACTTTCCATCTTTCCATAGATCCGCGCAGTCAGTCACACCTCCCCGGATTTGTAACCCGCTTGGCTTTGGCTTGCAGCAGCTGCCTAGTGTTGCGTAACATCACGCCTTCCCTCTTCTCAACTTTGATCTTTGGGCTTTTCCACCAAACTTCTTTCTTGTCATTCCCTTGTGTACCAACTTTTTTTCTTTCCCTCTCTCGCGCAACCTTCTGGAACAGTTTGCGACGGTTGTCCTTGCGCACTTAGCTGTCGCGCATCGCCTCCGAACTCCGTACCTCTCTCGGCGCAAACCGAATTCCAAACGCGACGTTCGTCTTTCTGCAGATGAACCACTAGGAATCAACATTTGAACATTCCTTGAGGTCATGCAAAGCATTTTCCGTCTGCCATGGTGTACGGACCCCTCAGGCGACGATAAGTCCGAAAAGGTCATGTTTCCCAAAATGCGCCAGTCACCCGTGGTCGACCTGTCTATGCTCAGCAGCAAGCTCAAGCGCAAACGATCCGTTAGTCCGTCCTTTGATTCGCTGCCTGCTTTCGACCACTCCAAGCGCGTGAAGGTCTCCAATGTCGACGATGATCCATCTTTGCCTGGAAGACGGCAAGTTGATTCTCAGGTCGACATCAACCTTTCGGACTCTGGACTGCACGACTCAGCTAACCAGGCTCTTCAAAATCCGATGGCTAAGGTCCCTCTGCTTACTCCGGACGTGTCGTTTGCGGCCTCCGGCGCAAAGGCCACGGCTCCAACACCTCCGCCTTCTGCCAAGCCAAAACAACCTTTGGAGACCAACGACAAGCCGGAACTTCTGGAGGGAACCAAGGAATCGCAGCTCCAAGACGTTATCGAACACCAGTTCAATCTCGAAATCTTGCTCAAACATCGCGAACTCCGCCTCATTGAGCAAGAGCTTGCCAAGTGTCAAACTGCGCTCGAGCAACTCAGGAGATGTGAACTGATGCCGTATCCCGGAGCTTCTGGTCTCTCGGAATCACTCTCTTGTGGTACTGGACCTGCTTTGAAGCCTCAGTCTGGATTTACCCAGCCACAAGCGCCATCGCCCTGGGGCGTTACAGACGGTCCTTACACCAGACACTATGCGAGATGGCTTCTCAACGACCCGACATTCGACTCCGTACCCTTCAGTCATGTCATGCCGGGGCTTGAGAGCTACGCGATGCAGCCTGAAGGCCGCTCGACCCGCAACAGTGGTGCGGGTGTTGGGAAGACTGGCAGATCTCGTTCAATGCGGGATTCGTTCGGCAATCTCAGCCAAGCGTTGCCCAACTACCCTGCCCAGTCTCGTGGCAAACAGGGTCCTTTGGTCATAAGAAGACTAGCCGACAATCTATTTGTCAAGCTGATATGCAACAACTGTCAGCGCGGTGACTTTTCTAGTGTCCAGGGATTCTTGAACCACTGCCGTATAGCGCACAAGGTTGATTACAAGAGCCACGAAGCAGCTGCTCTGGATTGTGGAAAGCCGCTGGAGGAAGACGAATCTCACCTGATTCCTCAAGGTGCTCCCGTAGCGACATCTGGGGCGCCAAAGCCGCAACAGGCTCCCAAGCCTATCGTGGCGCAAGCCGTCCCTCCACCTCCAGCTGGCTTTGTTCACCCTCTCAATGCGCAGACTCTGCCGCGTTTCACGTGGAAGAGACAGGCGGATGAGGCAAGAGCATCGGTCTCTCAAACCCAAAGCCGCCGTGCAGTGGCAAACAAGCCCAGGAAGTCTTCTGCGTCGGCTTCTTTTCATGCGAGCCCCTTGGTCGGATCATCAGTCACACCATACCTATCTGCACGTTTCGCCAAGCAAGGTCTTGGTGGAGATTTGCAGCGCGCAACCACTCAAGCTCGCGAGAAGATTGATCTAGGCCCGGAACCAGCTGAGGACGAACAGCCCGCAGAGACGCCGAGCGAGACGCCTAAACCCAATGGTATATCAGCCATCAGTGTCAGCAGACCTGCTGCAACTCCTGTTCCAGACGGAGCGCAAGGTCACAAGGGCTGGTATTCACCTATCTCACGCCCTAGACCTGCGCCAATCATGGCTCGCCACGTTCCCGAAGCCATGCTAGATTCGCCGCCCAATCTGTCGCCTCATGCGGTAGACAGTAATCCAGGACTTGTGTCTGACCACGAAGACGATGACGCTCCTTCTGACTTGGACGATGTGCGATCTGAACGTCACGAATCTCCTGGCGCAGTGAGCAGGCTCAGCGCTCTTAGGGGTAGAACTTGCGGAGATGAAATGGCTGTGGATCTTGAAGTTGACGTTGATGACGAGGCAGATGGCCACAGCGTTCTCATCAGACCACGCAGCCTCGGCCTGCAGATGCGTTCGAGTGGAAGTCCGAGCAGGGCAAAGTAAGGGGTGATACATGGATAGCGACGACCCAAGTCAAGATGGTATCACACGTAATCAATGAGAAAAAGAAGAGTGGAAGGCGATGCATATTTGGAGGATTCGACACAGGGCATGGAAATATGGCAGAGCTTATCGTTGTACGTTATTGACGAAGGGAAGACAAGATGGAGGACTTTTCGTTTCGTTTTAGAGTGTTCTTACTAGACATGAAATTGGACAAAAAGCTTTTATTATCATTTTGATGTTTCGTCTCTGGTTGTGTGATCTGCTCGTGTCCGGCATTGTGACGAGCAAAGAGAAGCGTTATCTAGCTATTAAGTATGCGATCAAGCGTTCTTCAGTTCATCAATCGATCAACCACCGCTGGCCTCGCGGTAGAAGCTGATGCTCCTGTTTGCGCCGACTGTGACGAAAGTTTCGTTTCTCGTCATAGGTGTCTTGGGAAGCCACTTTACAGCCCAAAGAGTCTTGTCGGATTCAGTCTGAGTAGCAACGCACTCGCGGCGTTCAACACTCCAGACCTTTGCCTTGCCATCATAAGCACTATAACAGCGTCAGCATATCTCTCCTGCCGCCAAGCTTGAAGGAGGGAATTGGAATCAGAACAACATACCCGCTCAATAGATTCTCACCCGAGTCACTCCAATCCAGACTCATGACCCAACTCTGGCTACCAGTGAGATTGGCAACCTGCTCACCGTTCTTGACATCGTAGAGCGCAATGACCTTTGCATCACCACCTGCAGCGAGGAATTTACTCGCAGGCGAGAAGGCCACCGTCCTCACTGGCTTTACCAGCCCTTGTAGCGAATGTGCCAACCTTCCAGTAGTGTTGTTGAACAAATACACAGCACCGTTCGCATGTCCCGAAGCCGTAAACTCGCCATCAGAAGACAGCGCAACACTCATACCAAAACTACCTTTTGTCTCGTATTCGCGAAGCTTGGTAGCCGGCTCGGAGGAAGTGAGGGTGTTGAGGTCCCAGACGTTGATGCGTCCGTCGAAAGTTGTGGCAGCCAGGAATTGACCATCCTCACTCAACGCAATGGACCAGATCTCCCCTGCATTCTTGGCAGCACTGTTTTCTGCAGAACCGAGTATTGAACCTCTGGCACTCCATGGTGAGGACTCGGCTTCGTCATTGCAGGACCAGATCTTTAGCTCGCCGCCGAAACCAGCGGACGCGGCGGTCTTGCCATTTGCACTGACGGCGATGTGGTGGGCGCCTAGTTTGTGGGCATTTTCCAGGGTTTGGATGAGGGGGTAAGGGTTGTTTTCGTCATTTGTAGGGGAGGTAGAGTAGATGTGTAGGGAGGAGGAGCCGGAGGCGGTGATGAGGTGTTTGGGGGTTGTTGCGACGCTGTAGATGTCTGCTGGTGAGGCGTCCGGGATGGTATGCGTTTGGAGGTATTGTTTCGACTGGATGCGCGTGTTAGTTGGTCGTTACAGAGGAGAAGTGAATTGACTTGCCATTGTGTCTTGTGGATGTGCAGTTCACTGCTGTTTGGTGGATGAGAAATGTTTAGAGCTGTAATGTGATTATGACGTTGTGATGTGGGCGTCTTTGCGCCTGAGGCTTTGTCCAATGTGCAACTTCACATGCAATCTGAAGGAAGTCATGTCATGGAAATCATCATGGTAGATAGTAATACAGTCAATTCGTGCCACGCGCGATACTCTCGACGTCGTGTCGTTCTTCTTTGCCCTTCCCAAGTATAAACACCTGCAAATGCCCATGTCCTTTTTACAACGCCTTGTCCACAACTATACAGGTATACAACTCTCCGTCTTCCTCTTCAATCCTTCTACTTTCTGTCGACAATGTCCGTCTCGTCAATCTTGCTCTCCTCGGCCTTGATCTCGTCGACCTTGTGCTTTCTCTGGTCCATTCTCTTCTCCTGGTCCTTCTTCTCCCACTCGGTCTTTTCCCTTCTGGGGCTGAAGTCGTTGCTGAACCACTTCTTGATGCCTGTAGCTTGTCAGAATCGCGCCCTAAACTCCCTTTCCTTCTAGATTGACATACTCATAACGCAGTGAGGGCACAAGTAATGTGCGCGCTTGACTCTTCCACAGCCAGAGCACTTGTTGAGCGAAGTGACATCCTTGAGACCCTTGCCAGCCATCTGTCTGTGACGCTTCTTCATGTGTGATGTCTTCTTTTTCGGTACAGCCTTAAGGATGGACTCCCAGATATCCGAGACAAGGCCAGGGATGGGAATGACGATCGAAGGCAGTAGAGGGGCGGGCCATGATCGAGCGCCGAGAGGCAGGAAGCTCCTTGCAGGTCCAGCAGGGCGGAGAGAAGCTGATGCGACAGCGAGAAATGACTGAAGGAAGCCCGTCGAGGGCGCGGCGCGGAGCGACATTGTGGTGGATATGGACAGACTGGCGGACTGTTAACTAATTGCTGTTCAAGCCGAGTCGCATCGACAACTTCTCAAACTTCGCGGATGGACGAGACGCCGTGCTGAATTGAACTGCTGAAAGTCTCTGATATACGCGTACGAGTGCAGCCGCAAGAGCGGTCGGAAGCAGCAACCGAGGGCTTTCATGGTTGTGGGGGGCCGTGCATCGGTGGATGGCAGCTTCCCCTTTCGCGACCACGGACAGACCCTGTGCCCCAGACTCCAATTGCTCTTGCTGTATACCATCTGCTGTCCTCTTTCCATTCAATCCGCCTTTCCCATCTCCGGCGTCATCGTTTCTTCGTCCGTCTTTACCTCGTAGTAATCCTCGAACCCCGTCACTCGCTCCCAACAATTCACAATGGCCGCCGCAGCCGCTCCCTCGCAGCAGCAGGCGTCGTCAATCTTCCCCAAGAGCCACGTCGGTTTCGACAGCATCACCCAACAGATTGAGAGAAAGCTGCTCAAGCGCGGTTTCCAATTCAATGTCATCTGTGTAGGCCAGACCGGTCTGGGCAAGTCGACCCTCATCAACACCATCTTCGCCTCGCACCTGATCGAATCAAAGGGTCGTTTCACCCCCGACGAGCAAGGCCGCTCTACCACTGAGATCCATCCCGTCACTCACGTTATCGAGGAGAACGGTGTCCGTCTGCGCCTGAACATCGTCGACACTCCCGGATACGGCGACTTGGTCAACAACGACAGATGCTGGGACCCCATCGTCAAATACATCAAGGACCAACACTCGGCCTACCTGCGCAAGGAGCTCACCGCCCAGCGCGACCGCTACATCCAAGATACTCGTATCCACTGCTGCTTGTACTTCATCCAGCCCACAGGCCACGCCCTCAAGCCTATTGACATCGTTGTCCTGAAGAAGTTGAGCGAGATTGTCAACGTCGTTCCCGTCATCGCAAAGGCCGATGCTTTGACCCTGGAGGAGCGTCAAGCTTTCAAGGACAGAATCAGAGACGAATTTGCTTTCCACAACATCCGCCTCTACCCCTACGACAACGAGGAGTACGACCACGAGGAGACTGCTGTTAACCAGCAAATCAAGGTAATGCTACACTATCCTCTTTGGACCAAGATGTGACTATCTAACACAGTTGCCAGAACCTCATTCCCTTCGCCGTCATCGGTAGCGACAAGACACTCAACATCAACGGCCGCGCCGTCCGCGGAAGACAAAACAAGTGGGGTATCATCAACGTCGAAGACGAGAACCACTGCGAGTTCATCTACCTCCGCAACTTCCTCACCCAGACCCACTTGCAAGATTTGATCGAGACCACCAGCCAGATCCACTACGAATCATTCAGAGCCAAGCAACTGCTCGCCCTCAAGGAGAGCAGTGCCGTTGGTGGTGGTCACGGTGGCAGCAGGTGAGATTGCTCTTTCTTTCAATCTTGCGACACAATTACTGACGTGATACGAAGACCCATCAGCCCTAGTGCCGATCGCGAACTCAGCCGCAACAGCAACAGAATGACCATGAACGGATACAACTAGCAGGGTACTCGTCCATCAGAATAAGGTGTTTGACAGAGGGAACTGTGGGCCGGCCATTATTCAGGTCTCTCGGGAAGCGCTTGATTGAGATACCATCTTCTGTTTTTGTTATTAGCATCTCTTTTCCCCCTTCTCTCCCTTCCTCAAAAGCAATTCCCCAGGCTATCTTCTATTACGGGGGGATAGTGATACAGTAATCGTACAAACTTATAACTTTTTCATTCTGCCATCTTGATCGTGTTTCTTTGTGAACATACTCAGGCATCAAGTTTGATGCCAAGACTTTGGAAGTCTAGAACAAATCCAACTTCGAGCTTCTTTCAATATCAACCTTTAGATGATCATCAACACAAACCAAAACACATGCTTCTAAACCGGTGTTGGACACACCGCATCTCTGCTGCACCCATCGGCATCCGTGTCCGCTGTTACAGCTCTAATAACCATGGAATAACTCTCGACCAACCAATCCAATCCTACATATCTCGGAGTTCGGACCCCTACATCAACCTCTCAATCGAACACTACCTTCTCCAAAGATCACATCCGGACTCTTCGATCCTGTTTCTCTATGTCAACCGACCCAGTGTCATCATCGGACGCAATCAAAATCCATGGATGGAAGTAAACCTTGGTCTTCTGAACGCCGCATCAACACCTGCCAATTCGCCATCGAGGATTGAGAATGAACCTCCTGGCTTGGGAGATGTGGATCTAGTGCGCAGACGCAGCGGCGGCGGTACTGTCTTCCACGACGGTGGAAATGTAAACTGGACTGTCATTTCACCCGCCGCAACATTCACACGAGACAAACATGCAGAAATGGTGACTCGAGCCTTACGCTCCTGCGGTGTTTCTCGCTCCAGGGTCAATGAACGGCATGATATCGTATTAGACCAAGGAACTTCCAACTTTTCTGGCACATGGGGATCCGACGAAAACACACACTCGACACCCTGGCAAAGCGATACCATCCGCCCGTTAAAAGTTTCTGGGTCGGCGTATAAACTTACCAGAGCTAGGGCTTTACATCACGGTACCGCGTTGCTGAATTCGCCGAATTTACACACCATTCCTAGTTATTTGAGGAGTCCGGCGAAAAAGTTCATCAAAGGGAGGAGTGTGGATAGTGTTAGTTCGCCGGTTGGAAATATTTTACTTGGGAATGAGGAGTTTGTTGAAAATGTGCAGAGGGAGTTTGGGGGGTTGTATCGGGGTGCTGGAGAGGCGGTGGGGTTGGGGGAGGAGTGTCTTGAGATTGAAGAGGTGAAGAAGGGGCATGCTGAGTTGACGGTATGTTTTACGTCTTTTGATGTAGGGAGATGTGATACTGATGTGACGACAGAGTTTGGACTGGACGTATTTGCAAACGCCACAATTCACCTTCTCAGATCTGCCATTGAAGCCAGAACAGAAGGAAGGAGAGATCGATTACTCGGATGCCAAGGTATGTTCTCTTCCTCCTCAACACGGTCTCCAGTTCTCCTATTGACAGAGATACAGTTCCGTTTGGATGTCCGCTACGGAGCGGTCACTGGATGCCAACTCAAGACCAAAGGAGCAACTGCGCAACAAAATGAGCGTCTCGCCCAGATCTTGGAAAAACAGCATCTACATGAGATCAAAGATTGGGAGGCTGTGTTCAAAGAAGCCGATTCAGAGACCAAAGAAGCGGTTGATTTGGCTAAATGGGTGCAGAGTATGCTTAGTATACCTTCTCAATCAATTTGAACTATCAAGATGTCTAATACACTCTCTTCATCGATGATCTTCTCTTGAATTGAAGGTCATGTCGTCCTTTGCGTTATTGCTCGACTGCTTGTTCTCGAGATAGCGTGTTGCATTCCTTTTTCTTCCAACATCACATTACGCTGCTCATCAGAATTGTCATATTGCCAGAATTTCGACACACAGACCTGATTGCCCTAAAAGCTTCTGGGGTGTGGAAATCCATGTGATGGTGTCGAAAGGTCTCTCTGTGCTGAGGGTCCTATACAATTCTTGTTTGCTTTTGGTGTCTACTTTCTGATCTTCTGCTCTGCTTGGCTCGGGAGCTGGTCTGGTTGGTATGGTATGGTGTGTCGATTTCGTTTGCCTGTATCGAGTCGTTATCGTGATCGCATGATCAATCTCCCAAGGACATTGTGGCAATACATGTGGTGTAGAAAGTGATATTCTATAGTTGAATTTTGCTTAATCAAATGGAGGTGTCTGTTGATAATTGAAGGTTCCTTCTTTGAGATGTATCCAGGCCCCGTAATGTTGCCGGCGGTCTGCTTTAGTGGGTCTTAGTTGTACTTGCTTGCCATACCACACAGCTTCCCCAGCATCTCGTCAGAGGAAAACAAGCATAAATATTCGTAGCGAATTCTGGCAACGATAGTTGGAACCAGCCCAAAAAAACAGGCAAAGGAAACTTTTTGTGATTATTCTTTTCCAACCATGTCAAAGCGTCGTGACTTCATCCAGGTCATCTAAGCCGCAGACTCGTTCTTCTCGACCAGCTCGCCAACACCCAATTGACGACCGACCTTGACCTTCTTCAACAACTCTTGCTCTTCCTTGTTGTTGTTCTTCTTCCCCAAGCTGCCTACATCGTCACCCTCGTCTGCTGCACCAGCACTGCTTTCCTGCTCTTCTCTGAAAGTCTCGTCGTCCCAGTCGCTGGGCTTGGGCTTCAAGTGGTCGAGGATCATCTTCATGCCGAAAGCGTCTTCACCATCGGCGTAGTATTTGGCTTCCGTGCCGTCGACCTTGAAGCCGAGGGTGTCGCGGTAGAGGGCGAGTGCTGCCTTGTTGGAAACGCGGACGTGTAATGAGACGTATTTGGCACCGTAGGTCTCTGCCATTGCTCGTTCTGTTGTGTGTGTCTCTCGTCAGCGCTTGCTAGAACCTGAGCAGAGAGATGTGGTATAAAACATACGACTTTGTCTCATCAGCTTCTCGGCAAGACCTAGTCTTCTGTGCGTGCGCATGACACTGAGAGAGGTAATGTGACCGTGAGGAACACCATCACTGGGCTCCTCTTCCATCTTTGCGAGAACGTAACCGACGATTTTGGGTGGGTCGTAGGGTGTCTTTTGCGGGCGCGATACCTGGAAAGAAAGGCGACATGTATGAGCAATCTATTCTTTCTTCTTGCGGAGTGCTTGAATATGTATTCAATCGGAGGGGCGACACACATCGACGGCGACGTAGCTGAGTTGCGGCCAGCTCATGGCATGGTACATGTAGTATTTGCAAAAGTAGTTTTCTGGCAGGTTGGTGATGTTGGTCTGCTGGACATGAGGAATGTCGCTTGATCGGAGTACGCGGATATCCATGTTGGGCGGTTTGTTGTGTATTTCGATATAACAGAGTAGCTGTTCGCGATTCGACGACGAGGTCGGCGTCACACTTTCTGATGCTCGTGCCAAGCACTTTGGCGGGGGAGGCTTGACCGCCTTCTGAGCACGTGTTATGGTAGAGGATTTGTCACCTCCTTCCTCTCCAGCATCACCCTCAAATCACACCTGCCAAAATGCACAAATGTTGTTTGGAATGCTCACAAGTTCCAGTTCGAGAGAAGACAGGCTGAGCCGCGACTGTGTATTTTGCTAACGAATGACTACAATGTCCATCTTCAACCTCATGTTCAGCCCTGACTCCGGCCTCGAGTCTAGCTCCGGCTCCTCCAAGTACGAAGTGTGTCAATGTCCCGTTCTCTTCTGGTGATTTGCCAAGCTCTTCTTGTTACCGCAGTACTTGTAACAGCCAGATCGTAAACAGCTGAAACTTAGGTCGTCGATGTGGCCTATCATGTGTTTGTCGAACACGAAGCGAAAAAGTGTCTCGTGGCCGCAATTATTCCAAGCGCACCGACACTTCAGATTCCCGAAGCTATGTTTGCCGAAAAGTTCGAGGCTACGTTTGCCAACATGACTTATGGCATGGTTCTGCGATGGGCATCAGTAACACGAAAGGATTGCTGCCAGGCAGCAACTCACGTAGAGCTCGCGGGCCGTCTGAAGGGGTCTCGCTGGACAGTTCACCCAGTAGCAACGATGCGCCGCCATATCGTCGGTTCATAACTTCTTGACCGGCCGTTCAACGCTCGTGGTGGTAGATAGGTATGCAGAGGCACAAACAATGGTATGTCCTGAGGAGCAAACAATGTTTAGACACTCAGCTTGACAGCGAGTCTGGCGAGTTATGTCTGTATGGATGTATGAGATGGTTTCATTGTGGAGACGAGGAGAGGGGGAGATGGTATAGCTTACCGTATGGAGTCGTCCAAATGGATCAATCAGCGAGAGGGTCAAAGATGCCTGCTATCAATACCATTTGTTATCGATGAGTGTTGATAGTTGAGGAAAACCGATGTTCGTTACGATGAATGTTGTGTGTCGAAGAAAAGCAGAGCCATCGAGAGAGATGGCTTGCTTTGATCTGATTCCATGGTCGTTCCTGCCTTTCGTCAAGTGTGATGCCACGAGACCGCCAGCACTCGCATCTTCCGCATCCGTCACGGCATAGGAAGCGATCGCGTGGACCGTTCGTGACACCAGCCGTCGGTAGAACACTCTTTTGATTTCTCATTTTATCATGTCTTGATGAGTACTAGGTAAGGAAAAGGACAAAGAAAATAGTATATCGTACACAGGGAGCAACATGTTGATCCCTTGTCTGGATGCGTAGAGCTGTCAACGCACCTCCTCCCCAAACATGCTGGCATCATTCGAATGATCATTAACGTGCATAGAGGTACCCACCAAAAACCTCGAAACGCCTTATGAGGATAGCCTCGCCAGAACCATGTTGCCTATCCCAAAACTCCGCTTCGTGTTGTAATGCGCCCAAAAGATCGAGACGTGAAAAAGAAAGTCTAGCAAATATGCCATAACAAGCCATAAAGGCCGAGCAGCTGAGTTTACAAGAAGTACTCTCCTGTCCTTCCTCTGCCTGCAGGAACAGCACGTCTGTGATCTGGCACAGCGGAGAAGATGGTGAAGTCCGGCTCAAGATCTTCGCCAAGGGTCATGATACTGGCAACATTACCGCATCGGTAGCAGTAATTTGGTGCTGACCAAACAGTTACTACATCCTGGTTCTTGAAGTGATATTTGTAACCCTCGTTGACCAATTGATGTGCGCGTGCAATGAGTTGCAAACCGTTGACATGGTTGAACTGCATTCTGTGTAAGCAACATTCAGGGGTAAGATACCAAGCAATCAACATACCTCTGTTGCAACCTTGTCACCGAACAGCCATCCAGCACCTCTGGGACTGACGGCCCATGTATCGACTTCCTCAGGATCACTCCATACCAAGTCACAGAAAGCTCCCTCATGTGGAATCTCTTGGGCTCTCGCAACAACGCGAATCTGGTCCAATGTGCGGATCTCAGGACTCAAGCCACCGTGTACACACAGCACCTTGCCATCGACGATTGCAGCGAGAGCAAGAAAATCAAAGACCTGGCAACAAGACTTCCAGACCGAGGCATTTCCATACTTGGTCTGGCATTCTTCGTAGAAACCATAAACCTGAGTGATCTGTCTTGACTCGTGGTTTCCGCGTACAAGGGTGATGCGATCCGGGAACTTTGCCTTCAGGCACATGAGTAATGTGAAGGTCTCAAGGGAGAAGTATCCACGGTCAACAAAGTCTCCAAGGAAGATGAAGTTCTGCTTTCCGTTGTTGTTGCTGCTTGAACCGGGCTGCTTTTTCCGGGAAGCCTCAGGACTGCCTCCGATGCCACTGTCGCTGTCATCGTCGTCGTCTTCTTGGTCGGATTCGTCAATGTCGCCACCTCCAGCAGGACCTCTGTGGTCGGATCCGCTGCTGCGACTCCTCACGCGACCCCTGAGTTCGCTTCCCTCTTGACCATCATCTCCTTCAAAGTCGTCACCAAGATCGTCGGAAGCATTCGAGGCGGATGAGGTGTAGGCACTGTCACGTTGGAAACGACGCTTCATCTTGCGCTTAACACGAGGGTCGTTGATCTGGGACGGAGGCTCGATATCGGCAGCTGAGAAGCCTTTGGGCAGGGGCGATTTGGCAGGCTCAGGCTTCGGGGCTTCGGATTGAGGTTCATTCGGGTTGTTGTCGCAGGGCATGCCACCAGCAACGGCAAACAGCTCGAGCAAGTCATAGAATTGGCCGTGGATGTCGCCGCATACGGTTACTGGAGTGTTGACTGGTTGGATGTTGGACTCCTCCATCAGGCACTCTTTGACGATTTCGCACAAGCGCTTCATGTCGGCTTCGGGCAGGTACTTGCACTGCTTGGCCTGCTCGAGCCATTCGTCAGGGCCGGCGCCGGGAGACAGGCGGGCGGGGCCCGGTTGGGGGACTTGACTTTCTCTGGCCATGTTCTGTAGGCAGGTCCACGGCAGAGAAGGGCGTATGGGGGGTTTAGGGGGGTGTATGAGACAAAAAATGCGATGGTTTCATTCATGCCGGCGGCGTCAGCGTGTCACTTCGCGGGACCGGCGTGGTCTGTGCGTGGCTTCCCGCCGTCTATCTGTATCATGCTGAAGCGTCTTGAGCGTCTCTCCGCACAGGGAAGGCGCATGATTGCACGTCTGCCAGCCTGAACTCTGTTGACTATTCCTCATGACCAGCGCGGCCTACCTATCCCCTTCCTAATGCCGCCCAAGCCCATGGTCGTTCTGGCCAAAAAGGGCGCCAATCACAACCATGCCGACTCACCGAGTCAGCCTCAACACCAGCATTCCGGCAAGCAGAACCACCAGCCCAAGAACACTGCCCGCTTGAAACTCCTTGTGCGCCGACTGCCTCCCGCTCTCACCAAGGATGAGTTTCTCAGCGCTCTCGGCGACGACTGGAAAGTGCCCAGCAACACGATCGACTGGCTGGAATACCGATGTGGAAAGATCAAGGCTCCTGGAAAGACGTCCCTACAGTCCCGCGCATACCTCCACTTGACTCACGAGCAGCACATCAAGCCCTTCGAGACTCACTTTTTGCAGCTCTCATTTCACGATGCGAAAGGCTCGCACAAGGATCCTCAGTTCAAGCAACTCCTGCCTTCTTTGGCCTTTGCTCCCAACCAGCGCATCCCTACCACGAAGCAGCGCCACGACGGTCGTCAAGGTACCATCGACCAGGATCCGGAATTTATCGCCTTCCTCGAGCGCGAGACCCAGCCTGTCACCAAACCTCTTTCCCTCGACCAGGCTCTTGCCCAGGAAAAGCCCAAAGACAAAGTCTCGTCTACCCCTCTGTTGGACGACTTGCGCGAGAAGAAGCAACACAAGGCTAGGGCCAACCAGAAGCACAAGGAAGAGAAGCAGTCCGACAAGTCGCAGGCTAGAGGCCGCGACCACAAGTCCGACGCCAAACAGCCCGTCAAGCTCCTCGCAAAGGACAAGAAGAACCAGTCATCTCAACCTGCTGCTCCTGCACCACTAGCCGCCTCTACCCCTACTTCAAGCCGCAAGCGTGAACGTGGTGCTCCCAACAACAACACCATCAAGTCTATGCTGCAGAGAGATCTTGGCTTGAACCCTCCTACCAAGCGTGGTGGAAAGGACACCTCTGCAGCAGCAGCAGCTTCCAAGACGACCTCTCCTGCACCTGCTGCTGAACCTGCTACTAATGCCGCCGCTACCCCAGCTAAACCAGCCAAATCAAGATCTGGCCGCAACAAGGAAAAGGCAGTCGCCCAGACGTCCGCACAGGAGAACTCGAAGCCTCCGACTCCTGCTCCCACTGGCATTCTGAAGAAGCCCGCTCAACCTCCCGCTCCCAAGGCCTCGAAAGCTGCAAAAGGAAACAACGCCGCTGCTTCTGCACCAGCGTCGGCTCCCACACCTCCAAACAAGCAGGCTAAGGCATCAGCAAACTCGGCCAGCAGCACCACAAAGGCCTATCTGAAGCACGCCAATGCTTCTCAAGGTGTGACTGAGGCACTTCTTCTCGCTGCCTTGTCTACTTTCGGACCTGTCGTCAAGGTCGAGATTGACAAGCGCAAGGGCACTGCTCTTGCCGAGTTCAAAGACAACGAGGGTTTGAAAGCTGCCATGTCCAAGAAAAGCGTTCCAGTTGCTCAAGGTGCGGTTGAAGTGCTCGAGTACAAAGACAGGCAGGCCTCAGGTGGTCGCAACGCTCAAGCCAGTAACAAGAACGCCGGTACCAATGCTCCGAACAGAGGCAGAGGAGGTCGTGCCAGAGGAGGTGCTGCCGGCAATGCCGCTGCTGCTGCTACCAATGGTAATGGCCAGGCTGTCGCTACTAATGGGAACAAGGCGGATGCTACTTGAGTGCCATGAATCACACGCGTGGCGCAGATTGCGCGCGCTTTCCGACAAACCAGCAGACTAACATCAGCTTCATCGGCATCAAAGCTGCAAAGATATCCTACCTCAGAGATGAGTGCAGTCCAGGTCATCTGGATCGCATATCTCACTTCCGACCTCAGCAGCGTCTGCGCACTACCGAGGTCTGGACAGCACCTTTGCTTCAACATCTCTACGGATCCGCCTCCTTACCAATGATCCTGGAGGCCAAGCGGAACAAGGCGATGGTTTGCAAGGCCATGTCCCGCAAGAGATCTGAGGCCAGAGGGAGAAGAACGCACTCCCGCATTCACTTCTCAGGTCACTTGGCTCGAGGTCTCATATGCTATCTGAGCTCGACTTCTTGCTCAAGGCGGCACAAGCTTCCACGGTATGCATATATCACAGAGCCAGACAGAAAAACTATATAGCCAGAACACTTTCGAGAAAATGCCAAAATTCAATACACTTCCATCAAACACTCGCCAAACTTACACGAGCTTTAAGGAGCGTACGGTAGATGCTGCATCTCACCAGTCTTTTTGCAAAGCCCGTCATTGTTTCAGCATTATCACCGCGCTGGGTATTGTAGATTACATGACACAGGAACGCGAGACAACTACATGGTTCGTTGATAGTCTTGTGGTTTGAGAGACACCGAGGTTTGACAGAACAGTTGCACAACAGATGCAACATCCGTTACAACGTCAAAAAGTCATTCGTTCTTTGCGATCATCTAATGACGTCCGATAATTCACACGTCGACTTCACGATTCAATTCAAGTCATGAGGTGAGATTAAAGATGTTTTTTTGGTTTTCGTTTTATGCGAGCCCTGAACCAACCGAAGGCCATCTGTCCATCCTTCATGCCGTGCTACACCCATGAGAAAAAAGAAAGCAATCTTCAAAAACCGGTTTCCCTATGCTCTTGTGCGAGCATGCCACCCTCTCCGTTGCAAGTTTGGTTTGCGGTTTTGCGTTTCGAGTGGTGGTGAAGAAATAAGAAAAGGGTTGAGGCGGAAAGAAAGAATCGTGAATCTTCTTTTACATGATCTCGTCCTCCATGGTGGCATCGCCAGTAGCGGGAGCTGCGGTGGGTGCAGGTGCGCCGTTGGTGTTGGCGGCAGGTGCGACAGCGTTGGGGTCGAAGTACTCGCTCATCTCAGCATCAAGTTCCTCGACGGTCTTAGGCTTGGGACGGCCAGCACGACCAGCCTTGCGACCAGCACGACCGGCGGCCTTGGTAGCACCACCAGCAGCGGCGGCAGGCTTGGGTGCTGCGGCAGCTGATTTGGGCTTGTTGTTCTCCTTCTTTGCCTTTGGTGCCCTGAACAAATAGTCAGACGAGTGTCGGTAAAAGATCACGCAGTTACACTTACTGGATACGGTCACCGAGAGACTTGGGTGCAGAAGGAGTGGGGGCGAACTTGGCACCAAGGATGACCTCGATCTGTTGACTGTGTCAGCAAATGTCCGGTCTTTGGAGCACGATCCAGATTGAGCATACCTTCATGGGCTTGCCGTCGACCTTGACGGAGTCGAGCTTCTTGGCAGCTTCGGCTGCGTGATGTGCCTGGGAGAAGATGATGGTGGCGACGCCCACACTACGGCCGTTCTTGTTGTAGTTGAGGAGGACCTTCTTGACGGGTCCAACGCTCTGTGAGAAGTATTCCTGAAGGCGAGGTGTTAGTCCACATCTGGAGGTAATTTGAATCGCAACGAGTATCCATAATCCAGCGGACGGCAGAGCAAGGCCAGGCATGAGCATTCGGCATGTCAGGTTTGGTACTTGAGCACCAATGAGCGAGCAGCAGAAATTAGTATCCAAAACACCGCATAATCCATCAACCACTCAACATCCCACTAGGTCTCTCGAAGACGGCATACACTCCAGTGTGTAAGAGGAGTCGCGTATGGCCCCATCAAGCCAGCATCGAAGATCCATGAACCCACACGGTCTTCGATTGATCTAGGCATACTCATGCGCCATGTGAGAACTCAAGAGTGGTCCGCGGCCTGAAACCTGTGCCCGATAAGACGCAACTCTCGAGTGTGCGACCCAAGAAGTTCGGTGTATCTGCTGCTGTGCTCATTGATGCTCGGTCGAATTGTCCTCGGAACGTAGGCGCCGGGATCAATCAGGAACGGACCGTGGCGTTCTGGACATATGTCCAAGCCTCATGACCTTCAACGCTTGCACCTATCTGGATGAATCTGCTTGCCAAGCAGTACATTGCCGAGTATAGGTTTCTTGCAAAGCGCGCGTGCTACTCGGTTCCGTCTTCGCATTGCATCAAGCCTTGATAGGCGAGCAAAGTGCTAGGAATGAGCGCATCTGGTCTGGCAGTACTCGTGGACGAGCATGTATGTATATGCTCTTGCCAACTCCAAGGAAGGGAAAGGAAGGCGCAATGTAGGTACGATCGAAAGAAAGAGTCGCGCAAAATGGACCATTTATCCGTTCGGCCATGTATCGGTCAACGTACCTTAATCTGCTGCTCCGTAACATCGGAAGGCTGATTGTATTAGCGGATGCAAGTCGGCGGATGATGCGGGTCGACATACCAGGTTGCTGACAATGATCTTGCTTTCTCCAGTAGCGGGAAGAGCGGCACCAGCGAGGGCGGCAGCGGCGTTGTTAGCCTTAGGTTGACGACCAGCGGGCTTTGTGGGAGCGGTGTTCTTGGCGACACCTCCGGTAGAGACTCTGGGCTTGTTGGAGCGGCGAGTGCGACGAGCGTCGTTGCGGCGAGTGCCGGCAATCTCTTCGAGACTCTGGTCAAGCTTGGAAGACATATTGTATGTGTGTTTGCGAGGAAGGTATGTGTGAGTTATGGATGTTTGAGCGCGAAAAGCTGGCTACCGTATGATAACAGGAAGCCTCGATGAAAGTCGACGTGTGGCGACGAAGTGATTATAGAAGAGAGAGATTCGAGTGAGTTGGCAAAGCGTAGATGCGATGTCTCTTGATGAGGTTGGTATGTAAGACGTGGAGTCGAACGGGCTGAAAGTGGTGTGGCTTGTCGCAAAGTCGGCGCGTGAGCGGCAATGGAGCGCGAGTTGGTGAGACGCGACGCGAGATTGAGAACGAGTTGCGACGAAGATGGATGGAGAAACACGGATAAAAGTGTCTCTGTGAGGTGGGTTTGATGGAAGTGAGAAGGGAAAGGAGAGTGTCGAAGAGAGTTGGGGAAGGAGCGAGGCAGCTCTCTAGCGCCCCAGCACAGACCGCTTTCGTCGTCGTAGCCTAATCCGGCCCATCGCTATTAACATGCGACACCAAGTCGAGCTGTTATTGTCTCTCAATGGAACGAGTCGACTTTGACTATTGAGTCGTCGTCGAATTGAAGTTTTGTCTCGGTCGAATTGTGTCTCGGATTTCAGTGCAGTCTCACTTCGGTTTCATCTCGTCTCTTAGCATGCATGACTGTAAACAAACCACCCATGGAAGTAAGGTATCGTAGTATTGTGGTAATAGGTTCGGTCGGAGAATATGCGCAATTAGAAGAGAACACCAAAACCCGTTCCTGTCGTCCATCGCGCCCAAACGCCGTGTAGTAACTGTCCATCTCTAACTCTTCAGGGCCTCGAGGCGCCCTCTCATCTGAGCAAGCAGTTCCTCTTGGTCTTCCTCCTCCTCGGGTTCGGCCGCCTGGACAGGAGGGAGATCCAGTGGTTGTGCATTCGTAGGTAGTTTGTCCTTGAGCACCTCGCTGAGCACCTTGTCGACCTCGCTCTCTGCCTCTTCCTCCTCATCTTCCAACAGTTCGTTGTCGGGCAGACTGTCACCTATCATCTCCTCGATAATGCCCGCCTTCATCAACTCTTGACTCAATTCTCGCATGGTGCCAGTCAACTCGGGTAGGCGCACCAAAGTGTTGACGTCCTTCATGATTCCAACACTTGCTTTGATGCTTCCCTCGATCTTCCGTACCGAGAAGGCTTCATTGATTTGCATGCCTACACTCTGCAGTTGTGCCTGGCTAGTAGCCAACCTCGCGCTCTGCTTGCGCACTCTTATGAGCTCTCGTGCGAAGGTGCGGGTTTCCTGGGCGGCCTGTTTTGCTTGCGAAGGGTTGCGCTGGGCACGTTTGGCGGCTTGGGTGATGAAGGTCTTGGTCTTGCCTTCCAGCTGCTTCAACTTTTGAATTTCGCGATCGAGCTGGCGAGTTTGTTGGCGCATCAGGGTATTACATTTTCTTTTCTGCGACTATTAGACAGACTGCGACAGCAGAGAGGTGCGGATGCTGGCTAACCTGCTCCTCGGGAGTCGGGCCCCAGAGGAAGCTCTTTACCGACTGCATGCTTGAGGATGGTATGGTTTATAGCCCTGGTTCATAGCATGTCAGAGCGCTATGGATGTCGTCAAAACACCTCGGACACGCAAGTGAGGATGAGTGAGGGAATGAGTGAGTTCGTACATTGGACAAGCACGCTGCCTTGGCTACTATCGCTATCGGCAAGTGCTTGGCATACGTGTGTTCGGCCGCCCTCCCCCGCGATTGGAGCAAAGCATCAAAGCTCCAAGAGCTTCCAGCAGCCTCGACAAGACGCTTCACATCTGTGATAATTCGAAAACATCATATTGCTGTGTTGCATCGGAAGCGTGCGCATTACGTAGCTCGCTGTTCAGTAAGTTCCATTTCCATGCGGGCTGGCTGTTTGTTATCTGTTTGCGTGGAACAACATTCGGCGGATTCCATTTGCTTCGCGTGTATTCTAGACTGCGACCCCACAGGAACGAGCGACTGACGACTTGCAAGGTCTTTTCTAGACTCCCGACCGTAATACTCAACAACAAAGACATCTTCGTCGCATTTCATTCCAATCTCCCATACACAGCATCATACATCATGGAGCAACCTACCAACACTACCGACGTCAAGGGCTTGAAGCAGATGGTCCCCGAGGGTATGCCGCCCCATGTTGATTTGACTGCTTGCGAAACATGCTAACTCTCACGCGCAGTCACCTGGGCCCAGCGCTCATCCACCACTGAGCCCGAGAAGAACCACATCTACATGACCATCGTTGTCCCCGATGTCAAGCCTGAGAACCTGAAGCTCGACCTGCAAACTTCATCGCTCGAATTCACCGGTTACTCAGAGAGCAAGAAGGCCACTTACCACGTCAAGATGGACCTTTTCGCCGAGATCGACCCCAAGGAGAGCAAGATCAACCACTCTTCCCGCTGGGTTGAGCTGGTCCTCAGAAAGAAGGAGCTCAAGGAGGAGTACTGGCCCCGTCTCCTCAAGGACAAGCAAAAGGTTCACTACCTCAAGACCAACTTCGACAAGGTACGCGCTTCTCTTCCAGACTCTTGTCTTTCGACGCATACTGACTTCTTCACTAGTGGGTCGACGAGGATGAGCAGGACGCCGTTCCCGAGGACGACGACTACATGGCCCGCATGGGTGGCATGGGTGGTGCCGGCGGCATGGGCGGCGGTATGGAGGGTATGGGCGGCATGGGCGGCATGGGCGGTGACGGTGGCTTTGGCGGCATAGACTTCTCCAAGCTTGGTGGCGGCGCTGGTGGTGCCGGTGGCATGCCCGACCTCAGTGCTCTTCAGGGTATGATGGGCGGCATGGGAGGTGGTATGCCTGGCATGGGTGGTGACGAGGGCGAAGACGACGACGATGACGACGACATGCCGGAACTTGAGGAGACTGAGGAGGCCAACGCTGGTGCCTCCAAGTCGAGCAAGATCGAGGAGGTCGAGTAAAGAAGTCGCCTCGGATTGATACCCTCCATTACTTGGAAAAGTAATTATGAACCGTTAATGACGAAAAAGCGCTCCAGCAGCATTCGGACATAGAGACGAACCATAATCACTACGAAGCTCAATGAGATACCAAATTAGTTCATATGGACATAAAGACGCGTCTACTATTGAGTGTTTGTATATGTGTCTTGCAAGATCAGGTATTCTGGTTAAAGTTCATGCTGTACCCTCCACTGTTCTCGTCTTTTACAAACTGGAAGTTGTTGGTACTCAGACCAAATGGCTTCAGAATGCTGTTTCCGAGGCCCTTTAGCTTGCCCATCATCTCGGCCATTTCTTTGGATTTGGCATCTTCCAGCTTGGGACCGATTTCAGCCATTGACTTTTGTACAGTCTTCTTGTCCAGTGGTGATAGGTTTGTTACCGTTGCAAGGAACGTGTAGTCTAATAGGAAGTCAGACTTGTATTGCCGTGTCTTTTCGTAGAGGACAGTGTTACCTTCGTATGCTCCTTGTAGAGCAGCCCACCCACCGGTCTCTGATCTAGCTTTGGCCCGCCTTAGGAAGGCTTTGACGCGAATCTTCTGTACATCATCTCGTGTCCTGCCACTCTTCTCTAGAGCTTCGATCTTCTCTGCTGTCTCATCGTCGATCTCCTCGACGGCCGATGGTGCCGACTGGGTCTGAAGCTTGCCCTGACCAGTACCCTGTGAGTCCTTGGGTTTTGGTAGAGGATCGATTCGCTCTAGTGCTTCTATGCTCTTTGTAGCGCTGTCGATGGCTTCTTTCCATTGTTCCGACTTGATGTGACAGGCGGCAATGTTCGAGTGTAGTACGGCGAGTTCGTACTCGAGGTAGTTGGGACATGATGAGAGGGCGCGATCGTACGTCTGGACTGCTTCCTCGAAGGAGCCGTGAGCAAACAGAGAATTGGCATCCGCTTTGAGTTTGTTGGACTCTGCTAATAACGACTTCCGATCATCAGCGCGTGATACAGCAAGCGGCGGTGTCTGCGACGTACAGCTTCCTCTTTCGGGGAGAAACGTGAGCCGGAGGGCGGATGGCCAGTGTCTTGCCTGCTCACATGGTGCGAGGATTTAGCCGAGACGAAACTCTTGTCGTCGTCTGAAGGGTAGTCTTCTCCTGACATGGTCAATCTCGTAGAGCAGACACTCTGAGCGGACTCATGTCAACAATAAAATGTTCGGATGACGTATCCGTCGTTGGTCGCATCGCGCATGTGAAGGCCTTGGCAGCCTGGAGCGCTCCTTCTCGCGTCTTGATAGAGACCTTATCGACTGATTGAGCAGCGAATCAGCCATCTTCAACTTATCGACCTTTCTCGACTCCGATCATGGATTCAGAAGGTAACTCGGGTACATCTACTCCTAATTCCCGCTTCACCACCCAGGCAAAGACGGCCGATGACATTTTGTCGGCGCAAACTGTTGGTCTTGTCCAACTCGACGATTTTAGGAAACGAAGAGCAGATGCCATAGACGCAAAGGAACGAGAAGCACTGGAATCTGGTCGTGCCACTCCTGCCAGTGCAACAGACAGCTCGTACGTATACACCCGTCCTGTCAAGAAATCATGGCCAACAGAACAAGTGCAGTGACCCGACGTTCAAGCCATCCAAGAAGAAACGCAAGACTGTCAAGAAAGGCGCCCTGTCGTTCGGCAACGATGAAGACAACGACAGTCAGACACCGACCGAATCGTTGAAGTCTCGCTCAAGCACACCTGCAGCCACAAAAGAAGACAAGATCAACGAGGAAGATGACAGTCCACCTATCAAGAAGCGCCTCGCTGCGAACTCAAATGTCGGCTTCATGGCCAAATCCATGTCAAAGTCAGCCCTCTTGCGTGAGGCACAGACACGGGAACAACTTCGTAAAGACTTTCTCGTCATGCAGGAAGCAGTCAAGCAGACGGACTTCCTGCTCCCTTTTGTCTTCTACGACGGCACAAACATCCCTGGGGGCCAATGCCGCATGAAGAAGGGGGACATGGTCTGGCTGTTCCTCGATCGAGCAAGGAAGGTTGGTGCAGAAGTCGGAGGCAGCGACAAGGCTCGACGTGAGTGGGCCCGCGTTGGCGTCGACGACCTGATGCTGGTCAAGGGCGATCTCATCATACCTCATGTACGTTTCCATCCATGTCTCAGCATGCAGCTTACTGACGGCATGCCAGCACTATGAGTTCTACTATTTTATGGTCAACAAGACTATCGGCTACAATGGCCCGCTGTTCCCTCACTCTGCGGAACCGACAGCGAATACTCCCCTCGACACCTCGGCTTCTGCCCCAGCGGGAGGTTTGTCAATTCCTACCGCTCCATCCAAGACGTCCAAGGCGCAGATGCAGTCACCCGCCGTTCCTGACGCCGACCTCGAGGGCTTCGGCGACGACTCAAACTCGACAAAGGTCGTCGATCGACGCTGGTACGAGAGGAACAAGCACATTTTTCCTGCCAGCACATGGGAAGACTTCGACCCGACAAAGGACTATACCAATCATGTGCGCAAGGACGTGAACGGTAACGCTTTCTTCTTTTCGTCATGAGGTCAACACCACCCTCAATTTCCGGATCTTTCTCCTATTGGCTCGTGCCCAATAAACATGGCCTCATCGCACTTGGTATTTGCTCAAACCGTCTGCAGACTCTTGTAAGTTACGTCGTGCATCTGTAGCAGGAGATGTTGAATCTTGGATCAAATGAGAACTCCCTGCGCCCCTTCTCCGCACCCAAGGGTACGGCCCCGCACCTGCATTGAACATCACATCCCGACCTCGAAGCGAGGTACGGACATGCAGTCGCTGGGACCATACAGGAACCATGCCGTTGATGTGAGTAGCCATGATTCGTTCCCGTCAGTGTTATGAGGAGAAACAACGAGATGAACCGGTCCGTGCCGTGCTTTCCAGGCCTGTTCCGTCCGGTAGTTTCTGTGTAACTCGGTTTTCTTCCAAAGGTTCCACCTATTTATGGCCGCCTCTTCTGCACGTGCTCGATCGGGATGTATGCAACATCCCGTCCGACCAGATCCAATCGTTACATGCACAGCCCAGCCTTGCACGGCACTTCCAAGACATCTTGAAATCCACGAACCTAGGGCACGCCTGCGATACTTAGTAGTATCATTGGGACATTCTCTGTTACTCTGCTCGACATTCGTGTTCGACTTCCTTGTCTGCTCAAATTGGACTACTTGGTTGAGAAGCGGTCTGTAAGCGGAAGCAGTCAGCAAAGCGGTTGGTCTTTAGCACTCGCAATTCGGTCGCCTCCATAGCACAAAAATCTAACAATGGATCTCCTCGTCGCACTGCGCTGCTTACTTGGACCTACGAATATTCCGAGTCGATGATCTTTAAAGTCCGATGCCAGGCACAAAGAAAAGCATATCTTTGTGCCTGACAGAGGGAGTGGTGGACCCGCTCAGTTGCACGACGCATCCGATCCCGGCGTAGAGACATTCTCGAGATGATCTTGTAAGCTATTGAAACTACTTCTCACCTCCTCATGCGTGTGGTGATGGAGTGCACAACAAACCCAATGCTTTGGTACCCGTTTCGATGATTGGAATTGCAGTACGGCGAATCAATGTCTCTACGAGGATACTTTGCCAATACAGCTTGCATCTTGCATTCTGCATCACGTTTGCAGCTTGCACGGGAGTCACTTCCCAGGACTTGAGTAGTCGGGTCTCGAATGTTGTATGACCACCACGCTAGAGAATCGATGGGGGAAGCGATAATACGTGCTGCATTATGGGAGTCAAGATGGCATCATACCTGTTGATGAGGGGCTCTGTCGAGGATATAAAGACAGCCTTCCATGTCCACTGTCAAAAGGTATCCTCGACAACAATCTCAAGACAAAGCAACAACAGCACCATTCCCTCGCTCATACACTATCGTTTCACTATCCCCCCAGACCACTCTCAAGATGTTCTTCAACACCCAAGTCGCGGTTGCAGCTCTGCTCGCTTCCAGGTAGGACATTTGATCGAAAGCAAGCCATCTCGAACTAACACTCTGCAGCTTCGCTGTCGCTCTGCCTTACGACACGTTCGCTCCCAGCAGTACTAGCACCAAGGAGATCAAGACGACTTCTTCCTCCGCCAGCTACGGTGGCTTCCCTACCCCTTCCTCCAGCACCTACGTAGAGACCACCACGAAGAAGACTGAGACCAAGACTTCCGATACCAAGACTTACGAAACCAAGACTTCTGAAACTAAGAAGACTTCCGAAACCAAAACGTACGAAACCAAGACTTCGGAGACCAAGACTGCTCCTACTACGAGCACCTACAGCAAGACGACTGAAACCAAGTCTACTCCGGTCACCTACCCAGTGACCACGTCCAAGACGAAGACTACTGAGACCAAGTCTACTGAAACCAAGAGTTCTTCAAAGTCGAGCAGCTCCAGCTACTCCAAGAGCAGCAGCTCAAGCTACTCCAAGTCTTCTTCGAGCACCGCAAAGACCACGCCTGTCACCTCTTGCAAGACCGAATACGTCACTTCCACTTCCGTCGGCCAAAAGACCACAATCACCTACACGGCAACTACAGTCTACGTCCCCTACCCAACCGTCTCCAGCTACACCAGCACTTCCATCTACGTCTCCACCGGCTACACCACAATCACCAAGCCCACAACCTCTACAATCACCAAACCCGTGATCACCGAAAAGACATCCTACTCCACCTACGTGATCACCACGTCCAAGCCCGTCGTCGTTACCGAAACTGGCTACGAAACCAAGACCGAAACCGGAGTCGCTACCGAGACCAAGCCGGTTGAAAAGACAGAGACAAAGACTGTGACTGAGGTCAAGACTATTACTGTCAGCAAGCCGGAGATCGAGAGCAAGACTATCACTGTCACCGTGCCTTATACTAGCGTCTACACTACTGGCAAGCAGGTTTGCAGCACCGTCCCTGCTATCCCTACCTACGGTGGTGGCGGTTACTAAAGACTGCTGATCTTTCGAGCCTTGCGCACTGAGGGATGAGATGAGATGAGATGGGATGTTCAGGGGTTTTCTTTTGTCTGTCGTTTTGCACAAAACACACACACTCCTTATATTGTTGATGATGCTTTTTACTTTCGGATTTTTCCTCTTTGATTCTCCTTGATGGAACTTTTTGACTCTGATTTCGTTTTTCTCTTTGGCTTCAGATAGTGCTTTTGATTTAGTACTTATACTGGCAATAAAACGGTCCTACTTATACACCGATATACATTGAGCAAATGTTCTTGACCATTACCTGTGATGGCTCGTGCAAAAGTAGCAGAGCAACACGGTGATATGCTTCGCTAGACCCTTCTCATTCCTTGTTCGACGCACCACCGTGAGTGGCATGGAGGTGAGAAAAATGCTATGCAGTCGGACAAGATTGGTAAGATATGCTGGCAGCCGTGGTCCGAGAGCTTGCCCGAGCTAAACTGGGTGTGTCGAGTCAGGGCTCGTGTTTCAGAGGTTATTGATGACCTTGAAATTCAAGGTCAAGGGACCATAGGGATCGTCTTTGATTTCCATGTCCACGTCTGAGACGTCGGCACCTTCGAACGCGTCTTTCTGGTCAAGATGGATCTTTGGCTTGTCTGGATAGCTCAGGTCGTCAGTATCATGATACGTGGAAAGATGGGCTGGACGTGGTCTGCAAGGTATATCAAGGATAACTGACAGTCATCGACATCGTCTTGGTCTTCTTCATCCTCCGGCTTGACGTTGTCCGCTTCCTCGACCTTGCCAGTGCTTGTCTCTTTCTTGACCTCCACAGACCTGGTCCAGTTCAACATCCACTGTCGTTCATCTTCGTGGGTGTCCCTAGCATAGTCAGTAACAATGCCAGTTTCACACTTTTGGGATAGTGACTTACTTGAGAAGATGCTTCAAAGCTGATCTTGCTTTTCGATTGGCCTTCTTCTGATGTAGATCTGGGTACTCGCGTGATGTTTCGGCGATGATGACTTGCTTCGTGATCTGGGAGACTGGGAGATGACGCTTTCTGATGCGATTGATGATCCTGGATACGAAGATGGGCGTCTCCTTTGGGGTTTTGTTGACTTTGGATCTGTCAACTTTGGGCTTGGTGCTGCTTTGCTTCGCTTTGCGTCTAGACATCGTCGAGCCTGGCTGGGTTTATCGTGTCTTATATCAAGAGTGTAATCGGAAAATATTGTGTTGAGGTACAGCGATGATACTCCAGCCGTCCAGAAGGGGGAAAGGGAGAAGAGAAGAGAGATGGGCTTCCCATCGAGACGCGTTGACTGCATGACGTTGTTCATTCTGTCCAGGAAGGAGAGACCGATCAGCATTAGTTGGTGCAAGTGGGAAAAATCACAACAAGTGGTCATTCAGGGAAGGAGGCTCTGATCAAGAAAAAGCTGGAAGGAGCGTTCAGGGGTAAGTGTAGGGGGATCGAACAAGCCAAGACTGATCGCTCTCAGCCTATCGAGCTGCTTCTACAACTACCCATAAAATGGCAAGATGCTTTTACAGTTATACACGTTGTTCAAAGAGAGCACGAAGAAATAATCACTCTCAGTGGACCATTATCCAATGATCAAAAGCATCCTGCCTTTTGACAGCCAGTTTTAGATGCCCAGTCTGCGTCCAGGGATCTCGGTTCTGATGTGACTTCCCAAGGCATCGAGACAATGGATGACTAAAGAAGATGGCATAGGTGTTCCGGTCCTCTATGTAATTACCAAACACTTGGAGTCTGTGCATCCATCTCTTCGTGAGTTGTTCCCGCTGCTGCTGCTGCCTCTCCCTTCAGACGCCTGTCAGAGTTCCTTTGCTACTGTACACAACTCGCAGCTGCACTCATCAAGGGTTCCAAGCATCATGTAACGAACATGCACACAAAACGATTCCATTGTCAAATACGGTCGGCCAGTCGGGTGTCCAACGACGATCAAATCGATGCCAATACCACTCGGGCGAGCTTTGGCATACAAGCCGTACCCAGGAGGAGGTCCGATGAAATTGGTGTAATGATCTTCATCGTTCGAGTATTAACTCCTGACCAGATTTTAGAGCAAGGACTTGAGCTAGAGACTTACCTGAATAGATGGTAACTTTAGCCTTGAGGTTGTAGCATTCGGTGAGGTGGCTGAGAAATATATGATCCGGCACTCTGATCAGATCTGAATTTGCTAGATCACGTCCATCGCTGTGATAAAAAGGATCGCTAAGGTCGAAATCGTAGACTTGGAGGCTGAAATCAGGGTATCGATACGGCAATTGAATTGACCAGCGGTCGACACCTGGATTGGCCATCTTGCGAGCTAATGGGCTGATGAGATTTGACCTGAAGTGTGACGAGCAAGGATAATATATGTACACGTCTTGATTCACTTTTGCGGAAAGCAAACGAGATAGGTGCAATCAGGGCTTGAGATGGCAAAAGACTAGACACAAAGGAGAAGCTTGGCTCTGAAAGCAAACGAGCCTGCAAACAGATTGGGGTCTTTGTTGATTCTATCCAAACAGATATGTCTCAAAATGACAACAGTTGCAACACTTGCCTTCACTCATGAAGTTGTTCGAGAGCAAAAGATGTTTACTCACCGTGAACACCCTCATGACACTCCATAAGGTCAATCTTCGCATGTTCCTCAACAATCACATCTGGTCTGACGGCTAGCAAAGCCATCGTAACAAAACTAACCAATCATGACAGTTATTCTAATACAACAACACTGTCAACAAACAACACCAACGTGCTCGAGTTCGATCCTCTGCATCAGCTAAAACTTTCATCAGGCAATCAACCAACTTGTCAGATGGCTTCTTGACAGACGCGCCCCTGTGGAAAGGTGGTCTGGTCACTATCAGAGGTCGGAGGAAGAGGGGAGGAAGGAAGGAAGTGATGAGGATGTGAGAAATTGTGGAGGTAAGTTACGAACTCCCAAGCCGTCAGACCTGTGGTTCTTTTTTGCTTGAATGCTTTGGTGAGATGTTTTTGAGATGTGTCTCACCGTCTGATATGTATGCCTCCTATGATCACCATCTGTTTTCTCATGCGACAACCCAATGCGAGAGACAAACACACATCTTGTGCGCGTTCTGCACCCAAGCAGCTGAATGTCCGTCCACCAAATTCTCAATGACACTGCCACATCTCCTGCACTGTCTGATCTTCGCGCCTGGCGCGATGGCACACTTGCGCAGAACATCGTATTGTTGCATTCCTGCTCGCTTGTTTGCTTCTTCGTCTTCGCCGAGTCCTAACCATGCCGTATCTGCAGTATAGATAGCCACGCCATCGACCTGACTCTCGATACGTGGCATTATATCGCCAAACAGCCTCTGTAGCACTGGACTCAGCACCTCAGGTATGTCGGCTTCGACGAGCATACTTTGCTCAAGATGGCTACGCAATGGAGCTGATGATTGCGCTGTTTGGTATGTTGCACGCACAGCACCATCGATCTCCATAATGAGGTGCTCGAAAAGTCTGATATCAAATGGTAGATCCGAGCCCATCATAGTTTCCATTTGTTGCAATTCTGCGCTGTCTCGAATGTCGTTCGCTCTGCTGCTGAGGCGTACCTTCTCCTGAGTCTTGGGAATGCGCAGGGCAAAGTTACGAACTAGGTTTCCCAACATAGCCAGCAGTGCTCGCGATGTGCTGTTCAGTAGAAGGTGCACGGCTGCAGTGTTCTTCTCATGCACATAAGACAATATCCGTTCTCTGTCGAAGTTGCCATTGCAGAAGCGCATAATTTCGATCATGTCGTCAAGAATCAGTATCATCAGATCAAGTGACCATCTAGCCAATCCCTTGAGTGACACGAACAGGCTGGGCTCCATGTTGTACATGCCTCTGATCTGCTGGGTCATGGTCAAAGTTTGTGCAATGTTGGTGCACACTGAGCGAAGATTCAGCAGCATCCATGCCACCTTTGCAGGGATGTCTCGTCGCTTGGGATCGGTCTGGTAGCTGATAATGAGCTGGGCACTAGCAATTCTGTACAGAAGGCTGTCTTTCAGGACCTTGCCTGACTGCACCTTCTGGTCATCGAGAGAGAAATCGAGATTTCGGTTGATCGTGCGGAATATTTCGCTGATGAACCTACGTCGCAGACCTCTGTCCAAATCTGTTGGTATCATGGATAGCAAGTCATCAAAACCAATCTGATAGCAGGTCACGATACCGAGCTCTCTAGCCAAAGACACAACCGCAGCCTGTGCGAGATCTACAAAGGTCAGTCGGCGCTTTCAAGGATAACTCGTGACTTTGGTCTCACCGTCGTCCTCTTTAGCATCTTTCCAGCCGTGAAGATATTCGGCGTTGTGAAGCTGAATTGTGCCGTCTGGTTTGGTGATGATCGAAGCAGCCATACTAGGCGAAAGCGATATGTCGATGCAATCAGAAGCCATAAACGAAAAGCCATTCTGCGGTAAGCTTGTCGCTTTATTTGTATCTCCATCCGCTAAGATGATTTGCATGGTTTCTCGAGAACGAAACTCGACTGTACCGTCACTCGCCGCGAATGCAAACGTGTTGTGATATACATTACTTTGAAGAGCTAGAATGGCCTTTTGCGAAAACACATCCTCTAATCGATGCAGCCTCTGCACGGGTTTCTGAGCAGCGGGTTGTGCAGCTGTTGGTTTTAAGCCTTTGAAGCTATCATGCAACGTGGTGTCGGCTTGTTGGAGTTCCCAACGAGATATGATACTGAACTTGCCACCATGATCCTGGGCTGCGCTGGTGAAGACAGCCACGACCGTAAAGGTGCTATTTTCTATGGCTTGCGAGATTGGCTCGATGTGCAGAGATGAGAGTTGAGCACTAGCTGCTCGTTCTGAGGATTGAGGGACACATTGATCAAGTAGTTCAACATGCAGAACGGCCATCTGAGGGTTAAGGGTAGGTTTTTGGTTGTTGCCATCTCCAGTATTGGAGTTCCAGTGGATCATGATCTTGTAGAGGCGTAATCGCTTGGAGCTATCATATGTGGCCATGACAAGGTGTTCTGCGTGAATCAGTACGAGCGTGAGGTTTGTAAGAATCGGCAATACTGACGATTTGCTTGACAGAAGGAAGCGTGAATGAGCACGTCTCCGGAGTCAGTCAGGCTGTCCAGGCTCAAGTTGAATTGAGTCCATGGCTGACCGGGTTGCTCATAGATCAATTTGACAAGACTTCTACGAGTGACGCATATAAACGCAGCCTTGTTGTCAATGGGGTTCGAGACGCCATGAACCTCGTGAAGCCTCATGTTGTTGATCCATCGATCACCTTCCTTGTGAGCAGGATGGATCAAAGCAGTCTAGCATGCGTCAGAGAGATCTTTTCAAACCAACATTGATACATGTTACATACGCGATTCTGGCCAGCAAGGTTCAAAGGAAACCAGTGAAGCCCGACAATTTGATTCAAATCGTCCACAGTACTGCTCAGGTTGACTGGACGGCGTTCGAGACTATTCAAAGCATGGGTAAGGCTGAAAAGAGTCAACCGACCAAATTGATCCGCAGCGACCAGGTCAAGACCAGAGCTGCTCCATTCGACATGAGTGAAGATGGCATCTTCTGAGGCATTGACTTCGGTCTCACCAGACAGCGACCATTTTGCGGTATCTTTGTCGCGGCAAAGGGCCCGCACGAAAATCTTACGAGAATCCGCAGATATTTGAGCAACACAACTGGTCCTAGACCATGCTAGCCTCCTGTTGATACAGGTTATTAAATGCCGAAAACGATCAAAACGAAGAGAAGGAAGAATAAACTTACTGGCAACAGCCTACAACGTGGGAGCGCTCAATTCTTTGGAAGAGAGCATCGGTATCAAGAGATGCAGCGATAGCAGCGTTGATGCCATCTGCATCACCATCGCCAAAAAGGTCGTCAAGATTGTCCATGCATGCGACGACGGTGCCTGCAAAGAATCACAAGACGCCGAGGATCTACAGGCTTCACGGTGGATTGAAGCCTGGATAGAAAATAGTCTAGACAGAGACAAAGCGACTACGGTGGTCTAGAAGCGACGACCTACGAGCAGCGAGCTGTGCAGCCTGTGCTGTCTACGGATGGTTGACAACGAGTATGGAAGGAATGTGAAAGCTGGACTGGAATCGGTGCCAAGAAGCGACCGATGAAGTCACCCCGTCACTCTCGGAGACGCCCAAAACAAACAGTGCAGCAGGGCTTTTGGTTTGGAGAAGCGGGAGAGTCGACAGTCCCGCGGCGCTGCCGACGGATGCGAGAGCGGCTTCTTGTCTCACCACGACTTCTCCACTCCGCTTCTTTCGCTCTTTCTCTCGTCTTTGTCCAGTCTCTTCTTCCACCAATTCGCATTGTTCGCCCTGCTCTCGAACGCACGTGTCGCTCGACGCTTCTATTTCCTGCTGCTCAGCAGTTCCCGCTTTAATCCAACCAATGGTCGCTGTTGCCGGTTGATTGTAGAACCGACAGAGGCTTTCTTGACGGCGCGCCCGGCTTCTCTGTTGAGCTCCTCCCTCGTCGACAATAGCTGCTATGGACGGCTACGACTCGGACGGCAGCTCATTATTGAGCTCGCCCAAGTCTCCTACTCCCCCTCCTGAAATGCAGAAGAATCCCTATCCCTCTCCGCCCCGGTCCAAGCACTCGTCGCAATCTGCGTCGCCCTCACCCGACGACCAAATGGACCCTTCCGACAACCCACGCCCAGCCAAGCGACGCCGAATCAGCGAAAAGCCTGAACGCACCACCGAGTACCTCGACTTGAGCAAGGGTTTGCGCCCCGACGAAAAGACCCAACTGGATCGCATCCTGAATGTCCTGCACAAACGCCAGAAGATTGTCGTCGTCGCCGGTGCTGGTATTTCTGTCTCGGCTGGCAGTAAGTCCACACACTCCTTTTTGATCTCGCGTCAACGCGTCACTAATGCCCCACAGTCCCCGATTTCCGTTCGTCAACCGGTCTTTTCAACTCCCTCCGTGCCCAGCATAATCTCAAGGGTTCCGGAAAGGACCTTTTTGACGCGTCGCACGTTTACAAAGATGCTTCATCTACCGCTTCCTTCCACCAAATGGTCCGAGAAATGTCCCACATGACCAAATCCGCAAGTCCCACCCCGTTCCACCAGATGCTAGCCACGCTTGCACAACAGGATCGCCTTCTCAGACTCTATTCTCAAAACGTCGACGGAATTGACACGTCGTTGGAGCCGTTAGCGACGCGAATTCCTCTGCAAAAGGAGGAAGGTAAATGGCCCAAGACCATTCAATTGCATGGTGGACTCGACAAAATGGTTTGCTCAAAATGCCACGAGCTTTCTGATTTCCACGCGGACCTTTTCGACGGCCCTGTCCCGCCCGTTTGTGGCAATTGTGAGGAGCTTAACAGGGTCCGCACTGAAGTTGCTGGAAAGCGCAGCCACGGTGTTGGTATGCTGCGTCCCCGCATGGTCCTATACAACGAACACAACCCAGATGATGAAGCGATCGGCGCTGTGACGCGTGAGGATCTCCGCAAGCGCCCGGATGCGATTATTGTGGTTGGTACGACTCTGAAAGTTCCTGGTGTCAAGAGAATTGTACGCGAAATGTGCGCAACTGTACGCGACAGAAGAGATGGTGTAGCGATCTGGATCAACGCAGGCCCTGAACCTTCTGGCAAGGAATTTGAGGATTGCTGGGATATTGTGGTCAAAGGCACTTGTGACGAGATTGCGAAACACGCTGCTCTGAGACAATGGGATGAGCCAGATACAGGCCTTCCTGTGTCAGAAGAGACTCTAGAAAGAGCTCGCCAGAACCAGCCTCAGATCCCGATAGTACGGACGTTCAAGGCACCGCCCAAGGATTATACTCCTATGCCTTCGCCACAAGCACCAGCAAGTACCCCTCTTACCGGCCGCCGTCATGGAAAGATTGTCGACAACTCCTTTACCGAGGAAGAAGATCTGGTTGACATCGAGACACCGTCAAGGCGCGCAGAAAAGAAGCCTTCGGCCTTCAACCTACTGGGCAAGCCAACAACGAATATCAAAATTAAGGCTCCCTCAAAAGCTTCGGTCACAAAGGCTACCACAAAGAGAAATGCGGCAAAGAAAGCTCCACCAAAGCCACAAGGCAGAATCGATCAGACTCTCAAGAAGACCAAAACTGCGGCTGCCGCTGCAGCAATCAAGGCAGAAAAGAACGCCAAAGGTGGTGCTGCATTCGACGACATTGCAGCAAAAGATGTTCGGCTCAATTCACCACGAGCCAGGTCGTCAGACAGACTTGTCAAAATCTGAGAAGATTCGGACGTAACGTGTTTCATGAACTATCGGTGTTTTCTTGGACTCGCCCTCTGCTGTACTTTAGCGGTCTGCATGGCTGGATATGTGGCGTTTTGCGTGCTCGTACGTGGCACGATATGGCTCGGTGGAAATCATGCATGTGCGTGGAGTCAAGGAGTAGTGGCTCTGGTCATTTTTGGGCTGGCTTTTTTTCGCTTTTGCTAGACACTCAGACGGTGTTGTTATATTTCTTTTTTCTCGCTAGACGCTACAATTGTGTCTCTATTCTTATCGGTATCATATACGATTGCTCACGAACTTTCAGAAATTCTCCCGTTCTCAAATCCGCATGACAGATAGAGTAGACTGGCATGAACGGCAGGAGTGTCAGCTGCGGGGCAATCTTGACGCCATCGAACCCCGAGCTGCCGAGAGTCACTCGTCTGCATGTCAACTGCATCCATACATAAACCAAGTTGTGCCACCTATCGAGCCTTACAAAACCGACCTACCTATGAACAAGGAGACCGACTTGCTCACCTCACACCAGAATGTCTAACAAAGATGATATCAAGGCGTTCGCCGACAAAGATGGTCACTTTCGAAGACAACCTTCGAAATTTCGTGATTCCATATCCAGAGAAGCAGGAGCTCGTTTTCCACCCGAGAAAGACCGCTATGTACGTTCCCAACATAAGTCATTATATCTGTAGAGTGGATAAAGACATTACCTGCTTTATAGCAGAGTGCGTAAGGAATAACTTGTATTGCACATATCTGACAGTTTGATAGGTTCTCTACATCAATTGGGGTTGCCCTTGGGCAAACCGCACAGCCATTGTGAGATTCCTCAAAGGACTCGAAGACATTATCCAACTTGTGGTAATGGACTACGAAATGTTTCCCGAGGGCTGGGGTTACAGTGGACGCAATGGAACTATGGAGAAAGACCCCTTGTACGGATTCACACGCCATCGCCAACTCTACGAGAAAGCAGAACCTGGGTATGAAGGTCGAGTCTTGGTGCCCACTCTATGGGACAAGAAGAACGAGACGATTGTCAACAACGAAAGCTCTGAGATCATACGCATGTTCTACACTGAATTTGACGATCTTCTGCCAGAGAAGTTCCAAGAGAAGAGCCGTCCAGCTGGTGGATTCCTGCCTGACTCGCTGAAGAAAGACATTGATCAGTTCAACGAGTGGGTGTACAGCGACATCAACAACGGCGTCTACAAGACTGGTTTCGCCAGCTCGCAAGAAGCCTACGAGCAAAACATCGACATCCTCTTCAAGGCTCTCGATCGGGTTGAAGCACATCTCGAAAAGTCAGAGGGACCATTCTTGTTTGGCAAGCACCTCACCGAAGCAGATATCAGGTTGTATCCTACGATTGCGAGATTCGATGTTGCGTACCATAGTTTGTTCAAGTGCAATTTGAAGATGATCAGACATGATTATCCAAGGATCGACAAGTGGTATAGGAATATCTACTATGACGAAGGAGACGAGACGAGAGGGGGTGCGTTCAAGAAGGCGACATACTTCGATCATGTAAGTGTCTGCATGATTGCGTAAGGGATATATGCTGATATCAACAGATCAAATATGGATACGCTGGCGCGAAGAAAGTCCAGATTGTACCTAAGGGTCCCCTGCCCGATATTCTACCTAAGGGTGCTTGATTATGAGCGGACTCATTCAAATTGTTGCAGGATGATCAGTGTTCCAGGACACTGGGGATCATATGTGTATGGAAATGCTGCTCCCGTCGGAGTGAACGTCTCGCGCTCGTATTTCGTAATTCGAGGCGAGCATACCTCCTCATGTGCTAAAGTTTGTCACTCTTGGTCATCTCTCGCGATCAAAGCTAAGGTCATTCGGACTGGAGAAATGCACAAAATTCTTTAGGTTAGTGTAGCCTTCCACTGAGAGTGTGAAATTTAGCGCTTCTCCGTGGAGGGTTGTACTAATGTCAAAAACACTGCGCATGTCCACGGCATGCGCGCGACAAAGCTCAGCACACGGGGAGGTAGGGAGACAATAGCCAGCGACAAGAGCGTCAAATGACTTCTCTATGTGAATCACGTTACCAAGATATCAATTCATTCCTCATGAAGCTCTTGGGAATGTGCTTGGTATCCTCCGACTTGAACTCGACCGAAAAATCGTTGGAGGAAATGTAAAGCAGGGTCACCACAAGGACACGACCAGAGGGTAGATCCGCCGGCGCGGCGATAAGATAACAAGACCGCCGAAGCTCCACAAAATTTCCCTTTTCCTTTCCGCATTTTGTTGCCCGCGCTTGAGAGACGAAGGTGAATTTTGCCGTCGACCCATTTCAATACCACAACAACAACACACAAGATGCCCAAAGCCCCCGGAGGAGATGCGCGTCAAATGAGACGTCACAACCCATTGTCAGAAGACTACGCACCTTCCAACCCGCACAAGCAAAAAGCACCAAAGAGAAAAGGACGCTCCACCGCCGGCGACGAGGACAATGAACAACAAGCATACATCGACTCGAAAGCGTCAAGGAAGATTATAAGTCTGGGTCAGGACTTGACTGCTGAGGAAGAGGCCGAGCAAGAGGCGCGCAGACCGCAAAACGGAACGAAATCGGCTTTCGAGTTTGAGAGAAGTTTGCGCGATGAGGAGGACTCTGATGAGGAGGCTGGTATCCCTGCAGATGATGAAGCTTGGGGTGATGAGGAAGATGAGGAGGTAGAAGAGGTCGAGGTGGATCCCGAAGACTTGGCCATGTTCAACAAGTTCAACCCCGAATTCGACCCTTCTACACTGCTGGCGCCGGAGTCAAACGAGGAGCAGGGAGACAGCACCAATCTTGCCGACTTGATCTTGGAAAAGATTGCTCAGCATGAGGCTAGCCAGGCCCAAGGACATGTCATTCGTGGCGGTGGTGCTCCCGAGGACGCCATTGAGTTGCCCGCAAAGGTCGTCGAGGTCTACACCCAGTACGTTGCGTCTATCACCGAAACTTGACAAAATCCGACTAACACACGTCTTCCAGAATTGGTATGATTCTCTCTCGATTCCGTTCCGGCAAGCTCCCCAAGCCCTTCAAGATCCTGCCCACCCTCCCCCAATGGGACACCCTCCTCTCCATCACCCGCCCGGACTCCTGGACCGCAAACGCAACCTACGAAGCCACCCGCCTCTTCACCTCCTCCCGCCCCGCCGTCG
>JGI24891J29808_1000044_pt1 | contig 172450 bp, 155 predicted proteins | sample FreactcultuFSWF8_FD_29808 | JGI IMG/M metagenome (IMG submission 29808) | reverse complement strand
GATTCCCACGTGGTCACCCACCGTAGTACTAATCTGCCGTTCAACTGCTTATGTATGGCAGAGCGGACGGGATGCCCAGTTTTCAGCTGACTGTGGCCGTAGGTGCTTTATTCGCAAAAAATTTCATATACAGATTTTTGGCATGCTCCAATTCACCACCGGCAAGGGTTGTACACCAAGAGGACTAGTGGCTAGAGCCAGTGACATATGTCGATCAACCTTCAGGACACTTAAAGTAAGCTATTGGGTTGCTCAGTCGAAGGATAGGTCGCTTGATAAAGTATTCGATGGATTCGGTCATTGGTCAGCCTTGAAAGATATGGTTCACCGTCGAGGTTCCAAAAAGGGCATCGTGGAACCCGAAAAGTGCGATTGACGGTGCGACTATGTCCATTGATGAGACATGACTCAAACGAGAGAAGACGAGCATTAGATAGTATACCTGTACCCCGATTTGATATAGTTTCGATTAATATTGATGCTGTAGTTATGTACTCATTGTAAAAAATGGTTGTTGAACTTATCACCCTGGCCACGACAGCTCAACAGCCTCAGTACAAATCTTAAACCATGAGTTGCGCCTGTCTTAAAGTTGTGACCTTGCGGGTTACAAAGAACCAGCCGGGAGAGAGACGATGTAGCCTTCCCTGCTAAGATGTTGTCGTAAGGCCATAGCTAGAAATACCAGGCCAATCTGCATAACGTTAGCCTGAACTGCATCGCAACAAAGAATCGACTCACCAAAAGTTGTCCTCTCAGCATTCCGCTGTGTGATGGTCACCTCATCTCCAACTGCCATAAATTTGCCTTCACCACCCTTGCCCAAAAATGCGTACCGGCCGAATACAGGCGAATACTTGGACCCTTTGTCCACCCTCCTATCACTCTGCAGCTTCTTGAGCACTTTTCCAGATTCGCCTTGGCCAGGCTTGCCCGTGGAGTAGTCGATGTTCAAGCTCACGCATCTGACACAATTTTGTACCAGGTGCAGCTTGACGTCGCTGGAAGTCTGCAACTCTGACCAGTAATCTTCTTCCCAAGATGACTCGGCACCACTGACAATAATGTTGGGTCTGAACTTTGTGATGTCCATCTCTTCACCGTCAGGAAGGCGGCTGCTGACGTCGTGGAGGGATGTCTCATTCACAACAAGGAAGGGAGCGCAGTCGGCAAATGTGATCTTGTCGTCGGCTTCGCCCGAGATGATGTTACCGATCGAAGTCGGAAGCTTGCTGGTAATCGAAGATAGCCATCCACCTTGCTGGGCTTGAGATTGATTGCTCCTTTGATGTGTGCTCATAAGGACAGAGCGACTGTTGTCGCCCAGATATGCTAGTACTACATCGTAGCCTAGACATGCAGATAGCCATTTATTGTACTGATCCTCCATCTGGTATGCTTCCGTAGGACTGGAATGCATGTTCACTCCAATCTTTTTCAGTGAAGTTGTGTCGGGAACAAGCGGAACCTTCATATATTTTGATTCGCCATGTGGTGGCCGCCAAGTCAGGTCGATAAAGGCCTCTTCTACATTATCATCTTTGGGAAAGTTGATCTCGGCGAACAGTAGCGTCAGCTCGGGGAAGTAGGCGACATGCATGTTCTTCAACGAGCCATCTGGCTGGACCTGAAGAATCATGTAGCAGCGGTCGTAGGTGAATCCATGTTTAGTGACTTCGGCGGAGGAAGGTTCATACGGTCGAACCGACTTAATAGGGTAAACGAGTATCTGAGCCTGTAAGAGACGCTTCGGTTGAGCGGCGAACGACAATACTGACCCTGCTGATGTGCATGGTTGAGTGCTTTGGTGGATAGACAGTGATGAAGTGGTGATTAGAATCAAACCTACGAGTCTTGTCTACAGAAGAAGAAGGGAGGAAGATGTCGAGTAAAAGGCGCGAGGTCGATCGGACTTTCTATCAGTCGATTGCCCCGCAAATTGGTGTGGGAGCACGATAGAGGGGTAGTCTTGGAAGCCTTTTCCAAATCTAGTATACAGATAGCCCATATAGAATATTGCATGCGGAAGACTGTGGTCTCCAGATGCTGTATAACATGTATAAGGTACACCAGCTCAGCATATCATACTCAGAAAATATAGGAGAAGCCCAAGAATCGGCAGTCTGTCCATCGAGCATGCACGAAGCCTCTAAGGCCAGTCTATTGCCGAAGCAGGCTCAGCAAACAAGTTGTCATGATTGATGCAAGCGAACCAGACTTGCAAGAAGGCGGGAAATCAAGAGGCTGGAAGGTCTTGATTATTGTGATGATCGGACAAGCGAGCGCCGGGTTGAAAGAAGGTTGAAATGAAGCTTGTAAGTTGTCACCAAAATAGAGCGACAGGCACGAGCAAAAACATGGCAAAGCACAGCCTCCACAACGTCACCGCATCATGCCCCGCGATGCGTACCCAATGAGGGTGATTCCAAAGTGGTTCGCGTGCCGGTTCACTTGTTTCGCAATAAGAGTTGCCGCCTGTTATGATTCGACTTTCTGCTCATTCAAGACAGGAGTCTTCACCAAGAAACAGTCGGATCTCGAGTGCCGCCCAACACGAGCAATGACGCATTAGTCAAGCTTACAGACACGAGTGAGATTCACAACTCCTTCAACTCTCAAGGCGTCCGTTTCTAGCCAAGCACAACCATCCTTCCTACACGAACACGCCAAGCGCAACCTACGACTCCCACGAATTCAACTTGACCGACTGGACCATCTGAAACCTACGAAACGCGCACCCGAGCGCACCGACTACGAAACATGGACGTCGCGAACGGAGTGCGGAGAAAAGACACGACCAAGGGCCCGCCTTTGCGCATCCTGTGTCTGGACGGCGGAGGTGTCCGCGGCTACAGCATGTTGATTATCCTGCAAGAGTTGATGCACCGGACATTCGTCGAGATCGAAGGACGCGCCCCAAAGCGACACGAGATCCCGAAACCATGCGAACACTTCGACCTGATTGCTGGAACGGGTACCGGCGGCTTGATCGCAATCATGCTGGGACGCTTACGACTGGACATCGAGACATGTAAAGACGTCTATGTACGCATGACCCGTCGTGTCTTTGAGACGGACAAGACGATAGCTGGAATACCGTACCGCTCTACTCTGTTCAAGGCCAGTAAACTCGAGGAAGCCATCCGGGAATGCGTAAGAGAGCACACAATCTATGACGACGAAGGCAATGATTCCAAAGATGCCGTTTCTTCAACCTCACGTCAAAGCCTTCAGGTCGCCCGACCTGCTCGCTCCGTCAGCGTTGCCAGCAGACACAGCACCATTGGCATGACCCCTGTGGACCCTCGCTCTTCTGTCGGAATCTCAAGATGGGGCAACCCAAATGCGTTACTCTACGACAGCCGCGAGAACAGGACAAAGACTGCAGTGACTGCTGTATATCGCGGCACTCCTAAGGGCGGCAAGCCTGCTTTATTACGATCGTACGACTCGCGCAAGGAACCTTCTCCTGAATACAACTGCTATATCTGGCAGGCTGGACGCGCCACTTCGGCTACTGCCCTGGCATTCAAGCCTATCCAAATTGGTCAGAGCACTTTCCTGGACGAAGGTGCTGGTAAATACAACCCAAGCCCTCAGATTCTGGACGAGGCCGTTTGCAATGAATGGCCAGGAAGAGAGGTCGGTGTCTTTTTCAGCGTAGGCACTGGCAAACGTCCTCCAGGCACCAATAACCGCCAACATGAGTGGTGGGAAGACTTTGTCGGAGGTGGCATGGGTGACTTTGCCGAAGCCCGTCGCAGACTTATCGCAAAGATTGAAGCATGTGAAGAGACGCATCAGTATATGATTGAGGAATATCTGTCGAAGCGTCAAGTCAACCGCCAGAACTACTATCGTCTCAATGTCGAGGTTGGTGTCGGCGAGTACGGTATGAATGAATGGAACCGCCTCGGCGATATCAGCACCAGTACACGTATGCATCTTGCCCGCCCCGATGTACAGCAACAGAATTTCGACGCTGCTGCCAAACTTGCGAAAATTCATTTCAGCAAGAACCGTCACGACCGACACCCATCATGGGATGGACAAGAAGTCATCAACACAACCTTTTCTCGACAGAACGCTCCTCTTCCTCCGATCCCACCGCCCAGCAACCCTCTTGCTGTTGAACTCCCAGCCGACGACGTCTTTCCGCCACAATCATACCAACAGCGCCCTCCAACGTCACAACCTCCTATGCGCCAATCCTCAATTTCTGACATGAAATACACAGTCGTATCTGACGACCAATGGCCTCAGCCTTTAGCGACACCGACCAGCGCCACACGACCTTCACCTCCTCCAGGCGCATACCGACCTTCGATGGATTCTCTCCACCGCTCCAGTGGCTCATTAAGCCAATACCGTCCAGAATCTCAGGACAGCGGCACCGCCAACTACGCCCCTCCCTTGCCTCCGAAAACACCCCTACCATACCCCGATACATCTGCCCCTATGAGTCCTACTCTTGCAAGCCCAACTGTTGGAAGCCCAATGAGGCATGCATCTTATGGCGGAGGATCGTTTAACATTGCACCTTTGCGACAAGCTCTGCCGCCGTACCCAGATACCGACGGACCTCCGCCTATCGTCAACATTGCGCGCAAGCCTGAATACACTGGCCCGCGATAAGCGACATCAGCGGACATGGCATTTGGCAGCATCTGCTACTACTTGAATTTCGAGCAATGATCATGGCGCATAATGGAGGATATCCACTGAATTTTGGCGTTTTGATTCAACGGCCTTTTTCTACGTCCAAAGAGCAGGGCTTCGCTGGCGATGGGACGACAGGATTGACGGCATGTGGAGCATATTGAGGCTCAAATTCAGGAGGCCCTTGATTTTTACTTCTTCTCACGACTTTTGTTTTCGTCTTCATAGTTCTTCTTGTTATTAATGAATGATACCACTCTGTTTCTCTGCTTTAGCTAAGCATTGCGTCCTTTCAAAGTCTCCATGTTGAACAATAGCTGAATCAATAATTCGAGTGATCCAAAAAAAAAAAAGCCATTTCGTTGCTGTTTCGTCTGCCCTTCCTCAGAACAAGGTCAATAATCATCTTGATTATCCCAGCGCGATTGTCTTGTCTTCTCATACAATTGAGGAAGAATCGACTGCATTGCCGCGACCATGGCCATTTCCACAACCAACAACTGCTCCTGCTGCGTCAGATAAGAGTCCTCAGACTCCAAATCTTCATCGTCGATTTCTTCATCTGCTTCGTCGTCGTTTTTGATGCGTGGTATGTTTTCGTACTCGGGGTGGCGAACATGGTCGTCTGCGAATACATCCTCGTCGTCCATGGATGCGCGGGTGCTCAGCCAAGGCACGGATTTTCTACTGCTAGTAGGTTGTGCGGCTGAGGATGAGTCTTCCAGGGCGAGTTTGAAGCGTTTGTTGAGAGGTGTGGTTGCCGAGACTTTATCGAAAGGGGAGGATGCATTGTTGTTGTCCAAGGCTCGTTTCTTGGATGTTTGCGAGGTAGTGGTGGTAGTACTAGCGGATGCGATTTTCTTGTCCACAACTGTTTGCTTCTTGACCTCATCCCTCCAGACTTCGATTCTTTTCCTGTGAGCCTTTTGGCCAGTCTTTGTGGATTTCTCGGTTTCCTTGTATGCGTTTCTTTCGGCGAGTGCTGAGCGGAAGGAGGAGATTTTTTGTTCTTCATCCAGAAGTCTTTGCTCGCGTCGTTCTTTGATGTAAGCCATGCGTTCGCGAACATCTTCTATACACTCCAAGGCAATTTTCTGAAGGTTGCTTGCGGGATCATTGGACTCAGTGAAGGCTTTGCTTGCAAGTATTCTGGCCTTGACGCGATCGAGTTCTGCTCTTGACATGATGTTTCTGTCCAATATGTCTTTTTCCATGATGGTGGTTGTTTGTGGTAGGGTTGTTGCCATCGTGACTTTCAATAGTTGGATTAGGTAGTTACGTGACTTTGGTGTCTTTCTTCAAGAAGATAAGGGAAGTGACCGGATGTAAATGGGTGCGACTGATGATTCGGATAGAGTAATCAAGAAGCAAGCGGAAGAACTGCTTCCCCGGCTTTGGAGTCCGCTTTGTGTAACAGGTAAGCTGCGTTGTAACTTGTTTCTCTGAGCAATTGCAGCTGGAAAGATGGCAGACGGCAAATGTGTGATGTATGTACAGTTCTCTTGCCACGTCGATGATCCAGGAAAAGAAGGTGATGTGGTTTCTACGTTATCAAAAGGAAAAGGTTGAGCCTCGGAAGGAGCTGCTGGTGTCCGGATAGCGGGTGGAAGCATGCCGAGCGCACAGACCAACGCTTGGTAAAAGGTCTCTCGTCAGCTGCTGTGACTTGTAGGAATGCACAAACATTTCGAGAACTCAGGAAGTGTCCAGTGAGAGCTCAACGCCTAAGGTCTTCTCACTGGACAAGGCCTTCTAGCCTGCAATGTTCATGCCTTTTGACAGCTGGATTCCCTTTTGGCATCGACCGTGAGAGCATAAGTTTCGCCGCTTGGTAAAAAGCCCTGACGTTCATCCACCGAGCCTCACCACCAACCACCTCGGTATTGAAGCAGTGTCGGGCGTAGCCCGACACCAAAAGAGCAAAAAGAAACGATGAACCTGACCCGATTTGAGCGGTGACCTGGTGGAATGGCCCGGAGTACCTGTCGACCATCTTCTCCTTGAGTTTTGCGAAATTATATTGGCATGCGTCCGCTCGATTTTCATCAATGGACCTGTGGCGCAGCGGTAGCGCGTGTGATTCCAGTCTCAATTAGGTAATTCCACAAGGTCATCCGTTCAAATCGGGTCAGGTTCATCGTTTCTTTTTGCTCTTTTGCCGTCTGAATTACGGTCGAGCTATTGGGCTACTATCATTTTGGCAAAATTTGGGCAAGTTTGAGCAAGTGGGTGCCGTGTTTTCGTCGTTACGGGCAATTGCGTGGTCCAGCGGTCGCTCGGTGCCAACGCCTTGGCGACTTTGCTTCCATGAAACTCCTTGTTTGACAGCATTACAACAATGAACGCAGAACTTGTCGTGGAAAAAGACCATGGTGACACTAACGGAGAACAAAGATCGAGCAACTAAATGGCTACAACTGAACTATCAACTTCTTTTAAGCATGCAAGTATTAAGACAAAACGCTGTTTAAGTTTGCTCGTCTGGTTAAACAGCGGCCATAGACACGGTGAAACAGTTTGCCGAGGCGCCGTCCTGTTCAACGAACTTCCCGACAATCGCTCGAGGTTACCATCCTTCCTGATCATCACCATATGTCATCATGTTCCTGATGGGCTGCCCGATGTCTATCTGCAAGACTGAGCCTAGCTGACCGTAGAACTATCTAACTATTCGTATGCTTGTGGTTTTATTACATCTGCTGGCACATAAACACAACGTCATAAATGACAAGATATTAACTGTTTATAAAGTACTGACGACAGAGATATGAGGACAAGTCGTGCTCTCTCTCCTCGCAAGCTTTTATGTTGTACCTGCTACAATGCACAAATTCTTTGAAATCAGGCTGGTCGTCCAGAGAGAGAGCAACTGTTTCTCTCACTTTCCCTGAAGGTACAGTATCACTGGAAGGAAGTCGCGAGATGAAAAGCCATGTTTATTGCAACAGGCAAGCGCATCGACTTTCTCAAAGCTGAGAGCTAGCCCTCTTTCCTCATCAGCCGACCTATGTTTGACTTTCTCCTCAGCGAAGCAGCTGCAAAACATCAACAAATCACATCACCATGGCTGCACCAGCCCCTGGGCCACCTCCCCCAGCAGGCTTGCTCGACGACGACGACACGCTGCCTCCACTCAAGCGCCTGGATGAGAACGTACTCCATACCACCCAAGACTCATCGAAAGAGCTGGCCGGCCGCATCTTCAAAGCGGAGGGCATTACTCGAGATGCCTTCATGAAATCCGACATAGTCGCCAAAAACAGGCTCATGTACCGTGCCTCAATGATCATAACGCACGTGCCCGGATATGTGAGCAGACTGCGAACTTCTGTACCCCTCAAAGACGAGAATCCTTTCATCGAAAAAGATACCATGGCGTTCAGAGCAATCTACAACTGTCTGACTGAGAACAAGGATGTTCTGGGCAGAGTAATGAAGCACTTCGAGTGGGCTGAGAAGATGAATGCACAGATGAACGAGGAAGAAACCGAATGGGAGACGGATGAGGATATTGATGAGGAGGCCGAGAAGACCAAGGAGAAACCCGAAGAATCTGAAACCGAAGAAAACTACCAGGACTGGGATGGCCCCGCTGGCGACGATGACTACTCACTGATTTGCAAGCTCTTGGCCGACAATCCAGAAGTTACGGAGGTGTTCATCAGAGAGGTGAAGCGCAAGTGCGGCTTTGGAGAGGAACACGTGATGGTTCTCAACAGTCTCAACGAATGGGCTGTGGTTAGAGAAAGGCTTGCTACTGTGTTCAGGAGGAGATCCGACAGCAGTGGCCGTCTTTACCACTACAGAACCTGAATATGCTCTGGTCGTGAGTTCATCTATTCAATCGGTCTGATATGATATGTGCTGATATTTCAAAGAACATCCTGGCCACCCGCCGTCACCATTCATACTCAACTTGGTCGCTCGTTTAGACCACAAGCATGGAACACTTTTGGCATAGTCATCAGAAGGACTACGTAATTATCGCACAGCGCAAGGTAGTCCTCGACTATCATCACATTCATAGAGAGCTTCCGTGTCCACCCTTGGGCACACAGCGGAATTAGCGAAGCATTGTACATTGCATCAGTCAATTTCAGCCTTTATTTCGAAGAGATATTTAGACAACTATCGTTGAGGCGGTGATAAGCTGATGGCTGTTAGGTCTGAAGGATTTTGTCGACTCTTTTCAACGCCATGTCGCCGGTAGGTAGGTAGGTGCTACGAGGTGGCAGCCGCTCGACAGCCGCTCGACAGCCTCAAGCAGCGACTTCCTGACCTGACTAGGAAATCAACTCTTACTCGCTCATCAAACGTCAGCAGACAGCCTGGCTATGGATAACAATAATTATTTGCAGAATAACGACATCGATCCAACTCAAATGCGTGGTATAGGTGAGTCAAGCAGACCGAAAGCCTGTGGGAGCACGCGATGAACGATATTATGACTGTATCACTGACTGATTTTTAAAGAGTCTGATTCATCCATAAAATCATATCCTTGAACTTCTTCCTCCCTCTGCGCAACAATCTCGCAGCACCAGCAAATAATCTACTTTGGCCATCAACCACCAACATCCCATTCACCGATAATATGGTCACTTACAACATGAGCACCAAGCCTGCAGAAGACGATTGGGAGAGACTATCGGGCCTCTCGGGTGACCAAGGCAAGCCGGCCAGGCAGTCGCCTCCATCATACTACGCCGCACCCAACCCCTTCGCAACCTCAAGTTACAACGCCGAAGTCAGTCCCGTCGCCGCCTCGGCCGGCTCTAGAAGATTTGGCTCTTCAAGTTACGCCCTTCCCTCTACTCTCCCCACAACCATCGAGATGCACGATCTAGGTGAACCATCGCAAAGTCCCTACAACATCCCAACTACCAACAACAGCAACACTCTGCCACCCCCAGTTACACAGAGCACTTCAAACTCTGGATGGCAGCAGAAAGACCAGCATGGGATCTGGTTCCCCTGCCTCCTCACTCTCATCCTACTCATCACCAGCATCTCCCTCCACCCACCTCACTTCAGCCCAGAAGCCTGGAGCAGAACCCGCTGGTCCAGACCAGGTCACCACGAAAAGCTAAATGTCGAACAAGTCATCTTCGCCACCGTGCCCCAAAAGTTCATCTGGTCGAACTTCCTGTCGGTGCTGATGCTCAATGTGTGGGTTTTGCAGTTCATGTATTGGTATGGAGGGTTTGCTGCCAAAGATAGTAGGAGAGGCAAGACGTTTAGGAAGATGAAGCCGTTGTTCTTTTTGGTTGTTGTGATGGTGGAGGCTGTGTTTATGTGGGGATGGCTTCTGTGGACTATCTGAGGGTTATAACGAGCTAGTTGGAGGGATAGTGGAGTTTGGTATTAGGATGGTTTTGTTGCTACCAAGCACATCAAAGCTCGTCCCCAAGTTGACAAAGTGGCTTTGGCTGAAGCTAACCTTTGGATAAGTAGCCGAAGAACAAAGAACAAGTCGTCTCGGATATGTGCTTTTGACAAGTAATCTTATATCAAAAGAGCGTATCAAAAACAGTAAACAACTTTTACCTCATTTGCTCTTGACTTCGAAATATTGTACCACAGAACTAGGCCCCCTAAATCTATCCAACTTCTCTGGAGCAATCACTCCTACCACATCATACACACGGAAGTAAATCACAACAATCCTTGACCGCTGCACACGTAACCCGAAGAAGTATGTACGGATCACGACGGTACATCGACCAAATGCTCCGTATCCGACTGTAGTCATCTAGCCGTCCCGGGGGACTTTGACAAACACATTAACAGACACACTACAACAGAGTAGAAGTAGAAGGTTCTGCTGAAAAGGGGTGTTGCCCTTAATTCGTGGTGTTTGGGAGACTAAAGCGAATTCCGTGGATGAGAATGGCCTTTTGTAGCAGTGTGAGAGGAGCATGATGGCGTGTGAAAACATGATTAATTAGCAACACTCCACCACGCAAGAGGCAATATCAAGCACGATGAAAGAAATGATGATGATGACGATGATGCAAAAGCTCTGAGGGTATCTACTTCCATCCAGAATCCAAAGACAGACAAAGAAGCAAGCCCAATCGGTCGCGAAGAAGAAGAATAGAGAAACCATGATAAGAGAAAAAACGAATGCCGATGCTACACTTTGCCCATTGTCCAACATAACTTTTTCGAAACCTCAAAGCCCGCTAGGTTTCTTGGGCTTCAGGTATCCCAGATCGTCATCGTCATAACGTTCATAGTTGCTGTCGTCACTACGACTGCGACTTCTGTCCATCCGTACGCGTCCTAAATCTCCCATGACATCTTCTGGACTCTCGCTTCTACCGCTGGTGACGAGCCAGTCGTCGTCATCCTCGGCTTCGTAGATGGGAAGCCCTTCGTATTTGGCTTGTTTGTTCTTGCCAGCGCTGTTGGAAGGGGACGCGGCATCTCCGGTTACGAGACCTAATCTTTCTTCTTCGGAAGCATTGTTGCGACTGCTGGGGCGATGATGCGAGCTGTCGCTTTTCCTACTGGCGAAGCTCAGGGCACCACGGGAGATTGGACGGATAGCGCCATCGTCTGCTTCTTCCTCGCCGTGCTTATTGCGGTGGAAGACGTTTTGGAAACTGAAGGTGCGTTTGCCGGAGGAGTCTGGTCGGGCGTGGGGAGGTGGTTTGGGAGGCATGAGGGAACTGCCTTGACTCATTGCTCGTTCTCGTTCGCGCTCGTCGATGCTGGTTGTCCAGTGGATTGCGCTACCACCCTTGTAGGAAGTATCTGTATCGAGGTTTGGTGAGCGGAGGCCAGGTGGTAGTCCGTAAACGTGTTCGCGCTCAGGTTCATCGCTGGCTACTGTTGAGAAGGTGGATTTGGGTTTGAGGGTGAGTGGCGGTTTCATCTCTACCAAAGAGTGCTCTCTGGATGGGTGTCGGGACTTCTTCTTGCTGCGGCGGAATCGAGGGAGGAAGCCGGGATGGACATCGTTGTCACTGTCACTATTATCAGTGTGTTCGTCATCCGGGAAGTGCGTCATTCCCAACGGAGGGTGAGATGTGTTCGCGTGTTGAAGAGGTCGATGATCGCCTGAACCCACGACAGTCTTGCGGCGTCGTAAACCATCGAAGTAAACTGTATCGTCCTCGCCGATGGGCTCCATATGTTCGCTGGCGATTGTGCGCGCTTCGTCAAGCTGTTTCATGGTACGCTTCCTGCTCAGCGCACGAACGATTGCTGCACCACCACGAATAGTGTCGGCACGGGGCTCGCTCTCAGGCTCTTCCTGCTCGGCGATTGTGCGGACTTGGTCCAAGTCGCCTTTGAACACGGCTGAGTCTGGTACATCTTTGGAAGACTTCGCGAGCTGTAGCAATACCACTCCGGAGCAGATTGTCAGGAAGCCCATTATCACACTTACAATGCCTACTGTGCTGCCACCGAAGCCTCTGAATAAGATTGCTGAGGTAACAATGGTGGCAGAAGTGAAGTAGACGTAGTATGTCGGCGTGACAAGGGCGGCGTTGTAGATATTCAGCGCTTTCTGCAAGGAGTCAGTACGTCGAAATGTCATGTTTCGAGATTCAATAACTCACATTGAGATAGATAATCTCAGTCAACAGCGTACAAATGACGAAGACCAGTAACACCCAGAGGAACCATTGCTTGAATTGGTTGACTGGTGTAGTCTTGCCAATAGCAGCAACAATAGCAGCACCAAGACCTTGTGTCGCAACGACACTGAGTCCTCCTATAAGACTGCAAATGGTGAGGTAGACAAACATGCTCTTGTTGCCGTAGCGGGGACCAGCCCACAGAGCAGTAAAGATACACCCAATAATGACAACTCCGGTGTATGTCAAGAAGCCAGGTGCGATGACAAAATGTTGCATTTGCTGAATATTGGCAGCAGAAGATTGCTCGGGAGCATTCAAAGCAATGATGACGGCGCCAATCACACATTGAAAGCACCCAACCTTACCAACAAAACTGAGACGCTCCTTGAGGAAGATTGCAGATAACACTGTGGTGATGACAACGCTGAGCGCTCCAAAAGGGGTAACCAGGATAGCGTCCACAAATGCGTATGCCACAAAATTACATATCTCGCTGTAAAAGAGTCAGCATTCAGCGCCGCAACGAAATCATCTGGCCGTATCTTACCCTATAATCATCAAGATCATTCCAGTCCACCACCAACCATTCTTGAGGTAACCGTAGCCCTCGCCAGCAGCCTCGTTGTATTTTTCATTTGCTTTGAGCAATCCATGCTTTTTCAATACGAACGATGTTCCAATGAAGACTCCAGAGCATACTGCTAGAATAATACCGATTGCCTTGTATATCGGGGGTCTTGAGGCGTGGTTCTGGCTGTCTTCGGTCGTGCTTGTCCCGTTGGTTGTATTTGCTCGCGCATACAGGTCATGTGCTGCGAGGAGGATATGGCCAGCCGGATCCATGTTGGGTCGGTGAAGCGAAGACCGGATTGGTCTCGGGTATTGCGACGGTAGAACGCCTTATCTTTGGCGCTGCTCACGGAGCATTAAGCGCTGAGGATGCTTCGTAGGATGGTGTTCTTCTGCAGGTATGATTCTCTATAATATGTCCAAGGTCCTTCTCTTCTTAGGTGAGTCCTCCAGGGATGTATGCAAATTGCGATATGTACAGAGGGTTTGTCGTGGTTGTGGATTGACTGAAGTTATTTGTTGACGGTGTGCTGACAATGTGGGGATAGCAGTTGCAGGGCGGGAGTCTCTGTCGTGCGCGACTCAGGGCGAATCTATCGCGGCTGTCGTCTTCGAGCAAACGTCTCAAATTCTGAAAATCGAGTAAGATGTTTAAGATGTGAAGTGGTTGATTGCACTGTACGCGTGTTGAGGAAGCGATCGCGTGTGCAACCAATTTGTTAGTCCCTTAATACGCACTGCGCCACGGACGGCAGAAGTCGAGGCGAGGCTGACTGAAGCTTTTGCTACGCGCTGTGCATAATCTACCACTTCACGCCAGAGTCAGACCTTCTCAGAAGAAAGATTATTTGTTTCAGATTGGATTATATACCATATCATCTTCAGTGGCCAGATACGCAGTTCCCAGTTCGCTTCTCACCATGGTCAAATCTGCTGCACCACGGAGGTCTGCCCGGCCAACAGAGATGACTTCATCAACATCAACAATCCGCACCCACGCGAAGCCATCTTACCTTGAACTCCACTTTATGCGTCGAAAGAGTCGATACGAGTTGAGCTCCGAAGAAACAAGGAGATGCTGTTCGACTTATCGCAGGAACATGTGCAAAGGAGTCTTCTCATTCCAGTTTACGAGCTGAGCATAACGGCTCTAGATACGACCCCTTGTTCAAGCATGGATATCGCTTCACAGTTCTTGGAAGGATCAATACCAGATTCAGATGAGTCGTGCAGCACACAAGAGAGGTAAGAGGTGGATCATTATTTCCTTGCATGTGTGAAATAATGTATGAATGACCCGTATAGAGCGGGTACCCCTTTTGGCCTATCGGCTAGCATTTAACAGCATGATGCTCAATAAGCTGTTCTCGGATCCCACTTCATCTCATGTTCCTTGTACCTGATGATCAAGGATTCGCATGCATTTTTCGGACTTGCCGTAAGCGCCCTCCCTCCCACAAGACGTTTTGTCTCTCCATTAAGACAATCAGCTTCTGGATTCCAAACCCAACAGTCGTCTGCCGTTTAACGTCTGAGCTGAACCGCTGGAGGACGTTTAAAAAGTCGTCTTCCCAAAGAGCTGATGACTTTTAAACGACCCCTTGTCATGGTGCAAAGATCGGAACGCGAGAGCAGCACCCGTTCGAGGCTGACGTCTGTCCAATTGGAAAACAGGAAAGGTGAAACAGGCTGATGCGTCAATTGTTGAAGCTTCCAAAATTGGGATTAGCCTTCTCGTGACGCAAAGCATGTGGGCGGGACGACTGGGTGGTGGCTTGCGGTTGAGAGTGAGATGCACCATCAACGACGAACTCGTTCGTGTCGTCGAAAGAGGGTCGCAGCTGCTTTTTGGTCAATAGAGATTCGTCAGCTCGTAAACACTCCTTGGTTTCCCTCTCTCCTCGGCCATCGCTTGGTTTCTACTTTCTTTCCCATGTCGATTGCTTGCTTGCTTGCTTCCAATTATTCCTCTAGTTCATTGAGAGATTTGTGACAGAGATCTGCTGCAGGCCAAGATTGTACCAAGGCTGTCAAACGACTCGAGTCCGACCCGACGATATGGCGACTTCGTCCGCGGGAGTTTTCAATGCTTCCAAGCTTGCCATCATCTTCACATTGCTGTGTTCGCTGTATCTATTCCGCGACATTTGGCTTCCGTCATCGCCCACCACGCCGGTGCATGCTACATCGACCACATCGACCCCTCAATCGTCAGCACCTCTCGAAACCGAAGCGGCTCACAACCACACCTTGATACCTCAGCATGCCGGTTGCCTCAATGCGCCAGGCGCCGATCGCGTCATGATAGTGCTCAAGACTGGTGCCTCAGAAATCTACGAGAAACTGCCAACCCACCTTATCACTCTGTTCCGATGCACTCAGCACTACCTCATCTTCTCCGACTTGCCGCAAACATACTCCGACTATCAGATCCATGATGCCCTGGACACCGTCAGCCCAAAGTACAAGGACGATCATGAGGACTTTGAGATGTACCGCAAGCTGCAAAAGTATCAAAGAGAAGGACAAAACGTCGCAAAACTCAAGGGAGAAAAAGGTTGGAGTCTCGACAAGTGGAAGTTCTTGCCCATGATGCACGAATCATACCGCCTGGCCTCTCCAGATGTTGACTGGTTTGTCTACATCGAGGCCGATACCAGTCTGAGTTGGACAAACTTGCTGCAATTCCTTGGACGCATGGACCCAAGGAAACCTCTTTATCTGGGTGCGCAGAACGTGATCGGACCCACGACTTTCGCCCACGGTGGCAGTGGCTTCATCGTCTCAAGAGGTGCAGCAAAGAGGATCGAGGATCGTAGGAGGAAGATGGGTGCTAGGGCGTATGATGACCGATGGGAGTTGTCAACAAGCTTGTCATGTTGCGGAGACGAAGTTGTCGCGCGCGCTCTGGTGGAAGTTGATGTTGATTTGACACCATCCTGGCCTCGTCTCCAGGGCGAGACTGTCGACACGCTTGACTGGACAGAGAAGCATTGGTGTACACCCGCCATCACATGGCACCATGTTTCGCCCTCGCAGGTCGATAGCATGTGGCGATTCCAGAACGAGTGGGTGAAGGAGAATGTGAGTTTGATCTGGCATCTTAGAATCAATGGAATATTATACTAACAAGATGACAGGGATGGTCGAAACCTTATCTCTACCGTGATGTCTTCGACGGTTTCGTAGCACGACACATCTCCGTCAACAGGACCAGCTGGAACAATCTTTCCAAGGACCGAGAATTCATCGCACCCGACGGCGACTCTAGCGAAAAATCCAGAGAGTCTTGGGAGAAACTTTCGGACGTTGAAAAGAACTCTGTAAAGAGCTTCGACAGTTGTGCTGAAGCATGTCTTGCTTGGGACCACTGCATACAGTTCATGCACGAGAATGGAGTCTGCAAGTTGGGCAAGGACGTAAGGTTAGGAGAGACCGACGAGAGACACAACAGCGGTAATACATGGTCCAGTGGGTGGATTCAGGATCGCATCCAAGGAATGCGGGACGATCTTGCCGACTGCAACACCAACTGGAACCACTGATTGGCATAGTGCTTGGGCACTTTCTCTTCTCCTTCTTTCCACACTGGTTTGGAGAGCCATGTACCAAGTGCTGGGAAAATGGTTTCTTCGAGGTTGATGGTTGGACTGTCGTTCTCTGGATGGAAGTTGGAAGCATCAAAGTTTTGGGCGTCTTCTTTCATTCATCTGTTCATAGTTTTGATTGCAGGGAGATAATGGTGGTTTGACGAACTCACGATCATGATCTGACATTCATTAGAAAAAGCAGACACTACATAGACTTGATATTCTTTACATGAGCATCTGCAACCAGCATCTCTTCACAATCAATCAACATAACCAAAGGGAGACTCGATCAACAAATATGACATGAAATGGCTTTATCCGCCAACAATTTGAAGGTGGGGGTATATGTAACAGTTTGGAAAAGATCCAAAAGGCAGAACAGAACGCACAAACAAGAGCGGCAGAACATTCAACTTCCTCTCCATCCAATCCTCCAGTAAACAATTGCATCCATCCAAAGACCACTCTTTCAATCTAAACAAGAAAACGCCTAACCCAAACAGAAAAAAGCACAAACCATACATCTCATCATTCCTTGGGAACAGTTTCACTGCTTACGCTTCTGTTGTTGCCGAACCAGCCCATCCAACTACCGCGTTTGGCTTTCTTCGCGGCTTCTTCTTCCTCTTTGGCTTCCTGCACCAATCTCAAGGGTCTCATGCCAGCTCCTCTCATAATAGCACCGGTTGGTTTTTCCGAACTGCTGGCAGTGCTGCGGGGAGGACTGACCGTGCTCATGTTATCAGGGAGTCCGGATTCAGAGTATACGCTGTTGCGGGCGGAGTCGCGAGGGCCGGTGGAAGGTAAGGCTGGCGGGGGCATGGATTGTCTGCGGTCGTCTTGGGGGATTGAGGAGGTGGAGGGGACGCGGGCGGCTGCGGCGGGGGGCACGGGGAGGACGGGGCTGAAGAGGGAGGAGCCGCGTGGTGGGACTAGGGATGGTGATGTTGGGCCTGAGCCTGGTGAGGGGCCGCGGTACATGTTGTTGACTAGAGTGGCGGGATTTCCGAATTCCGAGTTTGAGCGGCGGTGTGCTGCTGGGGCGCCGCCGATGGACATGCGGTTTGATTGTGTGCGAGCGAGGGGGATGCGAGGGGCGGTGTTGGGGTCCTCGTTCAAGGTGGGTTGCGGCTCCGAGGCTGTCTCGATAGGCTTAGGGCGACCACCACGAACGACTGAGGTAGCGCGCTTGAGGAGAGAGGGTTGTTCATCTTTCTCTGGTGGTGGAGGTGGCAGTTCCTTGTTTGTTGGTAGGGCCTTTGAGGTTGTTGCTGAGTCGTCTGCTCCGGACATGAGGTTTGGTGTCTTGTCGAGGATGTTCTCAAACTCCTTGTGCTGTAGCAAGCGGGAAATGATGTTGTTGATGTACAATGTCAGGGCCTTGTTCTGATCTCTCATCGAAGACAAGTCGGCTTGCAAACGTCTGTTGTCTGCGGTACCGTCGTCGCTTGCGTTCTCGAGTTCGTCCGCCAGAGTCGCAGCTCCAGCCATGGCCGAAGGAGAAGAGGGACGAGAGCCAGCGCTCATGATTGAAGGAGGACGCAATAAGCCGCTGTGGGCAAAGTCTCCGTTCAGCGTCTTCTCGCTAAGGAGAAGCTGGAAGCTCTCATTGTCCTCCATTAATCTGGCGTTGGCCATTCTCGTCTCCATGAGTGTCTTTTCCAACTCTTGCATGCGACCGCCGCCCATGTTCTCGACTTCGACCAACTTAATCTGCGCTTCGGCCAGTTCCAAACGTAGCGATTCAATAATCTTATCTTTCTGCAGCACCAGGCGAGATGAGCTGCGAGAAGAGTCGCTGCGCTGAAGAGATGATGGAGGAGCGAATTGGCCGGCTTCTTGGTTTGGAGAGGCATTGCTTCTGTAGCTTGCTGCGAGGGAGGTCAATAACATGACCTGGAAGAATCAGGGGGTAGCACAACATACATGCTCTGGAAATGCTTTGCCGTCTCTCGTCCTCACCACGCAACTCTTTCTGAGCCATCGTCTCCTTGAGTCTCTGGATTGTCTCGCGAAGTTCTTCTTCACGGACTTGCAACTCTTCCTTCTCTTTCATAGATTGAGCGCGCTCGGCTTCGTAGATGGCTTCAAACTCCCTGCGCTGGCGAATGCTTTCCTTCTTCTCATTCTCCAACTCTTCCAAACGCTCTTGTTGCTCATGAACAGACTCTTCAATGTTGTTGTGCTCCTTGTTTGCATCGTCGAGACGGGCTTGGGTGACAGCATTTTGCTTCTGGGCTTCCTCGGCAGCCAACTCTGCCTTTTGCAGACGCTCACGCAGATCGTCAATAACGGCAGCAGTCTCTGCTTTTGCGTCGGCCATGGCTGATTTGGTAGTCTGCGAAGTGGTGGTGGAAGTTGTAGGCTTCTTGACAGCAGCGCGGGCTGAAGGCGGGGCTCCACCGACTGGCGTGCGGACGGACCTAGCGCGAGAAGGGGTTGCAGCTGAACTAGGCGTTGTTTGTACTGTTGGACGAGAAGGACTGCGTGAGGGTGTCGTCTTGGGCGGGTTCATAGAAGGACGACGGGGAGGAGCGCCGGGCTGGGTAGAAGAAGTAGCGGCAGCAGAAGGGGGCTGCTTGGATGGCGTCGACATGGTGAAGGCTAAGTAAGCTGAGCGCCGAGCTTACTTGAGCCTAGATTCCAGAGTGTCACAGGTACAATATACAGGGTGGGTTGAGGTGATGTGTGTGGAAGGAGAGTACGTGTGTGTTTGGACAGCAGGACAGGCGAGACACAACAAAAAGGCCAACAGCAGTATTTGGCTCGAGAGGGTAATGAGATTAAACAGGGTCGTGGTGGAGTTTCCGCTACCATGTTTATTTGAGTCGTCGACCGTCACCGCCTTGCCTCGTTTATCACTGTCTGCGACGTGCTGTAACATCCAGACCGATCTGCCACTCCAACATGTGCTCCCATGGGATGCCTCAACACTCTGCCTTGCAACAAGCGACCAACAATTGACATGTGTTGGATGATGCATGGCCATGGCATTCCAACAACATTCAAAACGTTCGAGGGGCTCGGAGGCGATCGTCGGACGCCATCTCCATCCGGCCTAGTCGCCTTTCGCTTGGCGCACGAACCAAGCTTGGCGGGCATCTTTGCAAATTCCATCTCAAATTTCGACTCTTCTCTCTCCAGCAAACGATAAAACAACAGGACCGGAGCGCCGTACTTTTTCCAACAACCAGACAATCCCCAAAAACCGACGCAGAGATGGCCCCCAAGAAGACAAAGACCTCCGACTCCATCAACTCGCGCCTTGCGCTTGTTATGAAGTCCGGTAAGGTTACCCTCGGGTGAGTTTCCAACACCAAGACTTGCGACAACATCAAGTCTTGTCAATACCGCTCCAGAAGGCCTTCTCTGACCTCTTGCCACAGATACAAGAGCACTATCAAGGCTATTCGTTCCGGCAAGGCCAAGCTCATCATCATTGCTGGCAACACCCCTCCTCTCCGCAAGAGTGAGCTCGAGTACTACTCCATGCTCGGCAAGACCGCCGTCCACCACTTCAACGGCAACAACGTAAGTCGACACATTCGCTCTGAGAAAAAGCCTGGGGGTGTGTTTGATTGCTCTCGCACGTTGATTCAACATCAAGCTGGCTCGCCAACTGTTGAATTGATCATGTCTTCAGTTGGAGACGCGAGGCAGAGCAATCAAACACGCCTTCCATTCAGGGCTTTGGAGAGCAGAACAATGGCTAACGTGTTATTGTCTTGTAGATTGAGCTCGGTACCGCCGCCGGTAAGCTCTTCCGTTGCTCCACCATGGCCATCATCGATGCCGGTGACTCCGACATCCTTACCGCCTCCGTCGCATAAGCGTTGGACGAGTGATGCTGGAAAAGTTATCATAGAGGAGAATGTCAATCTGATACCCAAAAACAAAAGTTTCTCTTCTTTACTTGCTTCCCTTCATGTGCCTTTCACTGTCTTGCGTGTCTTGTCCTTGTCTTTCTCTCTATATACCCCGTGTTTGTTACGTCTCTTGTTGTTGTGAATATAATAGATGGCGATCATGTTTAGGGGGTTGCACGTTGTGTGGTGAGTTGTCTTCCACTCTTTGTCGAGACAGCTAACGACATACCGCCACAGACGTACGTCACGCAATCCTCACGGCCTACAACACTGCCTAAAGATCGAGCCCAAGGACGTTGACATCACCTAACACCACACCCTTCGAATGCCCTCCAAACAAGCAAAAAAACCAGAGCTGGGCTCGTGGGGAAACCTCTCGACATCTCCTTGATCAATATCACCAGAGTAACGGCTGTTCTGGCTTGGATTTCAAAGTACCAAATTAAGACTACACGGCGGAGATTCGAACGAGTGTTTCATCGGAATCATGAGTAGGCTATGCCGTTACACCAACTCAGCGGATTATGGTAAACTCTGGATCTGCTCTGAATATATGGCCGACGACCCAAGGGACTCGCGTTCGATCCTGAGAGTGAGCGATGTCTGGGAGACATTTTGAAGAGGTCTTTCTACCTGTTCCCAGCTCAGAGGTCTTTCGAGGGCATCTTCCTGGCGAACGGCAATCTGCTTTCTTTGTGAAGCTCCATCCAAGACCCCTTCTCCTATGTGGAGCTCTATCTATGGCACGACTGGGAAGAGCAAGGCATATCAGTTGATGATGGCATGATCGTATAAGTCGCCTCTTTTTCGAATGAGGCATGCTTGGTCATCCGTAAGGTATGCCTGCATCTCGCTGATATCTGGAAGCTACTGGGCTTCTCGAAATGTCGTAAAAGAGGGTCAATCAGAACCCGCTGGTCCTCATCAGTATCTCGAGTCAGGGGACGCTCTTTGGGGCTGCCCCCATTGGGCCTCGTGACTCTGGCTATCCAAGCGAGAATCCAAATGTGGCTATACTGTGGGAAACAGAATTGAACTGATGCCCACAGAATTGCCATTTGTTTATCGTCACTTTTCAGTAATTCCGACTTCCCTCTCAAGAAAACAAAACGATTGACTCGAGATCACGTCCACGATCTCCTCCCCCACGATCTCTGCCCCACGATCTATCATTTCCTTCCATCAAGGTACCCTTAACCTTACCGTCAAGCGCCGGGTACAACATGGGCCAGACCAACTCCGAGCAGGCGCCGGTTGTCGGCCGTGCTCACGTCAACAATGGCGCTTCCAAAGGCAGAGAAGACTTGGAACCTGCTTTCCGTAACAATCTCACCGGCCGTCGTAAGCATAAGAGGTACAAGTCTAAAGACGGTTACCATCTCGTAGTCCACGGCGGCGCCGACAGAAACGCCGGAATCAAGACCGAGCCCGCACCTGATCAGCGCGAGACCTTCGACGAGGCCCGCAGAGGCAAGGCCACTGAGATCCAAAGTCTCCCACAGAACAGAAAGAGAGCCGCCGGCTGGGACAACAACCACCAAATCTCGGCCAAGACCAACAACAAGAAGGGCTGCCCTGTTTGCCGTGAGTGTGGTGGCTTTCACAGATCGGCTTGCAAATGGCTCGTGTGTAAGAAGTGTTCCGTCAAGCACCACCCCGAGGTACCCTGCAATGATGCCGAGGCTCGACTCAAGAGACGTCTGGAAGAAGAGGAAAGCAAGCAGGCCCAGCGCTTCTTGGAAGAGGAGGACAGAATGCGCGCCCGCCCCAGCGCTTCTCGGAACAAGAAAGCCAACATTGCAAAGAAGTGGTCTCATGCTGCCCTGGGACCCTCCCCTCTGAAGCAGATTGAGCAGGCCGATTACACCGACCCCACCAGCTCGGCTGCACCTCTGCCCATCCCAGCTCCCATCTTCCAGCCCGTCGCAGCTCCCGTCGTCCAGCCAGCCTCCAACTTCCCCTTCGCTGGAGACATATCCTGGTTCGTCGACTCCAGCAACATCATCCGCTTCGGCTCTGCTCCTCCCCCTCCCATGCCACAGCAGCAGAATGGCCAGGTCTACCCTCCTGCCCCCAAGCCGATGAAGATGGCAGGTCCCGGTATCACCCAGTCCGAGCTGGTATCCATCCTGAGCAGAGTCGGCTCGTCGCCTTACCCATCCGCCGTCAAGTTGTATCTCGAGGAGAACATTGATGCGCTCTTGGAGGAGGCTGAGATCAACGCACGCGCCAATCGTGCCGTCGTTGTCGAGCGCGAGGATGGTGAGAATGGAGAGCCACCTTCATACTTTGAGTGGCGCCGCCGCGGTGGAAGACAGTAGTATCCTCGCCCGCACGTACAAGTAACAACGAAATACAAGCAAGAACAAGATGGGACAAGGTCACGCAGCGGTTCCCAATTGATGTAAAATAGAGTAGCATAGCAAACCAAGAAATCAAGCTTTTTCTATATGACGTGTCACATCTCTTTGTGCGTTTTCACATGTTTTCACTTACCGTCTTAAGTTTTCTGCATGCGAATTGGGAATTTTTCGTATCGGGATGTCACGAGATATATAGTCCATCTCAGTATCTCGCTCTCCCAGCCTCCAAACACATTACGCAAACCCCCTGTCAAAAGGCAAGAAGGTTTTCGCATCCTCACAAACGTCCGCAGAGAGCACGAAATAGTTCCACTCTCTGCGGACAAATACTCCCATCCCAATACCTTCTTGCCTTTTGACGTATATTTTCGTCAGTGTATCTTGTATTGGGGATACCCTATTGCCTTGCCCCTTAATAAGGGGTAATGCAGTGACAAAGGACAAGTATCATCGGAAACCTCTTCCATCTCAGCTTCCCAGCAGAGCGTCAAAAAATGTGTCAAAATGCAAGAAGGTTTTGGTATTGCCATGAATGTCCAAATAGAGTATGGGAAGTTCCTGCTCTCTGTGGACAAAGACTCAGTTCTGAAAAATATGTTGCCTTTTCACAGAGGATTCATCGGCATCATTTGTGTGTGAGAGGCAGCTATGTTCCGATAGCATTGTAATTATAATTATAATTATAATGTGCACAAAGATGATGTTTGATATTTATACTAAAAATAATCCCCTTCGAGCACCTGCAATTAAGCAAGTAAAACGATGGGGAAACCACCTCCCCTCGTCCGTTTGGTTTTTGTGGACAAGGATCATTGGTAGCTTCTTAAGGGCGACAAACAACTTTTGAGAAGTTATTGTCGTCCTGGTGAGTGGATTATGTGGTTCAGGACTCCTCCTGGTTTGAGAAAAGTGGGGGTAGTCTGCTTTGGGCAGGGTGACCCTCTCAGGATCTCGATTTGCAGCATTTCTAAACACCTGTCGCTAGTCGCGTTCAGAGCATTTCAATGTGCTCTTGTGCGCTCATTGAGGCGGCAAGGGGGTTTCTCCAGGTTTGAAGGGCTGTTGCGGTGTTGTGTGGGCTCCAGCTCTCTTGTTTGCATCCGCCAGGGCAGCATTGAGAACGGTAAGCTTTTTGTGGTACTTGATTCTTTCTCCATGAGCTGCGATGGCCTGTCTATTGACCGTCTCGAGGCCAGCCCACATGAACATGCCCAGAATATCGTCTTCTGCAAAGTCGGAATACTTTGGTACCGTGGTGAGGGCAGACAGTGGCGTGTTCGTCATGCAGTTCAGCAGCTGGTTGTACTTGTCGATGCAGTATTCTCCAGGGTAATGGCGGAGTGGACAGCGTTCGCACTTGGGTCGATGCTGGCCTTTTCCATGGATGGTACCGCCGCAGAGAATGCAGAAGGGGATGAACGAGAGAGGTGATCCGTAGCGTGGTCGCTTTTCCGCATCTGGTTGACTGTCGGCCTTTCTCTTCTTCGACTCGCCGACTGAGGGTGCTTGGGGAGCTCCAGACATGCCAGGTTGTATGGCACTGTCTCTCACAGCCTTGTCGGCTTCTTCTCTGGGAACTTGTACCAGATTGCAGTGAGGAAGATGGGACCTCCTGCATATCGGACAGTTGAATTGCGCAGAGTGTTTCCAATCGGGCAACGGGGTGGGTTTGATGGAAGCGCTCGAAGGAACACCGGCGAATGGATTATCGATGTCCTTCCTTCTGATTGCCTTGTTGGTCTCATCATCGAAGTCTGAGTCTTCGGACTCTGGCTCGTAGGTACTGTCATCATCGTCAGTATCAGAAGGCTCTGCGAGTAACCTTATGGTTTCAGCTTGCTCAGCTGTGAGCGGAGGCGGTGGCTTGTACACCTGAGGCTTTCCTTTTGTCGCCCAATATGTAAAGACAGACATGGGACGCTGTTCGCTCGCCACTCGAGAACCTTTGGGATACTCTGTAGCGGCGCTGTTCGAGCCAGAGTTGACGGGTTCTTCTTGGGTTCTATAAGAAGACCTATCAACTCTATGTGGCTCGGCATCCTCGCCTGCCGCTTCATTCCCCGGCTTCAGCTGAGGAAGGAGGTCACTTGGTTCGGAACCAGTACGCTCAGTCAATGAAGACTGGCGTACAACTTCAGGCGAGACTTGTTGACCCTTTGGGGCTTCACGAGCTTCGCGCTGATCTTCAGACGAAACAGAAGAACATTGGCCCTTCGGAGCGTGTTCTTCAGTTTCGCTGCTTGAACCATGCGTCAGACCTGCAGACGGGTTTTGGCCTGCAGGCCTTTGATATGGATCAATCTTGTTGGCAAAGGACGCATCTACGAGGTTTCCACCTCGGACGACATCACTCTGCGCAACAGCTTTCTTGCTTGTGCCTTCGGTGGCCGGGAAGAAAGGAAAGGGATTGGGAATATTGGGCTTATCTTGTTCTTTCATGGATGTAAACAAAGCGCTCGATTTTTGGTTGCGCGGTTGCTTGTTTGTGGAAGAAGAAACAAAGCTTGGAGGGAAAGAGAAGTACTCACACGGTGAGAGATTGGACCCTGGATGGGAACACAGCTTGCGCTCCATCACTTCGATTCATGAAGCAGCTTTACTATCATCACTCTACCGGCACAAATTCCTTCACCCAGCAACGGCTGCCAATAACAGATGCATGCCTTTCGAAAAATAGAGCCACGTCAATGAAAGCGCGTAGAGAGCTTTCAGCAATCGAGTCTGTCACCCTCAAATGTACCTTGCTTTTTGACAGTCGCCCTTAGAGAGCTCAGTGTTAGTTGAGTTCCATGCCTCACGCCTCTCTGGTCCTCGATATTACCAACAGTGGCCCAGCCAAAGGTCTTGCGGTGAACCAAACATAGCATCTCATGAACAAGAGAACCAATAGAGTTTGAGGATAGCACTTTGTAGCGACCGGTAGCTTTCACTGCAACTGCCATAGCAAGGCACTGGTATCATGATTGATAGTGAGTCAGAGGGTCGCCATCGAAGGCGTGCTGGCACTAGCTCAGATATGATTCCGAGGCCAATGAGGATGCAAGCAGAGCACGCGGTGTCTTCTTCCAGGACATACCAAGAGGCGACTTGATTTCAAAGCAACATCACGAGTGAGCAGAAGGAACAAAGGGCGTTGCGACCATCACTTGGATTGATAATCGAGGTTGAACGTCATTGGCTCAGCGGGGAAGGCAGGTCGGATTTCCAATCGGGGCTTGGCGCGCGCGAACAGCCGAAAAGCCCACAATCAATTGCACAACGCCGTCTCCTTCGAGGCGACTTCCCTTTTTACGAACACCCAGCGACATCACAACACCGTCAAAATGGCTCGCCGTCCCGCTCGTTGGTGAGTACAGAACTGCTCAGACCGTTGGAACGACTCTCCTGGCTTCGAAATGCGCATATTGAAGAGATGGACGATATCTGCGAATTTCGACAGTCGGGAGAGGCCATACCAGGTCGAAACCACGCACAACGACTCTTTGCTAACATCTTCACAGCTACCGCTACTGCAAGTAAGAATCCCCAGTTCGCTCGCTTCGTTTTGCGCCCAGAAAAACATCCTCCATGATCATTTACATCCAATGTCGAAAAACATCACATCCGCACAACTCCGTCATCACAACCACTACCTACACAATCGCCACCTACACCGCGCAACACTTTCTGGCTACTACCTTCATCGGACATGGACTAATCACTCAATTACAGGAACAAGCCCTACCCCAAGTCGCGCTTCAACCGCGGTGTCCCCGACGTATGTTTCATCCTATCTCCCTTGCTCTGATACAATGTACTGACTCACGATAGCCTAAGATTCGTGCGTGCTGCTCTGTCTGCCTAGATTACGGACCGGAATACTAATAATCGATACAGGTATCTTCGATCTTGGCCGCAAGCGCGCTGGTGTCGATGAGTTCCCTCTCTGCATCCACCTCGTCTCCAACGAGTACGAGCAGTTGAGTTCCGAGGCTCTTGAAGCCGCCCGTATTTGCGCCAACAAGTACATGGTCAAGTCTGGTGGCAAGGACTCCTTCCACTTGCGTGTCCGTGCCCACCCTTACCACGTCGTCCGTATCAACAAGATGTTGTCTTGCGCTGGTGCCGATAGACTGCAAACTGGTATGCGTGGTGCCTGGGGTAAGCCCAACGGCACTGTCGCCCGTGTCAACATTGGCCAGATCCTTCTGTCCGTCCGCTGCAAGGACTCCAGTAAGTTTTCTCTATGTCCCTCCACAACAAGACAAGGTATTGATCCCTCTCTCCAGGTCGCGCTGTTGCCATCGAGGCTCTCCGCCGCTCCCAGTACAAGTTCCCCGGTCGCCAGAAGATCGTTGTCTCCAAGAACTGGGGCTTCACTCCCCTCCGCCGCGAGGAGTACGTCGCCAAGCGCCAGGAGGGTCGCGTCCGTGTCGACGGTGCCTACGTCCAGTTCCTCCGTAACAAGGGTCCCCTTGAGTACAACATGCGCCGCTTCCCCGACGCCTTCTCCGCTTAAGCGCAGATACCCAGTTCGGAAAGAACGCGAAGGATTGATGGGCTTTGGTGCATTACGGCGTGTTGAGGCTTTCTAAAATTACCATACCATTCGTCAATGAGACATGCTGCAAGACCACTTTTTGATGACCACTCGTGAACTGTTTTCTTATGTATCTGACAAACTCGAGCAATGTGTAACAAGGAGCGGCAGGACCATGAATAGTACAAAATGCTTCGATGCCCAGATGACGGACTTAGCGGCTTCGTTGTGATATGATTGACGTGCAAAGCTGCCCGCATTTCCTGACCTTTAAACTGTTCCACCATGTCTTGATGCCGCTACAACCTCGCCCAATCACCCTGTCGCTCAGGCAGACCTGTCTATACTATGCCTGCCGGTCACGGTTGAGTCCACTGGCAAGCGTGCAGCCTCGCCATCAACATTTCTCTGGATCCGCATATCGCTTCGAAACCGCAAAGGCCGCCGACGCCGCTGTACCATTGCGCAAACAACTGAAAGAGGAGGCGAAGCAACGCAAGAAGTCTGCCAAATCAGCGAAGTCGCTGGGCAACAATGCAGCCGACCCATTGCTGGACAAGTGGGAGTTGACGGTCGGCATCGAAGTGCATGCCGAACTGAACACTGCCCATAAGCTGTTCTCGACCGCTCAAACATCTCTCAATGCAGAGGCCAACGAACATGTCGCTCGCTTCGATGCTGCTCTACCGGGAGCACAACCTGCTTTCCAGAAGGCGACGCTCATTCCAGCTCTGCGTGCTGCTCTGGCCATGGACTGCGACATTCAATCTCGTAGTAGCTGGGACCGCAAGCACTACTTTTACCAGGATCAGCCCAACGGCTATCAGATCACTCAATACTATGGTATGATTGCCCCGATCAAGGATGCCTTGCACATTGCTGACTCTTAGCAGAACCTTTTGCTCGCAGTGGTTCCCTGACTCTGACCTTGGAGGACGGTATCGACCCGAACGATATAAGTGAGCCAGGAGCTACCGGCTTGACTATCGGTATCAAGCAGATACAAATGGAACAGGACACAGCAAAGACGGCCTTGCAACCTCCGTCGACGTACCTCCTGGATTTCAACCGAGTCTCGCATCCTCTCATCGAAATCATCACCTTGCCTCAAATCCACTCGCCCGCCACGGCTGCTGCAACTGTCCGAAAGATCCAGTCTCTACTTAAGTCGGTGGACTCGTGTGTTGCTGGTATGGAGACGGGTGGCCTGAGAGCCGATGTCAACGTTAGTGTCAGAAAGAGAGGTTCTACTGACGACAACAACGAGTACTCCGGAGTCAAAGGTCTAGGCACAAGGACCGAGATCAAGAACTTGAGTTCGTTCAAGGCAGTCGAAGACGCTGTTACAGCTGAGCGAGATCGCCAAATTAAGGTTCTCGAAGGAGGAGGTGTGATTGAGGGAGAGACAAGAGGTTGGACAATTGGTAGTACGGAAACGATTCGTCTTCGAAGCAAGGAAGGAGAGGTCGATTATCGTTACATGCCGGACCCAGACTTGCCTCCTGTCCTGGTCTCGAGCGAGCTGGTGAACCATCTCAGGAAGACTTTGCCCGAGCTGCCAGACTCTACTATTTCAAGGACTCTTAACGACTTTGGCTTATCCATGAAGGATGCCAAGACACTTTTCTCTTTCGATGACGGTGAGAGACTGGAATACTGTGCTGAGACAATTGATCTGGTCTCAAAGAAAATCTCTGCTCAAGGATTGAACGACGATCAGAACCAAGCCAAGGTCGGCAAGCTGGTTGCTAACTGGGTCTTGCACGAGATCGGTGGCTTGCTCACCTCGGATGGTCGAGAATGGTCGGATCTCACAATCACCACAGAAGAGCTTGCTTCTCTCCTGGCAAACCTCATGTCAAAACAAATTACTGCTCGCGTTGGCAAGCAAATCCTGCAACAGCTCTATGATGAGGACCCTGATGACAGAATATCTGTAGATGCTCGCATTGACGAGGGCAACCTTCGTCTGCGCCCGATCAGCAGGGAGGAGTACATCGAGCTTGCTCAATCCATAATGGACGAGAATCCTGATATGGTCAGCGCAGTTCGCGACAAGGGCCAGAAGGGCAAGACCATGTGGTTCGTTGGCCAAATGGTCAGAAGAGCAGAGGAAGGCACAGTGGAAGCGGAGAAAGCAAAAGAGATCATCGAGGAGCTTCTGTTTCCTTGAGATGAACATTATGTAATACAATCAACCCCATCCTATTCTCTTTCCTGCGCGCTGCAAGGGTATCTAAAATGCAAATCAAGTCCAACGCCAATGTGTGGGATGCGTCTAATACAATGGGTCGTAAGGCATCTGTGATTGCTTCAAGGCGACCCCGTCTTTGAGGTATAGCACAAGTCTGTATGCACTGTTGCCGTTCAGGTAGTAGCGGTGCAAGCGTTTTGTCCTCAGAAAACCCAGTCGTTCGTAGAGTTTGAGAGATGGTATGTTGTCAATCTCAGTCTCCAATGCAATCTGCCCGAGTCAGTACTTGGTTCCCCGATTTGGCGGAGATGGTGTTCATACCTCGTCGGCATCTTTGGCGATCATACCGTCCATGGCCATTCTCACGAGTTTCGAGGCAATACCTCTACCTCTGTGTTCCTTTTTGACTGCTAGCATCGCAATGTAGCCACGCATTGGACCACCACGGTGTGGTTCCAGTTTGCAGACGACAACTCCGATCAATTCCCCGGATGCATCGACCGTCTAGACAGAAGTCAGCATTTTGTACATACAAAATATCAACCAGGATGTACAAACCATGTAACAGAGATCTGCCCATTGATACAGGAAGTAGCGGTAAACATAAATACTGTAGGGTTCGGAAAGATCTTTTGATATCAATTCTCGAATGGCGGAGAGATATTGTGCTTCCTTGTCCGGATCATACTGGATGTAATGCAGATCCGGAAGGGAGGCCTCCTTCGAACCATCGATCGCAGTGGTCATTCCGACTTGTTGATTATCCAGAAAATAGTCTTGAGTGTCCAGATTCAATCATGTCCTGAGGCTCTCTTCGTTTGGGAAAGCGCAACGCACATGAAAGTGAGCTCGGACCAATGACGAATGTGGCAGTTGATAAACATGAACAAGTTCAAAGAAGCATCGCATTATTCTTGCTGATCCCTGCAGCAGCTCCTTCCCTACCAAGGCGACTAGAGTGCCCTGAGCCGTCATGTCAGGCCTACGGAGACGCATCTTCGGCTCGTCGACTGCAGAGTCACCTTCCCTAACACCTGAGCATTCGCGAGAGTCGACGCCCACATCCGAAGAGGTCCGCGTCGTGTCGGCGAAGAAACTTGACAAACTCACCGCGTCGCATAAGAAGAAGGGCTTTGGAACAAAGAGGAGGAATGCCTGGGTCTTCGGTCTGGGAGGCCTCTTTGGCATCCTCGTTGCGGGCTTCTTTGCATCTAGCAATGAGGTGTTTGACATGCAGGCTTTGAAGGACATGAACCTCGACTCTATCCTCGATGTCCTTCCTGCCGGCTTGATCAAGGATGCGCAAGCTCTTCAGGTCGGTTTCTTCAACGTGCTTGTAATCTCCTACATCTCCTCTCTTGTTTCTCCGCTTGCTGCTGCTTGCTCTTGACTGCGTATCATGTAACTTACACGTTGTATCTGGTAGAAAAACGAGCGAGATGCTGTCGCCTATGATTCCTTCTCCGTTGGCCTGCATGCCCAATCGCAGGGTATCACAGCCAAACATCCCGTCATCATGATCCCTGGTGTTATTTCTACTGGTCTCGAGAGTTGGGGTACCGATGAGCCGTCGCGACAGTACTTCAGAAAGAGGTTATGGGGCAGTTGGAGCATGATGCGTGCTCTGGTTTTGGACAAAGCTGGTTGGAAGAGGCATATCATGTTGGACAAGAAGACCGGATTGGATCCTCCTGGCATCAAGTTGAGAGCTGCCCAAGGCTTTGACGCGACCGACTTTTTCATTACTGGATACTGGATCTGGAACAAGATCTTGGAGAATCTTGCCACTATCGGTTATGACCCTACAAACGCTTTCACCGCCGCATACGACTGGAGAATGAGCTATATGAACTACGAGATCCGCGATCAATATTTCACACGCCTGAAGCATCACATCGAAACGGCTGTTCAGATTTCCGATAAGAAGGTTGTCTTGCTGAGTCACAGCATGGGCTCTCAGGTTCTCTATTATTTCTTCCATTGGGTCGAAGCCGAAGGTTATGGCAATGGTGGTGAAACATGGGTGGACGACCATATCGACTCCTGGATCAACATCTCTGGATGTATGCTCGGAACGCCAAAGGGCTTGCCTGCAGTTCTGTCCGGCGAGATGAAGGACACTGCTCAACTCAACGCCTTTGCCGTCTATGGTCTAGACAAGTTCTTGAGCCGCAACGAGAGAGCTGAGATGTTCCGCGCCATGCCTGGTATCTCCAGTATGCTTCCCATTGGTGGTGATTCTGTTTGGGGAGACGAAAATGGCGCTCCGGACGATCGTCCTGATCAAAACGTCACATATGGCAAGTTCTTGAGCTTCCGTCATCTCAACTCCACCCAACTGCCCAAGAAGAACTTGACTGTTGAGGAGTCTCGCGCATACCTGTTCAACAACACAGAAGATTGGTACTCTGAAGCTGTTTTGAGCTCCTACTCCTTTGGTGTTGCTCATAAACGCGAAGAAGTCGAGGAGAACCAAAAGATCCCCCGCAAGTGGTCCAACCCTCTGGAAACACGTCTCCCCAAGGCACCCAACATGAAGATCTACTGTTTCTATGGTATCGGCAAGGAGACCGAGCGCGCATACTACTACCGCGAAGACAATGAGCCTGGAAGCAAGAACGATGTCATGCTTGATACTGCAGCATCATTCCTCAACCCTGATGTTGATCATGTCGCCGACCATGGTGTTGTCATGGGTGAAGGAGATGGCACCGTGAACCTTCTCAGTACCGGTTATATGTGCAACAAGGGCTGGAGAATGAGAAGATACAATCCTTCAGGCATCAAGATTACGACTTATGAGATGCCTCACGAGCCCGATCGTTTCTCGCCTCGTGGTGGCCCCAACACTGGTAAGTTTCTCCACACCGATTATGTGATCTGAACGTACACTGACAGTCAACTCATAGGTGACCACGTTGATATCCTCGGTCGCGCCTCCCTCAACGACCTGATCCTCAGAATCGCTGGCGGCAAAGGCGATGAGATTGAAGAAACCATTCACAGTAACATCACCCAATACGCCGAGAAAGTCAAGATCTGGGACGACTGAATAGTTTTGACATTGCATTAACCTAATCATCTCTTTTGGACTTCGCTATGGCTGTAATGTATATAGAAAGGGGTGTCTTGAATTAGAAAGGGGGGACAGGCGGGCATGGCATGTATTTATGAATTTCTCCACCTACGCTCTTGCATCTCTTCTTGCTTTAATCCTACGCTTTTGCATTCTTTGCATTTATCATTCTCTGGAATGGGTTTTGGCTCCTGCTATAATTGTTATTAGATCTTACTGTGCATCTTCACGGTGTGGATTTGTGATAGTGGATGATGGCAGGAGCGATGGATCAAGGAGGCAGGATTTTTCCCCCGTCAAACACAGCACTATTTGAGTCTCCCATATCTCATAACGGAATCCCTAAAAAAAAACCACAATGGTTTAGTCTGACTTGTGATCGTGATGCCGTTGTCGTAACGATAGCGAAGCTGTTTGCCTGACCGTAACGGAGTTTTGCTCGTCGGGCGATGTATATTGTGTTCGCTTAGTTACGGTTGTCCGGTAGATTCGATACAGTCTGGTGTGTTTGCGTTTACGTAGAGGATGTTGTTAAGGTAGGTGCGTAAGAGGATGGTTGGAAGTATAGAAGAAGATTTTCCATTTGCTTTCCGCCGCGATACCTTCTCCTTTTGTTCTCCTTGTCAGCTGTATAGTCTAATAGTGTTGTCTGTCGGTCCATAGCATTATGCGGGCAGGACTCTTCATGACAAAGATATGAATGAGACATGAACCCAATCGCCGAGCGATCTTCGAGCCCTTGTCTGTGTCCGGGCCTGGTTCTCGATGTAATAGCTCGGCGAATGCGGATTCCCAATGGTAAACAAAATTGCCTTCAACAATAGCTTTCTTTCTCTCCTTACACTTGCTGGCAAATGCTCTAGGTACGTCTTTCTACGCGTGGGTCCAGAAAGGCAAAGACTTACAGCAAACAGGATAGGAGACGCAGTTCAAGATGAACAACAGGGTCCCTCACCACACCGCTGAAGAGCAGCACAACGCAAACACTGCAGCTGCTCAACAGACCCCCTCACCACACAGCATCTTCGAGCGCGACATTCAGGTCGAGAACGCCCCTCCTGAACGTCGCCATCTGCCACCTCCACCGTGAGTCTGCTTACCTATCATGTCACACTGCGAGACTAACCCCATATACCAGGTTCTCTCTCCAGAAGCAAGTCATCATCATCTGCAAGACCCCTGAATGCCAGGTTCACCGTGAGTGGCGCTTCGACCGCAAGGACATCACTCATCGTTCTGCTCGCATGGACGACCTCTGCCGCCGTCGTTCATCCATCTGCGATGTCATGTACGTCTACGTCGAGCACCTGCACAACTTCTTCGCAAACTACGAGCGCTGGCTGCGTACCTCCGAGCTGCCCGACCTCACCGTCACCGCCGCCGACCAGCGTGACGTCCTCGTGCTCTGGATCAGCATGTACGAGCTCGCCCGCGAGATGGACGACTGGCGCTTGGTTGCCGCGATCAACGTCAAGATCATGGAGGTCGCCAAGGTCAGCATCTGGAGCTTCTACAAGCGTAGTGTTGTTGACTACGTGAAGAAGGCTCGCCATGATGATGAGTTGCGTCACCTACTGGTTGACCTGCACGTCGCTTACTTTGATGGTCGTATCTTCAACCGTTACTTCTGGAAGCTGCCCAAGCGTCTTGCCTTCGCCATCGTTCGTCTCAAGATGCTGCCTCACCCACCTACCCCTAAGAGCATGGCAAAGGTTTGTGCTTACCACCAGCATGATCACCTGTACCCCTTGACCGAGTGCTGCGCTTATCGCGGCTGAGGACAGTGAACAAGGAGGCGGCCGCAGGGTAGCGTCTGGGGCACCGACATCAGGTCATTGGAGTCCAAAGGATTAGACAAGATCCCTGTGGTAGATACACCTTCGTTACGACATCGCATCGATGCACAATACAAACATTCTCTTCTGACCGCCAGCTCGAGTGTCTGAAATGTAAGAGTGAATTTGGACCTTGTCGTCGTAATGGTCTTTTTGAAAGACATCAGACCCCTGTTTCCCAGGTGCCACTAGGCTCGCACAGCGGGTGCTAGGCATGGCAAGTTTGTTTGGGGTCGTGAACGGAGTGTTTCAGCACATTGCGTCAACGCAAGGTGACGGTGTGATCGCTCGCAAAGATAGTCGAGCGATTGTCGAGTCGAAGCAGTTTTCGGAACCCGGTGTTCGTTGTTGTGTGTCGACCGGCGTATCTTATCAATGCCACCTCGGTCTGCCTCTGCATGCTTCCGTCGATCATTTTTCCGGTCATCTTCGCGTGCGTATTCGTTGGCTTGTTCGATACACAGATCTTCCATCTTGAAGATTGGGATCTTGTTGACACAGCTACACTGAGCGCTGACCGCCTATCAGCGTCCGCTCAAACCTCATCTTGGCCTATTTATCTCGATCTCTCGGCGTTCATCCTACTCGTTCCGGTCACTTGTCAAGCAGTTTCTCACATGACAGACGACGTGTAAAAAGCGGTGTTGGTATACAGAGACTTGTTCTCTGACGTCCAAGATTTGGCTAGAGAGAGCTGATTTCCGGGGCGTTGGAGGAGCATCAAAGTCATACCCATCGAAAGGCTAATGTTTTTGAGATTTGCAAAGCGTCCCAATGAGAGCTGCCTCTCAATGCAAACTCGCTGGAGGTCACCAGCATTCAACACCGTTTCTCGCATTTCCATAGCCGGGCATGAGACAAACTCCGGCGTATGGGGATGCTTGTTAGCATTGATCATCTGTACTGGCCAGAATGCATGATATTTTGCAGAAACTCAAGGTGATTCAAAGAAGCACGCGACTCGACGGACTCTCACTGGAGGGCACCACTTCTGGAAAAAGCATCTTGCATTTTACAGGCCTATTTTGACGGTTGTTGGCAATTGGAGAAGTCGCAAGCATGAACTGAGGTTCGGAGGTCCGAGGCATGGATGCTTTCAGACGGGAGATAACGATCAGTCAGCATGGGTTTGATTGGCTGTAGATGGACGGCGATTGCCGTGTCATGGCGGTCTGTAAGAGAATGTGGGATGGCCTGACCAGAAATTGACAAAGAGTCCACCAGACAGCCATAATTAACGAACGTCAAGCTCTTCCGGCTGTCTGCAAAAGTCTCGGGTCCGAGATCGCCGTCCACCGAGGATCTGATTAGCGTCATAAAGTGGTCGCCTCTCTTTCAGCTTTGCTCAAATCATCGCTTTCCCCTCCAAAGAAACGTCAACGACACCTACGAACCTGTCACCCACGAAACCCTACACACAAACAATCAAATCAATCACAATGTTCAGAAGAATCGCATCAACCGTCCCCGCTCAGGCTAGCAGAGCCATGGCCGCCGCCGTCAGACCTTCGATCGCTCCCTCTTTCCGCGCCGCCGCTCCCGCCATCTCCGCCGGTAGAAGAAGCTACCACGAGAAAGATATGTCCACCCTTCNCTCACGGTCGTCTCTGTGTCGATGGTGAACGACCCGCCATCGACGCATTGGCAGCCGTGTATTCAGTCACTCTCGAACACTCAGCTAACATCCGCAGCACTGCTCGACCACTACAGCAAGCCCAGAAATGTCGGTAGCATGCAGAAGGGCGACACCGACGTCGGTACCGGTCTTGTCGGCGCCCCTGCTTGCGGCGATGTCATGAAGCTTCAGATCCGCGTCGACCCCAACGACAACACCATCAGCGAGGTCAAGTTCAAGACCTTTGGCTGCGGTTCCGCCATCGCCAGCAGCAGTTACCTCACCGAGCTCGTCAAGGGCATGACTCTTGAGCAGGCCGGTCGCATTAAGAACACTGAGATTGCAAAGGAGCTCTGCCTGCCCCCTGTTAAGCGTGAGTGCTCACCATCCGCGGAGATACCGAAGAAAGAATACATATACTGACGTGCTCATCATAGTCCACTGCTCCATGCTCGCTGAGGATGCCATCAAGTCCGCCATCTCAAACTACTACACCAAGAACCCCAACGCAAGAAAGACCGACCTCGGCGGCACTTCCGCACCTCTCCCCAAGGTTGAGGTCGAGACTGTCTCCGCCTCCGCTTAAAGCGCATAGTCTTTCTACACCCATTCTTGATGTTTTCGTCCTCATGTCATTAGCGAGTTTTCTTTCCATCTTCGAATTTCCTTTTCTATCACAAATCTTCTTTTGGAGTGGCCTGGATCGGCCTTTGGGAACGGTTTTCCTCTACCCCACACCCACACCCAGATTGCAGAAGGAGTAGGGGGCAGGGTCGGTATGTGCTTCACAGCTCGTCACGAACACAAATAACCATGTATTTTATCTTCAAACAAAAGAAGAATTAAATTGGAATGACCTGAAGCTTGCTTTCAGTCGACGTGAGGATCTCACATTATGTTTGCCAGCCCATGCTTCTACAAAGAAGGGTTATGACCTGCAATGAAATGGCAGCACGTAAAATATCAGCGAGCACAAACCCAGAAGCTTGATTCGTTGTGCAGATGAATTCGTCAAAGGAACACCCCAGCACCCAAACCACTCAAAAACGAGGTCGCCAGACACAGGGATGGCAGGAAATCCATCGACGTAGACAGTGACATTAGCAAATCCTATCAGAGAAGAAGTACATCACGTCCATGTACCATCCAACAACTCGCTTTGATCCCAGCAAGACGGAGTCTTCATGGCTGTTTTTGGTGACCCCCGACGTGAGAGTAGATACACAACACTCGCAAGCAAGAGAGCGTACTTTTCTCACAAATCAAACGAACAGCAGGTAACCGACCTCCGCAGCCATAATCGCCAAATCTCCATGTCTGCGGGTGCCATACAAGTCAGTACATTCCTGCACTTACGCAAAATCACCTCGTCTTTTATTTACAAAGCGAGTCAGACAGGCAAGTTCCATTATCGACCTCGTTCGCGACCGTCGCGGTCGCCCTCGTCAGGCAGCTGACGATGTTCGTGGGCTTGCTAGGACCAGAAGAACAGGACTGCAAGTGTCTCTTTCGTAAGTTTGGTGAGGTTGAATTGGCGAAGATGGGATGGGAAGGATTTATAGTGTGTTGATGGAATTGCGCATTAAGTGAGAGCGTGTAAGCGTTAGCAGGAAAGCGATAGTGTCGGAGATGGTAATTCAGATTACGACTTTTGATCCACAAAACAAAAGGTCTTTCTAGTAGATGGCGAAGTCGTCCTAGGTCAAGTTTCGGGGGAGATGCATCAGTACTGGAGCGATGACAGTAAGAATCAAAGGTGAAACGACTTAGGAAAGAGTAACGAGTTGACCAATATGGGCGATGAAGCCGAAATCAGCCTTGCAACTCACCAGCAAAGGGATACATAGACTTGACAAAAACAAAAAGAAATAAGCACCATGGGCAGGAATCGAACCCGCGACCTCCTCGGATCTAGACTGACACGACGTTGAGTACTAACGAATGACTGCGTCGTGTTAAGACCACGGGTGTGTTGAACCACTACACTACCACGGCTGAATATTAGTAGAGCACTGAATTTGATAAATATAAAGGTAGGTGAGTTGGTGCGGGATATGTCGGGAGTTGGTGCATGGACTGAGTTAGTTTTGTGGTCAGCTGCGAGGTGTGCAGCCAAGAGGGATTTGAGCCCGAGTCGAGGTCATGGGAGGGTGTGAAGGTGCGAAGCTTTGTGATATGACATATAATCGTCTCTGTGTACTTTGTATCTATATTCTAGATAAGTGTTTACACCTCAGGGTAGACATCACTATGATCTGTTAGTTTACTGGAGGGTGACAGGGAAAGGGAAAGATAAACTCACGTTCGCCTGTGTAGAGGTACACCCTTCTTGATCTTTGCTAATTGGTCAAAGTCGATATCCGCAGTAGCGAATTCAGGTTGCCAAGAGTCACCCTTCTTGTTGAAGTCATCCTCACTGCCCAACTCTGCAAGGGTTCTCCCCCAAGGATCAATGATGAGCGAGTGACCGTAGCTGGATCTCTTCTTGTTGTGGGGTCCGACTTGGGCAGGGGCAAGAACATATGACTGGGTCTCGATAGCACGAGCTGTCAGAAGAGCATGCCAGTGGAATTTGCCAGTGTCCGGTGCGAAAGCTGAGGGGTAGCAGATGATGTCGCTCTTTTGACGCTTCAGAGCAAGAGCAAGTTCGGGGAAGCGTAGATCGAAACAGATAGCCAGACCGACTCTACCCACAGGGGTGTCGAAGGGGGGTGTAATCTTGTTTCCAGGCTCGACTGTATCGCTCTCCTTCATGTTTGGGCCATCGTCAAGTTCCATGTCAAACATGTGCAGCTTCTGGTAGCGCTGAGTAATCTCTCCCTTCTCGTCAATCCATATCGAAGTGTTCTTGATCTTCTTGGGAGCATCTGACGGCTCGTGAATTCCAACGTTGATGTGAAGGTTGTTCTTTTTGGCCTCCTCTTGCAGGCCCAAGACGAAAGGCGACTCGGTGACGGACTTGCACAGGTTGTAAGATTCATCGGGCGAACCGCCAATGTAGTCGGAGGCTTCAGGAAGGAAAAGAGCCTATGGCTATCCACTCTTGGTCAGCCGTTGTTCATTGTGAGTATCGATCAGGAAGACAGACCTTTGCACCAGCGGCGACGGCCTTCTTGACAAGAGCCTGGCATTGGGTAAGATTGTGCGACATGCTTGATGTCGAGCATATTTGTCCGATTGCCTGTAATCTAGATCAGTATCTCAAGTCGAAATGGACGAGGCACAAGTTTACTTACTACTTTGGCCATGTTTGCGATGCTATCTGTGTCAGTTGATTGTTATCTTGTTGAAATCAGAGACGATATGAGGCGAAAGTAGAAGAGAAATCTAGGAAGGATATGCAGGGCCTTCAGGGACAAGATCGATCGACGCAAGGGACACGGACGGTACAATTCACGATAGGTATCCAATAGTCATCAGTTACCTGTTAGGGAAAGCGCAATCGAGAAAGTCCAAAAGGAAAGAAGGCCGGAGCCGGTACGTCACAGGCTCACGCCGTGCCAAGGCTCACCCCCGAGCCGCCGCGTGTACCGCAATGGACACGGCATGGCAGCATCCGAACATCAATGTCTCCGTGACTGCGAGAAGCAGTAGTGCGCCGCAATGGCATCCCAGCCACCGAACAAAGCCAAAGGTTCCTCACGATGGGGCTCGTTGCTCTCCGGAGCCGTCGCCGGACTGGAGTCGCGACTGGACACGATCCTAGCTGAGGACAACGAAGCATCCGCTCGCAGTAGAGCCCAGGATAAAGCTGCCGTTCAGGAGAAGCCCAAACCCGAGAAGACCGCTGCTCTTGCCATTCCAAGGTCCTCGTCAGATGCTTCGCGCAGCCCGTCACGCTCCCGCTTGAACGATCGATTGCAAGAAAGATTGGCCAAGGCTGTCGCCAGCCAGAATCCCTCTCGCTCCTCAACCCCTTTGAATCAGCCTGCCAGTCCGCGCTCTAGTCTTGGCTCGAGGCAATCAAACGACACACCACGACAACTTTCAGAATCGAAAGATGAATCCGCGTCCACGTCAACTCCTGATGTTAATGTCCCCGAGGTCCCAACTCCAATCGAGAACAGTGCAGTCGATCCCGTCCTTGAGACACCTATCGTCGAGGCTCCGCCAGAACTCATTATTACTGAAGCTCCTTCGACCCTCTTGACTTCTGGTCTACCAATCAATCCTGCCCGCATCTCCAATGACAGCCAGACCAGGCCTTCCATCGACCTTGATCATGACTCCACCATCGAGGAGCCTGTTGCTGAGCCCGAGCCGCAGCCTGAAGAACCCATCGTGAAAACAGAAGAGCCGGTAGCCAGAGATGTCTCTGAGCTGGAAGCCGAACTTACACAGTTGCGACAGGAAAATGCTGAAGCCGAAAAGCAACGGCAGGAAGAGATGCTCGCCAACCTAGAACGTATTGATGCTCTACAGGCCAAGCTACAGTATCTTGCGAAAGAGACTGTCGCAGCCGCAAAGGAAGCCAACTCGGGAACACCTCAAGAGCGTAAACTCGCAGAAAAGGATGAGCGTATTGCTCTTCTCATGCAAGAGGGCGAGAAGCTGAGTAAGGTCGAGATGCGACAAGGAGCCGCTATCAAGAAGTTACGCGTCAAGACACAACAAGATGAGAAGGCTACCGCCGAGCTTCGGAATCGCCTTGCAAAACTTGAGGATTCTGAATCGGACCTGAAGCAGAAGCTGAGACGGGCTGAACAGGCAGAAAAGCAGAGTGCTGAACGACTGAAACGCTTCTCAAATCTTGAAAAAGACCTCGAGAACCGCAAGTCGGAACTGGCAAGTAGTACTGCGACAATCGCCAGTCTGCGAAATCAACTGGCCGAAGCGGAGAAAAGAGCTGAAGAGGCCGAGTCCAGAGCGAAGGAAGTCGTCGTGCAAGCGGATACCAACAAGCTATCCGCCATCCAAGAAGAACTTGAGGATGCAAAACTAGAAAAGAAGCTCGCGGACGATAAGTGGAGTTCGGAGATTAGGCGATTGAACGAAGAAAGCCAGCGTCAGAAGCAGCAGGCGAGCTTCCGTGAATCAGAACTCACAAACGAGATCTCGGTAAGTGCATGCCGTGAAGTCCCTCATCTGGTATGTGATGCTTATGTGTGGTATAGAATTATGAGAGTCGTCTCGAAGCACTTCGTGTTCGCGCTGAGGAGGCATCTTCAGACGTTGGAGGTGATTCACAAGCCAAACTTCTTCGCCAGATTGAAACATTGCAGACTCAATATTCTCTGGCTGCTGAGAACTGGCGGAGTATCGAAACTTCCCTAAACGGACGCATCGCTGCGATCGAGAAGGAGAGAGATGAAGCCACTAAGCGTGAAGCCGATGTTCGCAAGAAGGCCCGCGACATCAGCAGCAAATCCAAGCGCACAGAAGAGCAACTTGAAGAACTGACCGAGGAATCTCAACTGGTGACCTCACAGCTTCAGGCCAGTAAGGCAGAGATGAAGAAATTACAATCACACCTGGAAGCCACAGAGACATCACTCAACGAAGCCAAAGCAGACTTCGACCGCCAGAGACAGTCTTTCGAAACAGAGTTGACTCAAAAGCTAGAAGAAGAAAGAACAAGACAAATGTCCCAAGGTCTAGGGATCGCCAGCCCCAGCAATGGAGCCATGGCCTCGCGGACGCAGTCACCGACCAGTTACTTCAGAAAGCAGCCAGCACAAGATGCCTTTGGCTCCGTTCAATCACGACGAGGACTCCACCGTATACCCTCCCAAGAACAAACAACAACACTCTCGATAGACCGATCCGGATCCCGCCGCCCATCAACCCTCACACCAGGCATCAATACCTCACGCACACCCATGACTCCCGACTTCCCTTCCCCCAGCGTCAGCCGACAAGGTTCCATGTTTTCCCTCGCCCAACTCATCAACGGCGGAAACGGCATGCCTCAAACCCCATCCATCCACACAAACGATGTAGACGCAGACGATGGCTTCGACAATCGTTCAAGCCCTCAACGCACCATCAACGACGTGATCAGCGCCTCCACGGTCCACACAGGCCCCAGCGTTCAACTAGTCCAACACATGTCCTCAAAAATCCAACGTCTAGAAGCCGAAAAGTCCGCCCACAAGGACGAATTAGCTCGTCTGGTGTCTCAACGCGATGAAGCCAGAGATGAAGTGGTTTCCATGATGCGAGAAATTGAAACAAAGAAAAGTGTAGATGGCAAGACTGATAAACTGGAAGGAGAGCTGGGCACGGTAAAGCAGAGGTATGAAGCTTGTCTTGAAATGTTGGGGGAGAAGGAGGAAGAGGTTGAGGAGTTGAAGAGTGATCTTTTGGAGGTCAAGAAGATGTATCGGGAGCTTGTTGATAGGAATATGAAGTAATGATGAGAAGTGCAGTGGGTTATGATAGATGAAGAAGATCTCCATCAGATGCAATTATGCTGTGTTTATTGAGAGTCTTGGTGCTACTTTGTTGTGCCTCTCGCTTGCATTGTCATCTATGTCGGAGCGCCATTTCCATGCTGTGCTCGACTGTCGGAACCTGGGCCTGCTTCTTCTAGAGAGCAATACCTTCCTCCTCTGCAGCGCGAGTGATGTAACTTCTGACCTAAAACAAAGTCAGCAACATGATCCCTATCAGAAAGGGCAAAGGGGGCAGATGAACGCACCTTTGCATCCGGAACAAGATCCAACGCAAGAGCACCAGAATTATCCCTCTTGTCCGTCTCCGCACCAGCCTTCAGCAACACCACAGCCGTATCCCCATGCCCCTCAGCAACAGCATGATGCAAAGCGGTACACCCATCCCCATCACTCCCATTAACCGGACTCCTGTTCTCCAACAACAATTTGACCATCGGCACACTGCCCACCGCGGCGGCCCTGTGCAATGGCAATTGTCCTCTTTTGTCCTTTACTCTTGCTGAAGCTTTGTGGGCGATTAGCTTTTTGGCTGTATCGAGGTTTGATTTCGAGACTGCGAAGTGGAGGGCTGTGGCGCCGGTGGAGGTGACGAGGGTGGGGTCGGCGGATTTGGAGAGGAGGAGGTCGATGAGGGGGTCGGCTTCTTTGAGGGATGAGGCGATCATTAGGGGTGTCCAGCCTGCTCCGTCCTAGACGAGGCTTTTATCAGATTCTATTTCTTTCTGTGCATCTTGATGGCGGTTTTAGGAGTCTCGTACTTGGACGTCTGGGTCAAAGTCTTTGCGTTCGGAGAGGATCTCTACGATTGGGAGGCGGTTGTAACTTGCTGCCCAGTGGATTGGAAGCCTGTCGTCATCATCGCGTAGTTTCGCGAGCTTAGGATTTGCCTTGAGGATAGCGTGTCAGGACCAGAATGAGTGAACGAAGGCGAAACATGAGCAGCGTACGTTTAGTAGCGATTCGGCGAGGTTGACTATTTCATTCGGATCAATGGTAGCCCTCCATTTACACAGCTGTGGTGGGAAGAAACTCACTCTGCCCATCGCGGCAAGCAGCATGGATCGCAAATTTATTCGTCTGTCCTTCGTCTGTCGCCATACTTGTGTATTGATGGTGATAGAAAGTCAAGAAAGATGAAACTTGAGTGACGCTTTCTGAACAACCCTCGTGAAACAAAATGCGGGGTGACTGTGACGATCGATGACAGGATGCGGGGAGTTATGAAGCCTTGTGAAAGTGAAGCATAAGGTTGTGCTACTGTCACTATAATGCAAGGGACTGCTTCCTTGTTCGTCTTCTATAAAACCAACAACTTCGTCTCCATGATTCTCTCCCTCGACGACTTCTTCAATAAGGATGTCTTCTGTTGCAACGATGACTCAAGATCTACGTTTGGCTTGTCCGTCGTCCTGTTTCACGGTCTGCCGGAGAATTAATCAAGGAGATGTCGAGAGACGGGCTACCCTCGAGAGAATCGTAGGGCCGACTCGTAATAGAGCGGTAGAGCTCAAAATATATACTCGTGTCGACGATCAAGTTCCAAAAGGTTAGGCTCGGATCAGGTAGAGACAATCAGAGAGACGGGCTCATGTCGGGATAGGATTATCAAAACACGGGCTACTATCGAGAAGCTTATAGAGCTAACTCGTCTCAGAAAGTGAGACTTAAATGAAAAACTCTTGTGGATACTCATAAACTGAGAGCTAGAGTCGTAGCATCAGGATTTAAGAGATAGAAGCAGTTCGGGTGTAGAAAGTTTGAGATTTGTGACAGGATTGCTATCTCGAATCTATGCCATGCTTTTTTGCACAACTGCAAAGACGCACATGGCTTTTAACATTTAGAGGCATGTCCGAGGAGAGCAGGTTAAACAGCCCTCTCAATGGACGACCTAGCCGGTTTAAAAAGTTCCATGCCTTTTGGCAGCTGCGAAGCACTCTCTTGCATAGTCACTACTTCCTCGTCTTGCTCAGCTGGCGGATCAAACGCGCCGAGAAGGGTTCGATAGGCTCCAGAATCTTGTCCAACTGCAGCTCGTTCACAAGATCTGACATTGAATATTCACACAAGATGGCAACGACGCCGTCTTGGCAGGAGCTGTCTGACAACGTGACATTATTTTCCAGTTCGACAAATCTCTTGATCGCCTTGCGAAAGTTGTCTTTCCTTGTTCTCACCCAGTCGCAAGGGGCAAAGTCAAGCTTAAAATCCCTGAGAAATTCGAGGACAGAGCTGGTGGCGACAGCAGTCAGGGACAGGATCCTGTACTCGTTCGCTATAAGAAGCACATCGATCCAGAAATCTAGTTTTTGATCCACGTTTGAATGGGGAGTCAGGTGATCTTCATCGTACTTGAATCCGTAGATATGCTTGATCATGGCGTGAACAGTTGCGGGTGCAAACTCCTCGATATTGTACTCGGCATTGGTAGCAACCTACGCTTCGTCAGCTCTTATATATACTTCATTATGGAGATGGCAGTAACTCACTGGGAACTTGCTCTTGAAGGCCGTGTGGAACAGCTTCGACGCGCCCGCTAGGATGAGCCTGGGGGCGAGTACTCTCTGGTCGCCGAAGCGGAGAATCACATCTGACCGGCCTTTATCGTTGTAAAGTTGCTTATAGAAGGGATAAGGATGAGGAGCGGACATCTTGTTGGGTTTGATTTTGGAGAGAGGTCTTGTCGACGACGCGAGATGGTTGTGGATAAGAAGAATACTTGCAGCAGGAGTTGCAGAAATATGCGTTTTTCTTGCCTCGTGGGAAATGGTCTGGAACTTACTCATCCGACCTTCCATGTGCTGAGCTTTGTGACCTCGACGACTCTCGTGCTGCAGCAGTCCACGGGGATGCATCCATCAAAATGCACGATACTCTTGACGGAGAGCACGTCGTCCTTAAAGTGCAGATACTTGGCGTTCTCTCTTCAAACCTAGCTCATCTTCGGAATTTTTTTGTGTATTTTTACAGCCGCATGAGTGCGAGACTTCCGCAAAAGAGGGAAGAGGAACCATCGGTCGGCTGCTCACCGCCTCCTGGAGTCAACTATGCCCTCTATGTTGGTACGGAGCTGATGTTAAAGAATCATTCCTTATAAGCCTATGTTGTGTCCTGGGTATCAATTCGTAAGCTCGTGTCCTGTTCCTGGCGATGGCCTGTGAGAAGGCCGGTGTAAACTGCATTGCCGTCAAGCTCCAGCGTACCGTTGCTTGTCAGGAGTCGCGTATTGTGTCTTCTTGGCTCTTGAATGGGTGTTTCAGCCCTTCTTTTTTGCAGCATTCGCGAACATCTCTTCCACTCTTCCAGTCCCCTTCAGCGCCAATCTCACAGCTTCAAATCTCTGTTCAGGTGCTCTCTTTCCCTTGCCCACACTCTCCATGACCCACTCGGCAGTGACAAATTTGACATTCTTGCCGCCGATCTTGGAAATCTCCTTTTGCATTTTCGAAGCTGAGAGGCCGCCACCAGCGCCGGGGATAGCAGAGGCATTGGGACGACCGAGAATGACATGGGTGACCGAGCGACGACCGAGGTGGATGCTGAGGTGTGCGCCGTGGGTTACGAGGAGGTGTTTTAGTTTATGGTCGGAGATTGTTGGGAAGGTGCTGCCGTTTATGTAGATACACGTGCCGGCGAATATTTGAGGAGGATTTGGCTTGGTGGTAGCTTCTGTGTCGAGGTCTTGTTTTACATGTTGCGGTCGTTCTGGTGGGCTCTGGTGTTCGTTCAAGAGAGTGTCCTCGTAGCTTGACGCTTGTTCCTGCTTTTGCTCCTGGGACGAGTCTTCCCTCACGGGTTGTGCGCTAGGGATGTCCAGAAAGTCCAACTCTTGCTCTTCGACCCCCTTGACATCCAACTTTGCCTTTTCTTTCTCAGTCGCTGTGTCTTTGACGCACGTTTTCTTGACCCTGAAAGCCTCCACTACACTCGGCTGTCCTCTTCCTCTCAATCCAGATGCACCCTTGATCCATCCGCCATTTTCCAGTCTTCCATCTTTTCCAAAGTCTTCACTGCCAGCTCCAACAGTATCTGCGACTCGAGCGCCGCCAGAAGCACCACCACTGAACTGATTTCTGAGTTTGAGACTCCGCGATTCTCGCCAACTCGTGCTTCCAGCGAGATTGTTTTCTGCTCTTTGATGGCCAGTCGAAGACGAGTTCCAAGGATCGAAGAAACGGCGTTTGGGCTTTGCGCTGACCGGCGGTGGAAGCTGTGGCGGGTGTGGCATGGTTGCGCTTTGGAAGGGCAGTCGCAATCGTGACAGTTGACTGGTGTTATTGCGACATCTGGTATGACCTCGACTAAGTACCTATATGCAATGTCACAGGAGAAATGTTTTGGTCAAGTCATTGTTCTTTCCTTTGGATGACGCGACGAATCAACCGCCAAGTCACGTTTCTCATTTCGCTTGCTCTTGCCACATCTGCTGTCCCGCCTTCACCTGCCTTGGTTGACGAACAGTTCACATTCAACCAATGTTGGTCGAGTCTTCCTAATACAACTAGATATACAATCAACACGTTTACTGTTCGGTTTGTGAAGCTGACTCCTGCTCTAGCTGTTCCAAGCGTGCCACGACTCTCTTCAATGGTAGAGCTGCTCCTCTGCTAACCACACTGAGTCCGTCGCGAGCCTCGACCTCAGCTCCTTCTTCGCTGTTCCTGAGAATTGTGTGTGCTGCTTTGATGGTTTTTGGCAATAACTTCGCTCCATCACTCTTGATGTAGAGCCAGCGGAGTACGTTCTCGAGTCCTTCCAGACCTGCCGTCTCGCCTCTACACAGGCGACTAACCGGTGAGATCAGAAAGGCTCTTGCGCGAAGGTATGTGCGCTCTGTGTAGGCCACACTGTTCTGGTTGATAGAAGAAAGTCCTTGAAGCGGCTCAAAGCCTGCCTCGTTGTAGTACGGCTCCCTGACCAGGACGAGACCTAAGATGCTGACCAGTACTTGCAGCACGGTGCTCTGGTGTGGTGTCCATGCTTCGTTACGCGCCTCATCGCCTTGCCACGTGCCCAGTAGAGACAGACAGATCTTTCCCTCCTCGTACAGGTTAGGGTTTACTCTACCCGACATACCCGCACCTTCTGCTGTCCAGCTGTGGAAGAAGGCTTTCGGAGGCTCGTAAGGGTACTGTGCAGGTAAATGTAGATCGATCATGAACGGAGCGTACTCATATGGTGTTCCAAGCGGACCAACGAATAGCACTCTGATCAAATCCATTCTGGACTCCCATGTCCGAACGTAGACGCCTTCCGGGAGTGCCCCAGGGGCGCTGAGAATCTTGTGCTCTTTGGAAACACCTTTCATGTGGTTTGCAGATGTGGGTCCACTTTGGAGTAGGTAGTGATGACCTGAAGGAACTTCTGTTTCGAGTATTTCATAGGCCGCTGGAGCGTTTGACAAGGAGGATAGTAGCAGCTCTTCGACAGATACGTTGCTCATCGTCTGGTCGGTAGCACCGTCGTCGTTGATTTGTACTGCTTGAGGAGGCTCAGGAGCAGGTACTGGATGTGTCGCGGGTTGTTCTGTGGCGGGGAAGTCGTCTTGTGTTGACATTGCGTCTGAGAACTCATGGCCCTCTTCATCCTCTGTGCTCCAAGAATCGTCTGCATCGTCGATCGGGATGTCTTGCCCATCTTCAAACCAGACATCTTCCTCCTCGGAGAAGTCTTCCATGTCGAAATCCATGTCATCGCTTCCATCGCTGAGGTACTCGCCGGTTCCATCACCGTTCTCCACGAACGGGTTGTCGCCATCGTGTAGATTCATGGCAGGCACTGTGTCTGTGATGTCGCACTCGACTTCTTGGACCGGCTCTGCTGCTCCTAGCCTGACCGTACACTTCCCGTTCATGCCCAAGTCCACAATCTCCCCGAACCAGTTGATACTGCCAGTCTCAGTTTGTTGAGCGAGACTTGGTATCTTTAGCAGCAGCACGTAGTCGCCTCTGTTGCGATTTACACTTTTGGGTGCCCGGATATCGTAGAAACTGACTTCTTCCTCTTCTTCGCTCAGAGTTCCAAGTTTGGTGTCCGGGACCAGCAGAGTCAAGTTTTTGTCACAGAATGAGAGAGTGGTCTCATTGAACCACTTGACATGCGCTACTCTATCCTTTCCATTCACACGTTGAGCGACGCCTACACGTGTTGGAGTGATGGCCCAAGAGGTCATGGCCTCTGGTGGAGGAGCTCTTGTCTCGTTGGTACAGATGATCTCACCAGGGAATACAGCGTCCTCATCATCGATTGAGGGATCAGGGATGATGGAAGTCGTTCGGACTGTCTCGATGGTTTTGTCGCTCCAAAGAACATCAGCTTCTGTAGTTGTGCTCGTGATGGTGAAAGCGTTGAGATCGTATCCAAGATTCTGTGCACGGTCGAGTTTCTCGAGCTTGCCATGAGCGGTTGACCCATCATATTTGGCACACGCTCCAGGAAGGTCTTTGAATCTGACGCGAAGTCCGCCTTGGAACTCGGGATCCGAGCGCGCCTTGGTCGGCTTGTGTGCATCTCCAGAGGTATTCGGCATCCTTGAAACATCGTACAGGCGGACCTCATCGCTTTCTAGTCCGTCTGGTCCAAGGAAGCCCTCAGGGGCACTGCTCCAAAGTGGAAATTCACTGGCTCGCTCCATTCGGTGGTGCAACCAGTCCACTTGACACTCTTTTGTACGAGCTTCGACTACGACACCTACAGGTGGCTGAGAAGAACAGTCAGCATCGTTACTTCGATTAATTGTGGACATGTAGAAGAAAAGTAGCACAATTTGCAAGAGCCCTCAAAGAGCCTCGTACTCGACAAGACTTACCGTATTTGGATTATAGGTGCCGAACACCCATCTACCAGTCCTGAGAACGCCTTTCTTGGTCTTGATGAGTGATCCAACAGCAAATCTCTCCTCGGGGTCGCCGCTCATGGGTTCAAGATTGCCTGAATCAGTGATGCTTACAACACCATTGTCGGTCAACTTGACAGTGACTTCATCAAAGCAGTCTTTGACGCGACCAATCCAGTTCTTGTATATGATTATGTCGCCTTCATTGTAAGTTTGGACGAGCTTGAGTTCGGAAGCAGGTACATCGTAGAGCAGCGTGCCATCTGCGACCAATTCGAGAGAAGGCTCTTTCTCCATGGGCAATGGCAACCAAGCGCACTTGACAACCTTGTTGCTTTTCGTCTCTCTGACGTCGCACATGCCGAGTAGTGTACATTTTGTCCTTGTGCTGACGACGGTTCCTGATCGGTTCCCCTTGCGCACGAGGTCTCCAGACATGAATGAACGATCCAACAAGACAAGATCGCTACATGGCACCAATTCGGCTTTGGTTGTGGTTTGCCATTGCATTAGTACAAAGCCTTGTGGAGGGACGCCATCCCGCAAAAATTCTTTGAAGAGTTGGCGAGGAACCTGTTTGTGACGTTGAACTCTGCCATATACGTTCAACGGATATGGTGCATGGCTTTCCACTTCGGCGTGCGTCCTGTCGATGTAGCCGACTGCTTGGAGATTGCTGCTATTGGATGTACAGACATCGTCGACGTGTAGTTGAGGAGTTGAATCTTCGGTGGACGCCATGTTGTGGCCCAAGCAAAGGTGAGTCAAACTCTACACAATCTCGAGATCTGTGGTTCTTTGCGACTCTCAAAAGAAAGAGGTGATAATTATGAAGTTGGTTTTTTTGTTGTTCTGCTTTCTTGAACGCCGCTGTGTTGGAGAAGTGACGATCCCGGCCGGCGCTTTGACCATGTGCTTCAATGGGTAAAACCCTGACCTCTATCTCTGCCTGTTCTATCACATTCACAAGTGGCAGCAGGACTTCTTACAAGACTAGAGAACGTTCTGGATACTCTGAGCCTCATTTCCTCGTTTTTTCTTCTACGGAAGCATACTCATGTCGTGTCAGCGAAAGAATATGCTAGGTTTCAATGCAAGACGGACTTCGTGTTGAAGAACCATGAGCAACGTTCATTGGATACATAAGAAAGCATCAAAAGCAGACAAGGAGCAAATGCGTTTTAGGGGCAATTCAGCCTTTGTTACGGAAAAAAGGACATTGAGTTCAAGGAGCACGGCGTGTCCAAGGCGACCAGGAATTCCGAAATATGCTGTCTGCCATGTCTCGTCACATCCTTGCCATGCTCTGCCGCATAACCTCCCATGCATTTTCCCAGGCTTTGTTCGATGGAACAGATGGGGCGACATCACGTCTTGCTTGGTCGAGCTCAGTGGCTGCCGTTTTGAAGATCAACTCACGCTCATGTCTCATTCTCTCAAGATTGCCTTTGTTGTCTGGCAGGCGCTCTGTGTTTGACTCTGCTTTCTCTGTTGGCTTTGATGAGGCGGGTAACGAGGTAGAGCTGGTACTGAAGGCAGGGTCGAGATATTGTGGTGGCGCCGAAAGACGGATGTTCAACCTATCAGAAGGGTGGTGCGTGTGACCATAGTCAATATGTGGAGCGTGCGACGTGTGTTTAGGCGGTGCAGCGGGTATGAAAATTGGACCTCTCGACGCAGTCATACCGCCCGTGACTTGACCGTATGGTGACCACTGATCGCTGCGCATCTGTGCTTCCGGTGTACCACTATCCAGGCCATTAAGATAGTAAGGGCTATGCGGCGGAGGTACGAGACTGTGATGAGTTTGGAGATGCTGTCGTGAGGGTTGTCTGTTGAGATGAACAGGGCTCCCGTAGCCGTGTTCACCACCTTGCGGCGGCCAAGGGATATCTTGTGGTGGATCGCGCATCTCTGGCAATAATATTATGGACCTAACCAGGGTTATATGCGAAGTGGTTTAAGTATGCATGAATGGCTACGAAACTCATTCTCAAACATGACACTTTTTGACAAAGGCGATGGTCTTAAGAGTCTGAGATGTTTCTAGAGTCTAAGAGTTGGGTTCGTTCTTGAGTAGAACATTCCGGTCGAGCCCTTGAAACGCTGCATGATGTCGTTTGAGTCGTGACTGGCACCTACGTAGGGTTACAAAAATCCATTATCCAAAATCAGTAGTTTCATTGTCGATCAGCTGGACGCTGTACAGAACATGCCGCTCGTATCCAATTGGTCCTTAGAGGTTCGATTTCCGTGCTGAAAGTGGAGTATCGCACTGTTTTCGAGATCGCGGGTCGCAAGAACGAAAAATTGACATTCGTTGGCGAACACATGAATCCTGCCATTGCGAACACCTTTTGCGATGCTGCAGCCTCTGCCAGACATCGAAGCGTTGATTGCGCTGACGACTCCGGACATTTCCTTCTGGTTTGGGGCATGCTTTCACGATGCTGAGTGCGCCGAGGTTGTCGGAACAAGGCAGTGAATCGCAAGACCCAAGCTAGAAGAAGGGAAAGGGAAAGACTGCGCAAACTATACCATAACTGGATTCACAAGAAGGGTCAAAATTCCGAAGAACGAAAATCGCGAACTGTCTCCCGCGCCGAGCTTTCAACAATCGATCGATGCGATGTAAAATACGCGCCAGCCGGCGTGATGGGTTTTCTGAGTAGCAGTACGGCCGGACAGCTACGGGGACCGACGGATACAAATGCCACGGACGACAGGAAAAACAGGAAGCCAGCGGCCATTATGGAAAGTGGATCTTCAAACCAGTTCCATCGACGACAAAATTGTTCAGACATCGAACTGTGTCAAAGCGGGAAAAGACAGCTTCGTGACAGCCCTGCAGATGGTGACAATCTGGAGAATATGCGCCTCGATATGATTACCCCAGGGAGAATGTCACACGAGTAAAAGCACTCGAAAGTGGTCGACCAGATTCCAAAGCTCAGAAAATCACCCAGGATTTTGTTGCTGTTGAAGCCCTAGTTTTGGTGTGTTTCAACATCCGACCGATCGTGATTTTGGTCAGCTGTCCACACTGGTCAGAACATCTTAACAGAAAACGGTCCGCCCCGGGAAAAGCTCCGATTTTGGACTTATTGGACAATACCGATGGACTTGGGACGCCTCAGAACGCCACAAGTGGTATTGTGTCGACAGAAGCCTTGTCGAAGTTTTGGCGAAGGAAAACAGGTGCCCAGAAATCATGCCGTCTCACCGACCGGATCGAATTTTTCTTTGGCCGAGCACCAGCATGCCCCTTGTTGTTAGATAAACACGGGGCGGACTTGTACCGTGTTTGTCCCAACAGAGTGCAGTCTATCAGAGTCTAGAACGGTGCATGCTTCTGGGTGCACGCTAGGCGGCACTATTCTTACTCTCGCAAGCAAACTGCTGTTCTTTCTCACACGCTTTTCTTCACCGACGGTCGTTGATCTTGTCATTCGTCGCTCGTTCCACTTGTTTCTCTTTCGATCGTTCGCAGGCAGCCACAATTCGCGTCCAGCTACGCGGCGAGTGCTCCTTCTTCCTCCTCAGCCACAATCTGCTGTGCATCCCTTGTTATCTGATCAAGGTGTCAGAGCTTCGGTTTCAATTTCATGGACAACGCAGAGCGAAATTTGCGCGCTTTGGTTGAGGGTGTTCAGTCTCCAAGTGCCGGCCTGCTGGATTTCCCCTCACCTGCAAGCGACTTTGAAATCTTCACGCCGGGAGCTGGCTCATTGTCTTTGGCAGCGAACGTGACTTCTGCTCCATGGCCGGGTTCTGATGCGTGCCTGCCTTCGACAACAGCTCCAAACCCTGACACAGTAGAGCTGCAGCCATCTATTGTCTCACCAGCTCACGAATTTGAACAGCCTGGTCTTGATTTCGACACTGTTGTTGGAGCTCGTGTAGCCCCTGTCCCGACCAGTCCTCCACTTCCATCGTCGAGAGACCCAGCAGACCTTCGTCTACCATCTTTCGCGCGACTAGGAATAGCTGCCCCGCACTCCGAGGCAATTCGTCCATCACTTGTACGCAACCCACATGGTTGTCTTGGCGGCGACTCACCATCTCTACCCGAAGTCGGCACAGTCGACCTTGGAGCAAACACGAATCTACTCACTGATCATCACGTCGACGATGCTGTGTACGAACACGTAGACTCATTCCAGCCCGACTTTTCGCATACAGTGCAACCCAGAATACCTCTTCATAGCCCGGTGCACCACTATGTGACAACGCTTACACCTCCTGACGACACTGGCAGAATAACGTGGGAACCAATCACGAGTTTCGCGACAGGACCCACAACTTCTCCAATGACTGAGGGTAGAGGTTTGGCTGCTGGCGGCGATGCTTCAACAGCTTCAGAAGCGGACGGTTCAGGCATCCCGTCAATTAAACTAGAGGCTTCCACTCCAATGGAAGATTCGCCGCGTCCCTGGCTGAACGACGCGATACAAATCATGCGTGAGTGCATTCGGCACGTGGTTTACTCAACATGCTAACCCCTGTCTCCCCAGTCAAAAACATACGCTCTGCCTCCAACGCTTATCAAGATCCAATCAAGGTTCTTTCACATGCACTGCCATGTCCATCGACAGAAGGACACGCCTTCCCTACAGTCATTAGCTCGCTTCACGACGAGACTCCCACATCCCCAACATGCTGGATCAATGTCTTCCACGCACTACCTGTAAGTACTCCAGAATGAATCCACACCGAAAGCCCTCCTCGAAGTCGATCTGGGCGAGCAGCAGCTTCAAGGCTTCTATTCGCGCTTATTAGATCATGTGCTGACATTTATTGTAGGGCAGATTCAACCTGGCAGATCTTCCCACGTCACCTCCCAGTACCCCTGGACCTCCAATTGGAGGAGACGATTACTTTACCAGCAAAGTGTTCGGCTCGGCCGTCCACATTCTTGACTACGCCGACAACCTTAAATCTCTTCCGCAATCACCTCGTCCTGTGGTACCCCCGTCATCGGTCGACGTGTCCATTGTCGAACGTTACATTCCGCCAACTAGCAAGAACGAATTTGTTGACATGTTCACCACAAAAGGCCCCTCATTGCTCGTTGACAGACTGGTCGAGCTATCACCAGACAACGGTACCCTCATCTTCGTGTACCCTACCAAGCGTGGAGCTCAGACCTTCGTGACGGACTATCTCGCACCTATCCTCGATCCAATCCTTAGATCAATGGTTGTTGTAAATGGTTTCTCCTCAGACATGGGCCAGGAGCTAGGAAGGATGGTCGCTGTCGACGAACTGCCTGATAATGACACGATGAGGAGGAAGATCCTCCAACTCTGCACCACGTTGAGCCAGTCAAGCCCCGGCATGGAGCGCTTCCACAAGATACCCACAAAGTTCGAACTCTTACTGTCCTCGACACAAGAGGTCACGCTGAGCCGCAAAATCTGGTCCGAGGACTGGTGGGCCAAACAAGAAAAGCCACGCATTAGAGAAGTCATCTCCCGATACTTCCGCAAAGCCAACAGAGCACAGGAGGACCAGACTCCCGTCAGTCTGGTGCACGAAGTGTTAGATGGCGTCGCTCAGAAGGCGTACCCAGAAGGAAGAGCAGAGCCAGCTGGAATTGAGATCAACGTGTTTGTCATCTCAAGATCGAGGTGTACAAACTGAGATGAAGGTACGGATGAAAGGACAGAGGATTGTGTTTCTACTTTTCTACGCGAAGATATCCCTTTGAACATTATGGATGGAAGAGAATAAAAGGCGAATGGGGTCATTGCATTTCTTGGGCGTAAGAAGGAGGGAACAGGCGGTAGTTGCTCCCTAGTAGTTGGAAGTTCGACGAATTCTGGCATCTCCAATCAAAACCTTCAAAGAAAACGACTTCAAATTTCGCAAGTCGATGATCGCGTGCGGTGATACTTGAGGCTCTGCAAATTGATCGCCAATTCAGACAAGCACGCAATACTTCATGTTTAAGTAAGCATTCCGGCACATCTCTCCGATTGGATGCCTGGGGCATTTTTTGCCTCCCACTGTAAAGCCCTCCCCCGCATGAGACGACAACCGAGGAACAAACACCTCGACATTTCCAAGCAAGGTTACAAATGACGTGACAGAGACATGGAGATACAAACATGTTTAGAAATCAAATTGTCGAGCATTTGCCGCTCGTCCATTGCAAATATATATATATAAACCTGAGTTAAGTCAAGGCAAGTTCAATCCCATACCATTTTAGTCCTCCCACACAAATAAGCCAAAATGTCTACCACTACAACCACAACATCAACATCCACCCCTTCAATCATCAAGCAACAAGGGATTGAAATACCTCGAGGTCCTGTAGAGTCGACTTTGATCTTCTACGCACCACCACCCGACAATGCCGCACCATGGAATTACGTCGAACAACCACCACCAGGTCTCCCCCAACGAAACTACACCGAACACCCCTCCCAAGTCCTCCTGAACGACATGCGCGGCAATGAATCCACCTTCCAACTAAACACGCACGGTTTCACCACCGCCTCTTCCGTGTCCAGCAACTGCACAGATTTCACATCCGACGACAATGTCAAAAACATCTACTACCCAGAAGTTGAGAAGTTGATCTTGGATAAAGTCCCCGGAGCTAAAAGGGTATTCCTATTCGATCATACCATTCGCCGTGCAGATGTCAACGCAAAACGTCAACCCGTCCATCGCGCCCACATCGATCAAACCGAATCCGCAGCAATCGCTCGCGTGCACCGTCATCTCCCTTCCGAAGCTTCAACTCTGCTTTCCTCCCGCGTACGCATAATAAACATTTGGCGCCCATTAAACGGCCCAGTCGTTTCATTTCCATTGGCTGTTGCGGATAGTAGAAGTGTCAAGGACGATGCTATTGTGGGGATTGAGCATAGGTATCCCGATCGCGTTGGGGAGACTGCTGGTGTGCAAGCTGCGGAGGGGCAGGAATGGTGGTATTGGAGTGGCATGGGGAATGAAGAGAGATTGTTTTTGCAGTGTTATGATTCTGAGGGTAGTAGGGCTAGGACACCGCATACCGCTTTTACGGACCCGAGGACACAGGAGGGGTGGCCTGGACGCGAGAGTATCGAGGTTAGGGCTTTGGTGCTTGGATGAGGTTTTGATTGATTGATGAGATTAACGAGAGTGTTTTGGAAGGATATGAGGTGTTTTCTGGGGTTTCATTTGACATTTGTAGGGGGAAGGTATAATGGAGTGGTGTTATAGGATATCAATTTTGCTTTGACAATTTCCAGATGAAACACATGAGTTTTAACCATCTTACACTATCAACATACTTTTTAACATCTCATACTATCTACATATTAGTTTTCGTCATCTTGTTTTACATGTTACGGTTTTGCACGCCATATCTAAGTGACCTCTCACTCCTCATCACTGCCAGGCTGTGTGTTCTCCAAGATACCAGCTTGACCAAGGCGAACAGTGCCATCGTAGTCAAATCCATTGGTGGTGTTTGCAATAGTCCAATTGCCGAAACAAGCATAGTCGTAGTTACTCAATGCGTAAGAAGCATTCTGGCTGGCGACAAATTTGTCCAGAGCACACATACCATCAGTGCGGCCCTTGCAGGCACCTCCTCTCAAAGTGTCCAAAGGCAGGATACCATTGTTGAGGCGCATGCGGACGAATTTGTGAGTTGCGTTGGAGGCACTGTAGCCGTATTGCTCGGGGTAATATTGGACGCGCTCTTTGCTGACGGCAGCAGGGTTGGGGCCAGAGCAGCCAATGACTTCAGTGGTGAGGTGGCCGCCGAAAGGAGTCATCTTGGAGAGAATGAAGTGACGGTCAGGGTTAGGGGGGAATTGAGTAAGGCTGGGAGGGTCGCGGAAGTAATCCAGAGACATGGCTGTGAGGACACTAACGATGATATCGTCGTGGCTGAAGTCGGCGTAAAAGGGGCGATCCAGAGGGAAGTCGGCAGAGTTATTGGTGATGCTGCTGTTGACGGAGCTGTTGGAGACGGTGATGTATTGGTGTGTCAAGCGAGCGAGAAGTTCTTGAACATAGCCGATGCCTTGAGCTCTGCCGGTAGGGTTGCCATATCCGTAGTCATAGTAGTACGCCATATCAAGGGTATTTTCAAAGCCGGCCCATTCATCTGCGGTGAAGAAGTCACAGAAGTCTGACATGCCAATGAAGCCATGTTCTGATAGGTTTGTTAGTCAAGCTTGATACACATAAAACGAATCACATACCATAGGCACAGATCAGCTGCATGGCATAAGTGTCGTTGTTTGTCAAGGTGAAGCCTGAGGGGACATTTTGTTGCAGACGGGCAGTCGCGTTCTGGAGGTATCTCGGAATGTAGACAAACACATCTTGGTCACCAAGATCACCAATGCCAGAAATGAAGTCGTTGAAACATGAATCGTAGGACGCAAGGGTGTTGTTTTCGGTGCCGCCTTCGGGAATAATGACAAGATCGAACAAATCACCAGAGGTAAAGTCAGTCAACTTCGGCTCAGGGACCTTTTCGTAAGTAGGGCCAAAGAAGCCTAGAGCCCAATTGATCTGACTCTCACGGATACGCGATTGACTGGTTGTACGCAAGACGGGCTTAGGTCTGGCTGTTCCATTGGAGTAGTCTGCTTCATATCCAACCTGTCCAGGAGAGGCATTGTATACAATTCTGCCGTAGCGGTTCCAGAAATCGACACCCAAATTGAACTCGGTCCGAGCGCCGATGCCGGTCAGGTAACTTTCATTCATCTGATACACATACGAGTTCAAGAAAGATAAAGGACCGGAGAAAGTAGCCGATGAATTGAGCTTGAATTCGGAAAGTTTTTCAGCAAAGGCTTCTGCCAATGCACCATCATCGACGTAATCGGTGGGAAAACGCTGTGAATGTCTCTGCAGAGTATGAGCCTGTTCGACTTGGCATCCAGCGGGGAGGCCGACGTCCTTGACGCCAAAGGCATTGGCGGAGTTGTCGGCGTATGTGCTGATCTGACCCCAATGCTGAGAAATGAAGTTGATGTCTGAAACGAGAGACTGGTTCGTACGATGGTGAGTACTGGCTACAGCAGGAGCAATTGCTCCTGCAAGCAAAGCATACGGGTGTAGAGATGTCAAATGCATGGTGAGGAGCAATGAAAAGAGAGACAGAAAAACTAGAAACAACAACTTGTCGAGATCAGCCAGGGCTATTATAATACGGAAGGCATAAAACCGCAATGACTAGGCGGCGCTCCGAATCGGAGCATTTTGGTTGGGAGAGCTACATTGATAGCGCGGCTTCTTGTAGAAACGCGGATCATCCTGGCGATGACTGAGGAAGGCGACTGCACCACAATTTGAGACGCTCAGTGCCCGTCCATGGTTCTGATCAGATTAGATGTATATGTTCATAACAGATCCCAAGACGATGAAGAGTGAGATGGTGGAGATGCGTGTGCCATGTGGAGGAACGAGGGAGGAGTCAGAATTGCTGTGAGCAATCGATGACGTACCGAGGGAAAGTCTATTGCAAGTGTTCGCGCATCATGCCTTTGTTGCACAGAATCTTGTAACTCTTGCTTCAACCCTGTTCGAAATAATCCTTGCCGACAAGGAAGATACAAACGAGAGTCAATCCAGTCAGACAAGCTCGAAATTTCGACTTGTGCATACCGCCGACCCCCACCAACCCCGCAGAGACACCGACGGCCAATCATAGCCATCGCATTATCCCCGTCCTCGACTTTGCTACCCCGACACGACACTTCAAAATGGCTCACCGCAGAGTCAAAGATATCGACTACGATGAGGACGAATATGATGACTATTACTCGGGCGAAGAGGAATATGGCTACGAAGGCGCAGAGCCTGCTGCCGTCGCAGCAAACAATGAAGACGAGCTTAGCGCCGAGGACAAAGAGCAGATGCGCATAGGAACTGAGAGCGTGAGAGACGCTCTAGGAGACGCCTTTACAGATGTGACAGACGCCGCCATACAAGAAGCTTTGTGGCATTACTACTATGATGTCGGCAAATCTGTCACGTATCTCAAGAGTACGTTGTCGCCCAAGCGTCCCATGCCAGCAAGCTGATGTTCTCTAGACCAGAGTGCTCCCCAGCAAGCGCAACCAAAGAAGCAGAAGCAAGTGTCCAAGTTCGACCAAGCTGCTACGTCGGCTGCTCAGAAACCAGTTGACATAAAGGGTACGTCCTTCTTTCCCTCCCTTTCCTTTTCCTTGTCCCTTCTCGCAGAGTGCCACCACACATTGCCCAACTTCCGGAGTTGGACTACCTTGCCAGAGAATGATACTCGGACGGTGCCATCGCCCACTTCCCTGCCGATTCACCAGCGAGCATGCTCTGACTGGGCTTGGAACAGTGCCGACCAGCCCACTGCCTCGACCGCATCTCAACCCCGCCGACCTCTTCAACGATATTCCTTGGTTCAACGTTCCGCAAGAAAGAGTTGGATGCATCATGGCTGAACAAGTCCGATCACCATTACGTCTGCTGGGCGGCACTGGCAAGCCATCAAAGTTAGCTGCTCTGGCTGCTGCTAGGAAGAAGAAGGAGGCCGATCAAAAAGCTGCTCAAGAAGCTGGTCAATCTGAAAAGCCTACAGGCACCCCATCACTGATGGATCGTCTCGGTACAAGGTCCGCTCAGCCTACAAGCCAGGAGAATACCAAGCCTGGAGATGCTTCTCAGCCAGAGACTCGTTCTTTCCCGATTCGCAAGCGCAAAAGTCCTTCACCGCCTCTGCCAGCAGAAGATCGAAGACCTTCTGCCCCAGAACCGACCTCTGTTGTAACTCCTGAGCCCGTTTCGAAGCCTGCCGAACATGTCCGCGCAGGTCCATCCATCTTCGCCAGTACAATGTGTGGTGGCAGCTCGCGAAGACATCCTTCGCGTCAAGACACTGCTGTTCTTTCTCAAAACATTTTGCCTGCCATCTACGGCCACGACGCGAACCTTGCTAACACCAATGCCTTTTCAGGTCCAAGCCCTGATGACGTTGTCATGCAAGCACAGGCAAAAGGTTCGGCGCGGTCGTGAAAAGGTAGAAACGAGTAACATGTACTAACTCATATTGTCAGCCTCGGGCGCAAAGAAACAGGCCTCTCAAAACAAAGACTCAAAGTCTGTTACGAATGGTGTCTCCAATCTCAGCCTGGAAGAACCGCAAACAAGTCAAAAGTAGGATTATCCCGTGTACTTTTGTTTGACAAATGCTGACATGACACAGAGTCAAGAGCAAAAATCTCGATGTCGTGGCAGAACATGCAAAGGCTGGACGTAAGAATGCTGCCAGCTTTGTTGTTATTGGACATGTCGACCACGGAAAGAGTACCCTCATGGGCCGTTTGCTGTACGATTTGAAGGTCGTCGATCAACGTTCGCTCGACAAATTCCGCAAAGAAGCCACGAGTATTGGTAAATCTTCTTTTGCCCTGGCTTGGGTCATGGACTCGACATCAGAAGAGCGCGAACGTGGTGTGACCGTCGACATTGCTACCAACAACTTCGAGACCGACAAGACAAAATTCACTATCCTGGACGCTCCTGGACACAGAGATTTCATCCCAAATATGATTGCTGGTGCAAGTCAGGCTGACTTTGCCGTCCTCGTCATCGATGCCGGAACCAACAGCTTCGAAGCCGGTCTGAAGGGCCAGACGCGAGAACACGCTCAGCTTGTCCGCAGTATGGGCGTCCAGCGTATTATTGTAGCCATCAACAAGATGGACAGTATCAATTGGGCTCAAGACCGCTTCGAAGAGATCCAGCAGCAAATCTCCGCTTTCCTGACCACCACCGGTTTCCAACAGAAGAACATTGCATTCATCCCCTGCTCTGGTCTTACTGGCGAGAACGTCGTCACACCGGCACCAGAAGCAGCATCATGGTACACCAAGACATCCAACCCTCAAACTCTAGTCCAAGCCCTCGAAGCCCACGAACCTACAAAAGCCGCCCTGACATCTCCCCTCCGCCTCCCCATCTCCGACATCTTCCGCGGCGGTGTCACAAACCCCCTATCCATCTCCGGCCGCATCGAAGCCGGCACCCTCCAAGTAGGCGACACCCTAATCGCCATGCCGGCCAGCGAAACCGCCAGCATCAAAGGCATCGAATTCGACAACGAAGCCGCTGACTGGGCAGTAGCCGGCCAAATCGTAACCCTTCACCTCACAGAAATCGACCCCGTACACCTCCGCATTGCAGATTTACTCTGCGATGCACGCAAACCCGTCGCCAACATCAAAGCTTTCACGACCAAGATATTGGCATTCGAGCATGTTATGCCCATGACTGTGGATATCCATCGCGGACGCATGCATGTGCCTGGAAGAATCGCGCAGATGACTTGCGTGCTTGATAAAAGCAGTGGTGCCATCACGAAGAAGAAGCCTAGGGTTGTGCAGCCGGGAAGTGTGGCGAGGGTCAGGGTGGAGTTGGATACTGCTGTGCCGCTTGAGGTACCTGGAAGGATCGTGTTGAGATCTGGTGGTAATACCGTTGCTGCTGGGTTGTTGGAGGAGGTTTTTGCATAGATGTGATAAAGCGGCATTATGAATAGGCATCTCAAAAAAGCATGGATGATTTTGAAATATGAATGTGTGTCTTTTCTCATCGATTTGACTGGTCGCCATGAGCATTTAGATCTGAGCGCGTCACTGTGATAGTCTTGCGTATCGCCCTATTCTGTGACGGTACAGTCGGCTCCGTCTTCTGTTGCATCCTGGTCTCAAGATGCAGGATAGAGTCCGAGAACTCGCAGGCAGGATTACTCATCTAGAGGGGCAATGTAGACAAAACTCGGTTGCTTCCCTTCTTCAGTTAGATCAACAATATGACTGTCGAAAGGCACGATGCTTTTCGACATCGAAGTTGTATCCAGGGAGCGCATGAGAAACATCTGTTTTCAAATAGCAGTGTTGAAAGATTTTGGAGTGGTTGCGTGTGCAATTAGATGTTTTTCCAGTCTCTGATGATGATGGCATGATTGTGACTCCTACATTGACAACATCGGTCCGCAGTGTGTACAAATGGTGAGTAGTATTTCTGGAGGGTACTTGAAGATGCTTGCAATGTTTGTGCAGGCATTAGATGAAGCGGTTGCGTTGCAAAGGTGGATAATTGAATGAGTCAGGGTCGTCCTCTTAGCAGGATCGCCCTGAAAATATTCAAGACGGCATTGGAACATTCATATTTGGGGAAACGAGAGCAGCGAGCATAAATGGTTAACGGACGAAGAACAGAGGTGAGCGACGTGGAGAGTGAAGAAGCAGATAAGTATTGGTGAAGGCAAAACAAAGGAAGTGACATGCGAGAGTCAAGAAGGTGCGATTTGGTCACCACCAGAATTTTGAAGAACATTAATTATCGATTGATCAGCTATTGGCTAATAACTACCCATGGAAAACGCCTCGTAATCATATCATCAACGCACGAGCAAACCTGTCGTCCGCTCAGTAGTTCCAGCGCCAGTTGACGAAGTCATCGGGGTCCTCACCGGACTCGTAGGCGTAGTTCATGGCTTGAGTACGTCTGTTGAGCAAGGTCTCGCGGGCAGATGAGCCCTTGTTACCCAGGACGGACTTAAGACTGTCGATAGCCAGCATGGCCAAGCTGTAGCGATCAGTCTCGTTGCGGATGGCCAATTCGAGCGGAGTATCGATATTTCCCTTCTCCTTGTATCCGCGAACGCGGATTAAGTGCTGACCCTTTCTCTTGTAGGTCATCCTATGCCATAGCCACGGGTAGGAATGGAAGGCGCAAACAACTGGCTTGTTGTCTGTGAAGATAGCGGCGTATTCATCGTCCTTGAGGCCGTGGGGGTGGTATCCGTGGGGTTGAAGCTTGAAAAGATCGACGACGTTGACGAAACGGACCTTGATCTGGGGAAGGTACTCGCGGAGAAGGGCGGTAGCTGCAAGAGCCTCTTGTGTGACTACATCTCCACAACTTGCCATGACAATATCCGGCTCCTGACCCGCGTCATTGGACGCCCACTCCCAGATGCCAAGGCCCTTTGAGCAGTGGTTGACGGCATCCTCCATGTTCAGATACTGCAAGTGGTTCTGCTTGTCTGCAACAATGACGTTGACATAGTTGGATGACTTCAAACAGTGGTTCATCGTGCTGAGAAGGCAGTTGGCGTCAGGAGGAAGGTAGATGCGGACGACCTCTGGCGACTTGTTGGCAACGACATCGAGGAAGCCAGGGTCCTGGTGAGTGAAGCCATTGTGGTCCTGGCGCCAAACGGTAGAGGTCAACAGAATGTTGAGCGAAGCGACTTCTTGTCTCCAAGCGACCTCGGCACACTTCTCCAACCACTTGGCGTGCTGGTTGACCATAGAGTCGATGATGTGAATGAAGGGCTCGTAGCTGTTGAGCAGACCGTGGCGACCACTCAACAAGTAACCTTCGAGCCATCCCTCAACAGTGTGTTCACTGAGAATTTCCATGACTCTTCCTGCAGGAGCGAGGTTGCCACCATCTTTATCCTCCTCAAAGTAATCGGCCATCCAGACCTTCTGGGTGACATCGTAGACAGCACCAAGCTTGTTGGACTCTGTCTCATCAGGACCGAACAGACGGAAGTTGTTAGGGTTGTGCTTGACGATCTGAGTCAGGAATTCGGCGAACAAGTTCATGCTGGGTGCTTGCTCAGCAGCAGGCTTCTTGACATCGTGAGCGAACTTCTTGAAGTCAGGGATCTTTAGGTTGGCACGCAAAAGACCACCGTTGGTGACAGGGTTGGCGCTCATACGGCGGTTGCCGCTTGGGGCGAGCTCGCGAAGCTCATCAATGAACTTGCCGTCCTTGAACAGCTTCTCTGGCTGGTAGCTACGCATCCACTTCTCAAGCATAACGAGCTGATCGTTGTCCTTGCGGACATTGGTAAGGGGAATCTGATGAGCTCTCCAGAAACCTTCGAGATAATGGCCATCAACCTTGCGAGGTGCAGTCCAGCCCTTGGGTGTTCTGAGGACAATCATGGGCCAACGAGGGCGTTCGGCCTTGCCAGAGTCTCTGGCCTTCTTCTGGATGGCCTTGATTTCGGTAACGGCTCTCTCCATGGTGGCGGCCATTGCTTGATGCATGGAATCGAAGTCAGAGCCTTCAACGAAGTAGGGCTCCCAGCCATAGCCAATGAAGAGATTCTTCAACTCGTCGTGGCTGATTCTTGACAGAACAGTAGGGTTGTTGATCTTGTAACCGTTCAAGTGCAGCACAGGCAAGACAGCACCATCGCAGATGGGATTCAAGAATTTCGTGCTGTGCCAGCTGGTAGCCAAAGGACCAGTCTCGGCCTCTCCGTCTCCTACCATAGTAAGGGCGATGAGGTTGGGGTTGTCAAAGACAGCGCCGAAGGCGTGTGAGATGGAATAGCCCAGCTCACCACCCTCGTGGAGACTGCCAGGAGTTTCGGGAGTTGCGTGACTGCCAATGCCGCCAGGGAAGGAGAACTGCTTGAAGAAGCGCTGCAAGCCCTCAGCATCCTCCGACTTCTGGGGGTAGACCTCAGAGTAGACACCCTCGAGATAGGAGTTGGAGATGATTCCGGGAGCACCATGGCCAGGACCAGAGACAAAGAAGGCGTCGAGGTCGTACTTCTTGATCAGGCGGTTCATGTGAATGTATGTGAAGGATTGGCCAGCATCAGAGCCCCAATGTCCGAGGAGACGAGGCTTGATGTGCTCGACCTTGAGTGGTTCTTCCAGCAGAGGGTTCTCGCGCAGGTAGAGCATACCCAAGCACAGGTACATACTGGCTTGGAAGTAGCGGTTCATCTTGTCAACCTCTTCCTTGCTGAGAGGCTGGCCGCTGACGGTTGCTCTGGCAGTGCCATAAGGCGAGAGGCTCTCCGTATCAGCCATTGTGGTGGTGTGGAGAATGAAGGAGGAGTTGGGAGGAGTGACGAGAAAGAGAGACGGAGCAAGCTGACAGCAAGCTTCTTGTGTTTTGAAGCTCCCAACAACTCCACTTGTTTCGCGGAACTCGGCGGCTTGAATGCTGAACACGTTTGGAAGCTCTCAACTTCCAGATATTTTATCTACGTCACTGTCCGTCACCCCACGCGGGAAGGCGGGATCGCCGTGCTAAAGTGATCGCCTCGGAACCATTGTCCGTGCCCTGCCGAGTGCTCCGAACTATCAACTCTCGCAGCACAAGCCTTTGTGACAATTCAATTCATACTCGGCTCTTATACCTTGAAATCACATGGAGAAGATGGTGTCCAAATATTAAAGAGAATTTACTATTTCTCAAGGATCCTGTATCATAGACGGCGACTCCGTAGGCGAAGAATGTTGCCCTACCCGAAGGTGGCATGATCTATGCCTGCGCAAGGAACAGGGAAGACAAAGCCTAGCGAGGAGTGCAACGAGACGTGGCATTCAACCGTGAAAGCGCACGTCCTACGCAGTGCTTTCAGACGGCAGTAGAAGCCGAGTGTGATGGACCACAACTAGGGCAATGCCATGATGCGCCAGCAGACTTCATGCAAGACACAAAATGATCGCTGCCATCAAATGAAAGGATGCCCGTGGCAGAGCTGTTCCTGACTTCCCCGGTGACCGACCTGACTATCGCTATGCAGATTACTTGCCGATCAAGGACCCCTGAACTGTACCATTATAGGAATGACTATCACCAGCACCCTGTAAGGACAAATAGGTGTATAGGGCCCTCTTCACACGCCTAAAAACAGGCCAATATGGCGCTCAAGGCAGTCCCATCGTCTCACCGTCCAACCAGATGCATAGAGCCAGATCACTCTAGATTGGTTGGGAGCTCATATCCGTCGTACAGAAGAACTTCGTGACAGCACCTGTATGGCTGAACGGCACTAGGAGCACTCGTAATGTACTCCTTCACTTGTGTTCTGGGTATAGGGAACCATCTAATTACCCGGCAGTCACACCACATTTTCACGATCGGCGATGCCATGTCTGCGACGCAAACAGATGCGATCCTGCGGGTCGAACACGTAGTCGTAATTTCAAGAATGGTTAGACCCTCAATCAAGATAGATATCGTCCTTGATGCGGCGAAGGTTGTTCATAAAGCCATAGCCACTACCCTGGTTGCTTGTGCGTGTAGCATCAGGGGCGCCATTGTATCGGTAGTCGACTGCGGCAGGAGAAGCTGTGCGTTTCTTGGCCTCTGCCTTGCGAGCGAGAGCCTTTTGTTCATCCTCGACCATCTTCTCGAGACCGTCAATCTGGCGTGTGCGAGCCTTCTCCTCGGCTGTACCCTTCCAGATGAAGGAAAGATCTCTCAGCTCGTCAATTCTCTTGATCGCAGCTGTGATACCTTCATCTGCTGACGTAGCAGTTTGTAGTAGCTGAGTGATGTCGTCCCGTAGCTTTTGTGCATGTTCTTTTGCCTTCTCTTCCCGATTGCGCATTTCTTCTGGACCCCCAGCAGAGGGGGCGGATACTGAGATGAACGAAGACGAGACGAGGTCGGAAGGAGCGATAGGCCAGGACATGGCCTCGCCAAAGACTTTGATGACAGAATCGAGACGTTGGCGTACCATGACCAGCGTACGGAGCTTGTTGATGTATTCAGGTTCGGCGGGCTGAGTGGGAGCAGAGGTGGCAGTTTCATCGAGAGCGACATTAGCATTGTTGGATTGTGTAGGCTCCTGTGATAGCTGAGGAGTAAACAGGGCAATGTCTGATTGAAGGGTCGTGTTCAGAGCATCAGTCAGGCCAGCAGTCTCACCGCGGAGCATCTCGACCTGGTAGGCGAGTCTGCTGCCACTACGGAGTATGTCATCGGTCAGTTGGTTGAGGGTATTCGTGAGGCGAGAAGTCTGCGCGTTGAGTTGCGAGATGAGAGTCTGAGTTTGCGAAGATAGCTCGGTGAGGGAGACACGGTCTTTGGAGGGATTTGAGAAGGCCAACGAGGGCAAGGTGGCATTCAGGTAGTCGGCCGGGTCGAATTGCGCTCGTAGAAAAGGCTGAAGTGCTTCATCTTGGACATATTGCGACTTTGGGTCGCTTCGTACTGAACTCTCAGATTGTACTGCCATTGTTCGACTCGCACCTTAGGAAATCAGGTCGTTGCATGGTACTCGTACCTGAGTGCGGCGTTCATGTGAAACAGCGACATGTTATCAAACGCAAGAGCTTCGTACACAGCGTCCATGGAGGAGCAGCAGATCTGGCGCCTTCATTGCTCGCCTCAAGCCAACAAAGCTGTTGAAACATACGAACTCATTGAGGAACAGCAGACCATCCACTGAGGGCTTGAATGGTGCAACCTTAGTGACTGATCAACTTTGGTATCGCGATAAACTACTCGCAGCATCGATTCTCTGTGCTTGGCATACGTTCTATAAGGATATACGTTCAGTAGAACGTAGATAAATAGACGCCTTGCTTCACGCGTGCCTGTCTCATCAACTTGTGCCTCTCTGCAGGCAGCCATCCAACAAACGCTGCCAAAGAAGGCATCCATTAGAATCTGACCGACGGTAGCCAAGACCCTTTTCCCTTTCTCCTTTGACTGTGACTGTTCGAAGCTGCTCACTTCGATTCGAAACCAACTCCAATCCACTCACTTCCAAATTCCCTTGTCTCTCACACCGCAACCCTCTGCGTGTTGTCGCGCCTACCGTGAAAACTCAAGCCCATCTCTTGTGAATCATCATCTCTTCAACCGCTCCATCTTCAAGACGTCAACCTTCTTGATCATCATCCATCCTCTTCCTCCACTTCCACCTCAGAATCACACACAACACCACACACAACACCACACACGCACGCTGTGCCCCCATGCCGGTGACCGCATCTTCCACTCACCATGCCTCGTAAACAATTCAAGGCCGATCTGAACGATGCCATTCAAGGCGAGTATGGTGTCGACTCTATCTCCGACTGTCGCCTCGGTGAAGACGATGGCCAGTTCACCTTTGTCTTTACTCATCCTACACTCAACCTGCCAGCCACCATCACCGCCAGTGTCGGAGAGCAGTCCGATTACCCTCATGCCCATGAATACTCCCTGTTCTGCGACGACGACGCTTCTGAAGATGCCGCAGTGTGCATAGACAGCCTCGGCAAGCCCAAGGGCATGCCAATCAAGGCATTTCTCAACCTCGTCTCGGGTGCCCTTTCTGGCTCTTCGACCCCGTCGCTATCCGAACCCCTCCCCAACTCAGTCGAGCCCGAGTCTGACTATGAATCTCCGCAAGAACATGACACAGATGACGACGACGAAGACGCCTTCGACGGAGCCTTTGGCGACCCAGTCCCTTTGACATCTGCCGCCTTTACAACCTTTGCCACAATCCGCGCTGGATCATCAACTGTCTTCCAGTCGCGCATTCGCAGAGATATCAAATTCGCCAAGGATGCTGGCTTCAGAGTTGCCAGCTTTGGAGGTCTTCTCGACAACTACAAGTGTGTCGTTTCGATGTCCATTCGGGCTCGAAGGCTCGGTATCTCCGAAGCGGCCATGCATGCCTGGCGCATCGAGCCCTCTGACTTCATCATCCTATTGATCCAGTACAAGGAAGGCTACAAGACCAAGGAGGAGCTTGATTCACTCCAACACGGTGGTGCGCTAGCAACGAACTTGGAGATACGCGTCGGTGCTTCAAAGAAATACAAGCCGACCGAACAGCAAGTCACCAATGCTTTCAGCACTATTGTCAAAGCCACGAGTCAGGATGAGACAGCAGATCCGGCTCTCTTCCGCGACATCTTCGTCTCTAAGCCACTGAACAACCTCATGAATACAGAGCTTGTCAGTCTCATCCGTCTGAGAGACTCCAGTATGTCGTGGCAAGGCGCCGAGGACTTCTCCTACAAATTCAGTCGGGGCATGCCCTTTGACAACGCATACACCAAGGCCGAGCAATTCGAGCCGGAACCAGCCTCTGGCTACCCTGCTGTGGTGGATGCGGATCATTTGGCTGATTTGTCAATCAAGTCGCACTCCTTCCCTCTAATTGCTATGCAATTCATGCTACGTCACTTTGTGCGTTGCACTGAATTTTGTCTCGTCTGCCACAAGAAGCTGGACAATCTGGTCGAAGCCATCAAGCCTTATGTCTGCGACACTCCTCTGTGTCTATACCAATACATATCTCTTGGCTTTGGTCCATCGATTGAGCACGAAATCATGATGCAAGACAAGGTAGTAGATTTGCTAATCAGCTTCTGCTATACCAGCGCCATTCTGGGACGGCTCAAGGACTTCCCTACCGGTCTTGAATTCTGCGTACCACGTTCAATTATCTTGGGGGTTGCAGCTCAGGCTGGCCGGAGTCTGCAGGGACTTGTACAGCCCCTCGGTGCTCAGCCTCCAATTCATGGTCGCCTTGAAGCTCGCTTCAACATGACGAAATCGGAAATTCTGTTCGATAACGTGAAGCCAGGCACCGTGTGCCCTCTCAAGAAGGGCGATTGGATCGCTCTCGAGCTTCCAGACGAAGCGGGTAGTCCTTTGTACCATTGCAGAGTGGCAAACCCTGACCTCTTCCCATCCATCGAGATTGGCCCTCTAATTGGGCAGCCCGTTTCGAAGGAGCTCAGTACTACACCAAAGTGGTCTACCGCATTTATCGACCAGTACTCCGTCGAATTTGACGGGCTGTCGGAGGCCGAGAAGCGCGGTGCGGTGTATCGTCTTCTTGCTCTTCTTCCATCTGTCAAGGAGATGAACGCCTACCTTGCGAAGCAAAACACTCCGGACTTGGCTCGCTGGGTCGACAGAATCTCTCCGGCTGCGTTTGCCGTCCTGCGATGGACTCTCGCATCCAACCGCTCTTGTATCATGGCAGTTGACGAACCTGAGAAGGCTGTTCACGGTATGCCTGAATACATGCAGTTCCGCTTCGCCATGGGGGCGCCCGACAAAGAGCACCGCTTCAAGACCGCTGTCAAGAAAACCGCAAATCGTCTGGATTCCAAGTACCCGACTCTCTATGCCTGGCACGGTAGCTCAATTCAGAATTGGCACAGTATCATACGTGAAGGCCTCCACTTTAGCGATGTCGTCAACGGCCGTGCCTTTGGTAATGGCGTCTACCACGCACCGAATGCCGCTACCTCGATGGGCTACTCTGGTATGGGCCCTTACGGTCATGGAAATAACTCATTTCCTTTCATATGGCCGAACTCAGACCTACAGATCTCTTCAGCCATCGCACTCAATGAGATCGTCAATGCACCCGCCGAGTATGTCTCATCGACCCCTCACTATGTGGTCGCTCAATTGGATTGGATACAAACACGTTATCTGTTCGTCAAGTGTAAGCCTGCAGATGCCGGTGCAGAGCAGCCAATTCCTGCGTTTGACAAGCCGCCTACCAGCAAGCTCGAGCAGGATCCTGCTCGTGTTCCAATTGGCGCTGCCAACACTCCAATCATAATTCCAAACCTGAGCCCCAAGCCAGAGAAAGGCAAACGCAAGCTGGCCAATATCGTGTCTCCAGGCCCAAAGAAGACCAAGAGGGCTAAAAAGCAGAACTGGTTCATGGGCAAGATCGCACCAACACGGAAGGTTGTAGACTTGACAGGCGATGACGACAATGGGGACGTGGATGAGACCCGTTTTGAGGACAGCGATCTGAGCGACGCCTCGAGCACAGTCACAGACGACGAAGACCGCGAGATCTTCATGGAGCCTCAGTCTCAGCAGCTGGCTGTTAGAACGGGCCCGTCACCGATCGAATTCGTGCCGGGCTCGCTGGACCACGACAAACTCCCCAAGCTACCAAAGCCTTCCTACGCGAACCCTATGGCAACCAGAAGGCTGCTTCAAGATGCAAATGTTCTGCTCGCCGTTCAAGAGCACACCCCTCTTCGCGAGCTGGGTTGGTACGTCGACCCTGAAAAGATCGGCAACATGTATCAGTGGATTGTAGAACTCCACTCCTTCGATATGTTCAATGAAGGAGATGAGGAGCTACCTTTGGTTACTGACATGAAGAAGCACAATGTCAAGAGCATCGTCCTTGAGCTGCGCTTCCCCGGTTCTTACCCCATCAACCCACCTTTCATCAGAGTCATCCGCCCCCGCTTCCTTCCCTTCGCAAACGGCGGCGGAGGCCATGTCACTGCCGGAGGCGCCATCTGCCATGCGCTCCTGACTTCGGATGGCTGGCTGCCCACCAACACAATCGAGTCTGTACTACTGCAGATCCGTATGGCTATGGCCTCGATCGACCCTGCGCCAGCTCGTCTGCAGCTCAGAGGCACCTACGCCGAGGGTGACCAAAACTCATACGGCTCCGGAGAGGCCGTAGATGCGTACAGACGTGCTTGCAAAATGCACGGCTGGACTATTCCTGTCGACTTCGACCAAACTGTTGCTGAACAGTGATGCATTCCTGCAAAATTCACGGGCATGCAGCATTACAGGCGTTATCGGGGTTACTTCATAGCATTTTTCAGGTACAAGCATACATAGCTAGGCGTTTTACAAGAGGATGGGAAACAGACTTAACGTATATACCATAGAATGACTGCAATGACACAATAATACCCACTACCTATACCTGCCTCCCGCATCGTGACAAAACTTGTAAATAGCCTGTAGAAATGCACGAACTTTTCTAAAGCACAGACGATGTCCACAGACGAGACCCTCAGAGAGCTGCTTTCCTTCCAGCTCTCAGTGGAAGCAGCGTCGTTTTGAATAACTTCTTGCATTTCTACATGATAATTCCCAACGTGAAGGCAGGCTGGAGAGAACTTGTATTGCTGATTTTAGAAGGCATTTCAAGTCTAGTGATCAGAGTCGACCAAATCGTCCTCAGAAACTGCACATTCGTGCGGTAGCGGACAGCGCGAATTGATCTGGATGACAGCATGCGATGGGACCATGATATCTCGAGCCACAAAAGGCTGGATATCAATTGAGCTTCCTCAAGACAGCAGGCAGAGAAATTTGCCAATGCACTCTTGACTTTTGGTGGATGGCTCGAGTATGTGCTATCGAGTATGTGCTATTGCATATTCGTATGGCCATTCTCGCGACCGTGGGAACTTTTTGTAGTCCAAGACGAGTGCCTGAAGATGTGCTCGTGGTGTGGACAACCGGGTCGAGACATATGGAGAGCGCTTTATACACAATTGGACGAATAGGTGGACATGTTTGAAGAAAAGATACATTTATTGACACCGACTCCATATCTACCTTACTTTTATGCCACAAAAACGATCCATGAAACTCCTAACACTATGCATGTGAAAGCGCAAGTAACATAAACGAAACAAAAAGAAAATGGAAAAGAGGTGGCATTGCCTACCATCCTCTTCTCTTGCCCCTAGCTTCGGCACTCTTCTCCTTCCTCTTCATCTTGGTGATATCGTGCTTCCTCCTCTTATCGGCCGCGTACTTGACAGGTGCACTGACGGCTTCGATTCTTCTCTTGCGTCTTCTCTCTTCTCTCTTGCCTCTGACCTTTTCTTGCACTCCTCTCATGGCAACCACGTATTCTGTGCTGCCCAACTTCTTCTGAAGCAGAGAGGCGACTTCTGTGGCAAGGGCCTTGAGGTCTTGGTACGCTTTTTGCAAGGACTCGGTTGCGAGGCGAGGGGCGGCGATGGAGGCGTCGGTGAGGAGGTAGATGGGCGTGAGGATGGCGGAGAGGGAGGGAGTGATGTTTTCAGAGGGGAGGATGTTGCAGAGAGAGGCAATGGCTTGGAGGGCGCCGGTTTTGGCGGAGAGCACGGAGGCGGTGGGAGCGCCGTCGTCGCGACGAATAAGAGCTGACATGCGCGATAGCAGGTGGTGTAGTGCTGTTGTAGGGGTTGCGTTGCCGGTTTGCTCTTCATCATCATCAGCATCGGCGGTCTCGTCTTCTTCCTCTTCCTCGTCCTCTTCTTCGGCGTTTACTGAGACGGCGACGCCGTTTCTGGTGAAGGGAGTGGGGTGTTCCCAGTCGACGTTATCTGCGCTATAGCAGCGGCCAAGGAAGATCAGGTTACGCACAGTCTGACCGACTAATTGCTCGCTGACGTTGCTGAAGCGCAGGGTTCTGAGACCGGCAGCACACAGCTCGTGAAGCTCCTTGGTAGTAATATCCATCTTACTGTTGGTGTGCAAAGGCAGAGCAGCAAGTCCCTCTTCAGTCTTGGAAGCACAGTTGCCCATGTCGGCGAAAAGTAGACCGATGAGGCGAGCAGAAGAAAGCTTGACCCATGCGTGAGGGAAGACAAGACACTTGAAGATATTGGTCCAAGAAGCCTTGGCGGCAGGAGCCAGAGAAGTGGAAGGTGCCATCTCGGCCATCTTTGCGAAAGCTTGGAGAGCGTAGTACAGCAACTCCCAATCTTCAGATTCAACATCGTCAGGGTTCAAAAGCTTGGATACCTGCTTGAACAGGAAGGAAGTCTCCTTGGCAGTTGCCTTGCCGTGGCCAATGTAGATGGTCCAGCACTGCAAAGCAATGCGGCGAAGCAGCAATTGTTCGTCCTGCTCCAACCATGTGCGCATCAGAGTAACAAAGTTCTTTGTGCGTTCTTCATCAGCGCGTTCAAGAAGTTTGCTGATCAATGCGCCAGCCATCTCGCGACATTCGGGTGAGTCGTCGTTGACCATCATCATGACCAGTGGTACGAACAACATGCTTGACAGCTCTTGAACAAGATCACCTTGTGTCTTGGCCAGAAGCAAATGCAGCAACTCGAGGACAGATTGTCTTCCCTCGACATACTTGTACTCAAGGTTCTGCACCAAGAAGGCAATCTGCTTGTTCAAACGGGCGCCTGCTTGAGGGTACTCCATCATGAAAGCGAAGTACACACCACGAGAAAGATCTCTAGCAGAGCGGGTCTGGTTGGTGACCATAATGGCAGCAACCGAATCCATCACCTCGTAGACCTCAGTGATAATGATCTTGCGTGCCACAACAGCCTTCAAGAAGTTAAATATGACGCCTTGACGATCGGGCTCTTCGAGATCGGGCTTAATTCTCTTGAGCACAAAGGCCATGTCGTTCTCCTTAATCTTGATGTCGGGCCTATCACGAAGAATGGCTGAAATCAGCTTCAAAGAAGACTGAGCCAATTCGGTAATCATCGAGGGCGCAGCCCTGAGGATCTTGACTGCTTCTCCAGCGTAGACTGGTCCGTTGGCCACGATCTGTGGAGCAGGCACTCTGATGATAGATGTGAGCAGACGGACGGATGCCATCTGGACTTCCTCTTGACCACCAATCAGAGCATCACCAAGGATAGGCAAAAAGCCAGCAAGGTTTGCCGGAGTCTTGAGCTCATCATGCTTCTGCAAGACTGCGCGAACAAGATCAAGAGCGAATCTGGTAAGCTTGAAGATGTACGAACTGGTTGCTCCCTTCTTGCCGGACTTGTTGGCACTCTGCATCTGGATGAGATACTTTCTGATCTTGTAATCCTCCATGACAGGGCGAGTCTTGGCAGCAGCAGTGGCGGCATACACCTTCTGGATGATCTCATAGCCAAAGACGAGAATGTCTCTGTCCTTGACCGACAAGTTCTGACTAGTACCCAGACCAATGCGGCGGAGAAGCTCATCGATCTTCTTGACGGTCTTCAGATCCAGCTTCTCAAGCAAAAGAGACTGGACAGGTCTGATCAGCTCACCGAGGTGAGATGTGGTCGTGATCTTGGCAATGAGCTCAGCAGAGTCGTAACTCTTGCTGCTCTTGACTTCTTTCATCTTGCTAATGTATTCTTCAGCATCCTTCTCTTGACCTGCAACACCGAAGATATCATCCATGACGACGGCGATCATGTCGTTGATGCAATGATCGAGGTCACCAGCCTCCAGGGACTCGATATTGTCGACCAAGATAGAATGCATGGTGAAAGACATGACGTGAAGCTGGTAACCACGCTGCAGAGCGCTGCGCAGCTCCTTGATAACAAACTGGAAGTAGGATGGCCCAAGGATACCAGTAATCTCGGAAAGAGTCTTTCTGGTCATATCTCTGGCCTCGGCTGCTTTACTTCTAAGGACGTGGCACAAATCCATGAGTACAGTGGGGAGTCTCAAGGCATGCTCAGCGACAGGGAGGACACGAATGAGCTTGACCACAGCGACACCTACGGGTACACGCAGACTGACGGTTGACTCGTCTTTGAGATGCAAGAACGAGGTCAGCGGCGGCAAGAGCTGCTTGTTGATCTCGTTGGACAGTTTGTCTTCAGAAGGCAGAGTTGCAGCAAGCGGGCTCAGCGCCGGAGTACCGTTGTTTGGTTCGCTCTCGCCATCAATCTCCATACCGGTGTCCTTCTTACGGATGGACTCAGAAGCTCGGTCCAGGGCATCAATCACACGACTGACAATTCTAAGCACGATCTTTTGCAGCTCTTGTTTGCTCTGAATATAACTGACGAATCTCCTCAAGGTCGACCTGTACAGCTGCCAGTCCAGACACCCAGAGAGAGCTCCGACTGTGTTGATGGTCTCGGCAGACAAGTTGTGAGCACTGTCGTCAGCAGCAGGATCGAAGATGAAATGCTCGAGCAGAGGAATGAAGAACAAGCTGACGTTGTTGCTTGAGATAACACCAGCGTGTGCTTCCTCGGACAATCTTCTCAGAGCACGAAGTCTGCGATGCTGCTGAATGTGCAAGATATTGTTGAAGAAAGAGGCTTCCTCGTCGCCCTCGACAAGCAGAGTAGCCATGTCATTGACGGCGTCCCAGGCTGAGAAATATTTGATCATATGAGCCAAGATCTGAAGGTACTCAGATCTGACCAACTCTGAGGGATCGCGCATACCACCCTGCAGACCGTTGAAGAGGCCAGAGATGGTGAGTTGCTTGAAGTCATCGTTCTTGAAGTTGCCATCGACGCTTGCTACTTCGATGAATCTTCTCAGACTGTAAGAAGCACTGGTTCTGATGGCAAGTTCGTCGTTGTCTCTAACGAAATACAACATGCTGTAAACGAGGGGCTGCCATTGCATAGCAGTGAAGGTAGAGTACTTCTCCTCATTAATGGTGCTGAACGCGATGGCACGGCGCTCAAAGTCTGGCTCATCGAGTCTTGATGTCGAGAATGAGTTCAGGTCTTCGCACAAAGAAGCGACGTATGAGAGCTCCTTTTTCTCATCAGCCAACTGTTTCACAACAGCAGCAAGAAGTTCGCGACTTTCTCGGTCCTTGAAATATCCAAACAGCGGGCAGAGTGTGGTATAGACTTGGTTGAAGCGCTTCTCGTCCTTGTTGAGATCGGCTCCAGGAATGAGATGGAACAGAGTTTGCAGAAGATCGCGCTTAGTAGTAAAGTGGACGATCTTCGAGGGCTGCCCAAGCAGGAAGATTGAGACATCGACAACATCACGAATGTTCTCGACACCAGTTACAAGCGGCGCAAGACGCGATACGCACAAAACACTCGAGTCAAGAATGTCCTTGGGAGGGCTCTGTCTCAAGACAGCACCAAGTCTGACAACAAACAAACTGGCTCTCGGGCCCAGAATGGATGCACGTGCTTGGTCCTGCTCTTCGGTCATGTCAATGTTCATGTCGACATCCTTCAATCGGCGTGGCTGGATAGTGTCTAACAGACGTCCGATGATATGCTCAATGATGAACGACTTGACCTCATTCTTTGCGCTGGGCACGACAAGACAGTCTGCCACTGCATTGAGCGTTTGCGGATAGAAGTCAGTCAAGAAGTTGCAGGTGGACAATGAGCTTGCCCAGGTCGAGAAGAGACGCAGGAAGGCAGAGACGGATTGTGCGGTCTCGATGGGGAGTTTCTCCAAGCGGGGACCAACGAGTTCACTCATGACAACCTTGGCGTAGTTGTACCATGCCACCTCAGTACATGTTGAGAATACTTGAATCAAACAGTGGAAACCAGCCTGGCGAATAGAGCGGTCGAGGGAAGTCTGAGATTCAGCCTCGACAGGCGTCTCCTCGTCGACATCGATAGAATCGGTATGCGACTTTGAAGCTTTCAGCAGGCAGAGTAGAACTGCATCAGCAATCTTTGTAGCATAACGGTCCAGTCTATTGCCGAGAGTGTGCACCATATCATCGAGCATATTGAGGAGACCAACTTGCTTTCTTGGAGCGACACTGAATTTTTCCATGGCTGATTGGTTCAGATTTCCATCCTGGATGGGTTCCATGGTCGCCAGAGAGCCAAGTGAAATACTCAAGAACTGTCCGATAATCTCTGCAGGGAAGCGAGCTAGAGCAACAAAGATGGCCTTGCGACGAGTTTGCTGTCCACGCTTACCACTTGCCGAACCAGCTCTCGTCACTGCTTTACCATAAAGTATGCGCAACAGAACTGGCATCAAGTCTTGACAATCGGCACTGCGGATGGCATCCCCCTCTTCCTCAAGACGAAGGAAGACAGAAACCTCTTCTCTAAATCTTGCGTCATCCAGGAAATTGAGCAAGTGCTCCTGGTATCTGATGACACTGGGAGTTTTCCAAGCAAGGATAGCTTTGAGGGTCGACTTTTGAATTTCGTTGTCACCGTTCGTGAGGAGGTTGAGCAGAGCTTGGTAGACCTCAGTTGCCTTGAACAGAACTCTAGGATTTTGGAACTGTGCAAAGACGCCGAGCATAGCTTTCTGATCTTTGCGTCCCCAATGGCGAGTGCTTCCGGTCTCTTCTTCTTCCTGCGCTTCGCTCTCGTCACCTACCCATTCGAGTAAGACAGGTACCAATAGACGCGATCGCTTCTCTGCCAACTGTGGCATTGAGTTCAGTGCGCGCAGTGCTTGTGATCGTTCGGAAAGAGAAGCTGCTGCTCTTTGAACGTGGTCTCGTTTGAACTGGTTTTCGATGCCTTGATGCAGATCCGCGAACAGAGACTCTGAGATCTCAATATCTCTCTCGATCTGATTCATGTTGGAACACTCGAAGTCGGAGCTGACGTGGCTAATGCTCCTGTCCGGTGCTGTTTCTGCTGGCGAAGCGCCGCCTTCCATATCAGCCTGACCCTGGAGCCATTGTGTGATGGTGGTCGTGATGATTTCCTCCGCATTTCCATGTTCGGTCATCTCTTTGAGTGCTGCGATAGAATCTTCCCATGCCTGTGCGAGGTGAATGTGTAGAAGACCAAAACAGTATGTGGGAATAGCCTTCGCCAAAACCGGGTCCGAGAGAACATCGGGATATCCGAGAGCTAGTCGACGAATCTGTGAAGAGATGAAACGGGCTGTTTGCACACTTGGAGGTGTGTCTTCGATTGAAAGAGCATATGTCAGTAGATCAGGGACCTCTTGCTGCCTCTTCTCATAAATTGTCAGCAATATCCGCAGTCCAGAAAGTCTAAGATCATGACTGGGCGTCTTCAAGCAGTCTATCAGATTGGCGATAAGAGAGTCCATCTGCTCTCCGGTGAAGGCAATATCGGCTTTCTGCAGGACGGAGTTCAAAGCAGTCCAGTAGGGCACCAACTTCTTGCACCGTGTAGAAGCAGAGCACAAAGCTTCGGCAAGTTGCTTGTCCTGTAGACTTTCGCTGAATTCGTCCGAGATGTATTGAAATCCTTGACCTAAAGCGAACAAATCCCAACCTCCAATTTCGGTGGACGTCGATTTCGCGGCAGACTTGAGCAGTTGCAAAATACTGGCTGCAATCAATTTGCGAGTTTCTGAGTCTCCCTGAGATATCCTCAACACCGCCAAATGGCCATTACTCATGTGGAGGGTCTCATCATCTTTCAGCGCCGATTTCCCTTGGGCTTTCTTCAGACGCTGTAGCATGACCTTTTGCCAGTCTAGGGGACATTGTAGAGGAGTCTTGGCAAATGTGTTCTTGCGGGATAGAGAAGGGAGCATTGCGCAAAGAGCCATCTCGTTCTCCTTCCAGTGGTTGACAATGAACTTTTGGAAGATGGGCAAGACGAAACTCTGGAAGCGCTCTTGGTTGAGTTCGGCGAAGATATTACAGAAAGGAAGAAAGTGGCCAATCCATTTACCACGGCCAATGGTATCAAGGATTGCAAGCTCCTGAAGGACTGCGTCAAAGGGTCCATAATTAAGTACCACGGCCAGCGTGTTAAGAAGTGCAGTCAAAGTGTCTGAGTCGATATCCTTAGATGCCTTGTCGGCTTTCTTGATCATGGTCGTAACGCGCTTGACATAAGTTGGCCAATCCGAGATTCTGCTTCCTTTACGGACGGATGCGGCTGTGAAAAGTAGAGTGTTTGCTGCATCCAGGTTCTCTACTGCGTCCTCGTCATTTGGGTCAGTAAACTCGAAGATGGCGTCCTGGACGGATTCGAAAGTTTCCGGGGTGGTATGATGTACAACACTGATCAGCGAACCCCTCAGGATTTGGAGCGACCTGCTCTTGAGAAACTCTGAATGGTTAGCATTAAAGCAGAATCTGGTCAGACATTGCAGAACAGTGTTTCCTCCTGAATGCAGCGTCCCCTGTACACCTTTGATGGACTCGGTGAACAGAGTCATCAAACCCTGAGAGTACAAGTCGTCTGACGCAGTCTCATTTGAAGCAAAGTCGTTCAACATGTGCTCGACAATTGTGTCCAAGGGTTCCTTGCTCTTATGATATGTGGTTCCAGCTTTTCTGACCAAGAAACTCATTGCTTCGGCAGCGAATCGAATAACGTATGGCTTCTGCTTCTGCTTTCCCAGGTATGGCGATAGGAGATCGTAGAGCGGTCTGAGATCGGGTACTAATAGGCGCGAGAGGTACTTGAAGAGCCACGCGAGGCAGGTGAAGGCCCATTCGACGACCTCAGGCTCAGCATGAGTGGCAGCGACTTGTGCGACGGTTGCGACAGCTCTCTGAAAGTGCTTCTCGAAGCGGACGTCGAGGTCGTGTGCGTAGTGTGAGAGTAGGGCGAGCAGCGGTTCGAGGGACATGACATCTCCCTTCTCGATATATGTGATAAGGTTGTCCATGATAGCCTCCTCGTGGAAGAGGACCATGGGCAGAGTGTCGGAGATGTTGTAGACATGTTTGGCAAAGGTCGAGAAGTTCTCGGACAGGTTGAGGTCCTTCCATTCGTCCAGTGCAGTACGGAAGTACGACGACTCTCCTTCCAGCTCGTGGCTGCCTTCAGCTCCTACTCCGCGACGCGTGCGACGGATAGGATCAATCTTCATCTTGGAGATCCTCTGGGCGAAACCTTCGAAATGGTGCCGCCGACTTGAGGGTGTCGACTTCTTCTTTCTTTGTGTTTTGACGACCTGAGTGGCCGCCTTGGCCGACTTGGGCCCATTTGAAGCGGTTCCCCTCGACATTCCCGCCATGTCGTAGTTGTGCTTTGCTATGGCAAAAAAGTTGCTGCGACTTTGAACTTTCTTGAAGAATGCGACCAATTTACGCCAAGACTCTGGGGAAGTGGCTTGACCCTGACGCATCAGCCACTTGTGCCACAGTCGCTCTTTCTCCCATCAAATCACGTCGAAGCTTTTGCATGTCTCGATCATTCCGATCCTTCGGTTTCTTCTTTCTATAATCGATCAAAGATGGCATCCAAGATGTAAGTAAGCACATCGAGCTTACTGCAGCCCCAGCATCTCGACTGACAATTCTCTAGTGCTGTTGTTGGCGCAGTCAATGGCCAAATCTCTGCTGTCTTGGGCAAGCTATGTGCCTTGCACGCCAAAAATGCCTTCGCTTTTGCTATCATCACTGGAGATTTATTCACGGACCCTCTGACACCTAGTCCGGAGGAAGTCAGTCAACTCAAAGATTTACTTGATGGAAAAATCGAAATCACTCTACCAGTCTATTTTGCTCTTGGAAAGCGCGAGTTGCCTCATGAAGTCCACGAAAGGTTGAGCGCCAATGCGGGCGAGCTATGCTCAAATCTGTACTTCCTAGGCCGGCGGACGACCGTCAAGACATCTGAAGGTGTCAAGATCGTTGCACTTGGTGGAACACATATGGACGCTGTCTCTGATAAGAGCCTGATCACAGAATTCAGCCCCAGTCACACACAGGAGGATATCAAGGTGTTGAGGGGCGCTAACACAGCGGACATCCTAGTGACGAGCGAATGGCCCGCTGAGATTCGCACTGGCTCCAATGCGGCCTACATTGGAGAAGAGGCTACCCCCCAGCAGGGCGTTGCAGACCTCTGTACTGTGCTAAAGCCTCGCTATCACTTTTCCTTCTCGGATGGCTTCTTAGAACGCGAGCCTTTCTTCCATGCTCAAGGCGAAGACGACGCTGGATATCAGGTCACCCGTTTCATCAGTCTAGCACCCTTCGGGAATGCACACAAGCAGAAGTGGATTTACGCCTTCACACTGGATACGTCAGTAGCGCCCACTGCGACCGTACCGTCAGGGGTCACAGCTTCTCCGTTGCAGTTCGCTGGGAAGAAGCGCAAGGCCGTAGAATCACAGGCTCAGTCGTTCTCACGCTTTTCGGGTGGCGATGGTGGCCGAACAAGAGGTCGTAACAAGCGCGCTCGTCCAACCCCAAACCCGTCAGAATGCTTCTTTTGTCTGTCAAACCCTAACATTGCATCACATCTCATCTCTTCTATTGGCAACAGCGCGTATTTGACAACAGCAAAGGGACCTCTCCCAACCCCCAAGACCTTCCCTGCTCTGGGCTTTCCAGGACACATGCTCATTATCCCGCTCGAACATTCGCCTACACTTGCGTCAATACAAGACCAAGACTCCAAGAAGGATACAATCGCGGAGATGCATCGCTATCGACTTGCTTTGCAGAGCATGCTGACCAAGAGATCGGAAGATGCTGCTGAAGCCGCCAAACTTGGTGCAGTCACATGGGAGATCAGCCGTTTGGGCGGTATTCACATTCACTGGCAATTCATGCCTGTACCTCAAGACATTATTCGCAAGGGGTTAGTTGAGGCAGGCTTCAAGGTTGAAGCCGAGAATCAGAACTATCCGGCATTCGAGTCATCAAGTGTCTCGACCGATGTCGCAGCCGAGGGTGACTGCTTCAAGGCCACTATCTGGGACGGAGCCGAGGAGAAGACTATGGTTCTTCCTCTAGACTCGTCATTCAGATTCGATCTACAGTTCGGACGCAGAGTGCTAGCCAAGCTGCTTGGTCTAGAAGGGCGGTCGCACTGGCAGGACTGCGATCAGAGCGAGGCAGAAGAGAACACTGATGTTGAGACCTTTAAAGCGGCATTTGCTTCTTTCGACTTCTCGCTGGAGGAGTAGACGCAGGTGATATATTATTATGCAAGCCTCTCCCAATGCAGCTCAAGCCGTTCTTCTTCTATGTAGGTTTGATAATCGACTGTGACCCATAAATGAACATAATGTTATTGACGGTCATTACTTTTATGCATCGGCACTATCATCGGTACAGATCATGTCTGTATTGCGTGCCTAGATGACAGGCGCAGGGTCCCAGACGGCTTGCCGAACAGGCGGTGGTGTGCCCTCAAAGTGTGATTGATTAATCAAGAAAGTTACTGCAGTACGGTACTTGTACATGCAGGGCCAATCGATAAACAAGGATTGACTCAACAACGTAGAAACAACGTTGAGGGAAGAATTCATCGTCAATTGAGGCACGAAGATACGAGATAACAACAGACAGACGTTTGCAGCCTTGTAGCAAGGTTACGATGACAGGTTCAGCACGCGCACCGATAATATGCGGGACGATCGCCAAAATGCGAACAAGATGCACAGCACGTGTGTGGAGCCGGGAAGCGACAACCAGCAGGCGGCAGCTTTTTGTGCGCAAGGGCGGTGTGAAAGTGGTTTGCTAGAGCGCGGCCGCCGCATGACCCAGGGCGGCGTTTGCATGTTACACCGCATTGATCGCGGCTGTTGTGGATAATAATGGTCTCTTTGGATGATGATGTTGTTGTTGTTGTTTGTGGACGCGATGTGAGGAGAGCCGGCGCAAAGAATCGCTCAGTCCAAGGCCATGACGGAGAGTTCTGTAAGCTACAACTGGCTGTGGGTTTCGGTAGTCTACGAGTCAAAATGTTGTGGAGAGATCGATGTGCAAAAGCAAAAGTGGAATCGTCAAAGCACGGGCTGCAGCCAATCAGCAAATCAAGGCCCTGGCGCACGGCCCCGGGAAGCAGTTGAAGTGGGCGTTCGCGCCTTCCGTCCCTTCGCTCACCTCTGTTTCGCTCCTTCCTTCCTCCGTCACTCGCTCGCAAAGCGCAATTGTCGATCAACCCTTCGCCCAATACTTCACTTCTCCCTCGCACTGTTCTGTTCGCGCCTTGTTGTCTTCACTGCATTCCGACCCTCGATGGCCGCTTAAATCCACAACCGCATCGCGTCCGCTCCCGCTTTGTTGTGATTCGCACGCGCATCCGGCCCACAATCGCGACCGCTATTGCCGCAACTAACCTGCATCTCGAACGTTGCGAGCCTCAGACGTCAAACAACCACAACACTTGCTGCCCCTGACACTCGCTTTCAACCCCTCTTGCTATCGCGCATCCTTTCCGACTGTTTGGTTTGTTGTTCGCCGCGCGCGCACTTAGACGCCATGGCTTCGCACAAGCCCAGCGTGTCTATCACGCTTCCACGCGACTTCAAGTTCAGTTACGACAACAACGACGAGCCACAGACACCTGCTCGTCCCTCCACTGCCGTGGACTCCTTCGACCTCGAACCGCCCGCGGTTCCAAAACAGACTTTCAAGCTGCGTCGCCGCCCACGCGACCAGCACACTGGCGCAATGGACGAGGCCCCAATCCTTCCCAGTGTAGAGATCAACGAAAGCACCGAGCCGGCTCATTACTCTTTCGATCACCACATGTCCACCGCTGGATACCTCGCACCTCGCCCCGGCCACCTTCGTCTCAACTCTCCGCCCAAGACACCTGCGTCGCAGGTGACATCCTACAACATCGAGACTACGGACGCCACCGAATGGTCCATGTTCCACCCCATACACCTATCAGATATCATCCAGCGACCTTCCTCAGCCTCGTCGACCTTCTCTGACTCTTCTGCAACTTCAGATGGCAGCAGCTTCGACTCCAAATCCTCTTTCGACGCAGGCAGCTGCACGAGCCCTGAAAGCGAATTCGGTGATCCTTTCGCTTTCTTCGAACGCAAGTCTGGAGCACCAGGCGCCATGACACCATCAAGCGGACTTCCCAACGCCAAACGTGTCAAGACAATGCGCCATGCTCACTTCACCCCGGAGATGGACAACCATCTTTGGTTCACGTACATGACCTATGTCCAGGATCCGAGGGTCACCCCGTTCAAGATGCTTCCTGGCACCTCACCACCGTTAGGCGTCTGTCATCGCGTTGCCCGCGAGGCAAAGGCAACCTGGCGAGGAAACCGCCTCACGCACGCACCTTACGGTATCCCGCGTATCTCAATCCAGCGTGCAGATTCTCCCGATACTGTCTGCCAACCTGACGCTATGGACCAGTCAACTCCAACTGCACCGTACTCACACAACCCTGTCGCACTTAAGTGGCCGCGCTCGGAAGGTGCTGCACGCCGCCGTCTTCGCGAGTTGTGCAAGCGCAAGCCCTCTCTCTCCGCCCACTACATGAGACTGTTGCGCACTCGCAGTCCTTCTCCATTCGAGTCTTCGAGCAGCGTCAGCGCTAGTAGTAGTCCTAACCAGCCGGCCGTCCCTGTTGCTCAGCCCCCTACTCCTCAGCCCTCGTCGTTCTCGAGCCGTGATCTGAATGTTTCGCTGGCCGAGGCAACTGCACCATCGATGCAGCCAGATGGTCCTCTCGCTCAACTTCACAAGCGCACTCCTCAACCACCCATGGCCCCTCAGCAGCGTCGTGGCTCGGATTGGTATGCCCGTATTGGCCGCTCTGGAGCACGTGCAGCTCATCAGAAGAGCCAATCTTTGCAACTTGGTCTTGGCCTAGGTTCCTCATCTGGCATGCAATCGAACCCTTTTGAGCGTGGCAGTATTCTTGCTTCACCCTTTGATGACAGCGAGCCTGCTCGCCAGAACTTCTTGGACTCTATGAACAAGACACAATCTCTTGGACGCGCTTTCTTGAATAACAACGGAAGCCGCCTCACAGATGCAGGCCCATCGTTGCGTTCTCCCTTCCCGCTCGACGGTCCCATGCCGAGTGCCAGATCCCTGAAGCGCAGATTCGGTGTTGATGAGCAATCGGCCTCTCAGCAACCATCCCTAGAAGACGTCTTCACAGCACCTCCGGCATCATCTCATCATCCCATGCGCAACCGTGGTTTCAGTCTGAGTGCTGTGCCGATGGGTGGCATGACGCAAAACGCGAACACCGACTTCCCCTTCGCGCCTGGTCCGTCGACTGCAGATCACAAGATGGGCGACGCCTCGGACAGACTCAATCTACCCAAGGTCGCACAGTCTCCAAGACTTGGTTCGCCTTTCTCTGGCGGTGTCTCCAACTCGCGCTTCAACACCTTCCCCCGTCGCTTCACACCGCGCGAAGCTGGATTGACAGAACAACCATTTGAGGAGCACAACCGTCAAATGTCCACAGGCTCCCCACCTGGTTCATGACGAGCTTGATTCACCTGTTCTGTTGGGAAAAAGCTGTCTCACTATCTCATGCGGGCACGATAGACAAGACTGTCTTTATGGATCAACCGGCAAATCATCTGACCATGACTACGACGAACGAATCTGATGAAGGACATCATTGAACTCTCACCTATATGATTTCTTCTAATCTGTTTCTCATTCACTTTCCTTTGGGGCCAATCTCAACGCCAGTGTACTCAACTCCCTAGCACTGGGCCTCTTCTCTTTTCTCTCATTCTACAACACTACTCTTTACTGCATCTTTCTTGTTTCTTCTTCCTGTTTTCTTTTCATCCAGTACTGTCTTCTTTCCTTTATATTGTCCCTTTGACGAAGCAACGAGACCAGGGATCTGAGCAACGCAGCAATTACACGAATGCATAGGGCGGCGGTGCACAGAAGGGGTGTAACGGCGAGAAGCTGCTTTCAGGAGGTTGTGTTTTCCCATTCCTTTTTTCCTTTTCAAAAACCGATGTTTGGTGGAACCACTTTGATGTTTGTACATTGGAGGTTGATTTTCTTATCCAACTTGAACAAGTAACAAAAAAAAAGGAGGCGCAATTTCAGGAGTGTTTGTTTTTTTCTGGTGCTCTGGATGGCATGGTGTGTGGGTTGAGGACGCATAGGCCGGTTTGGGGGTGTTTTCTTTTTCTTTTCATTGCATTCTCTCTGGTGTTTTTCTTTTCCATGTTCTTCTTCATACAAGGTCTGGAGTTTAACTTTGATCTTCTTTTGATGCAATTACAACTTTTTCTTTCTGAAATTTGATTTGATGATTCCCTCGCTGTGCTCGATATGCATGCGTACTCTCTTGTACAACAAAGTCTCCGTGACGTCTGACACATTTGCAGTATTGCCTAGTGTCCTGATCTTTGACCCAAGCACCGACTTCTCGTTGTGTCTTTTGGAAGGAGAGTTATGTCCTTGGAAGGAGACTCCTATCTACATTTCAATTGCTCCTTCACTCCTGTACTCTTCTGATATCATCGCTCCATAGAAATGCAAATATCCTCAAGCTTTCGTCGCTTGTGTTCAGATAAAATCTTCCTCGGCACATTGCTACCCATGTCGCTTCAGAGAAACCACTGACCATGACGACACTCTCTGGGCTCTAAATTTGACCACATTTTCATCTTATTTGTTTCCTCATCATGAGATGACTTGCGATTCTTCTCTTTGTCCAAAGCAAAACTTGTTGATATCTGGTTTTGCTTGCTCTTTTGCTGGTCCTCGTGGTTTTTGTGGCACTTGTGATTCATGTGGTTTATGCTGGATATGGGAAGCATGGTTATTTCTTCTATTGTTGAGATTGTGGGACTTTTGGGGTCCTTGGGAAGGGGTGGTGGATAGAGGGTTGATGGAAGGGTGCCGAAGAATGTGGCTGCAGATTTGAGGCTTGAGGGTTTGCTTGAGGAAGTTGAGGTGGTGTCGGTGGAGTGTTGAGGTTTTGATGCAGTGGCAAGAGTGTTTGATGACATGGCTGCGGATGTTGAACTCGTGAGGGTTGTGTTCTGGGAGGTGGAGGAAGTCATGCTGGTTTCTGGTGATACTGTTACTTGTGGTTGTGGTGTTGACTTTGATGCTAGAAGCCTTGTTCTTGTCGTGAGAGAAGCTTATGTGGGACAAGACGAAAGAGAAGAGCGGTTGACTTGTAGTTGGATGTATGCGTATATGGATTTCTCCAACATGACTCTACATGTGACTCAGGATAGCTGACTATCTGAAGCGGTATATTGAGCAACTTTGAGATTTTGCTGACTGGGAAAAGCTGTCTGCGTCAAACACGCTCGATGTAACAGCAGTTTTGTCCATCTACAGCATTGCAGACCTCTCTTACAATACTGCCGAAAGCCCATCCAGGTGACTGCCATACAGGAAGCAGTTCCATTGTTCCTAAACTCGTCTACCGACAAACGCATACCGGAATGTTCGCCTCCGTCTTCTTGTTCCCCTCAAATATCTTCGCTGACAGTGCTGCCGCTCGATGACCCGCTAGTTTGTTCCTGATCACACCATCAGTCTCGTGTTGAACACTCGGCCATCTTCTGTTAGATACTCTTTCCATACCTGCTCTTCAGGCTCATCCTGGGGTGTTGATGCTTTCTTCTCGGGCTTGTCGTCTTCGATGAAGGGGCCGAAGATGCTTTCACCCCGTCTCACTTTTACGACTTTGAGTTCGGTTTCTGGGTTGCATCTGCTAGATATCTTGCGCTTGGTTGATATCTTGGGTTTGGTTTCTGCTATTACTCCTGAAGCTGTGGCAGATGACCAGGCGATTCCACTCTGGGCGTTGGAAGAAGCCATGTCGACGATGTGGTAGGCTTGGGATGATTTTGCTGATTGTGATGGTTTGTTGTTGAAGCGCAAAGATTTCGAACGTCAGTAGTGGAAATAGAGGAGGCAGACAGATATATTCGGGCATAGGTGTGACTCAGTATATATGACTACCTGTGAGGCTTGAGCAGATTCAAGACATGGATCCGGCTGTCAGTTGCGATGCTTCATGTGAGCTTCCGAGTACTTTGGAGGTGCAGCGGATGCTGACGCCTCGTTCTTCATATTCTGTACAACAGTTTCAACTCCGCAGCGACCGTTTTCCTTGCTCTTCTTGGACCTGAACCATGAAAATGGATTCGACCAGCCCTTTGGAGGTGCTGTCAGATCAACAAGATGTGGCGAAGATCCATTCGGGAAGACATGAATCTCATCAAACTGCTGTAAATGGAGCTGTCATCTGTTAGAAGACTGGATGCAGACAGCAAGGGACGAGGAACAAAACTACCGAGTTTGCAGTGTCGGTCTCGGAGATATCGACATACTGGCCCGAGTTCTTTCGAGAACCGCGAGTCTTGGAGGTCACATCCGGGTGCTTTCGACGATAATGGGACAAAGCCTCACTCATGGGTGTGTCCCTATACATCTTCAAGAGGGCTTTTCCTTGGTCGCATGAGCTCTTTCCAGGGTATATGAAAGATAAGATGACCGAAGCTCTTTCTACTGGACCATCGGGCCTAATAGTTTCGGCATCGCTCGTGAAGGAAGGCAGGGTCTGGAGCCAACTTGGTTAGCGAGGCTCTCTGGTATTAATGTTTGAGCATACAGTGTCGGGCGTCGTTATACCGTCAACAGAGGTGGTCTTAGACCTCAGGGACGACATCTGAAGCGCTTCGAATCTCTCAAGAAGGTCTTGATAGTCCACTTCCAGCTTTTGGTAGTTGGCTTGCTCCTTCTGTAACAATTTCAGAAGCTCCTCCTTCTCTTTCTCGCCGCTAAACCATTTCATGTAGTCTCCACGGTCACTCTCGTGGTCACTGACCCACTTTCCATTTCTTCGACCTTTCTGGAGAGGCGGACTGCGTGAAGACATCCCCAGATTCGAAACAGATTGAGCATATAAAGTTGTCAAACTGTCACGAACGGAAGGAATGTCTATATGGCAGGGTCATTGGAGCTCTCATGTGATCTTGGCCGGGGGAAGCGCGACAAATGCACTCAAACAAACCCAAATCGGCGAGCTTCATGGCGACAGAGTTTATGCACGAGTTAGGCTTCAGGAGAGTTTCGTAGGCTCTCTGGTGATTGCGTTAGGAAGTAACTACCCAGAACGCTCCTCGGCACCAGGATCAATTCTATGTTCTGGAGTGCAAGACTTCATTGAAACAGAAACGGTCGAGATACCGGTTACTTCGTCCCTCCTCTATTCCTCTTTTGCTGGGCTTCTAAGCCTTTGACTGTCACTCTCGATGCCTCCATCATAGCTTGCGGTGAAGCTGCGCACGCCTGATACACGGTGATCTCGTCGTAATCCTTTAAACCTAGCTGTTGTTACACGAGATGATAAGTTGATGGGTTGTAGTCAAATTCTATGTTACAAACTTACAGATTCTGGAGTGTCGTCGTCGAAGATCAATGGTACCTCGAATTTGATTGTGTTCCCATATGAGTAGGACCCGGTCTTCGAGAAGGTGTTTGGATGTATCTCTCGGAAGTTCACCAAGGGCATGCTCATCGGAGTGTCCTTGTAGATCTTGACAAGCTGTCTGCCTGTGCTGTCGATGTACCAGAGTGTGATCATCTCTCGTTCAATCTTTGCAACACTTTTTGAACCTTTCTTCCTGCCATCTGTACGCGTCGGCAAAGTCTGAGAGCATCGTCAGCAACATCCGCTCACGGTACATTCAACACTCGCAAAATTGGGAGTGCTCACATTCTTGATGCTCCGAAGCTCGATTTCTTCGGACAGTGTCTTGTTCAGCAGTTTTGCCTTTGTCTCTCGACACTTCTTGCGTGAAGTTTCTAGAGCTCCGAAGAGCTCTTCATTCCTCTTTTCCTCCTCCCTTAGTAATCTGTACAGCTTCTCGCTCTTTTTTTGCTCTTGTAATAGGGCCCACTCCAGTCGAAACTCGTGTTGGCTCTTGGCCCTCTCTTTTGCTTCGTGTCTCGCAATTTTCTCGGGCAAGACTTTGGTACTGTCACACATTGTGTCTTATTCGGTAGAAACGAGTGTTGGTCAGAGAGAAGAGAGGTCTGAGGATACGTTTGGCAGGTCAACTGATACCCCGCGAGGTTACGTGTTCCAATGCTTGGAGGGAAACGGAGCCACGTGGGTGTGAGTTTCTTTAAGCATGTCGGACGCTTACACAAAATCACATAGTTACATTATTGTGCTGCACCTTCTCCGAGTGATGGCGATAGAGAAGCATCCTGGCATTATGACAATAACGATGAAGATGGTGCAAAAGCATGGATAATGTCCGAGAAGAAATTCCGTATATGGTGCATAGCCTGCGTGAGCATCATGGATGAAATGCGTGATGTGCTAGCCGAGATCGGAATACCATGGCCAGAAGTACAGCCCTTTCCTTCAGGGGGTCAGCATGTCATGCTGTCAATCTGCAGAAGACTATCGTGTGATAAATGTGTAAGCCTGCTAGAAGCGAACAAGATGTCAAACACTTGATCCTGTTCAATGTATCTCCATAGTCTTCAATTTATCAAGCAATAGCACTCTACGTTTCTATGTGATACTCAAAGCTTACATTAGCTGTTGCGGAGTGTGGCCTGCGAGATGCTTGTTCAGGCCCGCAGAGTATAGCTAGCAGGGTCTTGAGGAAATGACCAGAGTCTTTCGGAATTTTCCTTCGCACAACAAATTAGCAGTAACACAGAGTAGGGGCATAGGATTCACGCTGGGACCGAGCTCTCAGCCTGACGAGACACCTTAAGGCACAATGTTTTTGGTCTTGATGTGGTTGTCCAAAGAGATCAATAAAAAGCGCCGGCCTCAACGGACGTGTACCTGATCATCAAAGGCATCCTGCCTTTTTACAGGCAGTTTAGAAGCCTTACGGGAAGAGAGAGGATCTCTGCGCCGGGTCAATTCTTCTGCGGCTACGTCCATGTTACGAGGTACATGACGTATTGGCTATTGCCCAGGAACTTTTGGCCAACACGCTCTCCTGGATCCAGATCAAAGAAGGGGGTGAAAGGGCAGAGAGAAGATTCTCCAACACTCTTGAGAATCATGTTGGATGCACAACTGCCTTTGTCGATCTTCAGCGTGTCGTCTTTCTGCTGATCCGTAACCGAAGAGGACAAATAACAAACCACATGTAATGACCAAGTTCGTGAAAGAATGATCCGCCAGCTTCTGTTTGGAGCTGTAGTTTCCGCGTCGAACCGGAACGACGACAAACACTCGGCGAGCAGCAGATATAAACTCAGCTCAAGTCGGTTCAGGGAGATCTCATCTCGACAATCTCAATCCCAGTCGATCAACAGGCACCACAAGCACACAACCATCGACCACAAGGCACGACACCCAGGTCCCAACACACTCAAACATGTCTTTACGTCCATCTCAATGGAAGGACAGGGTCAAGGAGCCTAACGAGGCCGACCGTCACGAATTTGGCGGCACCGAGCTGAACCGCGACTACACGATTGTCGAGACCGATCAGACCGACGAGCAGGGCTACGACGTGATCCCCAACGTCGAGACCTCCATCGTAGAGATCAACCCCCCTAGACCCCCTCACGCTCTGGACTACTATGCCGAGGACCGCAGCTACCTCCTCCAGCTGGCTGAGCGTATGGGTTTCTGGTTGTCTGACCCGGTTGCTCGCTTGGGTGGCGGCAAACAGCGAGGTCCCGACAAGCGTGACGACAAGGAGAAGGCTGCTCAGCAGGAGGTCGACGACAAGGCATGGGTCGACAACATCAAGAACGACATACAGTGCCTGTGGAACAACATGGGCATCGGTCAGGACCTCCTTGGTGACGAGCTGCAGGTCTTCCGCGAGGCCTTCTTCTCCGAGAGCAGAGCAAAACTCGAGAAGGTCGAAAAGGAGGACAAGGGAGTCAGCTTGGATCAGTTCCAGCAGTCTGTGCGCACCCTCTTGGTGCTGATGGACCTGAAGCTTTCAGAGGAGGGTCTCAAGATCTTGAAGGAGATGGCCACCGACAAGCAAGTTCTCAAGAACGAGCACAGCTTCAGCTTCGAAGAACAGAGGGCCGTCGGTCAGCTTGCTCGCAAGATGATGAGCTCTACTTCCGAAGAACGTCGTGAGGCCATTCGCCAGGAGAAGCTTTCCGACATGTTGAAGATCCAGAGAGAGATGTTCGAGCGCAAGAAGCTGGATCCTGTCAAGCGTCACTTCAACAACTTGGCTGTCAAAAAGTTTGCCCAGGACAAGAAGGAGGCAATGGAGGCAAAGCTGAAGAAGAGCAAGATGTACTGAGAATCGGCCTCTGGTCTGCCGGCAAATCTCAGATGTCAAGGCTGGCTTCCGAGAGGAGCAAGGAGAGATTGGCGACAATAGCACGAGACACAGTGCTTTTCTTTTTCGGGTCGCAGTTTCCTCATGGGGTTTGGGCTGTTCAAGGTTGCATTATCAAGGAGGAGTTACTTGTTCATGGTCTTTGAGGACCTGCACCCATAGACAATGGGTTGAAGCTTCTTTGCTTGTTATTCTCTCATATCAGGGAGTTTTTTGAGCATCGTCGCAGTCGGGAAGAAATACCACACTCTCTTACAGATTCTCAAATTCATCATAACCTTCCTTTCTGCCCGTGCTTTACATCATGTTTACTTCATTGTGTCAGCATTCGATCGCAGGTCTTGACTAGATTGTTAATGGCAAAAGGCTGTCAAGCTCGACATGTTAAAGGCAAACGACGTTGAGCAGCCTCGGAAAAGAGCTTTTCCGGAGGTGCATTCTACTTCTCGCAACGCGCACCTGCTTGCCCTATGCCCTCGTTACGAGGCACGGATTTCTTACCGCGAAAGCCTGCCGTCCAACCATACGATCATATTTGACTTTTATGACTCCGCAGTCCTGAACACAACAGACTGGGCCAAAAAGAGTGTCTACTGTGACGGGTAGCTTTACGGCAATGTGCGTGAATTGAGATGGAAGTCAGGAATTATGGTCGCCGGTGCAGCGTCGGCGGACATGAGAAAGTGGTGAGACTGTCCGCATCCGCGTCACACAACCATGAAACGATGGAATCGAGAGTGGTCACAAAATCGAGAGCAAATGCCGTCAAGATCATGTAGAAGAGTCACAATGGTCCGACTGCGTGATGAATATGGTCGTTGCCAAGGGAGTTCGGCTGAAGCACGCCGGATGCTTGTCTTTGGCCGAAGGCGATCTCGCGGGATCAAGTTTCCTTTTATCTTCGTTCTTGTCCCGTCTCGCTGCAACCTGCTTTCTTTCGAATAATATTACGCCCAATCATTATATAACAACTTTCAGCAGGAAACCCATGCGTCTCAGGCGGCAATTGGTCTATCATCATCCGCCTTTCTTTGAGCAGTAAACTTTCGCAATGGACACAGATCTGGAGAAGCAAGAAGGGCTTCACGAGCAACAACACCGTCTTGAAGAAGCCGAATCACCCCACTTCAGCAAGGAATCCTTTGAACAGGATATTGAGTCTTCAGCATCAGACGACAATGGCATTACTCTCAAACGCACCACATCGCGAAAGCCACCACATCCAGCGTGTCCTCGCTGTAAACAAGGTCTCACAGACGAGGAGGGAGAACCATGCCATTACCATGACGGCTTCGAAACAGATCCCAACATTGTGCTTTGGGACAGTGATGATGATCCAGCAAGACCGATGAACTGGCCTATGTGGCGTAAAGTTTGCTTCTCCATCACAGCCAGTTGCTTCGTCATCGCGACCTCAATGTCTGCTAGTATCTTCGGTCCGGCTACTAGAATCACTGCACAGCAGTATGGTGTCTCACATGAGGTGATGAACCTGGGTATCACGTTACACATCCTTGGATTCGCCGCCGGTCCTCTTATCTTCGGCCCCATGAGTGAAGTCTGGGGTCGTACCATTCCTCTGTGGACAGGTCTCTTCGGTCTAGGTCTTTGGCAGATTCCTGAAGCAGTGGCATCAAACGTCCAAACTATTCTTGTATGCCGCTTCCTTCAGGGACTGTTCGGCAGTGCCATCTTCGCCGTGGTATCAGGAATGTTTGTGGACATCTGGCCGCCAATCACCAGAGGCGTTGGGTTGGGATTATCATCCACCTGTATCAATCTAGGATCGACATTCGCCCCCATCATCGGCGCCTACGCAACAAATCATCTAAACTGGAGATGGACAGCCTGGCTTACGCTCATCTTTGTTGGTCTTGTTGGCTTCTTCGGCCTCCTGATCATACGCGAGACCTTTGAGCCTGTCCTTCTCAAGCGCAAAGCCAAACTACTTCGCCGCCAGACTGGAAACTCAAATCTTCATGCCAAATTCGAGGAAACTCCCATCGACATAAAGATTCTGGTGCAGAAATATGCTACCAAGCCAGTTCGCATGTTTGTTCAGGAGCCCATTCTCATTTTCTGCACGATCTATCTCACTATCGTGTATGGAACACTCTTCCTGTCATACCAGGCCATCCCATTCTCTTTTCGCAACCGTGGATGGAGCCCTTCAGTCTCTTACCTCCCCTTCGCCGCCGTAACCCTCGGTATTATCACCGCCGGAATACTCTTCTCCATCTTCACCTTGACATGGTACAAGAAACGCTGGCTAGCGAACCAAGGCGCCGAACCCGAAGACCGTCTTCCACCGATGATCCTAGGCGCCATCATCCTACCTCCCTCTCTCTTCTGGCTAGGATGGTCACAAGACACACACTGGGCATCCCAAGTCATCGCCGCCTTCTTCGTCGGTCTCGGCCTCCTACTCATCTTCATCGCCGGCATCGTATACATCGTCGACACCTACCTCATCCACAGCAACTCCGCCATGTCCATCCACATTGTTGTACGGAGTATCGTATCTTCTTCCTTTCCTTTATTCGCAGGTCCGATGTTTGAAGGTCTGGGGACGGGATGGGCTTGCTCGGTATTGGCCTTTGTGTGTTTGGTCATGGTGCCAGTGCCGATTGTGTTTTTCAAATACGGGAAGACGATTAGAAGTTGGAGTAGATTCTCTTTTGTCAACAATTAGGTGAGATACCCAGAATCCAGTATAGAAATAATGTTGAACCTTGTCAATACAGAGTGAAACATTATCGTGTTCAATGGACAAAACGTCTATCGTCAATCGCAGTCTGGCACAACGAGAAGCTCCTCAATTGGATCCGCACAAGATAGCGACACCGTCTACCTAGCGCTTTGAGACTGCAGAAAGAGAGACGTTGGTAGCTCTCGACCGATACTCAAAGACTCTCCTGCAGAGGCCGAACGACGATCTTCGAAAAGCTGCCACATGCACAAATTGATCGAAGAAAAAGCAACGTAAATTTTGAAGGCACGTCAATGGCTAGCAAACCAAAGCGGGCAATTCTTTATCAACTAGGCAGAAGAGAGACTAGACGAACACCTTGCAAACTTCGGCAACGAACCAGATGATTGCAGATTCTGCCCACGTCTACTGAGGTGTCGCAGGACTTACAGCCAGCGTTGGAGGGAGCAAACATATGGTCCACACGCCCGTTCTCAAACCACATAACAGAACCTACGATGAATATGGAATTACCTTCGGGAGAATGTAACGCGCAAGAAGTCGATGTATCGAGTTGGATCAAAGTCGGTCGCGAAGGGGGGTTCGGGAAGGGTGAGTAGACGAGAGACGGAAAACGACGGCGGGGCTAGAATGCATGGTGTGGATCGTGGACGATATACGGAAGGGGGAAGGGATCGATTCGAATTCGCATTTCGTTTGATCTCGTGGATCAATCGCTTCGTGGGAGGATGTCGGATGGTTGATATATTGATTGGATACGATATCGATTGTGCGTGTCGCTCGTGTATTCGCTCGCCTCGTACGAACAGGTCGAACCGCTGCTGCTAATTTTTATCAATCTCGAGTGAAAACGCCCGCCGTAGAAGCATCCCCAACAGCAAAAAAACATAACGTTGAAAAAGGGCATCAATAGCATGAAACCTCGCGCATTTTACCCATTAATTGGAACGCTGCAGGAGGCGATGAGGTTTCAGCTCTGTGAGGGGGGAAGGTGAATCATGCCGGCCAGGTGTGACTGATTGCGACTCCGAATCTGTCACTGTCCCAGTTGGAATAGCTCACGCTATCAGTGATGGGGTTAGTGGAGTAAGAATGACTTGAGCGCAGGGCTACTACTCTGCCGTGTCGAGGTCATCGTGGGCTGCGGCGGCAGGAGGAGACTCCACGGCGGGTTCTACAGTGCAGTATGTCAGCATTGTTTTCATGTGTATTCCGCAAAACAGTTGTCCTTACCCTTGGCCTCCTCGCCGTTAGGCTCGCGTTCTTCTCTCTCGCGGTCCTCGCGGTCCTCGCGAGGGCGTTCCTCAGGCTCACGATCGTCTTCACGCTTGGTGTCGCGTTCGCGGTCATCATCACGCTCTCTCACATCGCGCTCTCTCTCGCGCTCACGGTCCTCGGGGCTACGGGTACGGTCGCGGCGGTCGTAGTCGCGCTCACGGCGGTCTTCCTTGCGAGGAGAGTTATCACCACGGCGGGAACGAGGTGCAGGGCTGATGGAGCGGCGACGGGGAGAACGGTCGCGGCGGTCACCACGGTCGCCACGGTCTGCACGATCGCCACGGTCACCACGATCACCGCGCTCACCACGAGGGGGACGGCCAGCATCGAAGCGCCAGGAGGCGGAAGGAGGAGTTCTGGCCCACTGTCAAAAACGTCAGTCTTTCGTTGTCGGTTGAAGGCGTGGCGGGTGCGAGCGAACCTCAATCTTCAATTCCTCGCTGCGGCTGATGCGGCGGTTGTGCATCTCATGGTAAGCGTCATCGGCGTCGCGACGGCTCTCGTACTCGACAAAGGCGAAACTGATGCAGAGGTTAGCGGTGTGCTGGGGAGGTTGACGTGCCAGAGAAGCACTCACAGTCTGCTGGAAGAGGTACGGGGAGCGGGAATGTCACAACGGACAAGACGGCCGTAGCTATTGCAAGTCAGCGTCAGGCCATTGGAAGTCGAAGCTTGCCATCCGCGCATTACAGGCGCAATGCGCAAATGGCAAGATGCAGTCGGTTGCATACCGTTCGAACTCATAGGCGAGGTCACGGGCGCGGGTTGCGGGACCAAAGCCGGAAACGTAGAGGGTGGTAGCGGAGCGCGACATATTGGAACCGATGCGGCGGTCAATCTTGGGGGTAAAGTGAACAATGAATCTGTTAATATCGAACAGATGCGATGGTATTGAGAGAAAGTCGATAAACTTGTGTCAAATGACGCTGCAGAGGGTGTGGCTGGGCGAGCCTTCCTGTCTTGAGAGCTTTACCCATCTTTTGTGCTTGGCACGGCACATGCCGTCGGGACTTCCTTCTTACCGTAAGATGCATACCAAACTCTTGGAGATCCTCCTGCTCCTTCTTCTGTCTCCATCTGTAGAGTCGTGCAGAATGGTCCGAAGATGACATGGTGGTTGCACTTCTGCTGCAATTGAAATTGAGAAGTTACGTGGACGAACAGACGAGACTTCACCAGATTGAACACCTCCGTTTGCGGACGAGTTGGATGCATTCAGTCACTCGTCCTTCACTTTTTGTTTGCACATGTGAAACTGTGCGACTCTTTGAAAATTACCAGACTGCTGGAACGCCCTGGACACTGACCTTCCGAGGCAACATTGACACTTAACAAGACATGCATCAAACATCCTTTTGTTTGGCAATACCCTGTCCAACAGAACAGCTCCGGTCTCAGTAGTCTTCAAGAGGAGGAAAGCGTGAACTCGCTGTTGCGTATTGAGCCGGCCACCTCTGTGCCGCTCGTTGATTCAATGCTCTAGTCTTCAGTCAGTCATCATTGTTGGCATCTGTAGCAACATTGACACTTGCCCAACTCTCCCTTGTGTCCATTCAAGATCTCGCTGGACATCTTTGGCAGCTTGAATGCCATCGGCAAAGTTTCGTCTGGCAGACTTGAGTCGAGATTGTGCCAACGCTTGAAGAGCCTGCAGTTCTCGAGTTTTGGCATTAAGCTCTCCAGATCTAGTCACGATGTCAGAGGCACACACTTCAAGCATAAGAGTGTATCCTACCTTTGAGCTTGTACTGCCAGGCTGCGATCCAGCGGAGTAGGATCCATCGCCCTGTTAAGCCGCTCGCCCATGTAACCAAGTGCATCGACAGGACTGTTGCTCTCACTACCCGAGTAAGAGCTTACTGACTGGGCTCTGCTCGGAATTGAGTATGAGCCTCCCCCTGTGGTGATGCTTTCAGATCGCGATGGTGGTGGCTGGTAGAGCTGGCCATAGACCGGTGATGGCTGGTAAGGTTGAGATGCAGCTGTGTACGCTGATGTCTTCGTCGAGACCGCCCACGGAGCAGTAGGTTGGACAGCGTAGGTGTATGTTGCGGAAGGCGTTGCGGAAGGCATTGTTCTGGTATGAAGGATCTTTGACTTTGGAATGGGAGAGATGGAAAAGTAGAGATTGAGAATAAGAAGATGATTGAGACGAGCGTAGCGCTGCACATACTTATCTATCCTCATTGTCCCCATCCTCTCCCTCCCACAACCCTCATCACGAAACTCGTTCGCTACATCTACCATCCCACCTCACCACCTCAAGACCTCGAACCATCCTTCCCGCGTCACTCAACAGTCAGCTGAGTGCCAATGGATGCGGGATAGGCGAGGCTTCCGTCTCTTCTATATCACCCCTTGCCTCTGTACTCACTTCGGCTAAGTTGGATGTATCCTCCTCCAATAACTCAAGGCATACGGGCAGGCGCATGAATGGATCCTTGAAAGTCGTGGTTGCCATGCAGTGCCTCGTGGAGCCTATAGTCTCGCAACCCGAAGCTGCCGCAGCAGAACAATTTAATTCCTTTGGGCATCCGTGGCATTAGGCAACGAAAACTGTCCAGTAGATTCCGAGACGTTGTACATGTCGTGCGAAGCTAACAGTACACCATTGACAGCTGTCATGGCATGGTGTTCGACTCGTCCGGACGTGTCGTACCCAACAGCTCGAGGAACGCAGCCCGTCCGACGTCCGAGACGATGATGCTGATTCGTCAATGCAGCGTCGGGCAGCCAAGTAGGGTCCAGTACCACGGCTCGACATTTGGCGTGCATGCATGCATCTACTGCTTTGATGCCTAAGAGTATCTTTTTTTCTTTATTTGACTTTTGACTAAAGTCCGAGTTCAAGGTCCCTGGGTAGACCGCTCTTTGGTCTTGGGCACCACCAACTCACTCAAAAATCAGGCAGCAAGTCTTTATCAGCAAGTACATCGGGTACTAAGCGAATGTTCAATGGATTATGGGTGTATCTATCTCACCATCAAGTACGCAAGTACGCTAGCAAGGGCTTCGGACAATCAGTACGTTGAAGGCATCATGCTGAGGCGTCCTCCGTCAATCACTTGTACATTGCCATTGTGATAGGCCCCGGACTTGCCAACGAGGAACAATATCATACTTGCCATGTCCTCGTATGATCCAGACCTACTTGCAGGGATCTGAGTGACTGGGAATGAACCAGTATCGCCAGCAGTCATGTCGGAGGGGAACCCTGAAGCCATGTTAGTCCACCATATGGCAACCATGTCAGCATGTATACACTCACGTCCTGGAGCAATAATGTTGCTTCTGATGTTGAAGGGTGCGAGCAAAGTAGCCAATGCCTTTCCCAGCATGGCAGCACCAGCTTTGGTCGCCGAGTATGCCAGACCGGCAGTCACGAAGCGGTTGAAGGAGGCAATACTGGCGACAGTGATGATCTGACTTGATCTTGGGTCGCTGGAATCGCCGCCTTCGACTCTCTCTTGGACCTCTCTTCTTCCTGTAGCCCAGCCTCTCTTCTTGTTGCCCGCGTCGAGCAGATGCAGGAAAGCAGCGCTGACACTGACAATGGCCGAAGTGTTTGTTTGGAACGAAGTGTCCCAGCCTGACCAATCTCTTTTCATGATCTCTTGTAGCTCCTGAATGCTCTGAGCATCACTGATGCCCTTGTGGTCGGGGCCCAGAACACCAGCGTTGTTGATCAGGACGTCGATATGAGATGACTGCTTTTCAATTTGCTTGACGGCGGCATCGACGGACGATTGGTCGGTAACGTCGCATTGGATTGGTACAATAATATCAGGGTTGATCGATTTGGCAGCGTCTTCAAGGTTCTTGACTCTGCGTCCTAGCAAGTACACCTTCTCGGCTCCAGATCCTGCGAGACTGGTAGCAAAGGCGAGGCCGATACCTGTACGATGTCAGCAAGGTCCTCATGTTTGGGAGTCAAGATATGGAACTGACCGCTACCACCTCCTGTAATGACGACCGTCAAACCCTTGGCTGAGAACAGGTCACTGGGGTTGATGGGCGTTGACGTATCCATGATTGCTACGAGAGATATGTGAAAGGAAGGATGAGTAGATATGTGGTGACTTAAAATCTGCTTTGCTCAGATAGGCGATTGGGTTGTTCCTGTTAGTACGTAAAGGTGGAAAGAGCATAGCATGGAAGAGGAAGCTCGGTATATCGGCATATCGAATGTTGATTGCTACAGTACACGTCATACTAGGTAAACATTGCCAAAGTTGAAGAGGCCAACAGATATCGGGATGTTGAGCAAGATTTTCGACGAAATACCATTGAACACCAGAGAGCACTGTCTAAGTGAAAATGAGCTTGAAATTGTGCATTGGTTCAAGGTGGGAAGTCCAGGAGCCGGAGCTCTGAGAGCGCTCTCAGGCCTCACTTCACCGTTCACCGTTCACCTCCGGTCTCACAACCACGACCACCCGGCTCACCTCTCGAGATTGATTACGTGATCCTGCTTACTAAGCTGCTTAGTAATCCGCTTAGTAATCAATACGCCAGTCTGCCCTCTTCAATTCTCTATAAAAGCCTCCTCCCCTCCTGCACCAGGGACACCCCTTCTTTCTTTCTTTCTGATATACTTACCTTGGAGGGAAGTTCGCGATCAAGAAGGCGATACTTCTGAGAAGACTTGATGCATTGCACAGCGCGTACAAGACTTCTCATGGATGTCCTTCGGGGCCTCCACTTCTGCAATTTTTTATATCACACTTTGTGTTCATCACATCGTACCCACTTTTCATTGATACACTGGCTTATGCTGGTTGTTGAAGAAGAGACTATTCTATACTCGGGCTCCTCTGTGATGAGAGTATGACATGATATCGAAGTGAATCGATGTTGTTGAATGCTACGCGTCCTCATGTTGACGCCAACTCTCATGTCAAAACAACCCGACGCCGTACGTACTTCTTAAATCATCGCACTTGTCTCGAGAATATGCCACCGACATCTATCAAAGTAAACAGTCCCGCAGGAGAATAGAAAGGAAATGACATGGAATGAGATGAGATGAAATGACAAGAGGGCTTGGGAGATTTCTCGTCTTTGCGAACGTCTCGGTAATTCGTCCCTCTCAGACTCAAGAGAATTACGCAGTACGGTCTTGTCAAGGGCAGTCGGGCGGAACCAGTACATGGCGTAGAGTTTGGACGGCTGCTTGATGTAATCGATCATCACCACAGTCGCGTGGATGGCCTCTCCAATCGACCACATTGAATGTTGTCTGAATACAAAGATGTCGTCTGCCACAAGGATTGCATCGTTTGAGTAAATGTGCTCACTACCACGGTCTGACGGTCTACTCGTTGAGATGTTCTATCCTCCCAGATAAAGTCTCGTATGTCTTGTGCTCGTGGAGACTTGAGCCTAGTCCAATTCAATCGAGAGAAGAGGTCGGTGTGTTGCACGTCAAGGTGGACGCTTTCGGCTTGGATTTGAGGTTGTAAAACGACATGGACTCGAGATTTCTTTAGTTTGCGCCGGGCATTATCAACAGTATCACTGATAATGAATCGAACATCAACGTCTTCTCCAAACAGCACACAGGTCATACTATGTGTCGTTGGAGCTGTATGTCGTGGAAATGTTGTGATAATTGTGGTGGTGAAGATAGAGACAGGGTCACGCTCGGAGCTTGGGAAACTCCGCCGGCTCGGAAGACGTGACGTGGGTGAGCTCTCCCAAACAGCTGCTGCTGCATCCGCCCATCAATCATCACCTTCACCAAGCACTCTGCGCGCCGCCATCTGAATCGAACTACCTGTCATCCGAATCGCCGTTCCAATTTCTCAGATACATCACCACTCGACACACATACACAAGCGCAAGACAAGATGGACAGCTTGGTGGCGCAGTACAGCAGACCGGCCTTCAAGGATGAGGGCTATCAAGAGCAGGACCAGCTGGAGCTAGTTGATGCTATGCCCACTGCCATCGATCTCAAGTTCGCTCTCCCTCCTGTCGCACAAGTGAGTCTCACATGTCCATACATTATCTGGGAACCGCAGCTAATCATGCCACAGGCGCAATCATGGCTCCGCGCAATGACCGACGACCACTCGAACCCCAGCTGCCCCATCAAGCTCGCTCACGGTACAACGACCCTCGCCTTCAGATTCAAGGGTGGTATCATTGTGGCAACCGACTCCAGAGCCACTGCAGGAAACTGGATCGCTAGTCAGACCGTCAAGAAGGTTATTGAGATCAATCCCCAACTGCTGGGTACCATGGCTGGTGGTGCCGCCGACTGTCAATACTGGCTTGCCTACCTCGGTATGCAATGTCGTCTTCACGAGCTCCGTCACAAGCGCCGTATCTCGGTTGCCGCCGCCTCCAAGATTCTGGCCAACCTGGTCTACCAATACAAGGGCATGGGCTTGAGCATGGTATGTTGCCTCTGCTTCCAGGACGTCGATCCTAAATGGCTAACATGATCTCACAGGGTACCATGTGCGCCGGTGTCACACCTCAAGAAGGACCCGCTCTCTACTACATCGACAGTGACGGCACCCGCCTCGCCGGCAACCTCTTCTGTGTTGGCTCCGGTCAGACATTCGCCTACGGTGTGCTCGACGCTGAATACAGCTACGACTTGTCAGACGAGGACGCTCTCGAACTCGGCCGCCGCAGTATCCTGGCTGCCACACACAGAGATGCATACTCTGGTGGTTACATCAACCTGTACCATGTCAAGGAGGAGGGCTGGGTCAAGCACGGCTTCAACGACACCAACCCCATCTTCTGGAAGACCAAGCTCGAGAAGGGCGAGTTCTCCAACGTCACAGCCGACCTGAACTAGATATCTGGATGCTGGACAGTGGATGCATAGCGGGATGGGCGTTTCATGGCGGCTGGTGCTTGATGACTTCTCAAACTTGTAATCATACAGACAATTCTGATGGTAGACGAACCCTTTCTTACCTTTTCACAATATGGTCCCACACAAACGTGATTTTCTGGCGATCCAGATATGTGAATTTGATGTACCGGCATTAATCTCCGACTGATCCTGTCTATTGCAAGAGTCCTTTCAAAAGGCACAATCCTTTCCAAATGAAAACCGCATCCAGTAAGAAGGTAGATATTGAAGCTTCTCCAAGGGAAGAAGCGTTGATAGATAAACAATTGTGACAGTGGTGGTTGCAAAAAGAGGTGCAGTTCTCCGCAAAGCCTGCAACGTCACTGCCGAGTGAAGCTGCTCGGTCTTTTGGAAATGGCAAGAAGATCAAAGGGAATCGCCATTTCCCTGCAACTGCAAACTCACGTCGAATACCAACCTACCTACGGACGTCCCTCGAAACACCTGCGCCATCTACTACAACTAGTCAAAAGACCCCAAAACAGCCAGTAGCAGCACGCATTCACGTCCACCCCGCGCTATCCACCGCGGCATGTTCTATTCAGGCGCATAATCCTATTTACGACCGTGGACCAACATGAAGATCTCAGATCAGGAAAAGAGCTTGGGAATATTTCTCAGGGATTTGCCCAGAGAGTTCAACAACCGCTACACAGAAGAGGCAGATTCAGTCCTCCGCTCTCGCCTCTTCCGCTCTCTCGTTGGAGATGATGAATCAAGGCTGCACCTTTTGTTTCCGAATGGAGTACCCGAGGGTGGCCAATGGATTTTACGCGATGCACAGGGCGCTGTCGATGGTGCCGAATACACTGCTGCCGCAAAAGGTCACCCATGCGGTCACATCTTCAAGGTTGGCGAATCTACATACCACTGCAAGACGTGCGCCGCCGATGATACCTGCGTTCTCTGCGCAAGATGCTTTGCCGAGTCCGACCACGAAGGTCATATGGTTTACATCAGCGTCTCTCCGGGCAACAGTGGCTGCTGTGACTGCGCCGACGACGAAGCCTGGGTTCGTCCCGTGCATTGCACCATTCATAGCACCGACGATACACCAGGATTGAAGGCTGCTGGAAAGACGAGTCAGACACCGACCTTGCCTGACGAGCTGCTCGAAGTCGTACGCATGACTGTCGCAAAGGCCTTCGACTACATGTGTGATGTTTTCTCCTGCTCGCCTGAGCAACTACGCCTACCGAAAACAGAGGATACCGTTCGAAGGGACGAGCTTCTTTCGCGCCTTACCTCACATCTCTACGGCGGTGCCGAGGTCGACGAGTCTGATGAAGAGTATGCCTTGGTTCTATGGAATGATGAAAAGCACACCGTCACCGATGTACAGAACCAGGTAGCCAAGGCTTGCAGAAAGACAAAGAACTTTGGTCTGGAAAAGGCCATGGAGGTCAACGATGTCGGCCGAAGCATCATACACTACTCCACCGATCTCGCCGAACTCTTACGTATGGCTGCCATCATAGAACAACTCAAAGTCACCGTCACCGTTCGCTCCGCCAGAGACACCTTCCGCGAGCAGATGTGCAGCTCGATAGTCGACTGGATCTCGGATATCTCGGGGTGTTCCATTGCTTCTGACCCTCATGTGCTTCGCAACACCATCTGCGAGGAACTGCTCAGGCCCTGGCGCATGGGAAGCGAGGCCACCAATGCTGCGATAGGAGAGGGTGGTATTGACGATCATGAGCACGAAGAGAACGTGAGACAGCGAAGACAGGAGGCTCGATGGTTCCGTCCTCTTGCTGGTATCAACGTTGTCAGAATCAATGTTGAAAATGACGACGACGACGAAGACGACGAGGATGACGAGGATGGCGACGAAAATGATATGACCATTGAAGATTTCATGATGGCAGGACAGGATGAGATTGATGCAGAGGAAGCCATGGACCTGGATCTCGACAATGCCGATCCCCTCGCTATGGCTCTTGCCGACAACGATATGGACCTTGATCTTGTGGATGTCGACACGGAAGGTCCTGCTGAGAACTTTGAAGCAACTCTTGCCGGATATCCTGCACCACCTCCACCGCCTCCAACAACTCGCCGCCGGACAAGATCAGCGACCCTGAATGAATCTGATGACGGAGAACAACATCCTTCGTCAAGACCAGATCCTCCTTCTCAACCCTCAGCACCCTTTTCGAATCTTCCCAAAACACCGAAGGTGAGAGTCAAGTCGAATCGTCCTCCTCGACCTGCTCGTTACTGGCTCGAAACTCCAGAGGAGTATAGATCACAATCAGCGTCTAGCCCAGCGGAGGATCTATGGCAAAGAGTGCGTCTCGACTATCTCATATTGTACGATCTGAGAATGTGGAAAACACTTCGTGTTGATCTGCGCCATCTCTACATCAGCACTGTTGTCACTGTACCTCAATTCAAGCGTATCCTAGGGCTGAGATTTGCTGGTCTCTACACAATGCTGGCTCAGCTTTACCTGATTGCCGATCGCGAACCGGATCACTCTATCATCAATCTTTCGGTTCAGATGCTCACAACTCCGTCTATTACTGCAGAAGTCGTCGAGAGAGGCAACTTCCTGACGAATCTTCTTGCTATCCTGTACACTTTCCTCACCACCCGTCAGGTAGGGTTCCCCAAAGACGTCAACCCAAGCGCGACACTTGCTTTTGATGCGGGCGCCGTCACCAACAGAAGAATGTTCCACTTCTTCCTCGACACACGTTACATGTTTCAGTCCGCTTTTGTGCAAGAAAAAGTGCGAAACGAGCCTCGTTACCTGATGCAGTTCTTGGACTTGGTCAAGCTTCATCAAGGTATCTGTCCCAATGTTCGTGCTGTTGGCGAACACGTCGAGTACGAAGCCGACGCGTGGATCAGCGCGACTTTGATCATCAAGGAGATCAACAGGCTGTGTCGTCAAGTCGCAGAAGCCTTCAGATGGAACGACGATGGTGACATGACTCCTGTGCAGAACGCGATCAGACATGCTGCACAAGCAACATTCATCAATGCTTTCGGTCTCGAGCGCAACAGATTCCTGAACGCCGAGACCAAGGAAGCCCAAACTTTCGTGAATCTTCTAAACAAAAAGAGACCTAAGTACGTCGAGGCAATTGGACGCGAGGCGACGTGCCGGGATGGATGCTACAGTGTGCCTCAATTCGACGTAGCGACTGGATCCATGAGTTTCCACCACCCCCTTCATTATCTCTTATCATGGTTGCTTGAGGCTGGCGTACATGTCCCGCGAGAGGACATGCTCAGAGTGCTGCAATTTGATCCAGCAGACTTCAAAGATCCTTGGCAGACAAGCTGGAAAACGGCCCCACAAGTTGGAACATATGATTCAGCTGAGATAATGTCCATGCTCTTTGAACACCCTCTACGAGTCTGTGCCTGGCTGGCTCAGATGCGTGCCGGCATGTGGGTACGCAATGGTGTGACCCTTCGTCACCAGATGCATCAGTACCGCGGAACTACCCAGCGGGATGTTTCCTATCAGCGAGATATCTTCATGCTCCAGGCTGGCCTTGTGCTGTGCGGAGGCGCGGATGAGTCCATGGGCGAGAGATTCTTGGCTCAAATTGTCGACAGATTCAATTTGTCCGGATTCGTTAATGGCGCGTTCGATCTTTGTCCTGAATATGATGAGCACCAGAGACTTGACGTTACAGAGGAGTTCTTCCATCTGCTCATTATCCTGCTTAGTGAGAGACAGAATCTCCTGCCTGGCCAGGACAAACCAAGCCAGCACGTCAAGGTCTTGCAGCGCGATATCGCCCATGTTCTCTGTTTCAAGCCGTTGTCATTCTCGGACATTTCTAACCGTTTGACCGATAGAGTGGCAGACTCAGAGGAGTTCGACACAATCCTTGAGAATATGACGAACTTCCGTGCTCCCGAAGGCTTGAACGACTCCGGCACGTTTGAGTTGCATCCTCGCTTCATCGAGGCCATTGACCCATATTATGCTTACTACAATCGCAATCAGCGCGAGGAAGCTGAGACTGTCTATAAGGAGTATATGGCCAAGAAGACGAATCAGACAGCAGCGGATATTGTCTTCGAGCCTCAACTTCAGCCGATCGATTCTGGACTTTTCAAGCACCTGGGTGCATTCACTCAGACCACTTTCTTCAGCGGGATCATATACTGGGGCCTGGAATTCTGTTTGCGCCATGACGAGGCAGTTGATAACGCACAAATCACCCGCATTGAGACAATGCTTCATGTTATTCTCCACCTCACCCTCTTAGCTGTGATGGAGGACGCTACTCCAAAGGGCCCAAAGCCGATGGTTGCAGAAGACAGCTTTGTCAGGTTAGCTATCTCAGTTTCGCAGACTGAGGAAAGCCCAGACAAGACCATCATGGACGCTCTTTTCCGTTTGTCGAAGATCAAGGCATTCGCATCTTGTGCCCCCAAGGCCAAGCGTATACTTGATCGGATGTCTGAGAAGTGGCCAGAGGAGTTTGCCAACGCCAAGTTGAGGTTGTTGCCTGCTGATGGACAAGCTACTGCTGAGGCTGCTCCTGAGCCGTTTGAGGACAAGGAGGCTAAGAAGAAAGCTGCGCTTGAGCGCCAGGCCCGAGTGATGGCACAGTTCAAAGCCCAACAAACATCCTTCATGGAAAATCAAGGCTTGGACTGGAACGAAGAAGACTACAGTGACATGGACCAAGACGATGATCTAAGGGAGAGGGCCGTTGAGACCAAAGTGTGCCCCTTCCCCAAAGAACCGTGTATTCTTTGCCAAGAAGACACCGACGATAGCAGAGTCTATGGTACTTTTGCCTTCATCGCACCGAGCAAAATCCTCAGGCAGACCCCTCTCGACGACAAGGACTACGTCAAAGAGGTTCTGGATACACCCGAGAATCTCGACCAATCTGCAGATGCGATCCGACCTTTTGGCATTGCTAAACTTGCAACAGAGATGGTCGAAAAGGTGAATACAGATGGTTCAAAGAGTAGCCAAGAAAGAAGAGGTCTTGGGAAAGGCTTCCCTCACAACAGTGCATTCCAAGGACCAGTGCTCAACAGCTGCGGCCACATCATGCACTTCAGTTGCTTTGAGGCTTATCTCGTAGCCACCAAGAGAAGACATACACAGCACATCTCACGCAACCACCCTGAAAGACCTGATACAGTGGAGTTTATTTGCCCTCTCTGCAAAGCTCTAGGAAACACGTTCCTTCCCATTATCTGGAAGGATAAGCATTACCGCCCGTCGTCTATTCTCGATCAGCAGCAAACCACCTTCGACCAATGGATCCTCGACCAAGAGGCACTTAGCGTTGCTGATGAGGTCGGTAGACTGCCGTCAAGCCTCTCCGTGCGCGACGCACATATGGATTATATGCAGAAGGCCTTGGTCCAAACTTTGGCATCTTCATACCCACAGGCATCCTCTTCTACGCAATCTGCAGATGCTCGCTCATCAGACCCTGAGTCAGATGCACCGAGTTCCGAGGAAGAGTCAAGGTCAATTCTTCCGGATATCGTCCGCAGAGCGGCAGCCGAATTCAACAACAACGCCACTGGTCTCCCCGGCCTGGAAGCGCTGGTCAACCTAACACCTCGGTTGGAGACCTTGACCAACCTTGCAAGCAGATTCGACAACCGTAACCGACCTGCTGCGCCATCCTCGGAGCTCAGCAGAGCATACAACCGCATTGAGGAGAGCTTGAGTCCTATCGGTGCCCTGAAGCCTAACACCATTGGACTGGAGCCTGGCACACAATCTTCGACTATTCGCTTGGCCGAGACGCTCTGTAATACCTTGGCTTTTACTGTCTCAAGTGTTGAAATCTCCTACAGAGGCGTTGCGAATCCCATTGACAGCGAATCTGGAACCTTCCTTGACTCAATTTCTGAGCAGAGTATGAAGACCTTGCGCATTCTGTCCGAAACCGTTCGCACCGCAACTGCAACAGCTGCTGTCAAGAGTGGCATACCCGAGTATCTCAGAGAAGCCCGAGTGCATAATTCGTGGGCTGGTCAGTTGAGAAAGGTCCTTGGCGTCAAGTCTGGTGAAAACCCAGCACTAGCCGATGCTTCGTTGTTTGGTCACGATGTGTTTAACTTCTTCACGAGCTGTGCAATCAATGAGGTGCCCATGGGCCAAAGTATGCACCACATCCTCCGACTGTGTTATTCTGCAGAGCTGGTTAAGGTCATATGTTCGTTTTTGTGTCGTTCCTCTCTAAGAGAAGCCTCAGAGAACCACCAACCAAGCAGCTGGGATCTTTCGGGAATCAAGAAATTCCAGGAATGGTTCAAGAACCATGAAGACATGGAGTTCAGCCCGCACACTTCTGGATCTAGCCTTGCTCAAGCAAACTTCTCAGACCTAGAATGGAATGCACCAGCCCTGAGCAAAGTGATTGACACATACGCTTTGGCGTTCCTCAGAAAGGCTCTACTGTTGACTCATATTCACTTTGGAGTCGACTTTGCTAATGCTGACGTGGATTCGGAGTTGCCAGAGCTGCAACGTTTGGCCAGAATCCTCCGTCTACCGACACCTCAAGAAGTTGTGGCACAACTTGGACATGACGAAAAGTTCCAGAAGATCGCAGCGCACTGGGTGAATAGTGTAGTTGTTAGTACCGCCACAAAGGAAAGAATGCGCATCGATGCGCAATACCTCAGTCATCCAGCTATCTTTGAGCTTGTTGGGCTGCCCAAGCATTACGACACTCTAACGGAAGAAGCTATCAAGCGACGCTGTCCCACAACTGGCAAAGAGGTTTCAGATCCTGCAATCTGTCTGTTCTGTGGCGAGATCTTCTGCAGTCAAGCTAGTTGCTGCATGACAGACCGCAATAAGGGCGGTTGCTTCCAGCATCGCGAGAAGTGAGTCTATATTCCATCACACAGTGTACTCTGCTAACAAGTATAAAGGTGTAGCGGTAACATCGGTATTTTCATCAACATCCGTAAGTGCATGGTTCTGTTCCTGCACCACAGCCATGGTAGCTGGTACCATGCGCCTTACCTCGACCGTCACGGTGAGGTCGACCCTACCCTGCGTCGTCACCACCAGCTATTCCTCAACCAGAAGAGATATGATAAGCTACTCAGGGAGGCATGGTTGAACCACGGCATTCCTAGTGTTATCTCCAGAAGACTCGAGGGCGACATGAACACTGGAGGATGGGAGACACTCTAGAGAGTTGATTCTCATTGCATTGCTAGCATCTGCATACGGAGGAGGTAAGGATACATAGAAGGTAGCATCGAACATGAAATCTCCATTCTTCCTCATCGATTCTCAGTACGTTCCTACGCTGATGTACTGTATGCTCATCGAAAGACACAATGACTTTGATTTCAGTAGCATGATCTACTATTCCACGCTCTCACTAGCTGCTGTCGCTCCAATTTACCAGACCGTCTGCCGTTTTCTGCGACACGCGGTCCTGATGAGGTGGATGCTATTTTCTGTCCACATCATCATCTCGAGTCATACCTCATCCATCATCAACAGAACTTCTTGGGGGTCATTAAGCCTCCGTGTCACAGGCGTGTCAGATGCTTGTCATGGTGACAGATCGGCAACCGATGTGTCTCAGCCCTAATGCGAAAGCCCCTTGCCCTGTTTCCAAATAGGCCTTCGGCTACCGGTATCGAACCCTCCCATCTCCTGCACGAGCCATTTCCATGCACACACTACCGGTTCATCGTGTCTTCAACCATTGACTGGTTGTTGCGAGAGCGAGTTAGATTAAGTGAGGGCTGGACTGTGCAGAATAGATGGTTAATGACGTGCGGGTACGAGTAGACTGGTGATGGGAGAAAAAGGCGGCGGAGAAGGGTGTTCGGTGCCGAGCAAGGTTAGCCTAGCTCATTGAACGGCCAAGAGGGAGGCTTAAACATTCCTTCTAGACCCTGGGCCTTTTGAATCTGATCGCCGATCAAACACGCGCCGGGACTCTGACGGGAATTCTAGGTCCAGGTCAAAATCAACGAACCATCTTTTCTCCGGAGTTTCTCTCCAGGCGTGTTGCCCAGAACGACCTTCTGACAATCGCACAATCAAACCGATCACCGAAACAAGGAGAGATGATACGACACGCGGATCACTCTACTGCAGGCAGTGGGGGTAGCGCTTCTGCTGGGCATGCATCGCAGCTACAGGCCAACATCCAGCCTTCGAATCGACCTGTTGTGCCTATCATATCACAACCTATAAGCAAACCCATCGACCTACCGCCACAATACCGTCCAAGAAAGCCACGAAAACAGGTCAACGTTGCATGTCAGCCTTGTCGGAAGCGTAGGTCAAAGGTAAATATCTCCTTTCCCATCACGATCGAGCCGCGTCGTGCCATGGGTATCTGCGGCATTCGGCATCAGGTCACTGACTTGTCCATGTGTTTAGTGCACGGGCACAGCACCATGCTCTCGCTGCGTGGCAGAAGGTAATGACTGTGTGTTCGACGGAAGGAAGGACGCACAAGAACGCAATCGCGAACTTCGAAATAGCGAAAAGGCTTTGTCGAAAGTGTTTCGCGTGCTGAAGAAATTGGAAGCCGGCGACTCGACATCGGCAGCAGCATTTTCTCAGATCAGACAATTGGCGCAGAACAATACCGAATTCTCGGCATTTGCTCGTGATCTCTTCAATCTGGACGAGAAGACAAGTGCCTTCGATTTTGCTGACTATGATGAAGGGAGTGGTGGAAGTGGATCTGACAATTTCGTCCTCAAACGTGAGGATGAATCTCGAGGATCAGTGAGTTGGTCAAATATATCGCCAGCGCAGACTGGAGGGTCTGGTTCCACTGTACGCCAATCCATATGTTTTCGCCAAAGAGATAGCTTGACTGATCGCTTTCTAGCCACACTCATCAGTCGAGAGCAGACGAAGTCCGCCCGATGTCCGTATGAGCGATACTACGTTAATGAGGTCACGGCAGAACTCTGCAAGCACACATCCTTACGAGCGGCGCTCCAATGTCGGCTTGAGGTCTGACTTTGGCAACCTGCCATTCTCCAGTGCCATCAAGGCCAACGGTTATCCTGAAAACATTCAACAGCAGCAACTCAAGAATCTCGATGCCACTGCCGAATACAGCATGCTACCACTCCACACCTTTGAATCCGAGGCACTCGGCAGAGCATATCTGAGTTTCAGAGATGCAACGTTACAGATGATCGCAGATGGCATGAACGCTCGTGATGTCTTGGGCACATCGGATCTTATCAATCTGGACCTGTACTTCCGCGACCGAATACCGGAAGATGGACACTCGGTCAGCACGTTTGTTTGTGAGATGATGAAGAGTCTCGCCAATCCGGACGTCTTTGCCAAACTGGCAAGTATGGTCTTGTTGGCACCTCTGTTGAGAGTACGTGCTTCTGAATCCAGGTGTCGTGGCCAAATGCTGACAGCATGTAGTGGATATTGTTTCCCACTTCCGAACACTACCGCAGGATACCTGCGCTCATGCGACCCTTACCCAGCCAGAGATTTATACCACACAGTCCAGCTCTAGATCTAGCACCACAGTACGTCTTACAACACTGTCTCTTCTCTAACACCATCCACTAACCACAGCCAAAAAGTCCAGCAATCCGTGGCGTGCTAATGACAGCCTTCAACGAAGACTGGCTAACACCCGAAAACCAAGTCACCGCAGCACCAATAATAAATTGGAACCGCGGATTAGACAGAGCGGTCTGTCACGATCCCGTAGCCGGATGCCTACGCTTCACAAAAGAATTCGAAGATCACGTGTGCGATGCGAATAACTGGACTTTTTCGAAACGCGTGCTTGAGGTCTTTCCTGGTATCAGGGAGCATGGTGCTATTATTGCTCCCAGGCCTGGAGAAGACTGACAAAGCGCCAAAAACAAACGACACTCAAACGGGAGGAGAAAATCGAGATAACTCCAGCAGAAGCGGAAAAGAACCAAGTAACGCGAGAATGGAAGATATGATGTTTCTATGGCAAAGGGCCAATAAGGCAAAAATGTCAAAGCGAAACTAGCGACGACGTTTGAATAGGGAGAAAGGCCAATCACTTTTTCGGACCCTGGAAGAGAAGAATAATGAGGACTTTTTGCTAATTGGCAAACAAGAGCCTGACGACTTCTTCAGATAATGCACCTGAACTATTTTAGCTACTAGCTTATCACCTTTCACATCTTCAAGAAGATTGTAATACACAAAACAAACCTCGATTTGACAACCATTTGCTAATAATTCTCCCTTTGAATAGACCTGACCTTGAAAAGATCGATACCAGAAACGAGAAGTAGCGGTCAATCAAGAGATACATGTGCATCCGTACATATGCATCGCAATACCTCCCCGAAAAAATCCCGTGGGAATTTCTTTCCTCTTTTGATTGCCAGGGCCCTACTGTATACATGTCGGCAAACAATACATGCAATAGCACTGCCGTGATATTGATCTTTAATCCACTACTCCCTATCTAGAAGTTGCAGTTTTCCGCGAACAAAGGATTCGATATTAACAGATGTGATATAGATCACACTCTACCTCAACACCTTCGTATTCCATAACCAGCTCTACAAGAATACCTCTGTCACAAGGATCCGTCATCTGACACTTGGCAGAAAATAATGTGGCTGGGCTATAACAAGTGATGAGATATCGAAGGATCGCGATTAGCTAGTTCAAAGCTAACAAACATCAAACACCAAAACCTCAGAAAAATGCAGGATTTAAGCGATGGAATTGGTGATGCTATAACTCAAGATGCATGCACATAATATAGCTAACCGCCCAGGTTCACCACTCCAAGGATCAAAAGGTATGGGAAAGCGCCTACACTAGATGGGGTACGATACGCCACGATTTTCGGATGCCGTTGCCCCGTATGTAGTGGAACAAATCCTAGCCAGTGACTGTAGTAAGGGCAAACGTGTTTTTGACATCTAGATGCGGGTACAGTGGAGGAGGCTATGTGCAGGTAGGCTGTTGTGTTGCAATCTCCAAAACCTCTTGTGTCTTTGATGGATCCGCTGTAGCTTGTAAACGTGCAGGCGAAGTGAAAGAAGCATGTAAGCGAGTGCTGTAAATAGGTGTGTGATTTTTTATGTTGACTGGTTGAATGTTTGCCGATACAGGAATAGTGGGGTTTGTATCTGATTGCAGATGCAGGGCTTGTATTCACGATTGGTGATAAGTAGCAGTTATGTCGACGTGCGAGTTGTGTTATGATATCCGTATGCGAAAGCCTAGTTGGATGTTTACAAAGCACATTCATCTTCAAGATATCACCCACGGCGGTTGGAAACACCTTCTGGTCTTCAGATCCCAAAGCATTCCGTTTCTATAGCTTTGGTAAGCCGAATACGTATGCCGTGGAGTCTACTCCGGCTAAATTCTCAAAGCTTGTTGTGAAGAGGTTCGCTGTTTCTCTACAGACCAAAGCTGTGCAGCATGTATACCGAGTCAAAACATCATCCAATCGCTTTGTAGAATTTGAAGACATAAAACGAGAAGAAAAGACTGCAGAAAAACGTCTCGTAAGCAAATGTTGGCGTGACAAAAGGCGCGTCATGTTCTACGGAGTTTTCCCCGTCCAAAAATGTCATCTCGTCATTTCTGTCTTTTCCAACGCTGCCAAGGGGAGCAGAGCCTCAATCATAGAAGGAGGCCCATTTGTTGACCGCACGTCTGTTCGGTGAGGGCTAGGTGTACTGTGCGCGTTGGTACAGCTGGTGTTGTGTGCTGTGAGGCATGCTCTTATCCAATTCTGTATCAGATGACTGCGAGAGCGCAAGTGACCAGGAGCACATCACCTTTCGCGTGTCGACTTGTCATGAGTCGCGACTCCTGAGGCTCCGCGTCCACATCGAGAAAGAGTGGCCACTCGATCTGGGGTTAGCGTAGCAAAAAAGCCTTTAGGGCATGTCTTTGAGACGACCTCTTGTTTGCTCGTCTCTTGTCACCACTTGACGATTTTCGTTGTGCTGGGCACCGCTGTCTGCGGAGTGCGGACAACAACGGTAGCACTCGGTCGGCAGGACTTCAAGGACCTGGAGCAGCAAGAGGACAGGACACATACGCGCGGGCTGCGGTAGATCATGCAGGGGAATATGACAAGGCGGAATCGTTTCTGACAAGCGCTCGGTCTGACGAAAGCATCGCACTGTGAGTGACTCACAGAGAGCAGCAAGGTACTCTCGGATGCAGGTACTGTCGTCGGTAGAGACGACGGTCTCGGAAAGAGTCTTACGCGGGTATGTTGCACGGAGAAAGGGGGGCTAACAGACGACGCCGGAGATCGATCGACAGGAGCAAGTCCCTTGAGATTCGAGTTTACCTGCTGACGTCTAAGTAATCTCAGTAGGTGCTGACATGTGTCTTATATCCTATGTCCATCCTTGCCAGACAGCATACCATCCGCGCGAACCGTACGGTCACCAAGCGGTAACGTGGCAGGCGCCGGTACCTGATCGAGGCGCCGCCACTGCTAGAGAGACGTGCCGGATGCATCATCCACCATGGAGGCATGTCTAGTCCATGATGGCTGCCGGTCAAGCCTGCAAACTTCATGTTGGGCGTCCACACTACCGACTCTTAGCTTGCACCATCACGACCTTCCACAACCATGTCGCATTCAAATTTTTCAAATTCCCAACATCTCCTACGGAGGAAAGGAAGGTTGAACGGAAGCAGACTGCTCTGCTCATTCCCGACCGGTGTCGATATGTGCGTTGATTGCTTCCAGGACAGACGGGTATCGAAGCTCTGGTAGCGTCGACTGTGCGAGTCGCGGATACTGCCATGATGCAAGAACTCGGCGACGACAGGTCGAGTCGATAGTGTATGCTGACTGCGTCGAATAGATGATGCGCCTCGATGATGCCTCGGCGAAAGTGAGATGGCACAAAGGAAAAGACGCTGACCAGGTTTCTGTAAACTGCGATGGTCAAGATCGACGGGGCGACAGTAATGTTTGGGAGCCGTCTCGTTGTTCGTCAAGTGTTGTTGACCAGATCGGAGATGGCCAGGCGCCTTTTTGGCGAGGTCGACGGTTCAGCGGTGCTCCCGGTGCTCTCATTGCTTTCAAGACTTCCGTCCCTCAGCTCATCTCGGCCGGTCATAAGATTGACCCTGTTGGTGATGTCGTGTACGGGATCGTGGTCGGAAGGAACGGCTTGGCCAGGAGGCTCATGAGAGTTCAAACCCCAGGTAAGTAAATCACCATCCTTGATGAAAGAGAGCGTCGACGAAGGATCTCGAGTTCCACGCATGTGGTCGAGGATGAAGATTGCTTCTTGGCGTGGACGATCCATCAACATCTGAGCCAGGTCATGGAGATCGCGGGACTCAGTTTCGAGGTTCTGGTACTTTCGCTTTATCGCGATCATTGGCGTAGCATCTGGATCCGCTGACCAGGTACATTCCGAGTTCTTGACCACGCATACCGAGCAGACAGGTCGATTGCCGTTGCACTACAAGACAGGGTCAGTCAATCGATCCGGAAAGGAAGAGCTTTCCTCTGTGGTCCATGCTGTCGCAGCCGCAGCCTTCAATCCATACCTTGGTCTTTCTTCGACGGCAAGCATTGCAAGCAACGGCTATCTGGTGTCGCTTAGTTTTGTTCCTAGCTGGCGATTCTTCTCTGGCTGAACCCGAGCTTCTTCTCGAGCTCGAGTTCTTGCCTCGAGAGCCGTCATTCATTGCTCTCGGACACGCACAGGAGGGCCAACAGCAAGTCTGGGGCCAAGACCCGTGAACAACCAAGGAGCGGGCAGCGACGGGGGAGTGGAGCCTTTTAAAGAATTGCAGAAACGATGGGGCTTTTCAGATCAACGATAGACGTGTTCTGACTTCGAACTGGCCGGAGCTGAAAGCCGTCGCCGATGTGGGATTTCTTCACCCGGCACCTGCGATGAGCTGCAATTTGGCACAGAGAAGGAGCAGGACACGGCGGCTAGCACCTAAGTACTCTCTAGGGGTGGTTTTCGGATTAAAAGCAGGAATGAGATAAGAAACGCATCATCATGGCATTCTGAAATTTGGTGAGAGGATTGGCATCTTTGAAAGACCACGACATGTGCACTTCCCTGTCGTGAGGGAGGCCGCTCCGTTAAACCATTTCGCGCCACTGTATACAAAGCGTTGAGCCGCTTTGCCGCAGCAATCTGGCCTTGCAGCCGCTTCTGGACCCACACACAACCACGCCCCGGTCGCCAATAATCCGACGCCGCGGGTGCCTTAGTGATGGAGGCATCTCCGATCTGGAGATCGCCTTTTGCGCCTGTGCCAATTTGTCACACCAAAAGAGAAATCATCTTCATTATTGCATCGTGATTGTGTTTGCTTTGTTCAGAAGAAGCTTTGCACCAAAGTCAATCCTCGTGATTTTTACTAGAAATCAACACCTTCCCCACTTTCCTCGCGCCCTCGCTTCTCAGCAGCTCGCTCATCCTTCATGATAGCGTTCACGTGGTCTCTAAATAGCTCGATGTAGGGCTTCAGACTCGTTTTTTGCCAATCTTGGATTTTGTCGTCATTGCCTTGCCACGAGTCGATTTCCGACAGGAGTTGTTGCACGGTCGGGACCTTCTCCGGCTCGAACTCCTCGAAACGGCGTATGTCGATCGGTACACAAACCCTACCCGTTCCCGGGTGAATAACGAACGGGCTTTTAAGTAAATGGTTGAGCTTCTTGGAAACCTCGGCATCGAGGCGAGGGTAGGTGTATTCCAGGCGGATGTCCTGTTTGGCGTGTACGAGCGTTTCAGGTGTGAGGCTTGAAAGAGACCCCGAGACCGAAGCGACGGCATCAATATCAGCCCATTTCTGTGTGCTGCTACGATGTGGCGTGCTGTCCCACTTCCTTTGCAATGCAGCTGTCAAATTCTTGTCTGGCAGGAGTTGTAACAGGTGTGCAGCTTTGTCGGGTGACGCCCATGGGTCTTGCTCTAATAGCACATCTGTCTGGAAGTAACCATTCAGGATCTTCAGACTGCGGCTGAGTACTTTGTTAGCATACCGTCAGGTGCGAGGTAGTTGGATGCGACTCACTCGATGTGTGGATGCAAGGGTCGCTTTAGGTTGACCTTCTTGCCTGTCTTGTCACCTCCCTTGAGGAGCTCAAGATAGCCAGCAATTGACCTGCGCTTGTTGTCGTCCATCTCTCTTGCTCGCTTGTCGCTGATCCAGGCGTGAGCACCACGTCTACCAGAGTAGACCCACATGATGTGTTTGAAACCAAAGTCGTCTCTCAATGCCTTGTCTATGACCTTGATGGCCATGGTTATGAACTGCCAGCACTTCTGACAGATACTTGCACCAGAACAACATGTTCTGATCTCGTCGTAATCGGTCATGTCGATATCGAAAACAAGTTCTTTCGCGAGGGGTCTGAATGCGCTCGCATTCCGCAGTGTCTTTCTGTCGCGAGGATTTGCTGAGTATACGGGTCCGATTTCGAAACGGGTGGGTGTGAGCTGAATACACTGCTTGCGTAGATCTTCGGCGGTATTGAATGACTGATATCGAATGTATGCATCGTTCGGCAAGACAAAAGCCAATTCGCGGTTGCTGAAATCGGTTGTTGTGGTTGGAGAATGGTTCAGCCATTGGAACAGGTACTTGAAGGGGAAGAGTCGTTGGTAGAAAGCGCGTAGAACCTCTGCATCTTTGCCAACATTGGAGTTTCCAGGTTTGCTAGACTGTGTCAGTTCGTGTCGGGTCGGTAGGAGGTCATGACCCACGGTTCTGGCTGCGAAGATGGTTGGGGCTTGACCTGAGCACTTGACGAGAACTCATCGTCATCATCCATATCATCATCGTCAAACATGTCTTCCAGCGATGCCTTCTCTACTTCATTCACTGTGGGTGCTGGTGATGACTGTGTTGTCTCATTTTGTGATTCTGCTTGTTCGTCGAGAGCGCCGGGAGCGGCCTCTGACATGACCGTGTCTTCGACAGGCGGCGAGGATGGTGGGTTCGGTGATTCGGCGTGAGGCATATTTGTGTTTGGTATAACTGTGTGTTCTTGGTCAAGATGATGTCGACCTTTGAAACAATTGATTGTTGACGACGCGCTGGAGGAGCGCTTTCGAGCGTTGGACGTGACGCGCGACAGAGCGCGTTAAATTGGATTGCATAAATTCGATGCATAATTGTGCAACCAGTTGACAGTTCAGCGCCTCCATGTCGAACAAAACCCCTGCCGTAACTACACATGCACTAAGCACTGAGGAAATTGCACCGTGATCTTGGTATCTTCCTATCCGGATACTTCGTATCATGCCTGTCAAAAGGCAGGATACTTTTGAGCAACAGTAGCATGGCCGCAGAGAGAGTGCGCGAGATAGACGCTCTCGGTAAACGACTCTGTGGTCTCAAGCTCATGGTGCCTCATGATAGCTCTTTCCTCAGAATTCGCTGTGAATGATTTCGATCGGATGGTTTCTTCCGCACCTGCCTGACACAGCTGCGTGGGCCTGTGTTCTTTGCTGGTCGATCCGGATTCTCTGCTCAATTATAAACCAGAACACACCTGTCTGCTATCATGGAAGACCTTGAGCTTGTACCATTCGGAGGCTATATCAGCGATGACTCTGATTTCCATGGTAGGCATTGCGCATTGTTCTGCAGATGATGATAGCTGAATCTCACAGGCACAGCCAAAACTCGCAAGAAACTCGAATCCCATAGCAAACGAAGCACTTCCAAACAACTCGTTCAGACTTGGAATGAGACTCAAGCATCTCACCCCGTCGCATCACCTGTCGTAAGCGGCAAAATCGTGCCGGACGTCCTATACAACAGGCTGGAAGGCGTTCAAGGTGCCAGACAATTGAATGAGACTGTAGATGAATTCCTCAAGCGCCTCCCACCAAAGACTACTACTACTGGCCCGTGGATTTGGATCACCTGTCCCGTGGTCAAGAACGAGGAATCTAAATTTCGACATGCACCTGAATCAGAGGAATCTCCGGAAGAAATGACAGATCGGGCCAGCGCCCTGTTGAGCCAGTTCAGCGGCGAGAAGGAGCGTATGATAAACGCCAATCCGACGTCCGCGCAATCTTCTATCACCAGAAAGCTTGGCCCTTTGAGAGAGCAGCTCAAGGAAGACATACTTGACCTTGCAGTATCATGCGGTGTGACCAGTGGAAAGGTATGCACTCTCCTCCCCCTGACCTTCCATGGCCCTTCATGCATTCATTTAAAGGGCACGATATCTTCGTAGATCGAGGCAGAGTCCACTGAAATCAACTACTGACTGCAAATAGTGGATGCTCTTTCCCAAACCAGACGACGTCAACAGGGTCTGGAGACTGGTCGCCGAAGCAGTTGTTGATGGCAGACTAGGTGACACTGCCAAAGTCGCACCAGCAGACCCGCCAAATCCCTTCACCGGCGAGCAGAAGCAGTCAAGCCACCTGATCTGCGTATACACGAAAGACTTCTCAGATCTCGATGATGTCCGGAGGGTGCTCGCAGAAATGGTTGAGCTCGGTCTCGCGCCTCGCAATGCTGCTGATGGTGCAATTTATTACAAGGCCGATGTCTACACCTATCTCAACATTGACTCTTCGAATCCGTACGGTCTCAAGGCCAGCCTCTACTCCAGCAAAGACTTGGCTGGTCTCTCAAAGACCACGCATACCAAGCCATCCGCTTTCGGAGGTTCGACCAAGCGAAAGCAGCAGACTTTGACGACTATGCTCGGAGATGGCAAGAAGAGAAGAAGGTGATTATTTATCGAGGTGGGAATGGTTGGTTGAGTCTTGCTATTGCTTCTGAACGAATACCCCTATAGTTGTTTGTATTGTGTTCTTTTCTCTGTTGCTCCAGAAGCGCATATAGCTACACTTGAGAGGTCGACAAGTATTATTCATATCTGAAGAATGAAACTCAGACACGTGCCTTTGTGTCTACCTTGGCGCGCTCACCACCTGGACTCTGAAGAGGTCACAACATGGTAGTCGCGCATCTGCCACGAGGATTCGGACTACAGCTGCTGCTGGCGCCATGACAGCTTAAGCTGCATCCATATGATCCTGTGTATACATTGGCACATAGACGACTCCTTAGCAGCTTGGCAGTACAGATGCTAATCTCGCAGTCACAGTTCTGAAGCTCGCATCTAACCGTCGCGATGTGTGTGCTTCTTCCATCGAGTAAAGCAATCGAATAAATATCGAGTAACACTTCCAGAGCCTAGGCGATTTCGGGATCAGCGACAAAGCTAAACAAATATTTGTTGAAAGCTTCTCCGGTCACCTCCGTTCGACTCTGGTCAACTTGACAGCTGCCTCTGTGCTCGTTCCTAGAGACCTTTGGACATGATCACAAGGACCTCTATGAAAGACGGCAGTGCGGTATCGATCATATATATTATCCACGCCGCCTTATCGCCTTCCTATCACTCCGTACTTTCTTATCTTCGGTCGGAATGGCAAAGTCAATTAACCATTGGCGGTCGGCTCCGGCATTAACCCGAGGCTCGACTTTTCTTATCAGCGCGGCCTGCAACGCCCGCCCAACGCTGCGAGGCGCTCCTACACCGCAACCTTGGCCTGGAGTTTTCATCGAGTAATCCTGTCGGTTCAATGGAATGAATTGGACCGCGCAAGGCAAGTCAAATGGCCGCTTTTGTTGGGTTTCCGTTGCTTGCCTGGCCAAAGGCCCCTTTTACAAGCTGGCTTTCCAGAAGTCTCTGTACCAAGCATGCCGTTGAATGGAGGCATGTCATGGCTACTCGGGTGGGTACGACGGCTATCCTTGAAACACCTTTATGTACCCCATACAAAAAGAGGCGCCTTACCCCAGATCTATTTGCATTCTGACATCTTTCCTTCCCCCTTCCATCCCTCTTGCTAGACTATACCTTACTATCTCCATCAACTACCCTTGTCCTTGCCAAACAGCTTCTCCACTCGACAAACGACCTCGTTCAAGTCGTCTTCGTAGAGACTGTTACCCCGATATTCAGTTTGATAGTATAGGTTGCATCACCGAACAGAAACGAAGCCTCGACCATCATACGACATGGCACCTCACGCTCTCTCTCCCGCCGTCCGCTCCGAGGCTGGTTCGCCGACACCTAGACAAGGACAATCCGACATCACCGTCCTAGCATCCTCTCGAGCAGTAGTCAAGGGCCGCATGACAGCCGCAACCATCGTCATCTCGACCGTGACAGGCAAGATACAGTCCATCTGGGAGTCAGTTCTGCCCGCCTCAGACTTCCCCGCAGGAACGCCTTACGTCGACCACTCGCCGCACATCTTGATGCCTGGATTGGTAGATGCACATGTGCATTTGAATGAGCCGGGAAGAACAGAATGGGAGGGCTTCTGGACAGGTACCAGAGCAGCCGCGTTTGGTGGTGTCACAACGGTGGTTGATATGCCTCTCAACGCCATCCCACCCACAACCACGGTTGCAGGGTTTGAAGAGAAAATTGCAGCTGCACAAGGGAAGTGCTGGGTTGATGTTGGCTTTTACGGTGGCATCGTGCCTGGAAATGTCGAAGAGTTGAAGCCCTTGGTGAAGATGGGTGTTAGAGGTTTCAAGGGATTCCTGATTGACAGCGGCGTATGTGCAGAGCAAGTTCGGACACAAGAATTCACGAGCTAACGAGCATTCAGGTCGACGAGTTCCCAGCTGTTTCCTCCGAAGACATTTCGAAAGTCTTCCGCGAGCTTGCCGATGAGCCTACGACAGTCATGTTCCACGCCGAGATGATCCCCCCTGTTACAAAGTCTGTCGGTGACGACGTACAAATCTCAGAGCCGCCAATGGTCCCCAGCGGTCCTCTAGACGTATATCAGACTTTCCTCGACTCACGTCCATCGACCTTTGAAACATACGCTATTTTGGAAATCCTCAGCTTGGCACATCTGGCACCGCAAATGCCGTTACACATCGTCCACTTGTCAGCTGTGGAGGCCATTCCCATGTTACGCGAGGCTCGCGCGAAGGGTGTCAACATCACTGCAGAAACATGTCCCCACTACCTCTCGCTAGCAGCAGAAGCGATCAAGAAGGGCGACACAAGACACAAATGCTGCCCGCCCATCCGCAACCAAAACAACCAGGACGGACTATGGAGCGAGATGTGCAGACCAGACGACAGCGTCATCAAGACCGTCGTCTCCGACCACTCCCCATGCACACCAAACCTCAAGCTTCTACCAGCAAATGTACCCGGCGCCATCGAAACCACCACCAAAGAGGGCGAAGGCGATTTCTTCTCCGCCTGGGGCGGCATCAGCAGTGTAGGCCTGGGCATCAGCGTCCTCTGGACCGAAGCCTCCACCCGCAAATTCACCATCGAAGACGTGGTCCGCTGGTGCTGTCTCAACACCGCCAAGCAAGTCGGTCTCGAACACCAAAAAGGTGACATCGCTGTCGGCCTCGATGGCGACATTGCTGTTTTCGACGAGGAGGCTGAATTCATCGTTCAGCCCAGCACTATGCTTTTCCGCAACAAGTGCAGTCCTTACCAAGGCAAGGCATTGAAGGGTGTGGTCAAGGAGACATGGCTGCGCGGTCGTAAAATCCACACTCGCGACCAGGGTTTCATTGAGAAGACTGGTCCTGCCGGTCAACTTTTGTTGGAGCCGAGAGTCAAGGCTTAGATTTGTTGGAAGATCTTGCATCTACATTTCATACCATGTTTCTCGGTATGGTGGAAGGATACATTTGTCGCATTTGATCAGCGTCATAGCAGCAGCATTTAGAATAAACATCGTATTCTATCCATCACGTTCATGTCCTCCAGACGAAATCTGCAATGCGATGTGCTATATATGACCCACTCCATCTTTGGTTATCCTCATCGAGCAAGTGTCTGGCAAGTAGTCTCGCGGAGATGTCCATAAGAGAGCGGCAATGGGCAAGAAGATTTTTTCGAATCACGTACATTCGTGCGTGCTTCTAAAACGAGGAGGGCCCAAGAAGATAGCACCTAGTTATCTACAAAGCTATCCATATTCCGAATCAACTCATAGTAGAACCTCAGTCCACTCAAATGAGCTTGCATATCAATCCTCTCATCCACAGTATGTACACCCTCAGACGTACCTTCCCACCTCGGCGAGAATCGGTATATGTTCTTGGTCAACTGCCAATAATGCGCTGTGTCCGTGTTCCCTGTCGAAATCGTGCCCACAGGTACCACCTTCTTCGCTGATAGTTTTTCTCCTGTGTTCTCAAAGACTTGTCGAATGGTGCCTGCGAGGATGTTCCATACGCCTACATCTGGTCCCGTGGGCGAAAGTGGAGATGGTTGGAGGATGTTGCTTGATGAGATGTTCAAGACACCGAAACCTCTGTCGATTTGCGAGTAGCCTGGTCCTTGGACTGCGATGCTATAGTTGTTTGCGAGTGGTGCTAGTACATCTGCGACGGTCTTTAGAACGTCGTTGATTTTGTCTGATGGTAAGACGCGGTAGTTGATGATCGTCTCAGTTGTCTCCGGGAGCTGGTTGTCTTTGATGCCGCCATTGACTATATCCACGGACTGAGACGTCTGGATTGACCAGAGGACCTTGTCTCCACGTGAATCGATAAGTCTGTCTGCGAAGTCTTCCTTCTTCTCTAGGGCTTCGCGCAGCCATGGCTCCGAGGCTTTGGGCGAATTCTCCACTTCGCATTTCAGATAGCCCCAGAAGGGATTATGCTCGTCGATATGGGGACCAAAAGGATGCTCCTCGACGGCTGTAATGAAGCGGGACATTATGCCAATGTTTGTGTTCTTGGGCGGTGCAGAGCTGTGACCGCCTGGTGTGTTCAAGGTCAGGACGATGTCAAGGAATCCTTTCTCTGCGATTGCCGGCAGCGCGTATGCCACACCGTCAATCGTACGGATTCCAGATCCGCCTTCATCAATAATCATGCCCATACTGTTCTCACCATATTTCTCTTTCAGATGAGCAGCCAGATATTTGGCACCTCTGAAGCCACCAGTTTCTTCATCGAATCCGAACGACAGGATTATAGTACGCTTGCTCTTGAAGTCTTGTTCGAGAAGTCGTTCCATGGCACTGTACATACCAATGAGGTTGTTCTTGCAGTCAACAGAGCCTCTACCCCAGAGCCACTGCCCATCAAAATATGCTTCGAATGGAGGATGCTTCCATCTTGTTGGATCCGGGACTGGCACGACATCCAAATGGGCCATGATAACGAGGGGCTTGAGGTCTTGAGAGCTTCCTGGCATCGTGTGGAGCAGGCCATAGCTATGCACTTTCTCGAGCTCCATTTTTTCGTGTCTTGATATATGTTAGAACAACTCGAAGTGTGTTCATGGCATTGACATACACTCGGGGAAAGTGAGACTTGAGCGTCTCATGCAGGGTGACGAAAGCATGCCATCTCGGGTCTTTATCAACCTCATAGTTGTCATCGTAAGAAACTGAAGGCACATTGACTGCCGCGCTAAGACGCTCGACTTGCTGTTTCAATAGATCTTTGTTCTTCGCAAACTCTGTCGAGCTAGTCAAGCCGTCCTCGATGGTAGTCGGCTCGGCAATTGGACACCACGTGTTGACTTTGGTATCTCCTTCGGACTTCTCGTTTCCAGGATTTCCATTCGCTGGAAGGTTGAAAGCTTCCTTCTTTCCTATGACGGACCTTACTGTCGTCAGAAGAAGAAACACGACGACCATGAAAACAATCAGGCGTGGCCAAGCCATCTTGTCCTTCCATCCCTCCATGATGGTCATGGCTGGACTTTAGCTGCGCAAAAAGATAATGAAGGCGAAGATCAAGGTGGCATAAGTATGAGATGCTGGTGGTGCATGGTGTTGAGCGATAAGATCATGTTTAGAATCGCCTTACCGGAAGCACTCGCCGGACCCCGCCAAAAAGCTCGGGAGCACTTTCCCATCACCATCTTCACAACCACGTTTTGACACGACACAAAGCACGAATCGCAATGTGAGGCGGAGATGGTTGAGGTACGTTTTCGATAGAGTCTGTTTGCCAGAGTATAGAAAAATCATGACCTTCATGATCAGAGCAGCCCAGGTGGAGAATGTTCATTGATATATCTACATGGACCACCGCACGAGGCTCGACAACGACAAACGTGAGACCATCTACTTCATAACTCGAAAGAGATGAAGCAGATGATCAAGAGTTAAATGATTTCATTACTGGGATAAGTAAAAGATTCACTCGTTCTGAGTCGTGATCTTAGGTCGTAGTACTTCGCCGGACGCCAATGGTCCACACCAACCATATAAATCGCAGCGGCACTGCTCATAGTTAGGACAGCTGTAAGACAAAAATTAGTGACACTTCATGGAGTTAAATCCTGTGTACATACTTTATCGCATCCATGCCGAAAATCGTGTCCCAAAGTTTTTCAAACACCCAACCTATGCCAAAATCGACCTCGTGACTGTTCTCGACCCATCGCAGCATTCTCTCGTAATCGCTTTTCGGTCGCCGTAAGATATGAGCCCTGGTGACAGCAAACTGTGCACAACAAACATTTCCTATATGGCGTGGGACTTGATCGCGTGTCACATCAAGCAGCTCATGTATGTCTCAGCGAAGAAAGCTCTTGTGTCTTTGCGCCGAATGTCTTCTTCGGTAGGATCGAGCGGGTTAACTCCAAGAGGACATCCAGGATTCAAGGCACAGCGTAGGTTGACAAATCCCGTAGCGTTGATGTGCTCGAAGCGAAGAGCCTTTATCGTGTCTGCCGATTTTGTGCCAAGAATGTCGTTGTGCCACTGCTCGTCTTTTGAATGGATGAATATAGAGTAGTCCGGTAGAGAGTCGTAGTTGTTGATAATGTAGGATAGATATGGTGCAGTTTCCCTTCCCCTTCTCGAATGTGGTGTGAGACAGCCAGGTTCAGCAGGAGATTTCATGGAATAAATGAAAGGTCGAAAGGGCATTTCGTGGTACAGTTCGATTAGCCAGTTGACGTTCTCAGGACCAGTTTTGGCCATGACAATTCCAATGTCATACTGAGATGGCCCGTCTTTCGTGGTTTGTATGTTGGTGTGGTTTCGTATTAGCTCGCGAAGTTCAGGCTTCAGCCCAATGGTTTTGGGACCAGAATTCAGTTGTAAGAGTAGCAACAGGCAAAGTATGCACAGAAAAGCAGCCGTACCATATCGGATTCCCAAATTTCTTGGCCAGGTTCGGCTCCAGGTTACGTTCATTGCCTGTCGTTGCTAAATGACAAGGCTTGAAGAAAGTAGAGGAGAAGAAATCGATTCATGAAATACTTACATTCCTACCATGCGTCCATGCAAATTTACTTGATGCGAACTTCATCTAAACAGACTAATTGCAACGAAGGATCCGAAGGATGATTGGTTCCACCTCTGGACCATAAAATGTTGCCTTGAATTGCGAACACATGACTTTTACGCGCGTAATTAGTAATGAATCTCTTCCCGTAGTATAGGACGCTTCCAAGAAGACATTGTGCGTGTTGACAATGGTTGGAATTGGTCGGAATGTACGAGAAGTTGAAAACCCTGCAGCCGTCGACGAGTGCGGCGCAGGCATAATCAAGGCGGACACGAATATTCCATCAATCGTTGTGCAACCGGTACAGTGCATGCTGTCCGAGCGTGCTGTACGAATATCGTGCTTCCGTCTTACCCATATCGTCTTGGTATGTCACTGATCACCATTGTAGGGGAAACAGAGATGACGGCGCCTCTTTGCGGAACGAGGAACCTTCAAGTGAGCTGTGAAATTGGTGAGTATTTGTATAAGGGCCTGTTTACTGCGCTTGTAGTTAGCTGTAATTGAAAGTTGAGATGTATCCACTTTCTACTGTTACCGTCAGAAGTCGGCCTTGTAATGATTTTATCAGCTTGACCGGTTAGATACAACCCCTCCCTTGAATATGACGTCTACAGGACAATTGGCAGAGGGCCGAGCACTTACACCGAGCTACAGGTTAAATACAGAGGTTTTTACGATGTGGAGTAATCACGCACACGGTGATGATGTTAGAAGCACGAAATCGACCGAAGTACCACGAAAAACAGGGGTTTTTATACCGGTAAGTAAACACGGACCCTTTATGAACTTATTACAGCTGACTACAGCCAGATACAAGGTTTTTTTTTCGCCGAGTAAACAGGACCTAACACAATAAGCAAGGGGTTTGTTCAACCCTAAATGTGTTTGAGAAAAGAACGGAAGATCGGTAGGGCGGAGTCGGCGGTCATGATCGCCGACCCCCGACATCTTCCGCTGTCAGCACATCCCAAAACGGAAGTGCTTGCGAATGACTTCAGTAGAAGCAACAGAGTTTCGCAGGGGAAGTCGATGCAATATCTTCGAAAATCCCAAACAACTGCATTCCCTATCATCTAGGCAGCAGCTGTGTGTAGACTTGCCAGAAACCCAGGTGTGATTCTCCATATTTTCTCGTCGCTTCGTGTATCGCCATCGCCCGCCTCTGATCAATAAGCATGGTGTACGGGGGGTAAGACAGAAAGACAGAAAAACGTCAAGTCAAAAAATATGGACTAACTTGACCAAGGAAACCAAGCCGAGGGTGTGGAACGTGTAAAAAGCGAAAGATCAAAGTAAGTAAGCAGATCTCTTCTGTTGATGCAAGCCACTCACCAGATACGGATCATAGTGCGATGAAGGTCGTCCAACATGCACGCAATGTCAGAAGAGTTCGCGGACGTGTCTAGGTTACAAAGATGAAGCAGACTACATTTTCCGAAACCAAACCGAAAAGGTGACGAGTAAAGTCACAAAAGCAAGAAAGCCGCGAGCATCCAGGTCTCCTGATTCAACTAGGTAAATGCTGCTCGCAAGCCATGTACACTTTAGGACTAACACATTCCACTAAAGCAGCAAGGACACAGCATTATCTGGACAACATGCGTTCGTTATCGAAACCCCTACTGGATTAGCGACTGCTTCGAATGGGCCACAACCAGTGAACAGCCCAGGAAACCAGCTGGCAGTTATGCAAAGGGCATATCTTACCGATTTTGATGCTATGACAACCATATGCCAGTCGCCTGCAATATCGATAGAGGAGGAGGTTGTCAATGTGTACTTCAGAAACTTCGCTCGCCTGTATAGGACCCAGGATACTGTTCGTGGATTTCTTCCATTCCTGGCACCAATGTATGGCTCTTCCTCGAAAGATTCATTGCTCCGGACTGCCACGCATGCTGCAGCACTATGTGCTATATCTCAACTACCCGATCAGAAGCATCTACAGTATCGTGCAGCTGATACGTACGGAAAGGCTATGCGAATAGCTGCGCATGCTTTGCAGGATCCAATACAATCGCGCTCAGATGAGACCTTACAAGCTACACTATTGTTATGCTTGTATGAAGTAAGTACTCGGCAGCACGGTCGGATCACGAGGGTAACGACTAACTATATTACCTTCACAGTCTATCAAAGCTACGGACAACTCGATCACCGCGTGGTCAAATCACGTAGAAGGTGCGAGTGCAATCGTACAAAGTAGAGGACTACAACAACTGGAGACCGAGCAGAGTCTGGCACTCTTCCGCGCTGCAAGAACTCACATGCTCATCAATTGTATACGACAAGGCAAGCCCACCAAACAGCTCGAAGCAGGAATGAACTGGTTATGCGACACTACCGAGGATGATCCACTGGCATATCTCACTCATTGCACCATCGAGTTACCATCATTGATGGAGAAGACGCGACGAGTATGCGAGCGACAACGCGATGCCAAGAGCATGGCAGATATGGAAGCAATAATAGAGCGAGCATGTCATTTGGAAGCTACTATGCAAAATTGGGCGGCATCATTGTCAGAAGAATGGCTGCCGCACACGATTGCATACATCCCGGAGAAGCCAGCAGATCCCCTCAATGCCGATGCCTGGGTCGGCCCAGTGCATTCATTCAGTGATGTACACAAGGGCAGTGTACTGAACAAATTACATTCTTGCCACATGCTCTCGGCTGCGGTCATCCTCAACGGATTGGAATGGCTTCGACCGTATGATTATCCCATGGATGATCGCTATATACACACGAGATGGATCGAACAACGCACTGTTGACGACATCTGCTCGAGTGTTCCATTCTATCTGGGTATTGGAAAACAAAGAGCCCGCACACCGGATCAGATGGAAACGATAGCGGATCTGATTGGTGGTTACTCACTCATCTGGCCTCTTCATGCAGCCTCGAGCTGTCCTCGCATATCAAAGGACCAATGGCTCTACATCTATGGACGGCTTGCCAAGATAGCGAAAGAGTGTGGACTTGAACAAGCCCTCCTTATCTCGTCAGAGTACAAAGAGAAGGTCGTACCTAGCGTCTGAGTAAGCGTTCGTCAGGATGTAAACAGAATCGACAGCACGAATGTCTCACTAGAAGGGAGCGAGACGAAGGACTGCCATAAGGCACGATATCACGATATCTTCATCATCTTCCAAGCCATCTTGAAGGCGATGTTCCACCCAAGATCACTTCTCACGGCTTGACGCTCAGAACGTCGCACTCTCTGATAGCTCTACACTTCGACCCTGGACCGTGAGAGCCTTCGGTCTCGATGCAACTTGTTCCTTCACTTTGGCATCGCTCATACCTCCGGAAAAGTACCGGGGTGGATTTCCATCACCTGAGAGGACTACCATTTCAGGGGGTCTGTCAAGCCATCATAACGCTTTCATTCACATGGTCGGAGGGGGATTGTGAACGAGTGGTAGCTACAAGCAAGCTGACCATGAGATCCCCGTTGAGTACTATCAAAACGACTAGTCAATAAACGCTGGTGGCCAAGGTGCCATTAAAGTATTTAGACAGAACAGTGGTTCACTGACGAAAAGAGGAATATGATGCCGAGCAGAGCTGAACTCCCAAGGCTGATGTACTTCAGCTCTCGTCAGAACGCCCATTTCCAACTGCTCGGATTTGCGCGATACTGTTAGATAGTCGTTTGTTCGTATTCACAACATCCCCAGAGTTATTCTTGTGGAGCTGAACGACCTGAGTGCATTCAGGCAGCCTTCTAGAACTTGATTGTCAGAGTTCTGGAAATGGCAAGAACGATGGGTGGTCAGAATAGAGCAAGAACGCATGGATAAATAGTGTATATTATGCATATCTCCACGATCCCGCAAATCATGCACGGGCCTCGGGTTTCCCACATCTCTCACGATTCGTGAAGCGCCGGCGCGTATTAACCCTAGTGGAATCAATCTCGGGATACGGACAAAGGTCAATCTTATTGCGACAGCAAACACTTGTTCGACACGCAGTCTTTTCGTTCGCACATTTCAGCCTCTCGCATCGTGACTGCGACTTTGACTACCAGCTTTACGCCCGCTCTCAACGGTCCTACAGCTTTCCGGCAATACCACGCGACTTGACTTGACTTGCGACTTGCGACACATTCACGACCGCAATCATGGGCGCCCTTGGAAACCTCATTCCCCTGATCATCCTCTTCGTCTTTGTCGGCGCATTTGCGTTCGTCGGCTACCAGGTTCGTCACCACTCTCAAATATCCTTATCTGCTTTCCACTTGCCGATCACAAGACTGACACATTGGCAATAGATGTACGTCTGGACCAACGACCTCGCCGACCAAGGAAAGAAAAAGATGGAGAAGAAGAATGTCAAGTTCTCGAAAGATGGCATGCAGGTTGGAGTCAAGGAGATTAGTGAGGAGGATTATGCGGATAAGACGCAGAGGTGTGTTGGAGTCCCTATACCATACGCTGCCCACACCTTCCCACATGCCGGACAAGCGCTCTCCAGCGACTGTTTAGAAATATGCTGACTTGACGGTGATCATAGCGTACTGGTCAACACATGGAACTCAAGTTCCTTCCCCGCCTACAAAAGTCGTTTCTGGAACAAGGAAGAGCAGGCTAAGAACAAGGCTTCCTCGTCAGGAAGATCCTAGGATGCGGATACATGGATATCGCGCGCTCATCACTTCTATAACGACCTATATCTGACTTTCCTTGGATTGAGCGTTCAGCTACTATATCGTTCCCACTGCACATTTCCCGAAGTCCGATGCATATGTGTTGCGATACTCAAGCTGCGATGGAGAATCCTATATGCGAGCTGCAAGAGATGCTTCCGACGAAAATGGAAGCTCACATTGTTGCAGCTGCCCGTCCGCCAACATTCGTCACGCCTATGGGCTGTAGAATTGCACGATTGAATACAGAGCAGAGTTGAGACTCATTGAGAGCACGTCAACGAGAATTCCATCTGGAACCCAACGCACCAATCTCAAACCCCATCATGCATTTCCGCAGTTTCACAAGAGCAATCCTTATTGCACGCAGAATATTCACGGAACTTGAACACGAATAAACCCGTAGATCAAGATATATCTATCCGTCGTGAAACGCGCGTTCAGGAGAAACCGACCTCGTATACCAGCAAGTATCATCTAAGAATGTCCGATGCAAGTAGACTAGGCAAAAAAATACGAATAGACAAGACCGATATTTGATACCTCCGCAGCCCGCGCGACGCGGCGTAACGTTTGACCAAAGAGCACGAAGAAAAAGCCCGATTATTGTACCTCCTCAGGTCGCTGGAAGACCGGAGTTTTATCATGATCAAGATAGTGTGGTTTACCAAACTAGAGGTGGGTTTATCAAGAAAAGCATTGGGTAGTCGCTCTCACTGAACGATGGGCTTCTAGTCAAGTTTAATTTTGATCAAGTGCATCACCGCGTGTTGCTACGACAAGATATTCGCAGACTTCCCAGCACATGGAATCAGGAAAACAGGCTTGCGTGCAACGTGCAAAACAAACTCACGAGGACTACGAAAGTGAACTTCCACGCTGCACACGATACGACAGCAAAGCTTCGGAAGTGTACGAACAAGGATACTTTAATGAGACGATGGGGAAAAGATTCGAGACATGTAACGCGCATGCGGAATCAAAAGGTAAAGATTTATGCTTACAAAGAACGTTCTCGGCCGCTTGTTTGGTGCATCTGTAAAAGCAATAAAGGTTCCGAAGGAGTGGCAAACACTCGGTACCGTGTTTTGGCTCTTTGATGTATGTCCTCCAGCTGGTTCCAAGGACCAGGCCCCTTCTGCTTTTTGCTACATACTCGATTCTCTGTACCTCCAGGCTCCAGCACATCAGGACATGCGGTACCGGACAAAAATACCAATTGAAGTCCAGACAGGTCGCTCAGCGCATACAGTGCGGGCAATTTTCCGAAATGTCGCTGTACATGTCATATGGTACAAATCAAACGGGTGGGCACACTCGAGCACGACAGTCAGCCATTTACCAAAGAACCGTCCGTCGTAGAAGTCGTAGCGACAGCACGTAAACGGAAAGCACAGCAAGTGATGACTGAGACTCCTGCAAACCGTATCGCCCAGCGAAGACAGGGGTGCATGGTAAGACTTGCCCGTTTTCTCCAAGTGCAATGGCTGGCTGGTGTAAGGCCAAGGAAGGTGGCGTCTAGGGCTTGGTGCTAGCCAAGCTTGATTTTCGCTCGCTTGGTCGCACTCAATACTTTGTTCGTTCGAGACACGTGGAGAGCCTCTAATCTTGACCTTATCCTTAATGGAACCTCCAGCCGCTGAAGAAGGTTCTGCATGAAACTCTCTTGGCCGGGCCATTGGAGTCGAGAGTGGTGACCAAACGGTCAATTCGAGCTCGTAATGCCTCTCGTGAATCCTTCCAATGTCCAACCGCTTTTCGCGCTTGCGTGAGGGAGTGGATTCGGGAGGAGCAGGGACTGGACATGGAGCCATTGAAATATGTATGCGCATGCCGAGCTGATAAGGATGCCGAGATCTATTGGATCTTGTCTGGGCTTGGGGGCGGGAAGTCTATTGGGTCAGATGAGTACATACCTCATTGGGGTTTTGTTTTGGCAGTCAAGCCAAACTTCACGGTACAGTACGGGGTCCAACAGATCGATTCTCTGGTATGGCTTGAAGGATTCTGGTGGAGAAGCTTACGCGGCCAAGACTTTTCCTCTCACGTTGCAACTCGAAAGGAGACGTCCTTGTCTACTCGTGACTTGCTGCGCCGAGATGACGAAGACGAGTTTTGAGTTGACGACGAGCCAACGCAGGAAAAGGCGAAAGCCTAGCGTGGTGCCACGAGCACACCCCCGAACTCTTAAACTCGAGCTCATGACGGGTACGCATGGCGGACGTTGATCGTCTTGGGATTTGGGCTTGAGATATCGCTGGGAAGTGTTTCGTCCCTGGTAGGGAACGGTCAAAACAGAGCCGGACAAGTGCTTGGCCAGTCTTGTGTTGTTCTTGTCTGCTTGCACAGCCATCCTTGGCTCCTTTCTTAGCTGTCTTTAATAGATCGGCGCCCAGAGCGCACTACGATCGAGACAGGTCGCCAAGCGCGAGGTCAAGAATGCTTGGCCTGGCATGGGGTGGGATGGCTGCAGTGAGTGACATCGGGGAGCAGTGGGAGCAAGTTGAATTGCGGTGGGCGATGATGCAGTGTTAGGGCTCGAGGGGAGGCGGCGGATGTGTCTGTCGTGCAACAGTCAGAAAGGAACATCGGAAGCGCCATGGGCTTGAAAGTGGAAAGACTAGTCGAAGAATTAGCATTTAGAATTAAACGAAGCGCTAAAGATTTAGACTTATCCCGGGCAAGCCGCAGTAGACACCAGCCGATCAGGGAACCCAGAAAGTCAGAAAGCCAGAAGAGTCGACAGAGTCCAGGCGCGCGATGGAGGATGGAGAAGCTGATGTGAAGGAAGTCACAGTGTCAAGAATTCTCCGGGGAGCAACACGGCCAGAGACCGTCGACAGCGAGGGCTTGACTGGCAGGAGCGAAGAGTGGTTTCCAGCGCAAGAGAGTCCAAAACGTCAGGCTTGGGTGCTTGGGCGGTTTAAGGATTACGGGGTCGGGCGGGTCAAAGCGCGTTTCTGGCTTGTCGTAGTTTTAGCTTCTCTTGGTGGTTCACGAATCGAAGCTAATTTCTTGACCAGTAAGCGCATGCGTAGGACATTCCTTCCACCTGCTTGCCTTTTCGTTTTGTTCCTGCCTTTCCTTGCTACTGTCGACTCTCGCTCTCTCTTGCAACCTCCTTCCACATCCACCATTCCACAATCCTCGTGGCCAAAGTGATCCCTCACACGTGTCTGTTCGCGACTCTTGCTGAATTGATCGGATACTGCCCCACACACTCTGCGATTATTGCCATCCATCACTCTGCTCCTTGGAAGGACTTGACCAGTGACATCGCCTCTGCCTCGACATAGGCAAGACTCATCAGAACTAAACACCCAAGACACTAAACACAAGCACCTCCAGCCATGGAAACTTACTATGGCCACGTGCGAACACCTGGAGATGCCATCCTCCTCTTCGAAGCATGCCGCATCGGCCTGCTGCCCAGAGTACAGCGCCGACTGTCCGAGAAGGAAAGACTGTCAATCAAGTCGGGCTCAGTCTTCGTCTGGGATGAGCGCGAGGCAGGTATGAGACGTTGGACGGACGGAAAATCATGGAGCGCAAGTCGCGTTTCCGGCAGCTTCTTGACATACCGTGAGATGGAGGGCAAGCGCGGCGGCAGCACCTTCAGCGCCGCTCCCAAGGTTCCCGCAGCCAAAGAGCACGATGGTTCCGACGACGGTCCTGACGGTTACCGCTACAAGCCTGATGGTCTGATCAAGCAGTCGTTCAGTATCACCACGTCCAACGGCCAGCACCTCCATCTCATTAGCTACTTCGCTCGCTCAACCGCCGTGTCGCAAAACCTCCAACAACCATCAAGCGACCCGCAACTGCGTCACATCCGACCTGAGAAGGGCATGTACCCCGAGTCGACTGTGCACGAACAGAACGCCATCCCTGCTGTCACTCGCGGCCCCATGACCAGCCCTGCTTTCGCCAATTCTCCTCACCAGTCTGCAAACATTGGCGCTCCTTACCCTCCGAGACCTCAATACACTCACGGCCCCATGTCATACGCCTCGCATGGATGGGCTCCTCCCAGCCCAATGCACACTCCTCCACCGCACTACTCGCCTTATGGCTACCACCACTCGCCCATGCAGCACCTCCACCCTTCGCAATATCCTCCTCAACCCGCTCAGCACTACCCTCCCCAGCTCACTGCCTTCGATCGCGTTCCGGCTCCGCTCTCCAACAACTCGTTGCCTGCCCCGCCGTCTCACCCTCACCACCACCCCCACCACCCGCAGCTCACTCCTATCCACAACCACCCTCCGCCGTCACTTCCGCAGATCAACCACAGCCACCGCCCATCCTTGCAAGAGCTCTCGTCACGCCCTCCAAGCCACGGTCACCCCTCGATCGACCCCGCTCTGGCCAACGACAGAAAGACTGTTCCTCCTCCGCTCCCGAGCCCGAGATCCATGGACACTGCCCCCGGCGCTCAAACAGAAGGCACCAAGCTTCCTCCTGCCACTCTGCCCCCTGTCAGCGGCGGTACCACTATTCCCAGTATCAGCTCTCTGATCCACGAGACAAGCAATCCCTCAACCCTCAACGCAGGCCGTCCCGCAAGCCGCAGCCCTATTGGTGGTCGTCCTCAAGACATCCCCATGCACAAGATGGGCTACGATGCTCAACGCGATGTCCAGGCACTCAGACACTTGGATAAGGCCACCCTGAGATTCTGAGCAGCCACTGCTGCTGTACCAAATTCTTTCCGATTCTGTGTTTACTAGCAAAGCGAATGGGGTCATGACATGGCACTCTGCCTTTGGAATGGCGTTTTCTAATGGGGGCTTTCGCACGTCGCGACGAATTGCATGAAGGGAATTGGAGTTTTGTTGCTCTGGAGAGAGTACTGGAGTTTGGCGGTCGGGTGACTGTTTGCTTGCTTGTTTCGTATTCTGTTGATTCTCTGTACCAAATCAGTGTTCTCTTATGGCTGTCTACTACTGTAATAGCTCTGAATGAAGAAAGACTATCTTATATTGTTCATCACTTCCTCCCGAACTGTGCCTTTTCTACCATGTCGATATATGACTCATTCGAAAAGGGACTCTCTCAACAGGAGTGGATACTACCTGATAAACAATCTGTATCGCGGCAATCTATCATATACAGAACAACACTTTAGGCGGAGATCTTTAACATGTCCAATTGTTCCTTCCCTGCCGAAAAAGTGCTCCTTCCTTTTTTGCTCTCTTTCTTCTCACTTGAGTGCTTCAATCGCTCTTTCCTCGATTGGAAAGTCTTGCTCACAAGGATGTTTTCGATATCACTCATGCTGGATCACTGCGAGCATTTGCTCGGCGCCATCGTGATGCATGGGCTATTTCTTGAGTAGAAATGTGTTCATTGAGATTCGTGGTATATGATGTAAGTGCAAGTTCTTCTGGTGTTCGCAATATCGACTTAGGAGAGATGAGATAGTTGTGATCATGGCTTCATGATGGGGATTTGGAGGTGGGAAGGAGGTTAGTAGTAGGTTTTTCACGATGGGGGCGATGAGATTACACGGTCACGATCATGTCAAGTAAAGAGGCAAGGGAGTATCAAATCACGGTCAGACTTTATTGTATTCTGTTTTTGTATCTTTTCTGTCTAACCTGTGAAGTTCTTTTCTCTCTTCTCGGACCTTTTTGCGTGCATTTTCTCCAACGATCATTATTCAGTAGACCAGGTGCCAGGACAGCGATGGTACATTGATCGGACTCTCTTCTTTTGCATGAGAGGGTCAACATTCTTTCAGACAGGATGTGTGGGAGTGTTGTGGCGAGTGGCTAGTGCCTAGTCTTCGAAGTCGGCCTTGACGGTTCCGTAGACGATGCCATCGACTCTAAGGTCGAAGCAGATGGAGCCTGGATGGATACAGTTAGCTTGATTCTTGCGAGAGGATGGGATGTGTTTCTTGGTTTACTTACCACTCTGGACAGTCATGCCAATCTGGTAGTTGAGGCTGCGGTAATGCATGCCCAAAGCGTTGACCTGATTGCGGAAGTGACGGCGGGGCACCATCTTGAGGTCGACACTAAGACTGCAAAGAGTGCGTGTCTGCTTGGACAACTCGAACTCGGCGGGAGCCTCGCGCTCATCGCTGATGATAATGGAGTTGGTGAAGTACTCAGGAATAGGGTCGTTGTGGTCCCAGTCTGCGGAGAGGGCGAACAGGATAGGCTTCTCGGAAGGCAGGTCATCGCCTTTCTTGGCATGCCAGAACATTTGGTTGTTGGCGAGGAAGGTCTGAGTGTAGACATACCAATACTTGTTCTTCAGAGAGTGCTTGTTGGCGTCGAACGGAAGCGCGACCGTGATACCGTAGTGATGGCGAGCCTTGCGACTCAGCACCTTCTCCTGGAGGCTGGACAAGACTGCGCCGCGGACAACAGCAGTCCAGGCATTGGCGGGCTGGAGTACGACAAACTTGGAGGTAGCGCGGGGTGCGGGCTTCTTGGCCACTGGAGTGTACTTGGGTGGAAGCACTGCCTCCTGAAAGCGTGTCTTCAAGCACTTGAACAAGTAGCTGGACTGGCCGAAACCACCTACAAGAACGACACCCTTGGCGGTCTTGCCTTGCTTCGAGAGTGCCTCGCGTTGTCCTTCGATCAGCTCGATGATCGATTCAATGAGAGGGTAGAAGAGCTCGGCGACCTCTGTGGTGGACAGTGTGATGAAGCCAAATTCGATACCAGCAAGGGCGTCATCAGCGGTGCCCGGCAGCGGAACGTTGAAGATGCTGTCGCCATCCTCAGATGAAGACTCTGTGGGATCGAAGTTCTTCTTGACGTAGTCTTCGAAGTATTTCAGAGCGATGGCCCAAGATTTAGGCTTGAGCTTCTGGAAAGCAGCGGGGCCCATGCGAGACTTGACCAGTGCCTCAAATCTGTGGTTGAGGAAAACACCGCCACAGAGAGCTCCGGTGCCGGGAGCAGATTCAACGAGGCTCAAGGGAGCCAGAGAGCGGATCTCCATCGAGATCAGGTCTATAGTGCCTCCACCACAATCACAGACGATGAAGTTGCTGCCAACTCGGAGTAGCTTGCTCTCCTTCTTCATGGACTCAAGGGCGTAGATTGCTGCAGCCTCGGGTTCACTGATCATGCGAAGATTGGTACCCATACCTGCGCGTTGGGCGACTCTGAAGGTTGCATCCTTAGCGGCGTCACTCCAGATAGCAGGCACCGTAAGGACCACCTCGATGGGAGTCGACGACATCATGTGCTCGCCAAAGCGCTTGATCAAGGCATCCTGAGCGTGAGCATGGACGGCGGACAGGTAGTCAGCAATGGCTTCTTCGGTTGTCTTGCCGCACTGAGCAAGCTGCTTGTCAAGATCCTCTGCCGAGACATAGTTGGGGAGTACCTGGCGCGGGTCAAGGCGCAGCTTTAGGCAGCGCAGACGGGCTTGACCAGGCTTGAGTTGTAGGCCCCAACGAACGTCGTAGGTGTCAGTGTTACGAGGGTCAATGACCTCGAAGCCGTCAGATGCGGGCACATAAGCAAGCTCGGAGGGGACCTTGTCGGATGAGACATTGTTGGATCCTGGCCAGCTATGACAATGTCAGCGTGGAAACGCGCATGCTCGAAGGAAGAATCAACTTACTTCTTGACAACAGTGATCTCGTCGGCAGCTTCGGGGTTGAGGCTGTAAGTGAAGGCAGCACCAGAGAACGTGGTGCCAAAATCGATGGCAAGTATGATGCGATCCTCTCCTTTAGAGAGCGCCATGATTGAAGCGAGAAATGTGTGTGAATGTCAGATGTGCGAAGACAAAACAAGGGAAGAAGTTGGATGGGAGAAGAAGTTGTGGTGAGCGAAGTAGTTGTGATGGTCAAGGAATTGTGATGGTCAAGGGTCGTACTGAGCGCGCAAACTCTCTGTTTTGTAAACAAATTGATGTGCGAGTGAAAGCTCAGAGTGTCTCGTGGACGCCACAGAAAGTGAGGAGGGTCGCGTCGACGTCAAACAAAATTTTGCTCAAACAGAGGTCTCGGCGAGGTCGTTTGCTAATTCTGAGTCCGAACATGCAACTGAGTACGTCTTGTCTTTTACTCCTAACTTTTGCGCTGTCTTAGACCGACGTGTTGTACTCAGCCGGATCAGTCTTGCTTCTGACTTGCCTTTGTCCATGTCTCAAATCGACACCGACCCTTCGATAATAGTTGCTGAGTCTTTTGAAGGTTAGAAATTGATTTGCTTCTTCACTCGCTCAAAACTGACGTTATCTGCAATGCTCTTACTAGATTCTCTCTGTCTTTTCAGAGCTACTTCACAAGATTCTTCAACCGTCTTACCTACAGCTTCTTACAACAAGCAATCAAACAGTATGACCTCTTGGCTCGGGTTGCTGCGGTGCGTATTGCAGAAAGGTAGATCTGCGATTGTCGCTAACAATACAGCAGAACTCCCCAATACGACATCCGACAAATCCATCTCTTGCGGACCTATAATCGAGGTCTTGAGAGAGATAACGATGATATGAGAGAGGATCTGCGTATCCTCAGAAATGGCCAGAGGAGCTTTCGCGATAAGATTCGCAAGCTATCTAAACACCGCGATCAGGTTTTAGATGTCCAGGAGCAGCTCCGCGTCGAGCTTCAATCCAAAGATGAAAAAATCCGCGAGCTCAACAATGAGATCCTCCAGTACAAGGTCGCTATATCTGACAACACGCGGCTTGAGAGGCAGATGTCCGACACGACCATCCAGAGCTCGTTCAATGCACTCTTCTATATCGTCAGAGACTGGGCGCTGCAATCTGTCCGTGGCGAATACTTTGGTGAGTTTTGGCATATCTCTCGCTGATCAACCGGCAGTTTTCTGACACAACCTTCGCGTCAGACTTTGACCTACTTAGTGAGGACAAAGTAGAATGGATCCAGCGTCAAATGCCTGGAGGAAAAGACCAGCCCTCCACTCGAAAAATGAACATCCTCATCACGCTATTTGCCGAGGCCGTGGTGAGTAGCACGACTCGAGGATTGATTTTTGGTGCAGCCACCAAAGTCTCAGGATGCCCGGTCGCCTCCGCCAATTGTCTTCATACTTTCATCAAAAGTGAGTTCAACTTTTGTCCTCCTCGATTGGTCATGACTTACATGTTTCAGACGTGCCTGGTATTCCTTCCGAGAAGAGGAAGCAGTGGGCATTGACAACCAACGATTTCCTCTCCAGAGATGAGGATGTCATGATAAACAGTCAGCACGCCTGGACCAGAGAGCTTGTCCAGTTCTGCACCAAGCTGTTTGGTGACAGCTCAAAAGCACGCACTGCCGCACAGAAGCTTGAAGCTGCTGTTCACCCACACACATCTTTTGTTCGGGCCCTCCCCCACCAAGAGCTTGAGTATCTCTTAAGTCTTCCGGAAGTCATCCAGGCAGGGGAACATGTGACCTTCGCTGCGAAATATATGGAAGAAGTCAACGGAGAAGAGGAGGAACAAGTAAGGCTGTCAGCTTGGCTCTTCCCAATCCTGTACAAATCCACCGGCAACCAAGGCGAAGACAAGGTATGTGATACTATGGCTACCGAGAAGATGAAATGCTAATTATCGAGGACCCAGACAGTAGTCTGCAAGGGCAAGGTCGTGTGCGAAATCTAACGGTTTGCAGTCTCCAGGCTCTGGTTGGTTTGTAAGGGAAGCCCAGATGCCTACCCTGTGGTGATTTAGCAGTACCAGGTTGTCATGCTATCGTGCAGACTTTTGGCTTGAGATTTGCATTTATGTCGAATTGAAAGAAGAAACATACTCTCCCGCGCTCCCAAGCAATCATCAGAAGTCGAAACACAAAGGCTTGGCACCCAAGCCCCTCTTTCCACCCAGAACAGAAACGAAAAGAGACAATTAAATAGCAATCCCAGTCACATGAACAAGACAATTGAAAAACACTGTGCATTTTCACACATGAATTCGTGACCATACTGATGATCGGAGATGTGACATCTCGCGAAACTCCGAAGTTCAACTTCTAAATCGAATGATCTCTGTGCCACTCGAGTAAATCGATTTTGGCGACTATTATTCGACCTCTCCACGCACTGAGCCTGTTTTATTACTAACTGCAGAAAGGCACGACGCTTTTTGAGCCAAGCTGTTGTCCACGGAGAGTGTGATCAGATAGCTTCTCTCTCTGGAGGCTTCTATACCTCTGAATAGTATTGTGCATTGCTACAAGTCACATACTGCTTTGCGAAGGATGAGGGTGAGATGATTTGATAAAACTATGCATTCTCACATGTGCGTTTCCTATGTATGTGCGCTTCCTAGATGTGATGTGATATGCTATCTATTCCCTTTCCAAAAACTCCAAAACCGCTCTTTGCTATGTAGATTGAACCTCAAGATATACAAAACTCCAAAGACTCCTTCCTCATGGCTCGTAAAGGCTATCGCCGTCATCTGCGTCTTCTTCTTGGTAGAATGAATCATCGTTGTCTGCCATCCACTCACTGTCGGTGAAGCTAGACTGCGAAGCTTGATGCGGCTGCTCATTGTCATCCTCGTCCTCATCTAAGCCTCCCCATTCTTTTTCACTATCGGCTGCGCCAGAGCCCACAGACTCTACTTCTGTGTCTCCACCATCCGCCATGGCGAGGTCGACGACATTGGCAACGTTATGACTGTGTGGTGTGGCATATGCAGTGGGTGTGCTGAGCCGCTTTCTGCTTGATCCTGGTCGGCATTGACTCCTTGTTTCCCATATGTTGTCCACCAAAGGTGTTGGCGGCTCGTGTGACCATCTTGGTGTCAACTCTTCCAATCCTCCTCGGTATCTGCTAGGAGAGCCAGAAATTCTGCGACGTTTTTGGTAGGCGACTGGTGTGCAGGATGGACTAGTGCGTCGTTTTGAATCAGAAGTTCTCTTCGCAATGATAGGGAAAGACTCCGAGTATCGAGGAGTGATGGTGTCTCCGGATGAGCTCGAAGTATATGACCTGGCGGATGGACTCTCCATCTCATGATCTTCAAACGTGACATTGGAGCTTCGACGTTTGCCGAGTGAAATATTACTGTGCTGTGAGACGAACGATGAGAAGCTAGGTGCATCGTCAAGAGCAGGTACGTGTTTCCAGAAAGGCTCTGATGGTGCTTCCCTGCTGAATAGTGTACCGGATCTCGCTATCAGGTTCTCATATCTGGGTAGGTCGCGGATTTGCTGCCATGTCCAGCCAGTCTTTCCGGGTTGAATGTAGCCATCTGCAGTGGTCATATACAGTCGTTTGCGACCACCTCGACCGTTCATGAAGACTCCCGAGTCCAAGAATGAAATATCCCATGTGGCTGGAGTGATCAATTCGTGTGTTTCCAGGTATCGAAGCCACGAAGACTTCTTGATCTTTCGTAGAGGTACAAATGCCTCTTTCAGTGCCTCATAAGGTTGCTGCTGGTTATTCGTACGGTGATATGGCTGTGTCTCAACAAAGTCTGCAAATGCGTCTTTAACTGACTCCCAGATGCCATGTGCACCAGTATCCACGATACTAACAGTACGAACGAGCCCACGACTCTGGAGACGTTTAAACATATTACTGTTCGGTCCAGGCGCTTTCGGCCACAGCCATGGGTTGATGGTGCTCGCCCAAGCCTCGATGGTGTCTGCTGTCCATGCAGGTCCTTTGGTTCCTGTCGAAGCAAGTAGACCACCGGACGTTCTATCTTCGTCGCACTGAGCAGCAGGTGTGCTAGGTGGCTGATTTGACTCGGTATCACTCGAGGTATGCCATAGACCTTGCAACGTACGGCCAAAAGGCAGAAGAACAACTTCAATCTCCCAAGGATTGGCGTACGAAGGTTGTGCGCTTTCCAAGTCTGCCAGACGGTCCTCCACTTCAGAAACACGTGAGAACAATGCTTTGCTGCCGGCATAGGTTTGAAGATCTTGAAAAGATGTCGAAGTTTGCGAGTCGTTGTCCCCAAGAGCTAGGTGAGATTTCTCCAGTCGAGCATCAATGTCCCTCTTCCAGTATTCCAGCTCCAGTAATCGGCCATCAAACAGCTCAAACTTCTCCTGAACTTCGTCGAGAGGGACGTGAGAGAAAGAGTAGGTCTCCAGCGACTCCAAGCGCCGTACACAGCTTTGCAATATGTTGTGTACATCTGGAGTGATGGTCTTGGTCGGCGTACTCGGTGTTTCTTGCGGTTTGTTGTCTACGAATTTAGCGATCTCTAGACATGGTCTGGCGTCTTCTATCTCTCGTTCTGATGCATCTGGGTCCACTGGTTTCGCCGGTTGGCTTTGAATTGAACGGGTTTCTCTTTCGTCGTGGAGAGTGTTCGATGGCACATCCACTTGTAGTGAATCGGGTATGTAATCGGTCGGTGTTCCTTGGACAGTCGGACTGGCCATCAAGCCATCCATGTTCGGGAACAGAGACGCATATCGCCGTTCATTCGATGTCGTACTTTTGACTGGCGATGGCTCGCTCGGCGCACTCGGGCGCTCAGTCTGTGGCTCATAAGACAGAACACTGGCCGGTGCAGTAGATGGAATCCAGGCTGGATCTTGTTGCCATCGCGCGAAGTTGTTCAACCGTCCCCAAACATCGTTCGATAACGGCGCATCCTCTAATTGTCCTGTACGATCATGTCTGCTCTTATCTTGTGGAAGAACACCGAATTGTTCGATCGGGGGGCCGACTAATAGACCAGTATTGTGATCGGGATTTGAAGGTACAGAAGGAGCACTACTGTGTCGCATCAAGCTAGGAGGTGGAACGGAATCGATTGTAACGTCGTGAAAGCACGCATGGTGGCCGCATGCGCAGAGTACGGAGGATCCATTTTGGCTATCTAGCGGCTTATCGAGCCAAAATCTACGACAGCCGCAGGTCGGGGCTTGGGAGCCGGTGCTGAGTGGGCGAAAATTGCAAGATCCATTGGGTAGAGACGCGTAGGACGAGGTCGTGTTTGCTGTGTTTACAGCGTTGTGCCATGCTGAAGCCGCCATAGACCTTCAGCAAAGCATCGTCTGGAGAAATGTGTACACGGGAATGAGTCTGTTTCTTCTGATGAGTAGGCCGATTGGTATGGTGTATTCATTGACATGAAAGGGGTAAGTATCGCGTAGAGAAGATGGCAAGAGGTGTGTACACAACAAATGTCGATGAGGCCGAGAATGCGCATCCCACGCGCCCGAATGCATGGACTCCGCTCGGACGGCCCGTAGCGCAAGAACGCTGAAACGCTGCTCTCCCTTGTCTCTCCATCGTCTCCATCATGGGGATACCATGGCACGCGTACATCTCGTGTGTACGAGGAGGTTCTGAATTCACAGGACCTTGCTCTCACAAGTCATAGCGATACAAGCTCATATAGAGTGCTTACCATCTTACAGAACGCCTTGTCGTAGCACATTGGATGTCATGCACGTCTGCATATCAGCTCCAAACTGCTGATGACCAGCTCTTCTAAGGTGCCAATCTTATGAAAATACAACCATCAGGTACCGCAAGAGAAATGGATGAGATGTTCGAAACTTGCAAGACTCTGGGTGAACTCCTGCATAGCTAGGTTTCTTGCTACCTTGATGACAATGCTATGTGCTTTATTAGCAGCTGGAAAAGAGGGTCTTGACTGGTGGATTACGAGACAGCAGATCTGTGAACCTTTCGGCTCAGACCGACCCAGTACAGATCTCGTGCCATCGTGATAAGAAAAGTTGTGCAAGTCTGCTTGAAGATTGACCCAGGATCTAGCAGTGTGTACTGGTGGCAGACACGTGCTCAATGCAAGGAGTCGTTTCGAGTGTTTGAATAGCATCAATGTCGCTTGTGTTTAGTCATGCTCCTTAGGGAAGAGTCCTGTTAGTGAGATGGTGCAAGGATGGTAAAGATTGGCTAGGGTCTTGACATGATGGTCAAAGCGTCCAGCCTCCGAGCTGATTCGAACTTGTACGGATCTGACGTTCCCATCGGTCTCCGTCGACGCGCTCTACATGTCGAGACTCGAGTCTTCTTGAGTTTTCCGTTGCGTAGCAATCTACCGAGTCGCTCGTGTCGCGTCATCGACCAATTGTCGACTTCATTGAATCTACAAGAATGTGAGACTTTTTCCCGGCGCATTCAAGGAGCAATTGCACGCGTCGCAACCCGGACATATGCCGTACGGTATAGACTGACAGCCCACAGTTCTGCCGCCAGCGACAGGTGAAATCCGCCTGCATGGACGACCAGATGTCCAGCTATCCTGAGCCGGACAGCCAACAACATTACACGCTGTACCCGGCTCCAGGCCAGCAGCAATTGTTGGACCCTGCGCAACAGGAACAATTGCAATTCAGCCAACTCGGCCAGCTTGGACAAGCCATCTACCCTAAGGCCGAAGGTGAGATTGATCCAAATGCGCCAAATCACATCGAACAGCGCATCGAGCAGCTGCAGCAACAACCACCGCATCCCCAGCCCCAGCACCAACACCAGCATCCGCTCCAACACCACGAACAACATCATGATCAGCATCAACACCAACAGGCGCCACTCGCACCACCTCCACCTCCACCAACTGCCCAACCACAAGGTCCCCAAGTCCAAGGGGAGACTCCTCAGAAGGCCAATCGTTTGCGCAAAGCATGCGACTCTTGTAGTATTCGCAAAGTAAAGGTACGCCAGACTCGTGCTACTTCCTGTCGAGTCTTGCAATTAATCTCAATTCTCAGTGCGATGAATCCGGCCCGCCATGCAGAGCGTGCGCTGCCCTTGACATACCCTGCACCTTCGAGCGTCCTAGTCGCCGCCGTGGTCCGCCGAACCGTCACGCAGAAGCAATCAAGCGCCGCCGCCTCGAAGAGTCGCCTCACATCAGTGGCCAGTCCACGCCCTCATCTCCTACCCACGCCGCCCAAGCCCTAGCTGCTCTTTCCTCTCATCCGTCTCATCCCCCCATCTCGGCCGAATCCATTTGCGACATCCAGACGTTGGACCTCCTTGTTAACGACTTCTTCACCTACGTCCACCCGCTATGCCCATTCCCACACGAGCCCAGTTTCCGCGAAGCCTGGAAGAGAAGGGAAGATTATAACAACCGTGCTTTCCTAGCCTTGCTGTCGTCAATGGTCGCTGCTCTCGTGGCCTCGTTCCCACGAAAGCCCAGACTACATCTCAAAGCCCAGCGAAGAGATCTAGAATTCCCGAACCACATGACGCTCGTCTTGAAATGTCAGAAAGTCTGCGCCGATGCTAGAGGGCCCGGCTATCTCGATAGCGAAAACCTGAGTGTTCATGATGCCGCAACCAGCTACTTCCTTGGTCTCGCTGCCTGTTACACGTTCAGATGGCGTCAATGCCGCTTATACTGGAGTGAGTGCCTGACCATCATTAGGGCTCTTGGGTTGCACAAGCCGACTGAACAGAACTTCACGCGATTGGGAATGTTGCCAGCCGCTGTTGGATCGAACGGTCCGAACGTCGAAGGTAACCGTGACGATGTTCTTGACAACATCACTCTAGAGATGGGCAGGAGGATCTTCTGGACCATGTTTGTGAGCTCAAAGACAATTCACCAGTGTGGGTCTGCCTTCAGCGAACTCGTCATCCCGCCAGAGACTCCGTCCATGCCCTACCCTCCATTGCCTGTCGAGGTCGACGACTTCTGTATCTTCCCTGGACACATCGAGCCGCAACCACCAGGTCTTGTTCCTATGATTGCTGGCTTCAATGCCAATGTTCGCATCTTCATGTCGTACAGTCCTCTGTCAACCATGGAGCTGGCTTGGGGTATAGATGCGTTGGTTGACATTGATCGTCAGAAGAAGGTTCTCCGTGACTCGCTAGAAAGATGCAAGTCGGCGATCAGAGAATTGCCGCCTGTACTCGTCATCTGGCCAACTGACAACAACCCCTTCGCGAACCACAACGGAAATGAGCTTGGTCTTGATTTCTCAAACACATCGTTTGCACGCGATCCAGCAACCTTGAACCCCAATACAGTCGATGCCACGCCCGAAGATCGTAGAAGACGACAGTACGAAATCCAAAAAGCCAATATCCATGGAAGCGGCCTTTGCACGCGATCTTACATTGTGGAAAAGTACTTCACTCTGATCGAGGCACAGGCCAGAAGCAAAATTCAAGCCGAGAATGCCGAGTCCGGTCTGTCGACCGAGGTTGCTGCAGAACTTGATGGTTTGCTCTCAGGAAACGCGTCCAGTGCCGATGCACTAGATCGTGAGATGTCAGAAGAGCGTGAAGGCATCGTGAGAGATTTGCTTTCTGTCCTGAGTAGTATCGACAGGGTGAACATGGAGCCAAACGCAGACAGTCTTGTGAGTACATGGAATGCAAAACGAACAACAAGAAAACGGCTAATCATGAATGCAGACAACGAAGATCCGCGTGGTGGCGAGCACGTTGCTCGAGGTACCCAAGTCGCGCAAGGGACAGGTGGCGCAACAAGCCGAGCAATATCTTGCAGCGTTCCTTGAGATTCTGGTCAAGCTAGAGCGTGTTGATGCAGGACACGATGACCCTCACAATGGCAACCCCGAGGAAGCAGAGTTGCGGCATTGGGCAGACCTCCGTGAGTATCAGCTCAAGTTCGCACAGCAGGGCGGATTGTCAAGTCTTGGTTGACTAGCAGCGAACATTGCTTAGAGAGGTCAAGGCGTTTCTTGGGAAGGGGAGTCATGGGTAGCAAGGTGTACAAGGAGCAAGTTGCTGAAGGCGGCGTGGATTGTAGCTAGGCGATGAAGCTGGACTGGCTCTGCATCAAAAGCGTTTATGCTGTAAATTACGATATGCATATTTAATGGCTTGACATAGTTGAATTTAAGTCTTTGGCTTGAATCTTCTCCGTCTTGGTGTGGTTCCTTGATGACTTGACAGGAGATGGTCTTGATGGTCTCAGGGGCTTCGGGCTTGGCAATGGACAGACTCCCGAATGGCAATGGTGGCAGTCCACATTCTATTCCTAGAACAAACACTACCCGTACGTCGATCGGACTCTGGAAGACGCGTAGCAAGGAGCAAGAGGAGGAAACTATAATAAATCATACCGACCATCGAAACGCGACACGACAATTGGTACTACTGGCGAGCGAGTGATTGTTAGGTGAATTGGACCACGTAGCTTTGTCAACCTAGTACAGCTTCGCCGTAACACAAGGTCGCAACCACTTTCGTTTATCATGGAGTTCTCCTTGACTGGATCGCCGGCAACGACGCCACTGGCAACGCCAGGTGGCTCCAGACAGAAAGAGCAGAGATTCCGACCAGCAGTCGCACCGAGTCCCTACTCGGAATACCAGCAAGCCGGCTCAGAAGCGAGTTACTTCCCCGTCCAGCCCCAGCAACAAGCACAACCGCCACAACAACAACCCCAAACTATGGACGGTCTATCAAATCAGATGGGTACCATGGGTCTTGGTGCACAGGCTCCCCCGGCTGCTGCACCGAGTGCGCGACCACACAAGAAGAAGGACAGACATGCATACCACCAGCTTGAGACACCAGCAGCTGCTCAACCTCTGCCTGGTGCTGTACCAGGGACCACTTCGTCGCAGTTTTACAATGCTCAGAATGCTCCCATGCCTGGAACCGCAGCTCCATACATGTCTCAGCAAATCACACCTGCCATGTCGCAATTCCCTGCCGCAACTTCTGCCTTTGCGCCAGCCAACCCCGTCACCTCGATGGAGCATGCTGCTCGTCAAGGCGACCAGCTGTTGTCAGCACCTGCTTCTTCTCAGTCAGGTCGCGTTGACCCGGATCAGATTCCTAGTGTACCGAGGTCACGCGACATTCCTGCTCGGCATTACCAGGAGCGCATCTATCCTACTATGGAACAGCATCTCCCCCCTCCTGCAGCTGTGCCCTTTGTTGCTTTCGATCAAGGAAACAGCTCTCCGAAGTTCGCTCGCCTCACTTTGAACAACATTCCCACCTCGAATGAGGCTCTTCGAACTACTGGTCTTCCACTGGGTCTTGTCTTGCAACCACTGGCTCCTTTACAGGATGGCGAACAACCTGTACCCGTCCTCGACTTTGGAGATGTCGGTCCGCCACGATGCAGGCGTTGCAGGACTTACATCAACCCCTTCATGACTTTCCGTTCTGGTGGAAACAAGTTTATCTGCAATTTGTGTACTCATCCCAATGATGTACCGTCTGAGTACTTCGCTCCTACTGATCCAACAGGCATCAGAGTCGATCGTTCACAAAGACCCGAGCTGATGTTGGGCACTGTCGACTTCCTAGTGCCCAAGGAGTACTGGACCAGGGACCCTGTACCTCTTCAATGGCTCTTCGTGATCGATGTCAGCTTGGAAGCTTCTAGCAGAGGCTTCCTCGAGGCCATGTGTAAGGGCATTTTACATGCAATCTACGCCGAGGATGGATCAAGCAACGTTCCTGCAGGCGTCAAGGTTGGTATTGTGACATTTGACAGGGAGGTTCACTTCTACAACCTGACTGCGGGTCTTGAGCAAGCTCAGATGATCGTCATGCCGGACATCGAGGATCCATTTGTACCATTGAGTCAAGGCTTGTTCGTAGATCCTCAGCAGTCCAAGACTGCCATCACTTCCCTGCTCAGTCGGATACCTGACATGTTCTCGTCGGTCAAGAGCCCGGAACCTGCATTGCTGCCTGCTATCAATGCAGCTCTGGCAGCTCTCACTGCTACCGGAGGCAAGATCATCTGCTCTGTTTCAAGTCTTCCTACATTCGGTCCTGGTCGTCTCTTCCCTCGCGACAAGAATGAGGGCCGTGACACCGATGCTGAGAAGAAGCTTTACACTACTGAGCATCCTGGCTGGAGAGGCACGGCTGCAAAGATGGTCGAAGCCGGTGTTGGCATAGACTTCTTCATGGCCGCGCCTAGTGGAGGTTATCTTGACATTGCAACCATTGGCCACTGCTGCGCGGTGTCTGGAGGTGAAACCTACTACTACCCTAATTTCCACAGCCCACGCGATGACTTGCGCCTAGCAAAGGAGCTCAAGCACACGGTTACTCGCGAAACTGGTTTCCAGGCCCTTATGAAGGTTCGTTGCTCAAATGGTTTACAGCTCTCTGCTTACCACGGCAACTTCACACAACACACCTTCGGCGCCGACCTCGAATTTGGCTCCATTGATGCAGACAAAGCGATCACGGTCATGTTCAGTTATGATGGCAAGCTGGATCCAAAGCTGGACGCACACTTCCAGAGCGCTCTTCTCTACACGACCGCAACGGGTGAACGCAGAGTCCGATGTACCAACACTGTTGCAAGCGTGAGTGAGAGCGCTCTCGAGGCCATGAAGTTTGTCGATCAAGATGCTGTGGTCAGTGTAATCTCGAAGGAAGCAGCATCGAGAGTGTCAGAAAAGACATTAACAGATATCCGCAACTCCTTGAGCGAGAAGACGATCGATATCTTGGCTGGCTACCGCAAGAACTTCTCAGGCTCACATCCACCTGGTCAGCTTGTGTTGCCGGAGAATCTCAAAGAGTTGGGCATGTATATGCTTGGACTGATCAAGTCACGAGCGTTCAAAGGAGGTCGCGAGCCTAGCGATCGCAGAATTCATGACATGCGTCTGATAAGATCAATGGGACCTATGGAGTTGTCGTTGTATCTGTACCCGCGCATCATCGCGATCCACAACATGGAACAGACCGATGGTTTCGCAGATGAAAACGGGCGCCTTATGATGCCTTCTACTATCAGGGCATCGTTCGGCCAGATCGAGGAGGGTGGTGCTTACATTGTCGACAACGGACAGATTTGTCTGCTCTGGCTGCACTCTCAAGTGTCACCCAACCTGCTTGAAGACTTGTTCGGCGAAGGCTACAACGAGCTCAAGCATTTGGATCCATTCAGTTCTAGCCTACCGGTGCTCGAGACACATCTCAACGCCCAAGTACGCAACATCATGCAGTACATGGAGATTACAAGAGGCTCCAAGGCTATGACTATCCAATTGGCAAGACAGGGACTTGACGGCGCAGAGTACGAATTTGCCCGCTTGCTGTACGAAGATCGCAACGGAGAGGCACAGAGTTATGTCGACTGGCTGGTACATGTACACAGGCAGATCCAGATGGAGGTACGTACCAAAATCAGGTGAAACTCGAGGTTTTGAGACTAATTCTTCACGCAGCTCTCCGGCCAACGTAAAAAAGATGAGGGTGGATCGGATATCAGCAGCACAGTGTCATCTACCTTCGCAGGTCTCCGCAGCCCTTATTGGGGATGAGCGCTGATTGATGATCAAATAATTGTTTGAATGTGAAAGCGTTAAAGCGAGGGGAATTATTATATGGTTAGGCTGTTTAGTGACGAAATGGGAGCAGAATTTCCATGTCAAATTTGTCACGCGCGACACCCTGACCCCTACTCAAAACATGATCATCTCGACATATGTGCACGGGAGCCTTTTCACATCTTTCGTGTGTGCAATTTGATATTTTCCGGCGCTGTAGCGTGAGTACTGATGTGATTTTCTCGATCACCCTTATTGTCGGTCTGGGCTGATCATTCCCTGACAACTTCCGTCTCCAAGCACTTGATCGCAGCAACGTGTTCGCCCTAAAATTAGGGACAACCATCTTGTCGGAATATGCAACGATGAACCTTATACTACTACACACGATATTATTTCTGTCAAGCATATCTCAGACTACCTATCCTATCTCACCGACTATAAAATATGGTGGTAAGGGGTTGCTGATGACGGACCTCGCATGTTGATCCCCCGAAAAGGCGTTATCGGAGTTTGTGGATTGGAACAGCTGTCTCATTCTAGAATCTTGTGAGTGCAGCGCTACTTCCTCCAAACATCTGTCTTCTGAGCCGCATACTCAATTGTTCTGGACAGTTGAGACGGAACAGCGAAATGTTGTTCAAACTTGCATGGCTTTTGCTGTGCGTGTTGCCTCTCGTGGCACTCTGCGCAGAGGACTACTACAAGGTAAATCCAAGGAGGATTGTTATACAATGCAAAGCGATGCTAACGATTGTGGATAGCTCCTCGGCATCGAGAAGAGTGCATCAGACCGCGAGCTCAAGAAGGCATACCGAACACTTAGCAAGAAATACCACCCCGATAAGAACCCGTCCGTCGCATCCACCCTCCTCCCAACACCTGGCCTCAGGGAACACTACTGACACATTTCCACAGCGGCGACGAGACGTCACAAAAGAAATTCGTCGAAATCGCCGAAGCATACGAAGCCCTCATCGAACCCGAGACGCGCAAAATCTACGATCAATACGGCCACGAAGGCCTCAAACAACACAAAGAAGGTGGAAACCGTCAAGGAGGAAACCCGTTCGATCTCTTCTCTCGCTTCTTTGGCGGTGGTGGCCACTTCGGTCATGCTCCTGGTCAACGCAGAGGCCCTAACATGGAAGTCCGCGTTGCAGTACCCCTTCGCGACTTCTACAACGGCGCCGAACACGAAATCGCTCTGGAGAAACAGGCTATTTGTTCAGCATGTGAAGGCTCCGGATCAGAAGATGGCAAGACAGACACCTGCGGCAAATGCAAGGGCCACGGCATGATCATTCAAAAAGCACAACTCGCTCCTGGAATCTTCCAACAAATGCAAATGCAATGCGACCACTGCGGCGGAAAGGGAACAACCATCCAGCACAAATGCAAGACCTGCGGAGGTTCTCGTCACGTCCGCGAAGTTGAGACTTTCACAGTGCACATCGAGAAGGGAATGCCCAAGGGAGCAAGAATCAATTACGAGAACGAAGGAGACGAAAGCCCGGATTACATTGCTGGAGATCTTATCGTGCAGGTCATTGAGAAGGATCCCGAACTGGGCAAGGGAGAGGAGAAACACGATCGCACAGATGGCACATTCTTCCGTCGCAAGGGCAATGATCTTTTCTGGCGCGAGGTGTTGAGTCTGCGAGAGGCATGGCTGGGCGACTGGACTCGCAACCTTACACATCTGGACGGCCATGTTGTTCAACTCTCACGCAAGCGTGGTCAAGTCATTCAACCAAACTCGGTCGAAGTACTCAAGGACGAAGGCATGCCAGTCTGGCGACACGAGGATGGTCCTGAATTCGGTAACCTCCACGTCGAATACGTTGTCGTGCTACCGGATCAAATGGACAAGGCCATGGAGAAAGACTTCTGGAATACATGGGACAAGTGGAGGAAGAAGAGTGGTGTCGATCTGCAGAAAGATGCCGGTAGACCCGTTGCTACTGCTGGTGCAGGACACGATGAGCTGTAGTACGATCTTGTCTTGTTCATCTACTATTCTTGGTCCGCTGTCGCTTGGAACTGATACAGCACAAAATACCCCCTCTTTTCTAGATACCATCGTCAATTTAGAATATCCATTTGCATCTTGTTTGTCATCTCCACCCATTTCTCTTTTCATACAACAAAGCAGAATCCGAGTATCGTTGTAGCAAAGCACAAACTCATCCCAAATAGGAAGTCTCCTAAGATGTTGGTATACAATGCCTCTCATGCATCACTCCGAAGCCTTCGACAACTCTGTGCATCTCCACAGTCCTTGCACTTGGAACTAGACACTTGAAGAAAAAAAGCCCATGTAATTGCCATCAAAGTCTTCATCTACACATCTACTTCCAAACCTGATTCCCGTACATGCATATACATCCCCCTATAACTTAGCTTCCTCCTTGAGCTCACCAACCTTCAACCTCTTCTGATACTTCTTCAACACATCCTCATTATGATATTTCCAGAATTGTTTACTCGCATCTGTGAATTCCATCTTTGTCAGTACTACTCCATATCCGAAAAAGCACTCAGTCGCATTCTCCTCTCTCTCCCATGTTGTAGAAAGGATTGATAGGAAAGCAAAGTATGGAAATTATACCTTTTCCACCCACTCGTTTCAGGATTTTGGAACCACCGGGGTGTTCGTCTGCGAATTCGGCCATTGAGTAGACTGCATTGTCTATGATGATGTAGAGGCCATTGTCTGGGGATGCGTGGTCTTTGACTTCTTTTGCTGTTATGGAAGCGGACATTTTGTGATCTCGTGTTCGTTTCTTTCGTGTCTCTTCTTGATATGATTGGAGGTGAATGATTTCTTGTCTAACGGATAGTTGAGTGTCGTGGTATAATGTTGGATAAAGGTAGAGGTTGTAATTCAGAGAGCGGTGGTTGGTTAGAAGGGGAGTCAAGTTGTATATCTCCGCAATCTTGGAGATGCCGAGGTTTGAGTGGTGGAGGTTCAGTCGCCGAAAGTTGCTTGATTGGGTAGGAGGGATACCGGCTATTCCTTCTTTCTTCGACTTGAGGATACAGCAGGAAAGACAGTCTGGTGATTATGTATAACAAAGAATATATTGATACTGACACAGCTAGATTATCGTAATTTCATTACCCTCATACAACGACGGTCCCCTTGGAAAAATGGAAACGCAAAAACGTACGATCAACATCGACAATGCTTACTCGAAACAAGCTGCCCTCAATGCATCCATCCAAGAGACCGCGATCATGTCTCGTTTCTTCCAACCGACGTCCTCTCTACTTCTTAGGTCTACTGGCAGGATCAACCCTGACCTTATTCATCGAAGGAGGTTTCGGCACATTAGCAGGCGGCAATGAAGTCGCCGAGACCTTGGGCAATCCACTCACTCCTCCCACCACAGGCGCCTTTTTAATCCCACTAACACCAGGAGGTTTGGGCAATCCGTCCACGGGAGCTCTGGGAAGTCCTCCGCTGGTCTTCGGCTTGCTTGCTGCGCTGACTTTGGCTTTTCCAGGTACGCTGCTGGCACTGCTGAGAGGTTTGGAGACCACTGGAGGGAGAGATGAAGTTGACGGTTTAGGTGTGGAGGGTTTGGTCAAGCCATTTGCAGAGGGGATGGGACTGCCGTTGACCACGGCTTTCGGCTTGGATGCAGCAGAGACTGCGTGTTTCTTTGCGGCTCCTGCGTAAGATGGCGTGTTTGCACCCAATGTCTTTGGCTTTGATGCAGGAGCAGGAAGGGCTTTTTGCGCTGTTGACGGGAGAGCCTTTTGTTTCGCAACAGCACCTGCTCCTTTTGCTGGTGCTGGGAGGGCTTTTTGCTTTTTCACTGCTGTTGCTGTGCCAGGGTTTGGTGCTGTTGCTGCGACTGCGCGGTCGCCGTAGCTGTTGATGTAGTCGCCCCAATTTTTGATACTGCCTTCGATGCCTGTTGACGGGTTTGGTTAGCTTGGATGCACTAAGAGAGAAAGAGCAGGAGAGGTTCGTACCATTGCCGACTGCTTGTCCGCTGCTTTGGATCATGGTGCCTACGCCGCCAACGGCATTGCCAGCTACATTTCCTGCTGCTGTGATGCCGCTGGACAGCATGCCCATGGCAGTATTTTGGATATAATTCGTGATGAAGCCCGTCATATTTGCGATGTTCGTATTTATCAAGTGCTCGGACAAAATTCAAAGAGATATCACAATAAGGAGGATTCAAAAAGCGAAGAGAGATGTGGAAATTGGAGAGGCTGAAGGGAAGATCGCAAAAGCACAAACCCTCAAAAGGACAAGGATGATGGAAGAGGAAGAGAAAGATTCCAGACCTCGCCCTGCGCCATCAAGCAGCATCACTGTGCATGAACATCCCTTGCAACTCTTCCCGCAAACCTGGCATGATATTGAAGATCTGGGGCAGGGTACGGGAACTCGAGGCGTGGGAGTGACGTAAAGTGTGGCGTAACCCCAAAGGCACGAGATGTCACACGGCAGAGTGAGACAATCGACCGTTGCCGGCCAGCGGTTGGACAGCCGTCTAGGTTACGTAGCGGCCCAGCATGAACACACGCGACCGGACGACGGCTGGGAAAGTTTGAACAAAGAGAGTTGCAGAGGGGCCGGTGAACTCTTCTCCTTGAAGCCCTATTCTTGTGATCGGTTTCATAGAAAGCAAGCGAGATGTGTGATTGTCAAGAACAGAAAACGCCCGGTACGGTGTTGGTATTGATACATGAAAAAAAAAGACATCCGCCGTCAAATAATTGACCAAAAAATCATGCCCTTTCCTCCTCATAGCCCTTCGTGAATTAGATTAAAGAAAAGATAGAAAACATCTCGATGCCGTGCTGTGGCTCTCCGCGCTCCGAGACCAGAGAGAAAGTCTAAGCTCCTTGACGTGCCTTCTCCGCACAGATGAGAGCGATGATACGACTCAGCTCTGCGCTCTGTGCAGCCGCTTCTCTGACAATCTTCTCATCGACATTCTCGTTTTTTGATAGGTCTGCTGTGCTCTTGAGCATGCGGTTCTGCAGAGCAAGCATCTTCTGTAGTGTGTTGTCGAGGAAGGCAGCGCTGAAGCTGAGATCGTTGCTCGGGTCCAAGCGCATCTCAAGCTTGCGAGGACGCTTCTTCTCGGCTGGCTCTTCGTTGAAAATTTGTCCGTTTTGTTGCGGCTTGGGTCTGAAACTTTGTTAGCGACGATTGGATCGTGATGATAGTCATGTCGTGTGAACATACCTCTCGACGAATGTGATGCTCTCTGCCATCTCGGCGACACGGTTTGCGATTCGGTTGGCCATGATGGCGTATGCTGAACCAACTCCGTTTACGGGTGCGTCACCTTGGGAGGAAACACTGTTTGCTCTGGCTGCCGGACGGGATGCGCCTGCTCTAGCAGCTGCTGTTCCGTTTGCTCGAGGGGCTCCGTTTGCACGAGGAGCACCGTTCGTTCGGGCTACACCGTTGGTACGCGATTGGTTGTTCTGACGAGCTGCCGAAGGAGCGTTGGCCATATCGAGTCTTTGCTGGGTCTTGTGCGACGAAACCGATGTTCCGAATTGGTTGTGTGTGGATGTTGTAGCAAACAATGGGTCGAAGCCGAAGTATATAACGGGGTTCGAGTTCGAGGAAGATGGATATGAAGTAGAAAAGGCTTGCTTGTCGTGTAAAGATTATGGAGAATTAAAAGAAGAAGGGTGCGATCTCGAGACCTAAAGGTAACTTAGGCAAGGCAAGCATGCGTGGCTGGACTCGAATCGAAAGGCGGCTCACAAAATCACACGTCATTTTACTTTCCCTTGCGGGGCGTGAATCAGGTTGGTCGTGGCTGAACCTGCAGCTCGGAACTCGATCGGGCACAAGCACAGTGCCACATTGCCTCATCGCACGTCGCTTGCTGACGCGAACCCATCGAAGAACTGGCGAAAAAGCAGGGATGTTGCACTGCCAATTGACAGGGTCTCGAAGTCTCGAAGTCGCTTGTTCGTGTTCGATCAAATGAATAGCTGATCTGTGGCTGTTCAGTATTCCTTTCGCTACCTTGTAATTTCCTCAAAAGCCAAAATGTCGAGACCGCAAGTCGAGGCAGCGTCGAAAGCGTTTGGCGATACGCTGTTAGGAGCCGGATTCGACATTCTGAAGTCGAAAGCAGGAGACCAACACCCAGCAGGACCACCTCAACATGGCACTATGGGGCAGGCTGAACGAGCCTTCTCTGCTGCATCAACATTTCTATCAGGAGTATTGGCGTAAGTAGAAATTGAAAGTGTGTTGAAAGACCTGTGTCTGATTAAATACTGCAATTCAGTATAAGCGCTTCCCAATTCATTGGTGCTCCCCTGAAGCTCATTGATCCCAAATTCTACGATGGATATATGGCTTGGACAAAGGAGTCTTTCGCTGTACTTACTGCGACCATGACCCAATGGTGGGCACCTACTGCTGTTCGAGTTACTGGAGATGAGAGCATGAAAGACCAATTGTATCAAATGGAGGACGGAAGTCTTCGATGCAACTTTCCCCATCGAATCGTCATGATGGCCAACCACCAGGTGTGTTGCTGGAAAGGACTCCTATAGAACACCATGAGTACTGACAAGAGCAGCTCTACACTGACTGGCTATACCTCTGGTGGATCGCATACACTAACAAGATGCATGGTCGCATCTATATCATCCTGAAGGAATCCCTGAAAAATGTTCCCATCTTTGGCTGGGGTGCACAGTTCTACAACTTCATCTTCTTGTCGAGAAAGTGGGAAACTGACAAAAGTCGCTTCCAAAGGCATTTGAGTCAGCTCAGCAACCCGAAGGATCCCATGTGGCTGTTAATCTTTCCAGAAGGCACAAACTTGAGTGAGACTACTCGGGCAAAGAGCAAGGCATGGGCAGATAAACAAGGCATCAGCGACATGAAGCACCAGCTCCTACCTCGCACCACTGGGCTGCAGTTTTGTCTGCAACGATTGAATGAATCGACAAACTGGTTATATGACTGCACGATCGCCTACGAGGGTGTTCCAGAAGGACAATTTGGACAAGACATCTTCACTCTCCGCTCCTCATTCTTCGAAGGCCGTCCACCAAAGTCTGTCAACATGTACTGGAGACGATACAAGATCAGTGAGATCCCGATTGACAATGACGAAGCTTTTGGTAGATGGCTTAAGAATCGCTGGACCGAGAAGGATTACCTACTGGAGCACTTTTACCGCCATGGATCTTTCCCCGCAGGTTGTCCGATCAAGGCCATGCAAGCAGAAGCTGCATTGCAAAAGCTTGCAAATGGCAACAGCAACGGAGAGAAGAAGAAAGTTATCAAGCCCGTCAACAAGACTGCCAAGTTCATCACGACTGAAGTCAAGGCTGGCGGATGGGAAGAGTTCCTCGCCATCTTCGCTCCCATCACCGCGGCGGCAACAGCACTCTCAAGCGGAGATATAGCGCCTGGAAACATCGACTTCGACGCTTTACTCAACAAAGTGGCTCAACAGCAGCAATTGAATCTGCTCACAGCAGGTAAAGCACCGAAAACGACACAATCAACTGAAGACATGCGACAGGCTCTGACATACGCTGCAAAATCAGGGGGTGGACAGCAGATCAAGGGATCGACAATAGAGAAGATTACCAGAGATGCTGCTCGGACTCAGAGAGAAATACAAGAATCCATGGGAAAGCATCCCATGCCGGAAGGATCCAAAAGGCCAACAGCCGGACGAAACCTAGATCCTACGATGAAGAATACGATCGAAAACGTACACGATGAGACGAGGCGACGACTGATGAAAGCCTCGCAATCAGCATCTCCAAAGCCCGCGCCAAATGTTCGAAAGTCGTTACCAATGACCCCTGTGGAGACCGCCATCACGCGACCCATATCCACGCTGGCAATGCAAAAGGCCAAACAGGGTGTTCAGAAGATTGCAGAGAATTCACAGAAGCAACGGGCAGCGCCTGTCGCAAAGAAGGCAGGAACTTCAGGTCCATCGACTGCAACAAAGCAGCCAGCCCAGGCGTCGTCTGCTACCAAGAAGACTGTTACACCCAATGGTACCAGCGCAAGTAGCAAGACCGCCAGCGCAAAAGTCCCTCAGAAAGCAGCAGCCAAACCGGCACCGGCACCGGCGAAGGCGAAGAAGCCAGCGACATCTTGAGAGAGCATGAGCCTCGAATTGTGATGTTGAATATCGGTATCATGCGGACAGCATTTTACATGCCATACGGATACGTTTCTCAGACATCGGATGATTGCGATCGATCCTGTGCGCCTGATATCGATTCTCTAATTATTGGAGAGACTCACGATTCTCAGCGAGAACATCGATCGGGAAGGTCGTCTTTCAGAAGGGTTCTGAACCAAGACGGCATAATACTTGATTTTAGCATCTGACGTAGTTCAGGTCAGGGCGGTGGTTCACGCGTTCCGAACAGCAATTGCCTATTAGAGACTGATAGAACAGTTATCGGATAGGTTATCGAGCTCGCTTGTTGGCATAATTAGGCGGGATCGACGTTACTAGCGGCGTCGTATATACGAAATTTATGAACAAGATTGCATGTAAACATATACACTTGCAGACATCAGGTGTTGATATGAAAATCTGTTGGTGGTATTGTCGACTTTGGTGAATGGTGAATAGAGTTGAGTTCAGGAGCTTCCAAACGGTTTCTGGGTCGACGGGAAAAAGACGTGTTGTTGACATGTTGTAGCGTGGGGGAAAGTCTCGAACGGCTTCCGCACCTGCAGCTTCACGTCAAATCAGGAGGCACGCGCTACGCCATTGCATCCGCATCTGCACACGGCAGGCCAGGAGGGTGTCAGGTTTCTTCTCTTCTTCTTCGACACGTCGCCAACGCTGCAGGGCATCTCGACTTTCGACAGCATACATTTTTAATCCCCCTGAGCCGAGCCCATCATGAGCGTCAGGGTCGTTGCGCGCATTCGGCCTTTGCTCAAGCAGGAGCTGGAGAAGGACACCATCGTCGAAGCTGCACCGTCTGCCACCGAGCCACTCGCGACTCCCTCGATTGTGCGCATCCCGAATCCGAAGAACGAGGCCGAGGCCTTCAGTTTCCAGTTCAACAGCGTCTACGATCAACAAGCCACACAACAACAAGTCTTTGACAATGAGATTGCTCCCACCGTCAAACATCTGTTCAAAGGGTTCGATGTCACTATCTTCGCATATGGAGTCACCGGAACTGGAAAGACGCACACAATGCGCGGAGGGAAGCTACTGGCAGAAAGAGGTGTCATTCCGCGACTGCTCAGCAGCATTTATCGCAGGAGTCGCAAGATTGAAAAGGATACCGAAGCCAACACCAACATCGACGTCTCGATGAGTTATTACGAAATCTACAATGATCGCGTCTTTGATCTTTTCGAGGGTCCCGAGAAGCGCACTCCTGCTGGTCTACCAATCCGTGACAACAATGGAAAGACGGTTGTTGTTGGCTTGACCGAGAGACCTTGTACCTCATTGAAGGACTTTGAGACGCTCTACGACCAGGCCAACGTCAACCGCTCCACATCTGCTACAAAGGTGCGTAATATCTTGGCAGCGTCGATGCCACATGTTACTGACCGTCCATCTAGTTGAACGCACACTCGTCACGCTCTCATGCAGTCCTTTGCGTCAAGGTAACTCAAGTAACCGGTAACGAAGTTCGAGTAAGCACAGCAAGTGCCATTGATTTGGCTGGCTCTGAAGACAACCGCCGTACCGACAATGGCAAGGAGAGAATGGTCGAGTCAGCCAGCATCAACAAATCTCTTTTCGTTCTCGCTCAATGTGTTGAGGCTATCAGCAAGAAGCAAAACCGCATCCCTTACCGCGAATCAAAGATGACCCGTATTCTATCTCTTGGTCAAAACAATGGCCTGACAGTCATGATTCTCAACTTGGCTCCTGTCAGAAGCTACCACCTCGACACTCTGAGTTCATTGAACTTTGCGAACCGCACAAAGAAGATCGAGGTCAACGAAGTCGAGAACAGGCCCTTCTTCCGTACTGCACCCAAGGCCGAGTCCAAGTCTGGCACCACTCAGATTCCTCTAGCAAATCGTCAACCTCTGCGGCCTAAGGCGCTGTCGCATAATGTCGTCCCTAGCAAGGAACAGCCTGACAAGGTGGAGAAGCCTGTGAAAGCCTTCTCTGTTTATTCCGATAAGCCCAAGCCGACCATCGCGCGACCAGGCCATCTTTCTGGACAAGGCCACCCACGTATGGCCGAAGCACAAAAGCGTACCAGCAGTGAGGCTGTCCCAACCATCAACCGACCAGCCAAAGTCTTGAAGCCATCAATCGCCAAATCCGAAGCAGCCATGTCGCAAAAGTCAATTGAAGAGCTCATCGAAAAGAAGGTGGCTGAGAAACTCGCCGAACAAGCCCTCAGCATGAAACTACCACCAGGAACCACCGAGCAAACGATTTCCCCAGACGTACAGGCTAGGTTAATCGCCCTCGAGCGCAGAGTTGTCGATCAAGAATCCGCACGCGCAGAGGGCCTTCGCTACCTCCTCATGGCCAAACAACATACCGTCCGCGGCGAAGACGTCAGCGCTCTATGCATGTACCGCCTCGCCCTCCCCCATTTCCCAGACAATGCCAAGCTCGCACAAAAAATGCTCAAGCTGCAAGAGAAGATTGCTCGCAAAGAAGAAGAACGCCGACCCAAATCCAGCGGCGGTGTCCCCATTTCCGAAGAAGCAGCAGAGGATCTGAGGACTAGAAAGTACAGAAGTCAAGAAGATGATGAGGAGTATCAAGATGAAGGCCACGAAGAAGAAGAAAACGACGAAGATGTATTCGATCAACGCACCGCAAAACCCAGACGCCCAGTCATCCGCCGCAACCTATCTGTTTTCCGCGACGATGCCGCCCCTGTTGCACAACACCACGCCGAATCAGACTCGGAAGACGAACTAGCACATTCCCTCATGCACACCGGACCCGACCAAACCCCCCGCTCCAAACACATCTTGCGTATAATAAACAGCAAAGATGTAGCACAGATCCGACTGCTCAAAGGAGTGGGAGCCAAGAAAGCGGAAATGATCGTCAATGCGCTCTGTGAAATGGATGATGAAGTCAGACATGTTGGCGAATTGGGCAGGTTGAAAGGTGTAGGTGTAAAAGGTGTTGAGAGGATGAGAGAAGGCTTGGTCGGTGTGGTTGCTTGAGGAAAATCCATGAGTTTTCAGGAGCCAACAAAGTATTTTTGCATCTTTCGATCTTGCGTTGGACAAGCGTGAGCATTTTTTCTTTGACACGGAGTGTTTCGGGATCACAAGCATGGCGTTTCTGAGGTGTGAGGTTTGGTTTGATCATCACTTCAAGGCATACATTTTTTTTTGGCATAATTGGGCGTTTTTCAGGAATGCAAGAAAAAAGGCATTTGGGTTGGGTGGGGGGATTTTTGCATCTGTTGTAGGGGAAGCAAATGACTTTTTATTAGATAGGATTGTAGAGAATGAGAGAGAATCCAAAAAGCCAAAGATGAGTGGTGTGGTGTCATACCTAGACTGTACTGTAGCCAATGTCAAAGATTATTGCCTCGTGCGAACCTGCTCCTCATGCGGACAGTAGCGTAGATTAGATCGGGAGGAAGATGGTCATTGCACTTGACAGCCATCACAAGTCACAAGTCACAAGTCATAACATGGAGCGAGGCAAAGTATGGTTTCGCATGCAGAAACAGGGATATGATATTAACACCAAAGTTGGAGAGTGTGAGTGAAGGGACGCTAAACTACTGATAAGGTAACCCAAAAACAGAGAGCAGAAGCAAACAGATTCGTTGGGTCGTTGGAGCGAGAGGTAAAAACAAAACAGACGCAAAAGACAACAACAGCAAAAGTCCATGAGGGGGGTATCAGGGTATCGAAGGTGAATAACTTGACAGAGACCGCTCCAAGGAAAGATCGAAAAAAGGAAGAAAGAACATCAAATGGCAGAACAGGATGTGCTTGCGAAATTGAATCAAAAAGGGGGAAGGGGTATTTGGGGAAGTGGGAAGAACACGCTCGAATTGAAAAAGGACAAGAAATATCAAGGCTCAAAACAGAAATCGTAATAATTCGTTCGTGATCGTGGTCGTTTCTCGGGAAGTTTCATCAAATTATGAAACATTAGTTGTAGGTGTAGGGTAGGGGTGTTGGGGTAAGGATCGGATTTGGTGTTTTGGTGGTGATCGAAATCATCGGCGGTGTTCAACGGCGCGGTTCTCACTAGTGGCGACGGCGACGAGTGCCTCGAGTCTGCCCATATCAGGGTTGGCTCTCTGGTTGACAGGTGCAGGACGCCATTCAGGAGACTGCTGCATCTGCATGTTGTGACCAGCTTGCATCATGTATACATTAGGTGCTTGACCAGGCATGTGCACGTAGCTGTGGAATCCAGAGTCTGCTCTGATAGGCTCTGGTTTGCCTTGGAACTGAGCTTGAAGGGCCCTTTGCTCATCAGTCAGCACAGCATCGGGAGGCTGAAGTTCGACCATGCCATTTGCATGCATGATGGCTGGGTGCAGCTCTCTACCTTGAGAGGTCGAGGGTGTCGGGATGCCTTCACTGCTGCTGGACTCGGGTGAAGTGCGGTGTGCGATCATGATCGGCTGACTTCCCTGAGGCGGGCCCATTGGACCACCGTACCAGCCTTGGCGCTTGTTTGCACGCTCATCCGCAGCGGGACGGATATCGACGGCTGGCTGCAATTGCGGCAATGCGTAGCCAGGAGCAGGCTGCTGGTGCAGTCCAGAGTGAGGTGCCGTGGTTGGGCGCTGGCTTGGGAGTATGCGAGACGGGTCCACGGGAGGGTGGGTGGATGCTTGGGCGATCTCCAATCTGTTCAGGTTGTGGTGGAGATTGTGTTCCCAACCTGTACTTCTTCGGTCTCCAGGAACTGAAGCGGAAACCTCAATCGGACCCGACACAACGGAAGGGCGACGGCCGGAATCGACTTGCATTGGGCTGGTGACATTGCGTGCTGGAGCAGCAGGAGGAAGGACATGATCAAAGCTCTCGATACCAGGAAGTCTAGTAATCTGGCTTGCTGCTGGCTGAGAGCTTGCAGCAGGCGCAGCGTCATCAGGAGTCTGGTTGTAAGCCAAACCACTTGTCGCAGGACGACTGGCGTAGCTGGCATGGGTGCCCGGATGCCATGTTCTTCTTCTCCATTCGAGCTCGGCATCAGACTCACGACGCTGGTATGAGAAGGTGGAAGCGGTGGGACTAGCGACCATACTGTTTGTGTTCGAGTATTGGGGCGTCGGGCCTGAGGGCAGAGGAGCGAAGTAGACGGGCTGGTAGGTTGCTGTCTGTGGTGAGTAAGGGCTGATGCCCGAAGGTACAGACAAACGACGAGAGGGCGTTCTGCTGCCGTTGTAGAATGACGACCTAGCAATAGGCAGAGATGGCGACTGCATGGTGGCCTGGAACCTTGGGCTGCCCTCGCCAGTAGAGAAGGTTGACGAAGTCGGAGAGCTGTACCCACTGGTCGCTTGCTGGTAGTAGCCAAACTGGGGACCATTGTTGGGTATGGCTGGATTGAAAGTATCCAGACTCAACCTTGCTCTTGCTACGGGGTCCTGGTTGAGCATCAAGGGAGAGGGGCGTGGGCGACTCTCTCCAATATCCGACATGGCTAGGCTGGATGTTGTCGAGAGGACGCTCGAGGCTGACAGGTTCCTACTATGCCCTCTGCTGTACGCACCGTGCCCATGTCCACCACTGCTGGCTGTTGATGCTCTGGGCCTCACATTCGGCGGGCGGACGCGGTCTGTGCGAATCTGTCTCTGGAACCTGGTACCAGTCGCTGCAAGAGAGTCGCCGGGGATCTCTTCGTTGACGTGAACGGTCTGGGCATGCTGGCGCAGGTTGTCGAGCCGAGAAAATCGTCGGGAACAGTGGCACTCGAAGGGGCGTTCACCCGTGTGTTTTCTGGCACATGTCAGAATGTTGATCTACACCAGACTTGAAGTCTATGCTTACCGGATATGCCGAGCCAGATGTTCGCTGCGAGTAAAGCTGAGGTTGCATGGTGGGAAGTCGGTGCAGTAGAATCTCTGGCCCTTCTTCTTCTTTCTTGAAGGCTTCTCGTCGTCGTCGCTCTCGTTGTCCGACCCTGCTTGATCGTGTCCGTCATCGTCGTCATCGCCCATATCGATATCCTGCGAATCGCTGGACTGATGCGAATGTACTGAGCGCCGTGAGTTTTCGCGTGTCACACCAGTGTTGTCGCCATGTTGTTCGGAGCCGATCGAGTTGTCGGCGGGAAACTTGAAAGTTCCTCTGGTCGGAGTATTTGAAGTCGACTCTTCGGCGAGGATTTCTTCAGCGGGATGATCGGAGAAGCGCGCGTTAAGTCGCGGTGTCGTGGGTTGGTAATCGTCGGTCGTACTACCACTTCGTTTTCTGCTGCCCGGAGCAAGCATCGGTCTCGTGCTATTTCGAGAGTTCGACATGCCTGACAGGGGCGGCGACGGAGAGGATGGTGTGTCAGGAGGCCAAATGTGTTGAGATGGGATGGAATTCTAGCCGGCTTTGTTCAGATCAGTCGATTCGTCAAATCGAGGACTAGCAAATAATTTGGTCGCAGAGGTGCACAAGAACGGCCCCAATATTGCCGACTTATATGCATATAAAAGGCGTACCGGTGAGGTTAGAGCATGTCATGAAGCTGAGAAGGTTGAGGGAACATGGAGTCGTGGGGGAAAACTAGAGAATCGTGAATCGTAACGACATGAAGATTTGGATGTCGTGGTAGAGGAGACGTAAGAGACGACGAGGACGACTCCGACGAGCGGCAAAAGGGTCAGAGACGTGATAAGCAAGCAGCAGATGCAGATGCAGCGACAGTAATGGATACAGCCCCGCCACACACGCAACGTTGGATGATGATCCTGCGAAAGGCAGCGACTGGGTAGCGTACTCGGCAATCCAACGGCCAGAAACTGGCGCCCTTTTTGCTGTTCCCGGGGCTCGATCAAAACTATAGTTACGATAGACAAGACAAGGCGCAGGAACAAGCGTCCGAGAAGGGCCGCGACGGAGTCAAAAAGTGCAGGAGCGCCCACTGCGGGACGAGAGATAGATCATGGCGCTATCCACAAGGCAAGTACGGATAGACGATGATGACTTCCCCTCGCATATCCAGAGCACAGATCCCACCACTAACTTTCTCTACCGCGCCGGATCGGCAAGAACATGTCGAGTGGCTTATGCAGAAATCTGGAGCAAAAGACGTTTCAACTGACGACAACCAACCATCTTGTCCTCTCCTAACTTTCTCGCGATTCACGGCATGTGCGTACCCGCCGACGCCCTGGCTACCAGCAGACTACCCACCCTGCTGCTCGCAGCTCTTGTCTGGGGCTTGCGTAGGATAGAGTAGAGAGCAGCGTGAAATGGTAAAAAGGTACCCTCGACACTAAACAAGAGGTGGGGTGTGCGCCGCATGCAATGTACAAGAGGGTACATGGTGGTGCATGTTCAGGTGCAAACCAACCAGTCCACGGCAAACGCACGACAATGCGTGTACCTACCCCTCTACTTTGTCCTTGTCTGCAAGTCAGTACCGCGCCTGAACACGCGCGCCCGCTGTCCAGCCCTTGTTGCTCGGACCCATTATTCACAAGAGAGTCTTGGGTCACGCACACCCATACCACCACACACACCCACATCATACATGCCTCGAGGGAATCCGGACGAGGCGGTTTTACCCTTTTCCACTCGATATACGGTGTGCTAACAAGGGTGACCACTGACCAGCGAGCAAAACCGGCCAAGGACCGCTACCCGGCCACCGCCAAGCCACAAAGACGGTGAAGGTCGTTGGAGGAGTAGAGCAAAACGAGGAACAGGAAGAGAGAACGGGATGGAACGGCTCGTTAGCATGACAATGTGATCAAGAAGTGCTGTTCGATGCCACCGTCGGATGGGAAGTTGCTTTTCCTCGAGCATGTTTCATCTGTGCCTTGCTCTCACCATATCACCATCATTCATGCCCCTTCTTGTCAGATAGGTGTCAGAATGTGTCTCGCCCCATCTCCAAAGATCTACTGGGGTTTCAGGTCCCAAGAGATCCCGTACGGTACCGAGTAAAACCAGTCAAAGGCTCGAGGAAAAGGAGGGGATACGAAAGGTACAAGGAGCGTGTGCCAGAGAGCCAAGCTTCTTATGGATGATGATGACAATGGGTGTCTGGCAGTTGCGATTCGTCAGGTCGCGATTTGGAGCTACTCTAGTCAGTCCCCTTCAGCACCGCTGACCTGCATGAGAAAGCAGCGTCCTCAGCGCCTCCATGTGATCCTGATAAATTGATTGCCGCATTTTTAATATCTTCCAGTCACTCTATTCGAAGTGCTAAAACATCCACCATGCCTTGCAGGTACACGCGAGAGAGATCAGGTACCACGAAAGCAGTTTAACTTTGCCATGTGAAAATCAATCCACCCCTCCACTTGTTTGCCGCCAGTTCCTCTTCGGTCATTTCATGCCGGAGAGTTTCGTGGCAGAAATGCAAGGGCGAGACAATCGTGAAGGCTAGATCCAAGCCTTCTTTCTGAACATCACCTCGTGCCTCTCTCTCTTCTGTTTGAATCGATTGTTGTGTCTCTATTGTCGCTGCTCATTCGTCATGCTATAGGTGCCTGGAGATGTATATTAAAAATGGCGATCGCGCAGACAGGCTTGCATCGCGTCCTTTCTCCCCCCACCACACTCACAACCCCACGGGTAAAGGACAAGTCCGGCTCTAAGCGGTGTCTTTTTGCTAATGGGAACTCTGTGTACCTGATAGATACTCTATCGAAAGTACCTACCTACCTGTTCTTTGCTACGGCTTTTCGCCCCGCCGTGCAACCGCTTCCAGCATCTATCGTAAACAAATAGGCAAGTAGAGAAGCGTCTTGGGCTGTTCCAGATCTCCTCTTTACGCCGTTTGATGCGTGGTGCAAGGAACCCGAGAGTTGGCTTGCTTTGGGCTTTTCCTGGCGCTCCGTAAAAGCAAAAAGCCACTCTTCCAAGATAAGGCGCCAGGAGTAGAAGAAATGTCTCGGATAGGTCGTTGCTGGTGGGAAGAAGGGGGGAGGCGTAAAGTTACATGGGGCTTTCAAGGTTTCTGCCACTCGTACCTTGCTGCTATTTTCCGATCACTACTCCACAGTCGCGTTGAAAGCCTATTTTCTCGCATCTGGCGCTGTTTGCCCTGTTGTTCATCATGTACACTTGTCATGTCACTCAGCTCCGTTATATCAGCTTCTCATCCCGACCCACACTCGGATCTTCCTATTCAGCTCGTTCCTGCAAAAGCTGCTGCTGCTCCCTAAACTTGTAGATTCGCCTGGATTCGTCAAAAAAGCAGTACCTGCATCAGGGCAATGGAACGGAATGGAAAAATATGAATAATCTTTTGGGAAGCGCTTTTTTGTCCTTTCCTTTCGTCTAAAAAGTCAACACGCGACATTGGTGGTTTGTTTGGTTCATTCAACTATCTTGCTTTCAATCCTCCCTGAAGTGCGGACACCTCTACTGTTTGTCAAGGGCCCGGACAGCTGTTCATTCCTTCCTGGTTGACTCAACTGCCTGATGGTATCAATTATTTATTGCATGACCTGTGATGTAAGTCAGTAATGTGAAGTTAGAGGAAGCCGATTCTGGAAACGTACCTTTTCTCTCAGCATGCCAATGAATTGAGCAGAGCTGACGGCCAAGTCTGCACGGTCTTCGATGAGAAGACTTTGAGCCCACAGTCTAAGACTTGGGTCGCCGTCCTCACGCACAAGATATAGTGATGGTACTACGATGCTACCGCAGCCCTTGGCACGGTGGTCTCGGCTCTTCTCAACCACAGCACGTACACGCTCGTTCATCTCGCTCTCGACAAGAGGCAATGAAGTCTTGCCCTGCTTCAGTGCATTCTTGTCGTCAGTGCCGAAGACATCCATGACCAATGCGGGAACAGCATCGCGACCAAGCCACAAGAATTGTGTTTGGCCATCATCGATCAGGTACAGACCGAAAGGAACAATGTTGCCTGAGGTCAAGTTGAGTGGAGGGGGCAAGGCAATGGCGCCAGTCGTTGGGTCGGGGAGACCTGCAGTCTCGGGCATGTCGTGCAATGAGTAGAGGCGAGGGTAGATGTACTGAATCATGAGAGGCAGAGGAAGTGTCGAGAGTAGACACAGGGCTGCAGATCGGAGATCGCTGGGAATCTGGGCTGATTTGCGAAGACCAAGCTGTGATTAGGTCAGTATAATGCATCTCAATCTACAACATCCAATACTTACGTTCTTGATAAGACCCAAGAATAGAGTTGGCAAACCTCTGAGGTTGACGGGGAATTGGAGACCACCGCCGCCCATGTTACCGCCAGCAAGCTCCTTCTTGTAGGTTTGAAGAAGCTCGATGATTTTGGCCTGGAGAGCATCTCTGGCGGCGTCGAGACCACTGGAAAGAGCTCGCTCGACTGCCTTGTGACTGAAGTAGACAGCAATAGCTTGTTGGTCGGCGCTTGAGTAAACGTCGGCCAGGTTTTGTGTAGTAGGGATAGAAAGGGTCATGACACGGATACGACGCTCGCCATTGCATGTTGTGTGCAACACACCGGCCTGCAAGCAGACGAACTGCTTTGTGACTGACTCATCAATGGCAATCTCGACAACGTAAGCCTGATCGCGAGGGAAGGCAGGGAATGCGCAAAGATCGGAGCTGCGGTTGAAGAAATTGCCGTAGAAAGTGCTTGGGCGCAATCCAGTGGTAGCTCTCACACGCAACACAGCCTCGAGACCGATCTCTGAAGACAGGTAATCGCTGAACTCTGTTGCAAACTTGATGGCATCCTCTGTACGAGCTGCACTCCAAGCAGGGTAGAAGTATGTCTGACCTCCGGTGTACCTGGGCAGGTTGCTGAGAGAGGCAACATCTTGGTATTGTGACGAGAACAGGAACATGTCGATCGAGACTTGTGTTTTTGAGCACTCGACGGCGAAACTCTTGTAGAAGGCGTTGGCAGTCTGCAGAAGAGAGCTCTCCTTGCTTGTTCCAAGGAGCTTCTTGTCCTCTCTCATGTCAAGCTTACCGTAGCCGTGGTTGGGCAAAGAGGCAGTCAGGACAACCATCTTTCCGCCAACATGAGAGATCATCTTGTGACCAGCGCGCATAGCCGATCCCATGGCGGAGAGACCGTTCTGAGTGTTCTGGAACATAGACTGAAGCTTGCCGAGGAAGGTCTCAATGTTTTGGCGCGAATCGGCCAAGCTGACCAGGAGACCATCGGGTGTGGGTAGGAAAGGCTCGTCAAGATCGCTCACAACCAGCATGTTAGAATCGGATGTGCCGCTGTCGTCGCGAGGAATGGTGAAGTAGTGCAAGCTCGAATCAACAGCCATGAAAGCCAGGCGGGTTCTGCGGTCGGCGTTGGGAATGCGATCGAGAGATTCAGCAACACAGCGAGCAGCAGTTGCCAGAAGACCACTCTGAACCGAGGCGACACTGACGTCGAACAAGAAGAGGTATACCAAAGGTTGAGGGGCTCTAACCATGTACTCTTGAGGGGCGACAAATTCCATGACCGAGTAGTTGAGCTCGGGACGCTGCCAGCGGTCGATAGCCTGCTGCTTCATGTTGTCCCAATCAAAGGCCTGAGGTACATCGTTGGTCAGGTTGCACATGTTGCAGCGCCAGCGGTGGCTGTGGTCGAGGAAAGTAGCGAAGGGGTTGATGTAGGTACGGCATCTGCGACATCTTGCAATAACCTGATCGGGCTGAACAGGTACATCGTCTTCGGCATCATGGAGGGTAGCGTAAGGTTGGATGACGAGGGCGAACGGAAGCTTGGACTTCTTGAGGAGCGAGTTCGTCGAGGGAATTGCGTTCAATGTCGAGCGAACGTATTTGGGAGGGCAGTTCGCGTTGGGTGAGGGGGTAACGCTAGACTATTGTGCTTGTTAGTAAAGGCTTCAGAGCCACAGCGCGACTGACGTACGTTGGGAGGAAGAATGATCGGAGGAGGAGGTAGATCCAGATCCGAGACATGGAAGGGAGCACCCTGAACGCTGATGTCGACGGGCTGCAGAGGGTTCAGACGTTGGGCGACAGGGGCGGCTTGCTGGGGAGCTTGTGCGGGTTGCTGTTGTTGCGGTGCCATGCCCATCTGTGAGAACTGCTGTGTCATTCCGGGAACACCTCCGGGGGCAGCACCGTAGGCATCTGGGGGTTGGTAGCCAGCGGCGGGAGCGCCGTAACCAGGAGCGGCCTGTTGTTGCTGGGGATCAGGGTAGCCTGCGGGCTGCTGGACCGGGGCGCCG